>Ga0272442_10006391_pt1 | contig 15502 bp, 10 predicted proteins | sample SSMForm2O_FD_200262 | JGI IMG/M metagenome (GOLD analysis project Ga0272442, IMG submission 200262) | Marine sediment archaeal communities from Little Sippewissett salt marsh, Falmouth, MA, United States - SSM-Form-2O | ecosystem: Environmental > Aquatic > Marine > Wetlands > Sediment ...
AGAATGGATGGCCGTTTTACAGAGGTAAACTCGAACTTTCAATCGGCAGTGGGGTCAAGGATGCAGAATGGGTATTCGTGATGTCAGAAAACACAGAATCAACAAGGACACGGGTCTCCCTATCCATCAACAGCTCAAGGAAATTCTCAAGAGCAAGATCGAACAGGGCGAGTTCAAGCCAGGCGATCGGCTTCCCACCGAATACGAGCTGTGTGAGCAATACGCCATAAGTCGGGCCCCTGTGCGCCAGGCGTTGGCGGGATTGGCCAACGAGGGCTTCCTGTACCGGCAGCAAGGAAGCGGCACGTTCGTCAATCACAGCGTTCCCGCAGAGGTGAAAACTCTACAGGTAATGGTCACAGAGGATTCGTGGATTCCGCCACTGTGGAAGGCCGTGAAACTCCACAACGAAGGGCGACAGGGAGAGCAGATTCGTCTGGAAGTGCAGACCCTCGGGCGCCCTCAGCTTCACTCCAAGATCCTTTCTGCCGTGGGGAGGGGAGAGGCGCCGGACCTCGCCCTGATTGACTGGGCGTGGGTCACCGAATTCGCAAACCTCCGCTTTTTGAAGCGATTGGATCGACTTGATCGGACGTGGGCGGAGGCGTTCAAGGCAGACCTTTTCCCGGCGTTTGTCGACAAGAGCAACCCCTCCCTGTACGGGGTTCAACCGGAGGCGAATGTCTCGGTGATCTGGTATCGAAAGGATTGGTTCAAACAGGAAAAGCAAACGCCGCCCCGGACGTGGGACGAGTTGGTGGAGGTCGCCCAACACTTCAAGCGTCACAGAGGATTTCCTCTTGCCTTCGTCGCCGGTCGGCAAGCCGGGGAGACCACCACCTATCAGCTGCTTCCGTTTCTGTGGTCGACGGGGGGAAGCCTGTTCAAACAGGGGGAGGTCGCTCTGGATGAGAGGGCGGTTTCAGCGGTGAGCTTCCTCGTTGATTTGGTGCACAGATACCGAGTGGTTTGCCCCGATGTTGTCTCGTTTGCGTGGGACCAACCGGCGCGACTTTTGGCCAAGGAGAGCGTGGCTTTGGCCATCGGCGGAAGCTACGAAAAGACTTTGATCCAGGAGGAATCCGGATGGGACGAAGATACGTTCAGGGAGAGGGTGGGTTGCATTCCGATCCCGGCGGCGCCTGGCGGAAACCAAGCGACCGTAGCCGGTGGGATGGTGTACGTTATCTTTCGTCAGTCCAAGGATGTCGAGCTTGCCCTGGAGATACTGAAACGTGTGGTGAGCCCAGCCTCGATGAGGGAGTTCTGTGCCAGGACGGGCCGCAGTCCCACCCGAATGTCCGTGGTCAGCACCCTGGATTCGGAGAGAAGCTGGTTCTCTCACAGGGTGTCACGGTTTCTCCATAGTGCTCGTGCGCGTTTGGATATACCGGAATACGCCGGAGTTTCGGAGCAGTTCCAGTTGATGATCGAAAACGCTATCTCTGGTCGGATGCACCCCGGACAGGCCGTTGAAAAAGCGCGAGAGATCATGGGAATTCTGGTATCCAAGCGCGGTCAAATGAGGATCGTTTCTCAATAAACACGGGTATTTTCTCCGCTACGAGCCTTCATTCTTGAACTTGGATAGGCTTTCTATTGACAGCGTCTCTTCTCGGCGCTATATTTGTTATGACAATTTCCGCCTCTCTTCCAAGGGGGTGATGTGCCGACAGTCTACAGATGTTCAAAACGGGCAGCGCGCAAGCAAAAGACATGCTCGATCTAAAGGAGGGCAACAAAATGAAAAAAGGATGCATGTGCTTGTTGGCGGTCGGCTTGATCCTGGCCGGCTTTCTATCGGTCTACGCGGCCGATGCCGTTGTTGAGTTCTGGACGACGGACAATGAGCCGGACCGCGTCGAAGTCTACGAGGCGGTCGCGGAACGATTCATGGCGGAGAACCCCGGCATCGAAGTGCAGGTTATTCCCGTGGAGGAAGCGGCGATTGGCCAGCGCATCGCCACGGCCGTCGCCGCCGGCGAGTTACCGGATATCGTCCGTATGGGGATCGAGCGCGTGGCCGTGTTCGCGGCCGATGAGCTATTGGATGAGGATGCCGCCGAAGCGGTCATCGACAGCATCGGCGAGGCCGACTTCCGCGCCGGTCCGCTGGCAATGGTGACTAACCCGGCCACCGGGAAGTACGCGGCCGTTCCCTACGATGGATGGATTCAGGCAATCTGGTACCGCACGGACGTCTTCCTCGAAGCCGGGCTGACCCCGCCGGTCTCGTGGGCCGACATCAACGCGGCCGTGGACGCGCTCCCCGGCTTCGAGAACCTGCTCTACGGGATCACGCTCGGCACCGATCCGGGGCAGAACTACCCCCATCAGGTATTCGAGCAAGTGGCGATGTCCAACGACGCGTGGCCGTTCGACGCGGATGGAAACGTCACCATGGACACGCCGCAGATGATCCAGGCACTGGAGTTCTACACGAGCCTCCAACGCGGGGCCGTACCTGGGCCGCAGTACTGGCGTGGGGCCCGCGAGGCGTACCAGCTGGATCAGACGGGGATGCTCGTCTACAGCACGTACATCATGGACGACCTCGTCGAGGGGTCGGGGATGGAAGGCGGCGGCAAGGTCGAGATCGCGGTCGAGGATCTCCCACTGAAGACCGGCTTTGCGTCGCAGATGGTCGGCCCGAGGAGCTCGGCCTCCTACGGGCAGCTGGTGGCCCTCGGCATCATGAAGGGCGCCGATCCTGTCGCGCAGGACGTGGTGGAGTACTTCCTCACCGAAGGCTACATCGACGTTTTGGCGCTGGCCCCGTTCGGGAAGGTTCCGGTTCTGGAAAGCGCGGTCGACGGCTGGAAGGGCTTGAGCCCGTTCTTCGCCTACTACTCGGGCGAGACGCTCGATCAGATCGCCAACGGCTTCGAGACGATGCAACGCTGGCTGTTCCGCCCGGACTACGGTCCGATGGAGCGGGCGGTGATCGGCGACATCGAGGGACGCCTGCTGATTCCGCAGGTCATCAGCAACATCGCGCTCGAAGGGATCATGACCCCCGAGTCGGGCGCGGCGTGGCTGCAGGAGCAGGTCGAGGCTCTGTTGGCCGAACGCCAGTAACAACACGAACCGGGTGGGGGCAACGATTCTCGTCCCCACCCGCTTCTTGCGCATAGGATGTCGTGGACGGATTTCACGATCCGTCCACTCGACGGGAGGGGTGGCTTGGAACGAGGAGGGACGAGACCACAATCCTCATATTGGGCTCGCCACGGAACGCTTCGCGCCCGCGAAGCTCGTCTCGCCTGGCTGCTGACCTCCCCGACTGGCCTGATCGTCTTCGGCCTGATCCTCTTTCCGGTCATCTTCAGTGTGTGGATAAGCTTTCACGACGTTACGCTTCGGAATCTGAACGACGTATTCACCGCCCCGTTCGTCGGCTGGAAGAACTATCGCAACGTGGTGAACGACTTCGCGTTCAAGTTCCAGAGTTGGCGGCAGTGGGGCGCGGCGGTGACCAGCGTCGTCTACTCGTTTCTTTCCACGGCGCTCACCGTCGCACTGGGCCTGGCTGCGGCCCTACTTCTCAATCGTCCGTTCCGGGGACGCGGTCTGTCACGAGCGGTCTTTCTTTTTCCCTACGTGGCGCCGATCGTGAGCGTCGCCTTCGTCTGGCGCTGGATCCTCGACCCGCGCCCTTCGGGCGTGCTCAATGACCTGCTGTTACGACTGGGCTGGATCGACCTGCCTCAGGCCTACCTGTCCACTCGCGGTCTCTCCCTCGCCTTGGTGATCGTGTTCACCGCGTGGCGCTACTTCCCGTTCGCCATGTTGATGATCCTCGCGCGGTTGCAGGCGATCGATCGGACGCTCTACGAGGCCGCCGGGGTTGATGGGGCCAACGCGTGGCACAAGTTCCGACACGTCACGCTCCCCGAGCTGCGCTACGTTCTCGGCGCGATCTTCCTGCTGCGGTTGATCTGGACATTCAACAAGTTCGACGACATCTTCCTGCTGACCGGAGGCGGGTACGGGACCAACGTCCTGCCGGTGCTCACCTATCAGTTCAGCTTCCGGGCGTTCAATTTCGGAAAAGGGGCAGCGAATGCGATGATCCTTCTCGGGATCCTCGTCCTGTTCATGTTCGTTTACGCGAAGACGGTCATGCGAAACCGGGAGTAGGGAGGAACACCGTGAGCTCTCAGACAGACCGAATGAACTTCATCGAACGGCTGGCCAGATCGTTTACCTGGCCCCGCATTGTGTTCGCTCTGGTCTTCGTCTTCTTCCTCACCGGGATCCTGTTCCCGTTCTATTGGATGATCAGCTCCTCGTTCAAGACGTACGCCGAGATAGGGGGACGCGAAGCCGTCTACGTTCCCGGTGCGCTCCGCCTCGATGCGTATCGAGAGCTGTTCGACCGCGAAGGATGGAACTTCCTGCGGAACATCCTGAACAGCGTCAAGGTCGCGGTCCCGACGGCGGCCATCGCCGTCATCCTTTCGACGCTGGGAGCCTACGCCATCGCGCGGCTACGCTTCCGCGGGAAGAGCCTGATGCTCAACGGCATCCTCCTCGTCTATCTTTTCCCGGGGGTTTTGCTGATCATTCCGCTGTTCGCCATGCTGTCCCGCATCGGATCGACCCTCGGATTCCGAATCCAGGACAATCTTCCGGTGCTCATCGTGACCTACCTGGCGCAGACTCTGCCGGTGGCGCTGTATATGCTGGCCAACTACTTCCGCACCATTCCGGCGGAGATCGAGCAGGCCGGGTTGATCGACGGGTGCAGCCGAGCAGGCGTGATCTGGCGAATCACGCTCCCGCTGTCGATTCCCGCGTTGGTCAGCGTCGCCATCTACACGTTCATGATCGCGTGGAACGAGTTCCTGTATGCGCTCGTCTTCCTCAACAGCCGTACGATGTTCACGATGCCGATCCAGATCAACACGATCTTCAGCGATCCCACGCCGCGCCCCCACGTGGTGATGGCCGCCTCGACGATCATGACCATCCCGGTCGTGGTGATCTTCCTCGCCTTGGAGCGCTTTCTGGCCGAAGGGTTGACCGCCGGCGGGGTGAAGGGATAATCGGACGTGAAAAACGGCATAGTCTCTGGCCGGGGAAGTCTCACTTGAGCACTATCGGTATCTGTCATTACAAGGTCGGAGACACGGACGGTGTCTCCCTGGAAATTGACAAATGGGCGCAGGTCCTCCATTGGATGGGACACGACGTTCACCTCTGTGCCGGGTTGCTAACAGACCGGGAGGGCTTCCTCATCGAGGAGCTGTACCATCATCGCCGGGACGTAGAAAGGATAACCCGCAATGCGTTTTGCGAGTTCTCCGATTACGAAAGTGAAGCGGACTTCGAGGAGGAGATCCTTGCACTGTCGGAGCGGATTGCGCGCAGGGTGCGGGCGTTCATCGATGCGTCTTCCATTGATCTCCTTGTTATCGATAACGTCTGGTCGATCGGGGCGAACCTTCCCGCAGCGATCGCTTTCACGAAGGTGATCCGCGAGTGCAGGGTTCCTGCCGTGGCCCATCATCACGATTTCTATTGGGAGGAACCCCGCGGGATGACGCCGAGCTGCGGGATTGCGAGGACGCTTGCCCGGGAGCATCTTCCTCCAAAGGATCCGCTGATCACCCACGTCGTGATCAACAGCCTGGCGCAGAGGGAGCTGCCCAAGCGCAGTGGGATTGACTCGCGCGTGATCCCCAATGTGTTCGACTTCTCCGGAGATTGTTGGGTTTTTGATGCCTACAACCGGGGGTTTCGCCGGTCCATTGACGTGAATGAGAATGACGTTGTTGTGCTTCAGGCCACGCGGGTTTTGGAACGCAAAGGGATCGAGCTGGCCATCGATTTGGTCAAGGAGCTTGATGAGTCACGTAACCGCACCGCGCTGCAAAGGGCCGGTCTGTATGACGGGAGAAGATTCGATCCGAACAGCCGCATCGTCCTTGTCCTTGCCGGGTACGTCGAGGACGGAAGTGAGGACTACCTCCAGCGGCTGAAACGGAAGATCGAGCGGGAGCGGGTCGAGGCTCGTTTTATCGCGGATAGGGTCCGGTCGACCCGAGAAGAGATCGACGGATCGCGTGTCTATTCCCTGTGGGACTGCTACACTATGGCAGATCTCGTCGCCTATCCTTCTCTGTTCGAGGGGTGGGGAAACCAGTTTTTGGAGGCGATCTGTGCCCGGCTGCCGATCGCGCTCTTCGAGTATCCCGTGTACCGGGAGGACATCCAGGAACAGGGCTTCGAGGTTATCTCCTTCGGGAGGGAAGTCAACGAGGTGGACGACCTGGGCCTGGTTTGTGTTTCCGAGCAAGCAATCCGGCGAGCGGCGAGGCAGGCTGTTGAGGTGCTCACCGATTCGTCGTTGAGGCAGAGGATGACCGAGCATAACTTCCAGCTGGGGCGGAACCACTACAGCCTCGAAAGCCTGGAAAGGTACTTGACGGCCATTGTTGGGTCGGTGTTTAACGAACCGAATTTAAACCACTAGCGGAGGAGGACATGCTCGAAAGCTCGCTCGATCTTGTCGTTGGAATCTGTACGAAAAACTGCGCCGATACCATCTCGCGTGTTGTTGAGACGGTCGATCGCGGTCTCGTGCAGTTTTTCCCGGACAACCGTTCGCTGATCGTCGTTTCCGATGGCTTTTCGACCGACGGGACACGGGAGAACGCTCTGGCAACGAAGACGACACAGGACGTGATCGTGACCCCTCAGACCGGACAACCGGGGAAGGGGAACGGTGTTCGCACAATCCTCGAGATAGCCAGGAATCGCGCCGCTGCCGCAGTCGCGTTGGTCGACGGTGATCTGACGAGCATCGAAGCGGATTGGATATACAGGCTTGCCGGCCCGGTCCTGGCGGGGAAGGACTTGGTCGTCCCCTACTATTTCCGGCACCACTGCGATGGCGTGATCACGAATCAGATCGCCTTTCCGCTGACCAACGTCCTGTTCGGTGTAGGGGTGCGACAACCGATTGGCGGAGAATACGGGATCTCCGTGTCTTTGCTGGAGAGCCTTGTTCAGCACGAACTCTTCCCCGCGGGTTTCGGGATCGACATTTTCATCACCCTGGTTGCAATATCGGAACGGATGAAGATCGTGGAAGCGGTTCTCGGGGTGAAGGAACACGAATCGACCAAACAATATGCGGATCCGGATAGACTGCTTGTCCCGATGTTCTACCAGGTGGTGGGAACGCTGTTCGAATTGATCGGCTATTATCGCGAGTACATTGCCACTGTGTGTGGGATGAAGCCTGTTGAGCGATTGGGCGAGAGTCGTCATAAGCGTCCTCGCAGAATCGCAACGGACCAGGAGGATCTGATCCGTCGATTTCGGGACAGGTACAGGGAGATGGCGAAGGAGGGCGTGCCTTTTCTCGCGGCCCTGAAGGAGAACCTGGATCGCGTCGCTTCAAAAAAGCTGAGCGAGTTCAGTTTTCCACTCTCTGTTTGGGTGAAGGCGGTCTATCTTGCGATCAACGAGTACGCGCGTTCGCATGACCCGAAGGTGCTTGATGCGTTGCGCGTTCTGTGGCAGGGACGCTTCCTGAGCCTGGTTCGAGAGACTCAGGGGATGAGCGAGGACGAGGCCGAGCGAGTCATACAAGGTCAACTCGATGCCTTTCAACAGCAGCGATCTATCTTGAGCATCTGATGACGACGGGAAGAGCTGGCCAAGACGAGAGTGTTCTTCGTGCCGACCTGGACGAAGTTATCCAGGCCGCGCTTGCCGCGGTTGCACCTGAGCCGTGCCTGCGCCGAGCCGTGCGCTTCGACGGGGATATTCTGCGTGTTCGAGAAGAGCGTATCGACCTCTCACAAATCGAGCGGACTGTCGTGGTGGGAATGGGAAAGGCGTCGGCGCGGATGGCCGCTTATCTGGAGGACCTTTTAGGGAGCCGCATCTCTGAGGGGCTCGTGGTCACAGCAACGGGATATGCGGTCCCGACCAAGAGGGTGACGGTCGTTGAAGGGGCGCACCCTGTTCCCGATGCGCGGTGTGTCGCCGCCGCAAAGGGAATCTTGGATCTCGTTGACGGTGCGGATGAGAACGACCTTGTGATCGTTCTCATCTCCGGAGGGGGTTCGGCTCTCCTCACCCTGCCCGTCCCCGGTATTGAGCTGGCCGATGTCATCTCAACAAACCGGATCCTGCTTCGCTCCGGTGCGACGATCGAGCAGATAAACACGGTGCGCAAACACCTATCACAGGTGAAAGGTGGGCAACTGGCACAGCGGGCGTTCCCGGCGCAGACCCTCGCGTTGGTCCTCTCGGATGTGCCCGGTGATTCTCTCACCGCCATCGCTTCCGGGCCGACTGTGGCCGATCCCACGACCTTTCAACAGGCGGAGCGGATCCTTCACCGATATCGGTTGTGGGACAAGGTGCCGGAATCCGTGCGGAGGCGAATTCGGACCGGTGCGCGCGGTGAGCTTGCGGAGACTCCCAAGCCGGCAAGTGGCTCGTTTAAGCGGGTAAAGACGACGATCATCGGCTCGGGATCCGTGGCCGCACAGGCGGCGCTCGAACGGGGAATGAGTTTAGGGTATCGCACGCTTCTTCTGACCACCACGCTTGAAGGCGAGGCCCGCGTGGTGGGGAGCACCCTCGCCGCCGTGGCCAGAGAGGCGGTCGCTTCCGGGCGTCCTGTGGAGCCTCCTGCTCTGATCGTTGCCGCCGGAGAGACGACTGTCACGGTGCGAGGAAAGGGAAAAGGAGGGCGCAACCAGGAGCTTGTGCTTTCAGCCGCATTGGAAATCGAGGAGGTTCCTCGTGTTGTGATCGGCTCGTTGGGAACCGACGGCCGCGATGGCCCGACGGATGCAGCCGGGGCAGCGGTCGACGGTGGGGCGGTGCGGCGGATGCGGGATCTGGGGATCTCCCCTGAGGACTGTCTTGCTCAGAACGACGCCTATCGAGCCCTTGCAGCAACGGGGGATTTAATCGTCACCGGGCCGACCGGGACGAACGTCGCGGATCTGTGCTTTGTCATGGTGGGAGAGGGATGACAAAGCTAAGACGCCGAAACGACGTGTGCAGTCCTTATTAGCAGTCGACTCGCTTGGCAAGGGCCCTTTTGAAATTCTCGATCGGCTCGACCGGTGTGGGGTCGACTCCATTTAGGATTGCCAGATAGTAGCTGAGGTAATCCCCGAAGTAGATCTGTGAAAAGACCTGGGCAAGTTCACTCTTGCCCTCAGCGACCAGCTTGGTGAACGGGATCTCGCTTTTCTCGAGAAGAGACGACGTGATTTCAATGCGAGCGCGGTTCTCCGGCAAATCGTAGGCGTTCTCCAGAAGCAGGACGTGCTGGTTCGCAAAAAGGTCCGCCCTGACCAGTGAGACGAGTTCGTTGTGATTTAACTCGGGGAAGGCGTTCCAGAACGCCGGCTGTTTTGCGTTTTCGTTGAATTGGGTCTTGAAGCGCATCGCGACTACATCGGTATTGTCAACGGTTCCGTAGACGACCGGGATGTGACCGGCCAGGGTTTCTGCGAGTCGTTTTGCCGGGTTTTCATCGGAGGGGGTGTTGAGTGAGCATCGAGCCTTCACCTGTGCGAGCCCGGCAAGGAGGGCCTCCCAGGGGCCGATCTCCCTGACAAGCCCGATGCGGGACAGAATCGCCAGAAGGGGAAGCGTGAGGTGTCCCACAGCGGACCTCGGTTGATAGCCGGCCGGGATCTTCAAAAACGGGAGGTCTTGGGCGTTGCAGATCTGTTCGAGTTTCCCACCGCTTGCGATGACGAGGATCGAAGCGCCTGCTTCGATTCCCCGCGTCAGCGCAGACAGGGTCTCCGCCGTGTTTCCGGAGTAGCTGAGTGCGACGAGCAACGTGCTCCGATTGGTGAAAACCGGCAGAAGGTAACCGCGATTGGTGAAAAAGGGGACCCGCGAGAAGCGTTTCACGAGGTCGCCGGCGACCGCTGAGCCGCCCATTCCGCAGACAACGATCTTGTCGATCCGCTGCTTCGGAACTCGTTCAAACGTCTTTCCTTGTTCGATTGCGCTCACACACTGATCCGTGAAGCGATCGAGGACCGAAATCATCCGCTTGCTATCCAGTGACAACGCAAGATCTTCGCCGTCTATCGTGGCCATGTCTGCCACATCTTAGCGCCCGGGAGCCCGTATTTCGAAACGTGCCCTTCCCGCCGGGTGCTGCGCTCGTCAAAATTCGCTACGATGGGACCCTGGCAAAGGAGGGAAGGATGGCGGATGCCGAGGGTGCGATCAGACCGGCCGACAAGCAGGATCTCGAAGCTGTCCTAGAAACCCTCAACATTACCAACAAGGCCTTCTTCGAAGCGATCGTGACGGCAGACGTTTTTCGAGACCCCTATCTTGCGGTCGACGAGCTGGAACGGGAATTCGAACGCAAGGCCTTTACGGTGTACGAGGTGCAGGGAAGGATCGTCGGCGTGGCCGCGTTCGAGGCGAGACGCCTTGGAGTCGGTGTTGTGGACAGAGTGTACGTTCTGCCCGGCTTTCAGCGAAAAGGCATCGGAGCGGCACTGCTCGCTCACATCGAAGGGTGCGCCAAGGCGCAGGGGATCCGTGAGATCGTCCTGTGGACCGATCCGAAAGCAGTGTGGGCGATTGCCTTCTACAAACGGCTCGATTATTCCGATATCGAGCCAGATGCGTATTACGACGACCCAATGATCGATGAGAGAGTCCGGCAACACGGGACGGAGCTTGCCGTTCTACGAAAGGCTCTCTTTGTTGATAGGATGGCCGAGCCTTTGTAAACGGTCGAAAGCGACTGCTTTGTGAGGCCCCGATTCCGGCGTTGTTACGCTCCCTTTGTCCCGACTGCCGAAACGACGCAAGACAACGCGGACTTGTGTTGTCAGCGGCGCATCAAGGATTCTCTTGCGTGGTGGCGCCCCGGCTGTGAGGTGCCGCTCGGTGTTTTTCCCACGCAGTAAGGATTCTCTCGGCCGCGGCAAGGGAGCTCTTCCGGAACGCGTCGTCCTTGATGACCTTCACCCTGTGCATGACCGCCTGGTGGGCGATCTCCAGGTGCGGGATCGCCTCCTCGGTCCGACCGTTGGCCATCAGGGCGACAAAATGGGTGAAATGAATCTCATCGGCTTCCGGAAGAAACTGATCGCCGAGTAGTTTAATCGCCTGAACCGACTGCTCCAGAGCTTTCTCAGGGAGTCCGTTCTGGATGCTTCCGCGTGCCATTGCCGAGAGGCTTCGTGCGGCGTGGTGATTCAACCCCAGTTCGCGGCTGAGCCTGAGGCTGGAGTGCATGAACGATCGGCCCTGCTCAGTGTTTCCACGGCACAGATGAGTCGATCCCAGGTTGAAGTAGGACAACGCCTCCCCTCTGCGGTTGCCGATCCTCGTGTATACGCTGAGCGCTTTGGTGTAGCAGTCGACGGCCATTGCCAACTTTTCGCAGTCTCCGAGAGCGCTGGTGAGCAACTCGGGATGCCCGCCGACTCCCAGTGCCTCGTGAGCGATTCCGAGGTTACAGTAGCAATCGGCACAACCGTTGTCGTCCTCCAGCTGCTTGTAGATGCCCAACGCCTGCTGGTGGTGTCTCAGACCTTCGGCAAACTCACCCAACGCGCTGTACGAGTTGCCGAGATTGGTCAGGCACTTGGCCTCCCCTCTGCGGTTGCCGATTTCGTGGAACAGCTGTTGGGCCTGCTTCGTGTACTCTATCACCCGCTCGTAGTCACCGAGGTGGTAGTTTAGAGCGCCGAGGTTTCCCAACATGTCTGCCTCGCCCTTTTTGTTGCCGAGACGGTGGAAGGTGTCGCGTGCGTCCACGAAGTGCTCCATTGCACGGGGGTATTCGCCGAGGCGTGCGCTGACGATGCCGAGGGATTTCAGGCTTGTTGCCTGTCCCTGCGTATCGTTGGCGCTACGGAAAAGCAACAACGCCTTGTTTACTCGATCGCGCGCTTCGTGGAACACACCCTGCCCTTCAAGCGCGTTCCCGATGCGCATCAGTGCTTGCGCCTTGCCGGATACGTCATTTGATTTCACCGCGATTGCCAGGGCGTGGTCGGCCTTTTTTTGACCCTCGTCGAATTGGCCAGCGCGGGTGTGAAAGTCGGACCACAGAAGAAAGACTTCGCTCTGCTTGGAAGCTGACGCGAGGCGCTCGGCGATCGACAAAAGCGCGTTCAGATCATCGCGCTCCTCTTCCACACGGCCGAGCAGTGCGTAGACCCTCGCTCTTTGTTTGAGGGCGTCGAAGCGTCTCTCCAACTGTGTCTTGGCGTCCTGGGCTTCGATCAGTTCGAGTGCTCTGGTGAAATGGGTGATCGATTCAGCGTTTGCATATTGTACAGCGGCCTGCCGCCCGGCAAGCCGGCAATAACGGTACTCGTTTTCCGCATCCCCGGCCCGATTCCAGTGATACACCAGCAATTGATAATGCGGACTCAGATTTCCAGCGTACGACCGCTCGTACCAACCGGCCACGCTGCGGTGCAACTTGTGTCGCTGGCCGAACAGGAGGGTGTCATAGGTCACCTGCTGGGTGATAGCGTGCTTGAATGCATAGATTGGCTCGGGGTCCTCGGTCTCCAGCAGGGTGAGGCTTCGCTGTGACAGTACTCCGAGGTGAGTCTGTAGTTCGCTCTGCGCGATCTGGTTGGGGTATACCTCGTGCAGCGTCCGCAGCTGGAAGTTACGTCCGATTGCCGCTGCCACCTTCAGGGTCAGTTGCTGCTCAGCCGGAAGGCGATCCAAGCGCGAGAGCACGACCCCTTCCAGGGTGTCGGGCACGCTCTGGCGGAGCGCTTCCCTATCGGCGACGTCTGTGCAATCGCCGTTCTCGATGACCATCAGGCCACTGTCGCGGAGCGCATTGATAAGTTCCGCTGCAAAGAAGGGATTACCGGCGGCCCGCTCAGCGACAAGTTCGGCAACCTCTGCCGGCAATGCAGACGGCGCCAACCCGAGCTGAGCCGCGGCGAGAGCGACGGTCTCTTCGAACGGCAGTGATTCCAGGCAGAGCCTTTGCGCTCCCTCAAGCTTCAGCAGTGCGGCGTATTGTGGCCGAACAGGCTCTTCCAACGGCCGAAGTGTCAACACAAGGAGCACCGGTCGTTCGACCAGGGCTCGGGCCACCGATACCGCGAGTTCCCACGACAGAGAATCCATCCAATGAGCGTCCTCCAGGATTAACACCAGCGGTGAAACGGCTGTTCTGCGCTGGAGGAGTTCTCCAACCAGGGCGGCCAGGCTTGCCTGCCGTAGCTGGGGGTCGTAGCTGCGGGTCAGGTTGGTCTCGGGGAAATCCAAGCCGATGATGTCATTCAGTAACGGGATCCGCTCTTCGTAGGCGGTATTCAGATCCATGACCTGTTCTTGCACGCGACGCCGCTGCTGCGGCAGGTTCATACCCTCGTTCAGGGTGAACAGGGAGAGCATGATCTCTCGCCAGGCCCGGTATGGGGTGTGCTGCTCGACACTGTCCGCGGCGCCAAAAAGCCAGGCGATCCCATGCCTTGCCGCCAGCTGCCACAATTCGCTGACCAGCCGGCTCTTCCCTATCCCGGCCTCGCCCTCCAGCAGCAGGAGGCGTCGCGAGCCAGCCTGGGCCGCCTGCATGTTGCGGCTAAGGATTTCAAGCTCGGCACGGCGCCCGATCAAACCGCCCTCATCGCGACTCGTGCGCTTGCGAGCACGGCCCCTCGGCCGATACAGAGCCTGCTTTGAAGCAATGCCCTTGAGCACAACCTCAGGCAGTGTCTCGAATTTCCAGCGCCTCCGCGCCGATTCGTACACCTTCTGGCTACATCGTATCTCACCGATCGGCGCTGCCTCCATTAGGCGGGCGGCCAGATTGACGGCTTCTCCCAGCGCGGTGTAGGTACGGCGGGTCTCCCCGCCGTACGCTCCCACGCGCGCTCGGCCTTGGCTGACGCCGATCTGTATGCCGGAGATAAAGTCCAATTCCCTCGGCAGTTCCATCAGCGCAATCGCGGCCGCCACCGCACGCTCGCCGTCGTCCTCGTGAGCATCGAGTGCACCGAAGACAGCGTATAGATGGCTTCCCTTATCCCCTGCACTCAGCAACAGCAGGTGGCCGCCGTATTGGCTCAGTACGCGCTGGACCCAGCCCGCAAACGCGTCGAGCTTCCCCTGTGCCTCGTCGTCGTGATCGTAGTCCAGTCCGCCAAAACGCAGGAACAGTGCGACGATGGGGCGCAGCTCGGCGAGAAACTCGCCGTGTCCGGTCGTGACGCGGTCGTACACCGGCGGCAGCAGGTAGGACCGCAGCTGCTGTGGGGTGAAAGCGTTGTCCGGGAGAGGGGGCCACGGCGTTGGCGTCACCGGTTCATTGAGCCGCTTGACGAGCGTGAATGCTCCTCGCTGTTCGCCTGTTATCAGTTGGCGTCCTGCCCGTGTGGCCACCTCGGGTGCGGCGGCGACCTCGCCGCGGGTCGCTGCGTGCTCTGCTTCTGCCAGTCGATCTAACGTTGTTCCTGCCAGAAGGTCCAGCAGCTGAACTTGAGGGTTCCCGACCAAGAATCGGCGGATCGGGCCGGCGGCCACCGCTGCTTTCATTGCCAAGGAAACCGGCTCACCCTGTGGAAGCGGCACCGCCTGAAACTGCTCCATAGCGTTCTGCATTTGCAGAGCACAAGCCAGCGCCTGTGGACCCGGATCGTCGGTGAAGCAGCCGATGAGCGCATCGCCGATGAAGCAGACGACACTCCCCCCGAAACGGTGAACCTCAGAGACCAGTGCTGTGTAGATGGTGTTCAGGAGTCGCGTTAGTTCTTCGGCCCCACGACGAGGGCCGAGGCTTCTCACCAGCGCCTCGGTCAACGGAGTGAAGCCGGCAATATCGGCGAAAAGCACGGATGCCGTTGCCCTGTCCGGTAGGGAATCTCCGTTCGCGAGCGCCTGTCGGCGATCCATCGGCACGTAGGTACTGAGTAGTTCAACCGACATCGAACCTCTCCCAAATCCCGATCGGACAACGTACGGTTCGATGAGGTGCCGGCGCGCTTGCTGTCGCACAAGCGGTCATCGAACCGGGACCACGCCGCTTGCCGGCTTGTCGGTATCGATTGAACGTCATCAGCACCATAACCCCAAGATACTGTTCTGTTCGTGTCGGCCACAAGTATCAGTCATCGATTCCTGGTCGCCACACGGTTTGTGCAATTGTAGCGGATCTGAATGGATCCGTTGGCTCACATTCGATGGGGATTGGCTGGGATGCGGCGTGGTGCTATCTTATGGGTAAGGGATACGCCACGGCATAACGTATTGAAGTCCGATCGCTGAGAGTTTCCCGAGCAGGAGGAGCCCAATCATGGCCGAAGACAACGTTCCGACTCAGTTGCCCTCTGTGCGCGAGGCACAATGGGCAAGGCTTTACGAAGCGTGTCTTGCCACACGTAGCATCCAGGAACTGTCAGCAAGAATTCTTCCGGGGGTCGGGAGGCTGTTGACCGAGCGCTCCGTCTTCCTCTACCTGGTCGATCCTCGACTGTCACGGCCCTATTTTTGTCAGCACGGGTTT
>Ga0272442_10006392_pt1 | contig 15500 bp, 13 predicted proteins | sample SSMForm2O_FD_200262 | JGI IMG/M metagenome (GOLD analysis project Ga0272442, IMG submission 200262) | Marine sediment archaeal communities from Little Sippewissett salt marsh, Falmouth, MA, United States - SSM-Form-2O | ecosystem: Environmental > Aquatic > Marine > Wetlands > Sediment ...
CAACGTCAGCCTCCTGTACACGCCGTAGGCGTCTCCCCGTAGTCCATCCCATCGATGTGCCTCCTTCGGGTGTTTCGAGTCGAATTGAACGCGGTTCAGAACGGGATTATAATCGCCCGTGATGAACGATCAAAACCTTCTCTTGCTCGCAGTCGGGTTGTTCTTCACCTTGATCCTGACAGTTGCGGCAGTCGATCAGTATCTTCTCGATGAACACCCTCCGTCCGAGGTCGGCGGGTTGCTGTGGCGTGTGCAAAACGCGTACTCGCGCATTCAGGATCTGGAAGCCGTGATTGAGGTATCCGAAGGAGATCGCAGTTCGGTGCGCATGCTCGTGCAGTACGTTGCCGGGACCTCGGCTGCGCTATCGCTGGAGTACCTTGGACCGGAAGCACTCGACGGAGAGAAGTTCATCATTGAGAACGACCAACTCTCTCACTACCTTCCGGATGAGAACCTCGTAGTCGTCAAGCGATGGATCGGCGTTCCACTGGCGGGTATCGCCGTCTCTGGACTGGGCCTAACGAGTCTGGAAGAGCAGTGGGAGAACGGCGAACTGGCAGTGCAAATTCTGGAAAACGCCGCCGGGACAACCGAGGGGATCCTCGACCCGCTGGTCACGCTTCCTGTCACACTCACCTCTTGTGGGAGCAGCACGCTGTATTCCTTCTGTCTCGAACTGACCGACCCGCTCGATACCCTCGGATTCGCTCGGAGCATCACTCCAACCGACGGACCGGTTCTTCAGGGCGCGTACATCTTGGAGATCCGTGATACCGATACCTACATGCTTCGACAGATGGTGTGGATCGAGCGAGAGTCGTACATGATCCAGAAGATTGTGTACTACGACGACGGCGAACGAGACAAGGTCGTCCGCGTGCAGCGGATTACGCTCGACCAAGGGCTCACTACAGAAGAGATCATCGCCGTGCCGCGGGGCGTTATCACCATTCGCGGCTAGGTTTCTCCAATGTGCCCGACGACGGATCAGTTGGAGCGATCATCCTTCGTTGCGTGCCGTCGGCGCCGAAACTCAGCAAGGTCCAGTCCATCCTCCACGAAATCGGAGAACTCGTCCTCTTCGGCAAACGGGGACTCGATCGACGCTTCGTCGAACACCTCTTCTTCGATGTAGATCGGACATCCCGCTCGTAGCGATAAAGCCAAGGAGTCGGATGGACGTGCATCGAACTCGAGCAGCTGCCCACCGGCGTCCTCCAAGTAGATCGATGCAAAGTACGTGCCGTCCTTGACGCTCTTGATAACGACCTTCTGTACTTGTGCGCTCAGGTCCTCGATCATCGACTTCATGAGCACATGGGTCAGTGGACGGGGGAACTCCTCGCTCTGAAGGCCGAAGGCGATCGAGATCGCTTCGGCATCTCCGATCCAGATCGGAAGGGCCTTGCTGGACAGACGATCCTTGAGCAACACAACCGGCGAGTTGTTCGACGGATCCACAAGCAACGCCTTAATAACGACTTCTCGCATGGACTCCTCCATCGGTCGCGTGAGTATAGCGCTGCACAAACCGTTGGGCAACGGAAGATGTATTGGACATCGCACGGTGAATCAGTACACTTCGCCAGACGATAGGAGAGTCTCGCATGTGCGGAATCATCGGGTACGTGGGCAGTGAATGCGTTGCACCGATTCTGATCGAGGGTCTGAAGCGGCTGGAGTATCGCGGATACGATTCCGCAGGCGTCGCGTTTGTCGAGCCGGGGCGCATTCTTCGTTTTCGATACGCGGGGAAAGTCCGTCGTCTCGAGGAACACATCGCGCCGCGTAACGATACGGCGACACTCGGGATCGGTCACACGCGGTGGGCGACGCACGGGCCGCCGACGGAGGAGAACGCGCATCCGCATGTAGACTGCCACGAACGCATCGCGTTGGTTCACAACGGGATCATCGACAACTACGGCGTGCTCAAGGAGCGGCTTCTCGAAGCCGGTCACACGTTCCGATCGCAGACGGACAGTGAGGTCCTGGCCCACTTGATTGAGTCGCACTTCGCCGGAGATCTCGTCGACGCGGTCCGCGCGGCAGTATCCGAGGCCGACGGCGCGTTTGCGCTGGCCGTAGTCAGTGCAGATACACCGGATCGGATTGTGGTCGCCCGACGTGGCAGCCCACTCGTCGTCGGCCGAGGAGAGACCGGGGCGTATGCCTGTTCCGATATCCCCGCACTCCTGGGACGCGTGTCCGAAGTGAAGTTCCTGCACGACGACGAGGTCGCGGAATTGACGAAAGACGGGCTTCGCATTGTCAATCTAGCGGGAACCGAGCAGATAAGGCACTCACACAAGGTCGCTGCGGATCCGGTAGCAATTCAAAAGGGCGGATACGAGCACTTCATGCTCAAGGAGATCCACGAGCAGGCTCGCTCCGTCGGCGAGACACTGCGAGAGAAAGTCGCGGCATCGACCCGTACGTTACATCTGCCCGATATCGCGACGATGGATCTCACTCACGTGGACAAGATCTACCTCGTGGCCTGCGGAACCGCATACCATGCAACACTGACCGCGGAGTACCTGTGGGAGGAGACGCTCCCCGTACCCGTTCAGGCGATGATTGCCTCCGAGTTCCGCGTTCGTGCACCCCATATCACACGAAACACTGTCGTCGTAGCGGTTTCCCAGTCCGGGGAGACCATAGACACCCTGATGGCCGTGCGCCGCGCTAGACAGCGCGGTGCTCGCGTGATCGCTGTGGTGAACAACGAGCAGTCGGCGATCGATCGCGAATCGGACGCAAGCGTGTATACGCGAGCGGGAATAGAGATCGGAGTCGCCGCCACCAAGACGTTTACAGCCCAGGTCGCTGCGCTCGGCCTGCTCGGCCTCACACTCTCTACCGCTCTGGGCCGGTCCTTCGACCCGGTCGAACTCGATCGGCTCGCCACGCTTCCTTCGCTGATCACCGAGACGCTCCGGCTGGAACCGATGATCCGTTCGTTGGCGAAGCGACATCATGCCGTATCCGACATGCTGTTCCTCGCCCGCGGCGTTTTGTTCCCAATCGCCCTCGAAGGCGCGCTCAAGCTGAAGGAGATCTCGTACATTCATGCGGAGGGCTACCCCGCCGGGGAGATGAAGCACGGCCCGATCGCTCTGATCGACGAGAACACGCCGGTCGTTTGCCTCACGTCAAAGGGCGTCGCGTACGAGAAAGTGTTGGCGAACATGGAAGAGGTCAAGGCGCGCAACGGCATCTTGATTGCATTGACCGATCAGCCCGACGATCCGACCGTCCAGCGGATCGCGGACGAGGTCCTCGCGGTTCCACACATCGGAGGCGTGGCTCGTCCGATCCTGTTCGCCATTCCACTGCAGCTCCTCGCCTACCACATCGCCGTCTGCCGGAACACCGACATCGACCAACCACGCAACCTAGCGAAGACCGTCACCGTAGAGTAACCACGCAAGCAGCTAGTGCGCGACGATCTGCACTAACCGGTACAACTCCCGTTCCACGTTTCGACATGGCTGACCGAGCACGTCAAACGCCGTCGGGATGATCGCCCCGTTGGATAGGGTCGCTGTGATCCCGCCGCGCCCTTCGGAAATCCACGTTGCCGCTGCATGCCCGTAGCGGGACCCGAGAATCCGGTCGAACGCCGTCGGTGAGCCGCCACGCTGCACGTGACCGAGAATCGTCAGTCGCGTCTCGAGGGTGCCGACGCGTTGGAGATGATTCGCGATTGCGCGCCCGGGAGAGAGACCGTTCAGATTCACATCCGTCGGCTGGAATCCCTCGGCAACGACGATGATTGAATGTCGCTTGCCTTTCCGTACTCCCTCGACGACCTCGCCCGCGATGTCCTCCAACGATCGCGGGATCTCCGGGAGCAAAACGATCTCCGCTCCGCCCGCCAGGCCGGCCATGAGCGCGATGTACCCGGATGCACGTCCCATCACTTCAATCACGAACGCTCGTTCATGCGCCACCGCCGTATCACGAATCCGATTCAACCCCTCAACGACGGTGTTCAACGCCGTGTCTACACCGATTGCCATCTCGGTACCTGGGATGTCGTTGTCGATCGATGCCGGGATTCCGACAACCGAGACTCCCTGCCCATGGAGCCATCGTGCCCCACTGAGAGAGCCGTTGCCGCCAATTACGATCAGTGCATCCAGCGCGTTCTCCCGAAGTGTCGACAACGCCTGCGCCTGGCCGTCGGGAGTCAGGAACTCCGGGCTTCGGGCACTGAGCAGCATTGTTCCGCCCCGCTCGATGATGCCACCAACCGCACGATCATCCAGCGGGATCACGTCGTTTTCGATCAACCCGGCGTACCCGCGCTGTACACCGAACATCATGAGGCCGAGCTCCGTCCCGCAGCGAACGGCGGAGCGAATCGCGGCGTTCATTCCGGGAGCGTCGCCCCCGCTCGTCAGGACCGCCACTCGCAGTCTCGGCCTTCTCTCGCCTGCTGCCATGTTACTCATCCCCTTTGCAGTACGCGCGGCGCTGCTCGTATCCGTTCCTACGGTTCCGAGAGGTATCCTTGGCGTATACGCACCGCCCATCGACGTACGTTTGCATAACCGAGCGCTCCCCGATGCGTTCCGGTTCTATCTCCGGATCCGCATCGAGGACAACGAGATCGGCACGAGCCCCTACGCGCAACACGCCGATATCATCCTGTCCAGCCAGACGTGCGCCGCCCGAGGTGTACGCCGCCAGAGCCTCATCCAGCGAGAGGGCCTGTACGTCATACGGAGGATTCACCGCGGCATGTAGACCGTACAGCGCCGACATCGGCATCCCGTCGGAACCGAATGCAATCGGCACACCCTCGTCCGCTACCCAGCGAAGCGGATTGCTCAGCGCATCTCGATCCCGTCCAATGCGCTCGACGTACATGCTGTCGTCTCCGGACCAGTTGGCGATGAAGTTCGGCTGCATCGACAGCCACAGCCCGCATTCGCCGGCGCGCCTTACCTGTTCCTGCGTCGGCAGTTCGAGATGCTCGATCCGGTGGCGGTTGCTCGGGTCGGTATCGATACCGGAGTGAACCTTCAGCACCTGTTCGATCGCCCGGTCCCCGATCGCGTGGATTGCCGTCTGCATACCGTTCGCATCGGCAAAAGCCACGATATCGCGCAGTTCGTCGTCTGCGAAGTTGAGAGCCCCGGTTCCCCCGCCCGTATACGGAACGGACACCGCCGCATTGCGCGCACCGATCGACCCGTCTGTGAACAGCTTCGCCCCGCCGAATGTGAGCCACTCGCCGGCGAGATCGCGAAACGAAAGCAGATCGCGTACGTCCTCAACCGACAGAACCTTGCTGTAGAAGCGGATGCGCAGTGGATCCATCCCCGCTCGATCGATCAGCACCGGAATCCTTCTGGGCTCTGTCATCACGTGAACCGACGTGATGCCCAGCCGATGACACAACCGTGTCGCCGCGTGGAGTGCGTCGGCCAGCGCCGCGTGATCCGGCTCGATCGAGTCGATCAACGCCCATGCCGCCTCCTCTCGCAGGACTCCTTGCTCCCCGTCGACGAACCCCGCTCGATCCGTACGCCCCAACCGTTCGTACGCGGCGAGCGCTTGCCCGTTCGCCGTAAGGAGATGCCCGTCCAGCCGCACAGCGATCATCGGCGACCGTAGCGCAACGGCATCCAACTCGGTCTTCGAGAGCCATCGATGGTCCTTCCACGTACTCTCATCCCACCCGACGCCGACGACCCACTCGCCTGCACTCCGGGCGTCTGCCGCATCGTGCAGCAACTCCAGCACCTCGGACCGCGACCGATTGGCAAGATCGACCGTATACCCCGTCTCGGCCAACCCCACAGTGAAAATGTGTGTGTGGGCGTCGATGAACCCGGGCAGGACGAATCCGCCCTTCATATCGATGCACTCGACGGCCCCCGGGTGCGCGTCCGTCACGTTCTCGGCAGACCCGATCGCCGATATCCTGCCACCCCGCACCGCCAACGCATCCGCTTCAGGGTGACATGCAATCGACGCATTCAGGAGTACGTACGTCGCAGATCGATCAGCCATGCCACCGATTCTAGGCTGTACGCGGCATGTCGGCAACAGCCGTTTCGCCCGACGGTCCGTGCCGGAGCGTGAGTCCTCGCTGCTTTCCTGCACAGTAGGGAGACGATCGGGCATATGCAGTCGTTGGAATATTTCTTCGTGTTTCTTTCCAGTGTCTTTCCATCTTCGTTTCTGATTGCTTCCATGGCATTCTCTCCACGGCGATGATTCAATTCAGGGGAAACCGAAGCGAAGGTCGCAAAAGGATTCAGCACCAGAAGAGAGGGGGTGAAACCCGTGGCGAAGAAGGAGATTCTCGACAAGCTGTCGATCTACATCCCGCAGAAGAAGTTGGAGGAGCGCCCGGTCGAGCGACTGATCAAGCTTGGCGACAAGCGTGACCGCTCGATCAACTACCTCGTCGTGGATGCGATCCTCCAGTACTTGGATCGCGAGGAGAACAAGAGCTAAAGCGCAGTCTTGTGACGACAAGCGAAAAGACGAACGTGCAGCGGACATACCGCCACACGTTCGTCTTTCGCATTGATCGGAGCGCGCCTAGCGCCGGCGCACCATCTCCTTGCCCACGCTATGCGAGAAGTGCCCGGACAGCCGCCAAGTCGACGTGAGATGCGACCAATGCGCTGATACGCTCCAGCTTCTTCTCGTCCTGAGGCGTAATGAGCGGTTCGATCTTCTCCACACGCAGCGCGACGGTGTACGTATTCTCCGGCACCAACAGGAGCGGTATGTCACGTTCCGTCGCCCGCGCAAGCACGTTGGCCGGCGGGACGATGTTGTTCGTCAGCACAATCGCGGAGGTTCCTTCCGCGTCCAGAGCGGCGAGGATCATGTCGCTGCGATCTCCGCTTGTGATGATCAGCTTGTTTGGAGCCGTGATCAGCGGATCCTTCATCGCCGCACTGACGGACATCGCCCCGACGACCACGTGCTGAATCGTCTGCTGCAAGTGGTCGTCGCCCGCCAACACACGGGCGAACAGCTTGTCCGCTACCGTCGCCACCGATACGGTGGTCAGCTCCTGTTCGTGCGGAATCGTCCCCATCACAGGGACGCCCAGCTTCTCGAGTTCCGGAAGGTACGTCGAGCGGAAGTCGTCGATGTGCTCCACCTTGTTGACGATCACACCGGCGACGGTGGCCTCATCGGCCCCAACAAAGCGATCGACGAAGGCGAGATCGTCACTGATGCCGTCGTCGCTGCCGCCGGCCACGATAAGCACCGGTGCACCGGTTTCCTGCGAGATGGTCAGCGGATCGAGACAGACGGAAGCCCCGTACGACAGTGTCGGCCCACACTCGACGAACACGGCGCTTCGGCCGGCACCGACACGGTCGACCAGCTTCGCGAGAGCCTCAAACATCGTGTCGCGCTCGTACATGTATCGAAGCTTGGAATGGTCGAACCCGATGCTGACGGTCTCCGGCTCCTGATCCAACTGGAACAGCTGTGAGAACAACGAAGCATCGTAGTCCCACAACCGCTTCTTTCGGTACAGGAAACGATCTCCGAGCGGTTTGACGTATCCGAATTGACCGGAGATCGCTCGCGCCAGGCCGATCAACACGCTGGTCTTCCCAGCGCCTTCTCTGGTCGAAGCGATGATCAGCGACTTCACGTCACTTCACCCCCTTGGGTAACGAAAACAGTACTCGCACATCCACAGCCTTCACACCCTGACCGCGGTCGTACACGACCAGCGGATTGATTTCGATGTCCGTGATCTCCGGGCATTGAGCGATCAGCTGGCTCAGCCGGACGAGGATCGACGCAACCGAGTCGATGTCCTTACGGCTCTCTCCGCGAACGCCGAGCAACAGCGGATACGCACGGATGTCTGCAATCATCCGATTCGCCATGTTGGCCGCAATCGGTGCCGCCCGGAATGACACATCCTTGAGAACCTCAACGTAGATCCCGCCGAGGCCGAACATCACAACCGGACCGAACGACCCGTCCTGCCGGGCGCCGACGATCGTCTCCACGCCCTGTGACACCATCTCCACAACCTCGACGCCGTCGATTACTGCATCCGGAACTGCGGCGCGACACGACTGGAGAATCGCCTGGTACGCATCGACGATTTCATCGTCGTTCACGAGATCCACGGCGACACCGCCTGCGTCGCTCTTGTGAATGATGTCCTTGGACACGATCTTCATCACCACCGGATACCCGATATCGTTGGCGAGGCGGACGGCGTCGTCCAGTGTTCGGGCCACCTTCGACGTAGGAAGGCTGAGCCCGAGAGCGCCGGCAATCACGGCCGCCTCATGCGGCAGCAGGAATCCCCGCCCCGTAGCTCCCGCCTTCTGCAGGACGTCGCGCACCGAAGAGATGTCAAGCGTTGTGTCGAGCGCAATGTCATCCGCCGGGCGCTTTCGGTTGTTCCACGAGTGATGCAATGCGCCAAGCGCCGATACGGCCTCGTACACGTCGCCGAATACGGGGATCCCGTCTCGCCGGACTTCGTGAATCAGTTGTTCGATTCGCTCGCCGCCGAACAGACTGAACACAATCGGCTTCTCGTCTCTGTAGCGATCGTACGTGTCCCGGAGCAACGCCGAGAACCCATCCGTGTCGAACAGACCGGTCTCGCAGTAGAGCGCAATCGTTGCATCCATCCCTTCCGTCGTCCGCGCCGCATCGAGTGCCTTCCGGTAGTCCTCTGCGGACGCCTGCCCGGTTAGGTCAATCGGATTCTTCGACGAGCCGAAGTCGGGCATCACACTGGAGAACGTGCCTTTGAGCACCGGTTGATCGTCGAACAGCGCGATGTCGTACTTCTCGCACGCATCGGTGGCAAGCACTCCGATTCCTCCGCCGTTCGTGACGATCACAGCGTCACGACCGGCGGGAAGCGGAGCCAACGCCAGGAAACGAACCCAGTTGAACGCTTCCTGCACGCTCTCCGCGCGTAGCACCCCGCACTGCCGCATGATGTCATCGAATACATCGTCGGCACCGGCGAGCGACCCCGTGTGCGACGCCGCCGCCATCGCACCGCGTTGCGAACGGCCCGACTTGATCACGACAACGTGCTTGCGCCGAGTTGTGTACTGCAAGGCGCGGACAAGCCGATCGCCGGCCTTGACGCCCTCGATGTACAGCAGAATCACACGGGTTGCTTCGTCCTCCGCCAAGTAGTCGAGCAAGTCGGCTTCGTCGATGTCCGACTTGTTCCCGACGGATACGAGTGCGGACAAACCGAGCGACTCGCCGGCCGTCTTGCCGATCATTGCGATTCCGAGTGCTCCACTCTGGGTCACGATCGCCACGTGTCCGGGCTCGATTCCCCCTGGACCGAACGTCGCATCCATCCCGTTCTTCGCGGAGTAGATACCGAAGATGTTCGGTCCCAGGACTCGCATTCCGTACTCACGAGCAACGCGCACGATCTCTCGCTCGTCGGCCGTATTGCCAACCTCGGAGAACCCGGAGGTCACGATCACCAGGTGGTGGACTCCCACCTCCCCGCACGACCGCACGGCGTTAAGAACCAACGGCGCGGGGATCGAAATCACCGCGACATCGATCGGCTCTGTCGCCTCTTCGATGCTCGTGCGAATCGGGATTCCCTCGACCTCACCGCCCTTCGGGTTTACCGGAACGATCGTTCCGTCGTACCCGGACGCAACCATGTTGGCGACGATCCGGTAGCCAATCTTGCCCGGGTTTGAAGACGCGCCGATGACAGCGACGCCCCGTGGACGAAACAGCGACTTCATCATCCCGTCGGCAGCCTCATTCGTCGAACAGCATTCTGAGCTCATAGACTCCCGCCCCTCGTCTCTTCTCGATTCTGAATCCTGCGGCCTCGAACAGGTGCATCATCGCTTGGTTCTCCACGAGCACCTCTGCGGTGAACCCGAGCAGACCAGCCCGTCGTGCCAATAGCGTTAGATAGCTCAACAGCTCCGTCCCCACACCGCGCCCTTGATGGTCGTCTCGCACCACCAGCGCGACCTCCGCCGTGTGCGTCTCGAGATCCACCCCGTACTGCCCGACACCGACGACCGTTTCCCGCTCGTCCTCCGGCAGCACGGCGAGGATGACAATCTGTGCGGTGTAGTCGATCACGACGAACTCCTGGAGCCGTTCGTGCGGCATGTCCTTGCGTGACGAAATGAATCGCCGATAGATCGACCGGTCGGACAACGAGTAGAAGAACTCCTTCATCACGGGCTCATCGCTGATGCGCACCGGCCGTAGCAAGATTTCGAGCCCCGACTTCGTCGTTCGATACGTCTCCAGCGCGTCGGGGTACTCACCGCGCTTGCCCGGCAAGAACGCCTGATCCTTGTAGATCAGGTTGCGTTCCTTGGCCGCGCGAAGGAGATCGGGGCGGAACCTCGGATGCGCAACGCGGATCAGCTCCATCGCCCGCTCTCGAACGTTCTTCCCATGCAGATACGCAATGCCGTACTCAGTGACGACATAGTGGACGTCTCCCCGCGTGAGGGTAACGCCGTTCCCGCCGTCGAGCGTCGGCACGATTCGCGACACCGTGTCGTTCTTCGCCGTTGACTGGATCACGAGAATCGACTTCCCCTCCGGCGCCATCACTGCGCCTCGCATGAAGTCGGCCTGCCCGCCAATCCCGCTGTACAGCGCCCCGCCGAGCGATTCCGCAGTCGTCTGCCCGGTGAGATCGATCTCGAGTGCCGTGTTGATCGCCGTCATCTTGCGTATGCTCGAGATCACGCGCGGATCGTTGGTGTAGTCGACCGAGCGGAAGGTCACTGCCGGATTGTCCGACAGGAACTCGTACGTCGTCCGCTTTCCCATGCAGAACGTGGCCACGGTCTTGTAGCGATCGACCGACTTGTAGGTGTTGTCGATCACGCCCGCTTCCATCAGCTCGGCAAGCCCGTCGCTGAACAGCTCGGTGTGCACGCCCAGATGACGCCTGTCCTTTAGGTGCGCCAGGATCGCGTTCGGAATTCGTCCGTATCCCACTTGAATTGTCGCGTGATCGGGAACGAGCCGTGCAACGTACGTACCGATTCGATCGGCGATTTCATCCGGCACTTGCGTGTCATACTCCAACAGCGGTTCATCGTGCGGAATCAGAACGTCGATCTCGCTCAGATGCAGGAAGCTGTCGCCGTGCGTCCTCGGCATGTTGCAGTTCATCTGACAGATCACCGTCTTCGCCGAATCCAGCGCTGCGCGAACGATGTCCACACTGATGCCCAGACTCACGTAGCCGTGTTCGTCCGGCCACGATGTCTGAATCAGCGCGACATCGATCGGGATGGCCTTCCGTCGAAGAAGCTGTGGAACCTGAGACAGAAAGATTGGTGTGTAATCCGCCACTCCCTGGTTGACCGCCTCACGCGTGCTCTGTGCGATGAAGAACGAATTCAGGCGGAAGTTGTGCTGAACCTCGGGTTGCAGGTAAGGGGCGACCCCCAGCGTCCACACGTGAAGCACTTCGGCGTCGAAGAACGCCTTGGGGTTCGACCGCGTGTACTGGACCATCTGCTGCACCAGGTACTGCGGCTGCCCACATCCGGTGCCGATGAAGATACGGTCTCCCCGATGAATCGCCGCGAATGCCTTCTCGGGCGAAACAATCTTGCTGGGAAACTGCGCCTCGATGTGCGCAAGCACCCCATCTTTCCCACTGAATCCGTTCATTTCGGGCACTGCGTTCACTGCAAGAGCCGGGAGAACCCGGTTTCCACCTCTCTCCTGCCTGGCCGCCGGCAATCCGTCGGCGCGAAAGCGCCCCATTCTGCGGGAACGACTGCGGAACTGCAAGAGAGACGGGTACGGATTCGGTGGAGCTACAACGTTCCATCGTACGACCCCATGCGAAGAAAAGGGCAGCGGGAGCAGCTGGTGACGATGTGAGCATCCTCTCCCGGGCGACCGTGGACCGGCTTCGTCACGTCAGCGCTCCCGCTGCATCTGCAAGGAGGTGTCGTCTGCGCGGTGCGGATGATCGGCCACCACCCGGAGCCGGCCGATGTGTAACACAGCGCACAAACGCACACCATGCAACGTCGGATTCACGCGGAAACCGAGTGCACGGGACACGTGCAAGACGGTCATTTGTGACATCTACACACGACAGATGTCCGTACCGGCCAACCGAAGCCGCGTACCGGATCTGCGCACATCCGTCCCAGTACGTATAATCGTGCTCCTATGTCCAGCCATCCACAGATCCTCGACCGCCTTCGCTCTCGTACGTCACCGCTGTCACCACCCAACGGCGCCTTGCTGCCGGACTACGATGGATTCTGCATCGCGCGAATCCCCGACGTCATCCGGCGAGCACTCGGGTGCAGCGACCAATCGACGGCGCTCGGGGAACTCCTTGCGAATCCGCATTCTCAACGCGTAGTCCTCGTCATCCTGGATGGATTCGGGTACCACAAGTTCCACTCACTGCAGCGTACCGGGCACATCGAGACTCTCGGCGAGCTGGCCGACCGCGGAGCCGTCGTTCCGCTGACATCCGTCTTTCCTTCAACGACAGTCGCCGCACTGGCAACGTACACAACCGGACAGACACCTCAAGAACACGGCCTCATCGGCTATCGCCTGTACCTCCGCGAGACGGGAACGATTACGAACATGATTCACCTCACTGCACTGGGGCAGCAGAACGAAGGAGCGATTCGCACGCTCGGTCTCGATCTGGATACGTTCCTCGGCGGGGCGACGGTGTTCGATCAACTGGCCGCCGCCGGGATCGCCACGTACACGCTTCTGCCTCAGCACATCACGGGAAGCGGGCTGTCCAGCTTGCTCTACCGCGGCTGCTCCGCCATTCACGGATGCATCACGTGGACGGACATGCTGACCAAAGCCCGCAGCATCCTTTCAAACGAGAGCGGTCCCGCTCTCGTCACGTTATACTGGCCCTCTTTGGACTCGGTGGCCCATGTTCGCGGTCCCGATACAGCATCGTACGCCGCAGAAGCGAGCGCCATCGACCAAGCACTTCGCCGCGAGCTAATCGATCAGGTACACGGAGCACTTCTGCTCGTGTCTTCCGATCACGGGTTCGTCTCGATGGCTCCCACGGACTACGTTCCGCTCGATTCGCTTCCGCCGCTGGCCGAAAGCTGTCTCATCCCTCCGTTGGGTGAGCCAAGGACATCCTACCTATACACGCGGCAGGATGCTGACATGGCAGCCGCAGCGAAGCTCGATCACTCCACGTTGTGGTGCGTCCCGTCACAACACGCAATGAAGCACGGTTTGTTCGGCATCGGCGAACCACATCCGGAGGCCCAGTATCGTATTGGCGATCTCGTGGTCACAAGTACCGGGACAGCCGGAATCGCGCACCCATACGGAACCGCGCCGAAGCTTCTCGGCATGCACGGTGGCCTGACGGAAGAGGAAATGCTCGTTCCCTTGATTGTTTCATCGCTCTAGCGATCCAAAGGAGGTTGCATGGTCCTCGTCGGACAGAGCAAACAGGTTTCCCCTCGTTCGTACGATGACGGAGAGTCGGTCCGCCACGTCGAGAAGCGTCTGCTGGTCGGCCCCGCCCACGGCGCACCGAACTTCGCTATGCGCAAGTTCTCAGTGGGAGTCGACGGGTATACACCGTATCACACCCATCCGTGGGAACATGAGGTGTACGTCTTGTCCGGAAGCGCTGAACTCCGGACCGCAGACGACAGCACCCCACTCGGCTCCGGAGACTTCGCCTTCATCCCGCCGAACGCAGAGCATCAGTTCGCCAACATCGGCGACCAGATCCTGGAGTTTCTCTGTATGGTGCCGCTGGATGGCGAGGACGGCTAATGCGCGTCATCGCCTGCCTTAGCGGGGGCGTGGACAGCAGCGTTGCCGCCCTCCTGCTGAAGCAGGCGGGTCACGAAGTAGTCGGCCTGACGTTCTGGTTCTGGTCGAACGGGTCCAAGTCCGAGAGAGCGGCGAATACGTGTTGCGGTTTGGACGCCGCCGCGCAGGCGGCCGCGCAACTCGGTATCCCGCATCATGTTGTCGATGCGAGTGAAACGTTCCGGCACGTCGTGATCGACAACTACGTCACCCAGCTACGGAAGGGACTGACGCCAAACCCGTGCGGACGATGCAACCGATACGTACGATTCGATCTCGCATTGTCGTTCGCCCGTGACAACGGATTCGAAGCCATCGCCACCGGACACCATATTCGAAGAGCCGTCGAGTCCGATGGATCGATCGCCCTATACCGCGGCACCGACGCGAACAAGGATCAGACGTACTTCCTGTACGGACTGGATGCGCAGGACTTGGCACATATCCGATTCCCCATCGGCGAGATGACCAAAGAACAGATATACGACGTCGCCCGCGCTGCCGGCCTCACAGCTGTCGAGCTTCCCGAGAGCCAGGATCTCTGCTTCGCAGCGGGACAGGACGTAGGCCGGCTCTTCTCCGACGCAGACCAGGGCCCCGGCCCGATCGTCGATCCCTCCGGCAATCCCATCGGGACCCACGACGGCCTACACCGCTACACAATCGGCCAGCGCCGCGGCCTGGCCGTCCCGTCCACCAGCCCGCTGTACGTCGTCGACATCGACGCCGCGACGAATACGATTGTCGTCGGTCCAGAGGAGGCGTTGCTCTCCGACCGGCTCATCGCTGTCGACGCGAACTACCTCGTTCCCCCGCCGGATATCCCGGAAACTGTCGAGGCAAAGATCCGCTACCGCTCGCCCGCCGCTCAAGCGGCGCTCACGCAGCTGTCCGGGGATTCGTTCGCGCTTACGTTCCAAGACCCGCAGCGTGCGATCACGCCGGGACAACTGGCCGTTCTGTACAAAGGTGACCGACTCCTCGGCGGAGGAACCATCGTTCGCAACCCGTCAACGCAGTAGCAGGCCCCGTGCATTCTCCAGTCGATAACAACGATGACGCCTAAGACAACGCCGTCTATAATCTGGGCATAGCAGGAGGGGTGGGTGAGCGGACGAAACCACCGGTCTTGAAAACCGGCAGACCCCAACAGGTCTCGCGGGTTCGAATCCCGCCCCCTCCGCAGTTCATCGGACGGGTTGATGTTGCCGTGCTCGCGACGGACCGGTAGAATCCCGACGATCAAAGAGGAGAGGTAGTCAAGCGGTCCAAGACACCGGTTTGCTAAACCGGCGAGGGGTTCACGCTCCTCCGCGGGTTCAAATCCCGCCCTCTCCGCCACGGGCAACTCGATGCATGCATCGAGTTGCTTGGAGTTTGCCTGAGAGCAGGAGTCTCGGGTTCTCCGAGACTCCAACGAACCGAAAGCACCATCGAGGAGTTTTCGGTTCGCATGCGCCCGTAGCTCAGTGGATTAGAGCGTTGGCCTCCGGCGCCAAAGGTCACAGGTTCGAATCCTGTCGGGCGTAGAAAGGGGATAGGCTTTGTATCTATCCCCTTTCTACGTTTGACGGGTGAGAAGCTGTCTGAGTTCCGCACTTCCATCCTCGCGGAACTCGCAAGCTGCCCGCAGGGCAGCCCAGGTTCTGAATCCTGTC
>Ga0272442_10006393_pt1 | contig 15500 bp, 11 predicted proteins | sample SSMForm2O_FD_200262 | JGI IMG/M metagenome (GOLD analysis project Ga0272442, IMG submission 200262) | Marine sediment archaeal communities from Little Sippewissett salt marsh, Falmouth, MA, United States - SSM-Form-2O | ecosystem: Environmental > Aquatic > Marine > Wetlands > Sediment ...
TTTCTGTTCACAGACCTGACGGAAGTTCGTGAACTTGAGCGCACCGCACAGCTAAGCCGGCAACTGGCGCAAATCGGCGAGCTGACCGCGGGGGTGGTGCACGAACTGCGCAATCCAGTCGGGGTTATCAGCGGGATGGCGGAATTGCTCATCCGCAAGTTGGGCCAGGAAGAGCGGCTGCGTCAGAAGGCCGAGGCCATCTTTCAGGAGGCCGAGCATCTCGAGAAGCTCATCGCACAGTTCCTGAGTTTTGCCAAGCCCTTCGACCTCGAGAAGAGCCGTTGCGCGCCCGAGGTAATTTTTCAGCGGGCCCTGCAACTGTGCACCCGCTTGGCGGAAAAGCGGGGGATTGAGGTAAAGACGGATTGCAGCGCCGACCTCCCCGCAATCGCGGCGGACACAACCAAGCTGGCACAAGCCTTGGCGAATATCGTCCGGAACGGCATCGAAGTGACCCCGGCAGGCGGTGAAGTGCATGTTTCGGGACGGATCGAGGGGACCGACCTGGTGTTCGAGGTCGAGGATGGGGGACCTGGCGTACATTTGAACGAAGGTGACGACCTCTTCAGTCCGTTCTTCTCGAAGAAGGAAGGCGGCACGGGGCTGGGCTTGTCCATTGTGCACCGCATTGTCTCGGCGCATCAGGGGACGGTACACTTTGCAAACCGGGACGGCGGCGGGGCCCGCTTCGAGATCCGCGTGCCTATCGAGCCGCCTGGCTGATGCGGCTGGACTGGCCGGGGGGCTACCGAATACCTTTGCGCTCGAGGGTGCGAATTTCCTCGTTCCAGGCCTCGCGTGTTTCGGGGGATACATCGGGACTGGGGAGCAGGCTCTTCCGGGTGCAGTTGACCAGCGCCTGAAGGGTCTGATAGCGGCGGGTGTCTTCGATAGCCGGAGGGATGTGGTCGGCGATGATCTCGAGAATGCGGTCGATATCCATCCCTTCCTCTTCTTGCACGGCCTTGGCGTTGAGTTCGGCGCGCAGGGCGGCGAAGGTCGAGGCGGCTGCGCCTTCCATGGCCGCGTCCAGACGCCTGAGTTCGCCTGGTGTGGGCTTGCGATCCAGCGCGCCGCGGAGCATCCACTCGAGAAAAGCATCGCGATCGGGACCCTCGGGATCAAGCACCGGAATGATGAGATCGCCGACACGGCCGGGCCGGCGGATATCCGGTGAGAGCAAATGGATGCGGGCGGTCATGAGCAGCCAGGTGACCCGGCCCCGGAGCCGCGGGTCAGACATCATGGCCTGGATCTTGCCAGTCAGGCGGCGTTCCGTCGAGTGGGTCTCGGGGCCGATGCCGCCGAATTGGGTGTCGGCTTCATCGACGAAGATGAGGACCTTGGACAGGGCCTCGAGGACGCGCCGCAGGCGCTCGAAGAGGACATCGGTTTGGCCGAACCATTGGCTGCGGATGTTCTTGAGCACAAGCACCACCATGTCCAATTCGGCCGCCACGGCCTCGAAGATGAAGGTCTTGCCGCTGCCGATCGCGCCGCAGACGGCGGCGCCGGGCAGCGCGTCTTCCTCGCGGCTGCCGAACCGGGGAATGAGTTCCCGGCGAATGAAGTCCTTGAGGCGGGCAAAGCCGATGACGTCCTCGAGGGTGTGTTCGGGTTTCTTGAATTCGACGATATCCTCGCCGAGTTGGCTCTTGATATACTCTTCGACCTTCTCGATGACTTCCTGTTGCGTCAACTTGCGGTGTTGATAGGTGGCGCCCTTGAGCAGTTGCAGGAGGGCATGGATCGAGAGGCCGGCCGTGGCCGTGGCCAGGTCTTGCTGCGAGCCCCAGAGACGGATCCCCTCGCTGCCCGACTGGGTACGGTTGAACCAGGAGATGAAGTGTTTGCGCGTATCCGCGTCCGGCGAGGGTACGGCCACTTCGAGCACCTGGGGCAAGCGCGCCACACGGTGGTTGAGCAGCGAGCGCGATTCCGCAATCATGACGACCGAATCGCCACTATTGGTGAAGCCGGGGTCCGAGAACCAATCGTGACAGATACTCACGCGGTGACGGTCCACGTCAGAGAGGTTCGGAATATCACCCTCGGGCAAGACCAGGTCTGCCGCTTCAATCAGGATGATGAGACTCTCGCGCAGCAGCGCTTTGCCGTTGAGTTCGGAACGGGAACAGAGGCAGAGCTGCCGCATCAGCTCCAGCGCGACCGTGGGGTTGCCCGTGGCGGTGCGCAGGTTGATGTCGAAATCCTTGCTGTAGGATTGCGTGAGGTCGGCGACACGTTTCGACGAGAGCATCCGTTTGATGGCGATCTGGTCGGCGTCCATACCGGTCCGCCACGCAAGCCAGGCGTCCCGCACGCGTTCGAGATCCTGCTGCCGGACGAAGCGGATGGGGCCGTTGATCTCGTAGACCACCAAGATTCGCTCGGCGACCTGCCACTTGGCGGTCAGAAAGTCAGCCAAGGGAAGGTATTCGCCGTCACCATTCGGCGCCTCGAGGAAGAAGAGGTCGTAGATATTTCCGGTGACCACGAGGGAGCGCGCCTGGCCGGCATTCAGGACGCGTCCGGCCCGCCGCAGGAATTCGTAATCGGGTGTTTTCATGGATTGGCTCTCTGGGTTTCGTCCTGATGGACCTCTTTCCAGAAGGTCCGAAACTCATTGCGCCGACGGTGGTTTTCGGGATTGAAGACCACCTCTCGGATACGCTCGCGCTGGTGTGCAAACTGGCCGTAATCCCGCTCGTCATCGGGCAAGAAAACGGGTGCTTTCTGGTCGTAGACGATGGTGGCGCCCGGGCAGGTGGCCGCACCCTCCTCCTGCCAGTTCCAGTACTGGGATAAACCGACGACGCGGTCGCCCACGAAGATGGCCTCGTTCAACTCGTGTGTGACAATGAAAATGGTGTAGGGCGGCTTTTCGCCCTTCTTGAGGGCCTGGCTGTTCTCGAGGTATAGCGTGAGGAGCATTCGCTGCAACTCTTCGCGCATGGCCTCGTCCAAGGCGCCGAAGGGTTCGTCGAGCAGGAGGATCTCGGGGCGCATGATGAGGGCCTGGGCAATGGCCACACGCTGCTGCATCCCGCCTGACATCTCGGCGGGATACAGGTTGGCCGCGCTGGCCAAGCCGACTTTATCGAGGAACACCGCAGCCTGATCCAGATGGCGCCGGTGCAGGCTGCGCCACGCCAGCGGGCGGCAGAACCGGTAGGGCAGGCTGCTTTCGTCCAACATGAGTCCGAAGGCGACATTCTGTTGCGCGGTGAGAAAGGGGAAGAGCGAGTATTTCTGATAGACGATGCCGCGGTCACGGCCCGGTTGACGCACCTCACGGCCGTGCTCGCGGGTCTTGCCGGAGAAAACGACAATCTTGCCGGCCTTCGCCGGGTGCGTGCCCACGATGGCCCGGAGCAGCGTGGATTTGCCGCAACCGCTCGGTCCGACTAGGGCCACAATGCCGCCACGCAGCACTCTGGAGCACGTGGTTTGCTCCGAACCAGTGAGAGACGCCCTGAATGTCGAGGACCAATCCTGTGTCATCCATGACAGCCTACTTCCCTTCCTTGGCGTACCACGGACAGAGCCAACGCTGGAGCCGGTTCAGTCCGAAGTCCATGCCGAATCCAAAGGCCGCGAGCAGGGCGAGGTAGGGGTACACGACGTTCATGTTGAGTTTCTTGAACTCGATGCGAATGCGGTAGCCAAAACCCACGTCGCCCACGACCATCTCGGCGGCAATGAGGAAGACCATGGCGGGGCCGACCTGGAGCCGGATCGAATCCAGCAGTTTGGGCAGCACCTGCCGGAAGATGACATTCCAAATCACTTCGGCGTGGGAGGCGCCGAGCGTGTAGGCCTTGAACTGGAGTTCGTCCGGTACGTCTTTCACGGCCAAATACACCGTTTGTGCCAGGGTAGGGAGCACGCCGAAGGCGATCATGGCGATATACATCTCGGTGTCGGTGCCCGCGACAACGAAGAAGACCGCGAGCATGGCGGTGGGCGGTATCTTGGCCAAGAGGGCGAGCGGCGGATAGAGAAAGGCCTCGAAGACCGCGAAACAGCCCATCAGCATGCCCAGCACGAGGGCGCCGACTACGCCGAACAAGAGCCCCAGGAACAAGCGCTTCGCCGTGGCTATCGCGTCCACGACGACCCAGCGTTCGTCGGCGCGCCGGTTGACTTCCGTGGCCTTGCCGATCCCCTCTTTGAGTTGGGTCCAGTTCGGGATCGTCTTGTCGTTCGGGTTCTTCTGGTGTTGCCGGTGCGAGAGAAAGAAATAGCACGAGACCAACACGACAATCGACAGGATGCCGAGCGCCACGGCCCATTGCCTCGGTATCGGCTGTCTAATCATGCTCACACTCCCGCAAGGACATGCCCAAACGCAGGGCCTGTCCGCACGCGGTGCGCACGGAACGGCTCTGCGGCCCCGGCCGGTCGCTGGATGCTATCACTTGCCCGCGGCTTTCTCCTGGCAGGCCTGGATGTAACTCGGGTCGAAGCGGAGACTGGCACCGGCGGCGGTGTCCTTCGTTCCGTAACCTACCTTGGGCTCGCCCTCGACAATCTCGTGGCTGACGCAGAACTTCACGACCTTCTTCATGGTGGTCTTGAGTTCATCGCCGTTGAGCAAGGCCAAGGCTTCCGCGGGGGTACCGTAGAACTTGGTCTGCTGGACCACCTTGCGCATGGACTGGAGATCGAGGTCGGAGAACTTTTCGCCGATGGCGATGAGGGTGTCGTCGCGCGTGTTAGGGTCGGCCAGGCGCTTGTTTAGGGCGTAGAAAGCATCGATAACCGCGCAGGCGAATTCCTTGCCTTTCGGCTTGTCCAGGGATTCTTGAGCGACCACGACGGTGTCGATGATCTCGTTGGGGATGGTGGTCGAGTCGAAGAGGACACGGGTATCTTTGCGCTTGTTCAGGGTGTCCAGCACAAAGGGATTCCACACCACGATGGCGTCGAATCCGTCCTGCTTCTGCTGCATGGCGAGGGCCGCGGCGCCGGGATCCATGTTCACAAAGTTGTAGCCGCCGGGATCTTCACCCATTTCTTCGAGGTTGCGCACAAAGCAATACTCCGAGACACTGAGCGCGAGGCCCCGGACCTTGAGGCCCTTGAGTTGTTTCACTTCCGTGATGCCGCTGGTGACGAGGCAGGCATCGGCGCCAAAGCTGGTCGACGTGGGCAAGACGCAGACGCCGGGCCGCGACAAGGCCGGGTTCAGGATGTCCATATTGGTGATGCATACCGCATCGGTTTGTCCCGCGCCATAGAGCGCGATACACGGGTCGTATTCCGCCTCCTTGAGTCGGATGTCTACGCCCCACTTTTCCTCGATGGCGCCCAGTGCGCCGGCGTCGCCGTCGATGAGCTTCACTTCGTCACACACGCCAAAGGCACTCCACGAGGGGTATTCGCTCCACGCCAGCGAGAACACCGGCGTGTCGGCGGCCCCGGCCACGGGAATCAGTGCGGCGCTCAGCGTGCAACACAGGAAAAGCACCACTGCGGCAGAATGTGTTGTCTTCATGGAAGGATCCTCCTTTTTTGCGGAAGCCTTGTGCGGCAGTGCCGCAGCCACCCATTTTATCCGCGGGCACGGCCACCAAACGCGTCGGGACGTTCGCGTTCCAACCGTCCTCCCGCACCCCGCGGGCCGCCCGTCATTCGGGCAGCGCTGAACTGCTTTCGGTCTCTCCGGTTTCTTTGGCCGGTGCTGCGCCCTCGACGGCCTCCGCCAGGCCGATGAGTGCGTCGAACTCGTCCTTGGCCTCGCTCGAACGCGCGTAATGCAGGAACTCGGCCTCCTGCGCTTTGCTGTCGGTGCCGGCAAGTTCCTTCGAAATGCGCGCCTCGGCCTTGACTTCTTGCCGCAACTGGCGCATGCGCTGGAGTTCTTCGGAGGTTCCGTCCTTGGCGATGCCCGACAAGGTGTCGGAAATATCCTTCTCTTCCTTGGCGGTGATGACGTCGGCGACGGCGTCCGCCGCTTCGGCACGGAGGTTCTCGACGTCGCGCAGCAGAGAGGTCAACTGGATCTTGTGCTCGGCGATGCGTTGTCCGTAGCCCTTGACATCCCCTTCGAGTTCCTCGATGCGGGCTTGCTTCTCTGCCAGGGTGTTCGAGAAGTCGTTGTACGCGCTCTGGCATTTCAGGTATTCGGGATCGGCGTGGATGTCCTCTTTGCCGCGTCCTTCGGCCAACAGTTCCTTGGCGCGGCTCTTGGCCTTGGCCAAGGCGCCGGCCTTGAGGTTTTCGAGCCGCCCGACATCCTCGGTCAGCGTCTTCACCTTCTGCACCTTCTGCTCCTGCTGCGCGATGAGTCCGGCGACGGCTTGTTTGTACTGTTGGATGCGGCCGGTCTTCTCGCGGACGATTTCCTCGTACTTGGCACGCATCACGTGGGGATTGGTGTCGAGCGTGCGCCGGGCCGAGTCGATCTGTCCCGTGAGCAGGTAGCCTACCGCTTTGATCCATCTGCCGAGAGCCCTGAACATGACGCTGCCTCCTTCTCTTGCCGGTTATTACCGTTACTCGAAGTGTTCTATTCGGCGTTACGGCCGTTCAATTGATCCTCGAACGCGCGAAGCCGGGCATCGACCTGCTTGGCCATCTCGAGGTTTTGATCCAATTCCGAGCGAACACGCGCCAACTCTGAGGCACTGCCCTCGCCGCGGCTCAGGCTTTGCAGGGCAGCCAAGAGCTTGCCCAATTGCTGGATACTCTCGAAGACGTCGCGCAACAACCGCTCCCGCTGTTCGAGGATGGGCCGCTTGGCCGCCTTCGTATGCATCTGTTGAGCAGTGTGCCACAGCCGGAGGGAGTGTTCAAGGGACCGGACGCACTGATGAAACAGATCCTTGGCGTCCAACTGGATCTCGATGGCTGCCGGCCCGTTCACTTCGATGGCGCCGGCGTCTTCGAGTTCGTCCAAGGCGTGGGCGAGGGAGCGCAGGTCGCGCAGTGCAGCTTCCGTGCGGGGGTCGCCGTCCGCCGAGAGCTGCTGGTCGAGCTTATCCAGGGCCCGTTCGCCTTTGCTTGCGGCTTCCTCTCGCAGATCGCCGATCGCGCGGGCAGCGTGTTTCTCGCCGCCCACGAGCAACTGGGTCAGGAACATGCCCCCAGCGCCCAGCACGCCCAAGAGACCCGCCAAGAGGCCGAGGTCGGGGCGTAGATCCAGGGCCCAGGAACCGGCCAGTGCCGTGATGCCGGCAAGAAAAGGGGCAAGCGTGGCGGGACCTGTCAAGATGCTCAGCAGCACCTTGCGTCGAATCGAAGCGCTATCCGGTACATTGGTGTTTGGCACGCTGTTCCGAAGTGTTTCCGGGCGAGACCGGTGTGTTTCCTCTGCTTTAGTACGGTGGCCGGCCCACCTCGAAGGAGACGGACTGTGCGGCTCCGTTCTCTTCGGTGGGGGCGGTGGCCGTGGCGCGGACACGGGTCTTCTGGAGTCCTTGGTTGAGCAGGGCTTGCGCGGCGGCTTGGGCGCGCTCTTCCGCCAGGCGGCGGTTCGCTTCGGGGTCGCCTTCGGCCCGGGCATGCCCCACGACCCGCACATAGTATCCGGGAAGGGACTGAAGCCGCTTGGCCAGGCCGGCCAGTTCCCGTTCGCTCTGCACGTTGAGCCGGGCCGTACCGCGGGCGAAGGCAATGGGCTTGATCCGCATTTCGCCGACGGCGGCCAGGTTCTGCCATTGCGCATCGTTGAGGGGGGGCAATTCCTGGACCTTGGCCGCCGCTTCGAGCTGGGGCACGGGCACATCGACGCCGGTGATGAGGTTTAGCTTGCGGCTGGGATGGAAGTCGGCGGCCCGCAGATCGCGCAGGATCTTGTCGTAGAAGAGCGTGCTGGCCTTATCGCCCACAGGATCACGCTCGAGCTTGCCGGTCTGGAGCAAGACCTCGACGATGCCCGGAATGATGTCCTCCAAGTGCTGTATGCCCGCGGCGTTTTGGCCGCTCTCGAGCCCGAAGTGGGCGTAGTTTTCGATCGTGTTCTTCCAGCGGATGCCTTTGACCAGCTTCTCGGCTTGCTCGCGTTGGAGACGATCGCCGAAGGTCTTCGCATCCGCCATGACCAGGTCGGTCATGCCGCCTTCGCGCGAACTGTAGGAGTAGGCGGTACGCAGGTAGGCCTCGACGATGTCGGCGACTTGCTCGGGGTGCTCGGCCAGGAATTTCCGGCCCGCCACGAGTACGTCGACGATGTAGCCTCTGAGCTGGCTGCTGTCAAGCAACACGTGGGCCCCGTCTTCCGCCAGGGCGGCGCTGACGTAGGGTTCCCAGAGCACGAAGGCGCGTTTGTCGGTTTTTTTCGCCGCGCGGAAACGCTTGTAGACGTCTTCGGCCCCGTCCGCCTCGATCGCCCATTTCTCCGGCATACTCGGCAGGCTGAACTGTGCCAGCACGATGCGGGCGAGGAACTCGCTGGGCGAATCGGGGGTGAGGACAAAGCGGGCCTCGGGATGATCGAGGTCTTGCAGCTTGGCCAAGCCCTCTTTGTAGGCCACGATGCCGTCCGCGCCTTGGGTTTCATCGATGATGAGCACGATGGACGCGGGGTATTCCCCCAATTCCGCGCCAGTGGCGAGAAAGGAATCGATGGTGAAGACCGCCATCTGCGCTTTGCCCGAACGGAGCGCTTTGATCCGGCCGCGATAGTCCGCACCGTCGTCCTGGAAATCAAGGCGGATCTTCTTCGCCTTCAACTCATCCTGCAGGACAGGCGATCGGAGTATGCTATAGCCGGAGAACGAATCGAGCGCCACGGCTACGGAGTAATCATACTGGGATTTCGAGCGTGTCTTGTCCTCGAGTCGGCCACTGAAATAGGGCTGGATGACGAACTTGTAACTTGCGGCGGCCAGCAACACGATCAAACACCATATGACCACGGCCACCAGAATACCTTTGGCTCGCCGTTCTTGGCTCATGCCACCCCTCCTTGCCTTTCAGTCATCCTTGGCACCCTTCAGAGCGCCTTGTGTACAGCCCCTCTATCGTCGGCGTCTGGCATTACGCACGACCGTAATTATGAGGAGCATCGCGATGCCCGTGACAACCAGTTTGGGCAACATGCTGCTGACAGGTTGTGCCGGTTGGGGCGCGGGGGACGAAGCCGGCTGTGCCGGTGCCTTTTTGCCGGCCCTACGTTTCTGTTTTTGCCGCAATGCCTCGCGGGTTGGCGGCGCAGGGGGACGCTCCCCAATGGGCTTGTTGTCCGGTTTCGCCAAGGCGGTGACCATGGCGGTGGCGATTTCCATGGGAATTCCCTCGAGTAATTCGAAGTCCACGGCCTGCGCATCAGCACCGGCGATCGAGGAGACCTCGGCGAAGACCTCGGCGAGCGCTTGTTGCAGGGCCTGGGGGTCGTCGGCACGCCGGTAGGAGTGAACCTGGGTGGCCAGCGTGTGGTCCTGTTTCATGTCGACGCCAATCACGTCGACCGTGAGGCCGCGGGCGATGATCTCGGGGGCATAGCGATCGACAACGTTCTGGTCGTTGGCTTCGCCGTCGGTCACGATCAACAGGCGGTAGGAGCCATAGCCGAACTGTTTCGCACGCTCTTGAAGGAGGCGGTCGGCGCCGATCTTCATGAAGGCGCCCAGTGGGGTGCCGCCCCCGGGTCTGACCGAATCGACGGCCGCGGTCAGTTGTTGCTGGTCGCGGGGTCCGAGGGGATAGAGCCAGCGCTTCGGGTGCCGGTCGCCGAAAACGAGCAAGGCCACACGGGTACTTTCGGACACCTGTGTCATCACTTTCTTCAGCGCCGCTTTCGCCGCCTCCATCTTCTTTACCGGCATGGATCCCATCTTCTGGCGCATCGAACCCGAGGCGTCCAGAATGATCACGACGTTGTCATGGCTGCTCTGCGCCCCGGCCGGCCACGCGGTGATCGCCAGAACCGCCAAGGCAAGCGCTGCTTGCAGTATCGTTCGCATGGGGACCTCCTCCACAACCTATATCCAGGCCGTGCCTCGTTGGCCATGTTTCGCGCTAGAAATCGAAGTCCGACTGGGTCGCCGCCTCGGCCAGCACGCGCAAGAGCCGGAACTCGACGCGCATGTTCTGCTTGGCCTCGTCCATGTTGCTGGGTTTAGCGATAAAGGGCTCGCGGATCCCGACGCCCACCGGCTGAATCTGGCTGACGTCCAGCTTCAACCCTTTGCCGGCCGCATATTTCACGATGGAATTCCGGACCGCCTCGGCGCGGGTCAACGAGAGGTTCAGCGCCGCCTGCATGGTCTCGCGCGGGTTGTGTTCCGCCACCCCGTCAAACGAACCGCTCTGGACCAATTCGGTCACGCGTTCCGTCTGAGTCAGGTCCAGGGCTTTGCCCTGCAGTGCGTAGCTGTAGTTTCCTTGCGAGCCCGACTGCTTCAGAATCCCCTTCTTCATCCCCGCCTTGACCAGTTCGAGCAGGGTCTTGGTCGGGTCCGCATGCCCGCGGATCGCGACCACGGCGTTGCCATACTTGCTGGCCAGTTCGACGACTCGCTGGAATTCGCCGCCGTACTGCACCTCGCTGAAGTCGTTCTGGTTGGGCTCGAAGTTGATGGTGAAGGACAAGATGGTGCGGTCGTCCAGCGCGCCGCCGGCGCTGAGCGCTTCGATTTCTTCGAGTACCACCTCGGCACGAAAGCGTTCGCCCGTAGCCGCGGCCGTCTTGGTGAGATAGCCCGTGAATCCCGGGCTGTTGTAGTCGAAGCCCGAGGGCATGAGCCCGGCGCGAATCGAGGCATAGCCGCGGTTCACGGCCAAGTCCAGCGCCGACTTTTGGAAGGCCTCGAAGCCGTTCAGGTTGTTCTTGTCCGTGAAGAAGGCCACGTTGCCGGGATAGCCGACGAAGGTGCAGTCCGACAGCAGGCCATGAGCATCTTCCTCCAGCGTCGGAATGACCTCCTTGCCGTAAATGTCTTGCGTCAGTTGCAGCAACGCCATGTAGGGCTTCGAGCCTTTGGTCTCGTAAGCCTTTTTCAGGTCGACCACCTCCTCGCACGCCTTGAGATAGCCGGTGACAAACTTGGTCACCAGCGGCTTGTTCGCATCGAAGAAGTCCTTGCGGCAGACGTAGACGTCGGCGATCGAGCGAGAGAGTTCGGCGGTGGACACGAGGACGCGGCCGCCCTTGACGGTGCCTTCGGCGCCGGAACCCGTGTTCTGCAGGCCACCGGTGAGTCCGATCATGTCGGGCGAGATCACGAAGCAGGCGTCCACGTCGTCGCGCGACCGGAAGATCTCGGCCGGCGAATCCGGGCTGGCGGTCAGGTCCTTGGCCCAGACGACCTTGACGTCGTCCCAAGTCAGTTTGGCCGATTTCAGGATGTCGTCGAACATGCCGACGTGCGGGCCGCCTTGCTGCAGCGCCACCGTCTTCCCCTTCAGATCGGCCACGGTCTTCACATTCGCCCGGGCCACCATGTGGTCGCCTGCAGAGAAGGTGAGTTGCAGCACAACCACGCCCTTAGTCCGGGGGTCGGCGCCAATGACTTCGGAAGCCATCCCGATCATGCGGAATGTGCCGCGCAAGAAGGGGCTTTTGCCCGCCAGGTAGTCCCGCACCTGTTGGACGAAATCGTCGCCCGGCTTGAGCTGCAGGTTGAGGCCCTGCTGGGCGAAGATCGTGTCGGGTTTGGTCTTCAAACCGCCGTTGGCGTAGAAGGTGGCCACGTCACCACCCCACGTGATGAAGGGCACGGTCAGCGGGCCGGTCTGCGTGACCGGAGCGACCGCCACGTCGCCCACCAGGGACTTGAAGGGTTGTTCCGCCGAAGCGGGCCCGGCCCATACCAGGGCCAATCCCAGACAAAGGAGCAGTGCTGATTGAGGCAGGCTACGCATGGTTCCCTCTCCTTCCACGTTTGCGATGCACTTGGCCATCGGCGTCAGGGCATTTTCCTTCGGTATCTTTACGAACCTAATCTACACACAGGGATAATGTCAATATTCTTAGTTGTTGCGTGGGCACAGCCGCTGGGCCCTCCTGAGCCACACCCACCACGTCAAATACATTTCCTGCCCCACTTCATTCGCCGGACCGGCGCATTCACCGGTTCGGGGTGGTGCAGGCGGCAAGTATCGTATAGTCCTGGGTTCGGTTAAACGTTTCGAGCTGTTTGACGAGTGCGGTGTCACCGGGATGGAGAAAAGACCCGCCTTCCACGGCGAGCCCCTCGTCGGACAGGCCGATGAAGATGGACACCGCCTTGCCCGCACCGTGGAGGGCCGCGCGCGCCACATCGGTCAAGGTGGGCGGGACGTATTCGCCGCGCGCGAAGGCCTCCGCCAACGGCGTGCCCCGGGCAACATAGGTGGGGTTCAGGTGCATGTTGATGGTGACCCCATAGCGAGAGGATGCCGCATCGAGGTAATCGATAGCCCGATGGATGTCCTCGACCCCCGCCTCATCGGAGAGCCCAGGCACCGGCTTCTGCATGAAGTAGCACTTGAGATGGAATCCGTAGGGGGCAATCTTATCGAGTAGCGCCTCGACCGCGTCGAGCGGCAATCCCTTCCGAAACCGTTCGTTGCGCAGGGTGTCGTCAAAGACCTCGAAGCCGATGGCGACCTCGAGTTGGGTCGGGGTCTCGCCTTCCGCCAACGCCCGCGATAAGAACTCGAGTTCGGCCAGATCCACGTATTCCGGGCGGGTCTCGATGGCCAGTACGGCCATGCCGGGCAGCTTCAGATTGCATTGCGCCAGGAAGTACATCAGCGCCGTCGAGGAAAAGGTCACTTCGTCCAGTACTGAGCCATTGTTGCTCAGAATGACCTTTCGGATGGCTTCCCGCCGGGCCTGGATTTCGGGCAGCGCGAAGAGGTGGTCCACCTGCTGCATGATATGCCGGTAGCCGATAGGGTGGCTCGAACAGACCGACGGCAGGTTGCAGCCCAGGCAGCGCCCCCACCGGCACGCCAAGGTGTAGAACACGATAAACAAGACCAGCCCGTCGATCGACTCCTGGAACCACCAGTCTGCCGGCAGAGCGGGGTTGTGCTGGTCGGCAAAAGCATAGGTCTTGCCCGCCTTGTCGGCGGTGGCGCGGGCCTTTTCTGAGACTGACGGTTCGGGCATGAGATCTGTTTCCCCGGATTGGCGGCTCGGGATACGCTATAGATTATGCTCCTGGTCCTCGGGTTGAGACAAGTCCGGCTCGGTCTTCGGATAGAAGCTTCGTATTGTGAAAAAAACTATCCAAGATAGCATCGCATTTAAATGCGAACAAGCCGAGAACTGATCAAAAAGACAAAATATAGACGTGATTTGAAAAGGGTGTAGACTCTGATCTAAGCTATGAAGTAATCGCGAGTTTTCGGGCTCTGTTGGTGGTACACGCTTGGGGTTGGACGTAGTATGGCAGCGGTTCGGGATGAACGCCAGGGCAGAGAGGGCGATCGCATCGCGCCGGGCGGGGTTGAGCCCTTACGGGCCTCGGGGGAGCGAAACAAGTGCATGCTGCAAGGTGGAGACACCGTGTTCCGTGTGGTCTTGATGCCTAATTGGATGGCCGGGGCGAGAGGAGTTGGAGGCAAAGTCGCCTGAAGAGGCGACAGGGAAGGGAGGCACGTATGTCCAGAAGAGTTCTTATGTCATTGATCGTGATGGTGAGTTTCGTGTGTGGCGCGAGCGTGGCCGAAACCGCTGTTTTTCAGGCGGGCGTATCCGACGCGACGGGATACAACCCGGCCTACGACACGCAGGATGTGGCGCTTTCTTCCTTCTATGAGGAAGCTGCATACGGCGCCATCGATGCGGCTGAAATCGGCAATTCTTCGAACGGAACGGACTTCACGAGCGAGTACAGTTTTCTACTCTTCCGCTTCGATATCAGTTCGATTCGGGATGTTGTCGGCAGTGACGACTTCACGGTCACCGGCGCCCGTCTGATTCTGACGACCGCGGGGTATTTCTGGGATGGAGCGCCGGGGCAACCCAATCCCCCGGTCGAGCCTTTTCCGGAGACAACGAACTACCGGCTCTATGCGCTCAAGGCGGTCAACGCCGCGTGGGGGGAAGGTGAAGGCACGGAAGGCGAAAACCATAACGGCAACACAGGCGCCGGCTATGGGGTTTCTTTTCAAAGAATGCAGATCGGAACACCAGCGTTGGATTGGGCGGTCGCTGCCACCGACGGCCTCTGGCCGCCCGGCGGCTTCTATCGGTCGAACCCCTCCGGCGGCAATGTAGAGCCCGACACAATCGCCATGGGTCAAGTTGTCGGCAACGATTTCTGGTTTGGAGGGCGGATCGTCTTGGAGTTCTCCGACCTTGACCTGCTCAAAGACTGGGCCATTAGCCCGAGCGCGAATGCCGGATTCCTGTTGCCCCCTCCTGACGAACTCGTCGGGGTCGGCGGCACTGCTGTGGGGAATATCCGGATCCTGCTCGACGACAATTCCAACGCGGACGCGCGTCCCAGGCTGGAAATCGACGTCGCGGAGTTGCCGGAGGGGAAGCCCGTTCATTCGCGGCGGATCTGTACGTGGAGCGCTCTGGGGCCCTTTGAGCCCACCTCCGGCGACGGATACGACGAAGATTTCCTAGGTGGGGAGACCGCGGTGACCCCGGAGTTAGGCGCTTCGCTCGCCGGAAAGACCTGGACTTACTTCGATGATCGGCTCTACTGCCGCAACATGGACGACTACAATGACCTATACACGTTCTATATGGATGGCCGAGAAGGGGGGCCCGGAGGTGGCACGGAAGGCCGCGTGGCCTATTGTGGAAGCCACGTGTGGGTTGAAACCGAGCAATCGGCGAAAATCCTCTTCGGTGCAAACGATAAGGCCAAGGTCTGGCTGAACGGAGGCCTCGTCCACGAACAGTCCACAACAAGCCGAGCGGGATGGTGACAGCGTCGCGGTCACCTTACAGGCTGGATGGAACCGCATCCTCGTTAAGATGGTGAATGTGCGGCGAACCTGGGGGTTCTACTTCAACCTTGTCGGATCCGATGGAGCGATCCTTTTCAATACGGAGGTCTGTCCGACCGATCCCGACCCGGGTGGTTCGTTGGAGATTGTGACTCAAGCCATGCCGAAGGGATATCGAACCCAGCCCTACGTATGGTTGAAGGTCAGTCAACTGGCTGACCCAGAGGCCTTCTCGCCCACCAACAACCCTAGCGCTTCCCCCTACCGCTTGCTGGGCCGCGGCGGCACACCGCCGTACAGTTGGTCCATTGACGGCTTACCCGAGGGCCTGTATGTCGATCCCCATTCGCAGGACCTTCTAGGCAAAGTGGATGAGGCCGGAACCCATACGCTGACCGTTCACATGACCGACAGCTCGGTCTCGCCTCAGCATACCTCTGTTCAATTGAACCTGGTGATTGCCCCGCGGGTAACCGAAGCCTGGCTCGAAACGGGTAACCGGCTCGGCGGGCTCATCCACGGGGGTACGGCGGTGTGGGAAGACATCGACCATTACGCCGACATGCAAGAAGAACAGGGATACGCATGGGTCGCACCTACCGTGTATACGGTTGCTTCTGTCGCTTGGACGGGGCCCGACTCTTACACCGTCACGG
>Ga0272442_10006394_pt1 | contig 15499 bp, 13 predicted proteins | sample SSMForm2O_FD_200262 | JGI IMG/M metagenome (GOLD analysis project Ga0272442, IMG submission 200262) | Marine sediment archaeal communities from Little Sippewissett salt marsh, Falmouth, MA, United States - SSM-Form-2O | ecosystem: Environmental > Aquatic > Marine > Wetlands > Sediment ...
ACGAAATCTATTATAATAGATTAAAAGAATTAGCCTACTTGAACAAAGGTCTTAGAATAGAACTGATTGATGAACGTGATGAAAAAACTGATGAATTTTATTTTGAAAACGGCCTGATTGATTTTATCAAGTCAATGAACAAATCAAAAAAAGCATTACATGATCCTATTTATTTCAATAATACAAAAGATGATTCTGATGTTGAAATAGCTATTCAATATACAACAGCATACAATGAAAACATTATCAGTTTTGCAAATAATATCAATACTATTGAAGGCGGAACTCATGTCCAAGGTTTTAAAACTGCATTAAGTAGAGCAATAAGTAACTATGCAAGCTCAAACAATATGGTTAAAGATCTTAAGTTAACAGGCGACGATATCAGAGAAGGTATTACTGCAATTATTTCTGTTAAACTAGGCGAGCCTCAATTCGAAGGCCAAACAAAAACAAAACTAGGTAATGCATACATCAGAACATTTGTTGATACAACATTATATTCATCACTACAATCTTTCTTGGAAGAAAATCCAAGCATTGCAAAAACATTAATTACAAAAATTATTGATGCAGCAAGAGCAAGAGAAGCTGCGCGTAAAGCAAGAGAACTTGTACGAAGAAAATCTGTACTCGAAGGTACAAATTTACCTGGTAAATTAGCTGATTGTTCTGAAAAAGACGCAACAAAATCAGAAATATTTTTAGTAGAAGGTGATTCTGCAGGCGGTTCAGCTAAACAAGCAAGAAATAGAGAATTTCAAGCAATATTGCCTTTAAGAGGTAAGATAATTAATGTTGAAAAAGCAAGATTAAATAAAGTTCTGACAAACGAAGAAATAAAATCAATGATTAGTGCTTTTGGTACTAATATCAAAGAAGAATTTAATCTAGAAAAACTAAGATATCACAAGATTATAATCATGACTGATGCAGATGTTGACGGTTCACATATCAGTATATTATTATTAACATTCTTCTATAGGTTTATGAAACCTTTAATTGAGAATGGTAATGTTTATCTAGCAAAACCGCCATTATACAAGATTAAAAAAGGACGGCTAGAGAACTATGTTTATAGTGATGAAGAAAAAGAAAAATTACTAGAAGAAATCGGATCTGAAAAAGTAGGTATTCAAAGATATAAAGGTCTTGGTGAGATGAACCCCGAACAATTATGGGAGACAACAATGGATCCAAGCAAAAGAGTTTTGCTTAGGATGACAATTGAAGATGCTGTTGTTGCTGATGAATTGTTTGTAACATTAATGGGAGACAATGTAGATGCCAGACGTAAGTTTATCTATGATAATGCAGGCAATATAGAAAATTTAGATATTTAATTCATAAATTCATTTAAGTTTTGATTAGATAATTTCTGTGACCATGTAAAAGGATCTTGCATCCAATCAAGTACAACTTGTTTTTCTTCTTCTGTGATTAATGATTGTTCTTCTGCAGCTTCAAGTAATTCTTCTAGTGTAATTACTGAATTAATCATTACATTTTCATAACCTAATAATTGTTTTGCATGCATTAAACCATAATCAACAATACTTGCAAAGTTTCTTACAACACCACCTAGTTGTTCTATCCTTTGAATTGCATTTAATGTACCGCCGCCAGTACCAATAACATCATCAACTAATAAAACATGATCATTATTCTTTATTTTTGCTTCAATAATATCAGAAAAAGTATCGCTATCGTCATGAACATAAATCATTGGTTTTCTTAGATTTTCTGCAATCCATGTTGCAGGCGCAATACCTGATGAAGCCTCACCAACAATCAAATCTATCTTATCAAAATTAATTTTCTCCTTTAATAATTCAAGCATAGAATTAAACACAAAATCACGTTCCGCAGGATAGGATAATAATTTCTTTGTGTCTATAATAACAGGACTATATATGTGTTTGAACTTCAATGGATTTGATAGATGAAATTCCACCAATCCTAGATTGATAAAGATTTCAATAACATTTTTCTTGATTTCTTTTATCTTGTCTTCTAATTTATTCTTCTGATGAACAACCCATGCATCATAGTTATTTTTCCACTCTGTTATGCTTTGTTTTTGTTCTTCTGTCACTAATCCTAGATTAAGAACATCATTTAAATTAAATAGTGATGAACATTTAACACCAAGTTCATCAAACTTTGATTTATCACATAGATTATAATCAATAAGACTTACACAACCAATTACTTTTGCTCCTCTTTTATGTAAGATCTTAATAGCATCAATAATCCTATTACCTGATCTCATCTCATTAATCAATAAGATAATCTTATCATTTTCTTTGATTATGCCTTCAACACTATATCGACCATCAATACTATTGATTTCTTTATCTCTAACATAGATCATAGGCATTTTTAGTTTGTTTGCAATAAGATAAGTAAAAGGAATACCTACAGGAGAAAGACCTGCAAAAACATCATAGTCTTTACCAAAATTATTTGTAATTTCATTAATTAATAATTGACTTATTTTATCACGTTTACTAGGATAACTAATTACTTCACGTATATCTAACTTAAGTGGTGCTAACGAATTTTTACTCACTTTAAATGGCTGAGTATCAGCAATCTTTAATGATCCCATATTAGCCAGTGTTTTCAACACTTCAGACTTATCCATTTTCAATATAATAAGAGGCAAAATAGATATATAAATATTACGTAAAAATTTCCGGAAAATAAACCATTAAAAATATACTTTCGAACAATAGTATAGAAAAATAGCAATTACATACGCATTGATGTAACCTTAGAAATATTATGGTGATCCATAGATACACCAAATAAAGCATCAGCTTCTGACATAATAGCATCATTATGGCTAATGATAACGTATTGAGCATAACCAGTATATTTTCTTATTAGCTTAGCTAACTTCTCACTATTATATTTATCCAGTGCTGCATCAACTTCATCCAAGATATAGAATGAATGAGGTTGATATTCTTGGATTGCAAAGATAAATGATAAAGCAGTTAGTGTTTTTTCACCACCGGATAATGATCTTATATCTAGTGTTTTCTTTTCACCAAGTTTTACTTTGATTGATAATCCTGCTTCAAAAAGGTTTTTTGGGTTTTCAATAACAAGATTTGCTTCGCCTTTTGGCGCTAGCATCTTAAATATTTCTTTGAAATCATTATTTATTCTGTCATAAGCTTCCATGAACATTTCAGTTTTCTTTGTTTCAATTTCATTGATTAATGTTAATACCTTAGTTTTTTCACTTGTTAATTTATCACGTTTTTCTGTAAGTGCATTATATTCATTTGCAACAGAATCATAAATTTCTAGTGCTTTTAGATTAACCAATCCAATATTACTCAATACACGTTCAAAATTATAAACTTCTCTCTTAAGATCTTCAGATTGTTTTTTCATCTTCTTTTCAAGTTCTTCAGATTTTGATTCAATTAGTTCATTAAATTCTTGCATTTGTTCTTTTAATGCAGAAATTTCAGTATTTATTTTTGTTAGTTCTAATGATAACATATTACTTTTGATCTCATGAGTTTTTGCTTGATCACGATATTCTTCATTTTTCTTTTCTATTTCAATAATGGATTTATCTAACTTTTGTCGTTTACTAAACAATTCTTTATATTTATCATAGAATGCTTTTGCAGACTTTTCTTTTTCTTTTAGATCTTTTTGCATTGCTTTGATATTTTTAGAAATATTAATTTGACTTTCTTTGAATTGTTTGATTTCTTTATCATGCTGTTTTAAGATTTCAACAATTTTTTCTAATTCTTTTAGTTTCATATCTTTTGTTGAATTAATATTATTTAATTGAGCTTCAGTTCTAATTAATTGTTCTTTTAGCTTAGATTTCTTTTCATCATAAGCATTAAGCTCAGCAATAACTCTAGGATTTTTCATTGAGCTTATCTTTGATCTCGCCATTTCTTTCTTTGACTTAATCTGAGCCATAGCAACCACATGCTTTTGCATTTCTGCTCTAACTTTATTTAGTTCAGAATCAACCTTCTTAAGATTATCATTTAAGTCTTTCTTTATTGTGCTTGATGCATCAAGATCATTATCAGATAAGTGTAATGATTTTTCTAGTTTAATTATCTCGGCTTCAAGTTCAGACTTTTGATGTCTTAAAGAAACAATATCATTTTCGTTCTTTAATCTTGTGTGTTGTAAATTTTCAATCACAGATTGGAATTGTACAACCTCGTCATTATGTTTTTCTATTTTTTCATTTACCTCAGATAATTGGAATAATGATTGCCTTTTTTGCTTGAATCCGCCTTTCATAATACCTGATTTCTCTGAGATATCACCATCTAGAGTAACAAATTTATTAGAACCAATACCTACTTTTTTAGCAACTTTAAGATCATCAACAACAATTGTGCTTCCAAAAGCATAACTAAATGCTTTTGCATATCTTGCATTGAATTTGATAAGATCAATTGCATAGCCATGAACACCAGGCATGGACAATACTTTATTGTCTGCTTCTTTGGATTTAGACTTAACTTTATTCAATGGAATAAAAGAACTGCTTCCTGCTCTTTTTGTTTTAAGATGATTTATACATTTAATAGCTACATCATCACTATCAACAACAAAATAATTTAATTTATTGCCTGCTGCTGTTTCTAGTGCAGTTGCATATTTAGGGTCAACCTTTCCTAAATTGCTTAATGTGCCGTGGATACCTGAAACTGATTTTTTCAATGTATTAATTTCTTTCATTGCTTGTGAATTTGCGGAACTTTGCATTATCTGCAATTGTTTTTGTTCAAGCTTAGATAAATCATTCATAACAATATTCATCTTTGTCCTTGCATTACTTATCTGTGCACCAAAATCAGAATCTTTGTTTAATTTTTCATTTAATTCTAGTGTTGTTTTCTTGAAGTCTTCTTTATGCTTCTTTAAGATATCAATTTGAGATTTGTGTTCTTTTTCTACTTCTTTGATTTTTGCTATTTGTTTATCAATATTTTCTATCTTAAATTCTAATTGATCTTTTTCTCTAAACAAATTCTGTTGTTTTTGTGTTATTTCTTGAGATGATTTTTGATGTTCTTCGATTTCCTTATCTAAAGAATTTAGTTCTTGTTCAATCTGTACAATATTTTTTTCATTGCTTTTAGATCTGATCTTCTTTAATTTTTCTTCAACTTCATTTAATTGAGAATTAAAGTCTTTGATCATATTTTTGTTACTATCTAATTCCTTTTTATTTTCTTCAAGTTCATTATTCAAAGCTTCTTTATCATTATTTAGTCCAGAGATTCTTTCATTTAATTTTTCAATATTAGAATCAATATTTGTTAGTTTTGAATTATTTGTTGCTATTTCCACTTTAATATCTTCAATTTCTTTGTGGATTGAAACTTGTTCTTTTTCGCTTTTTTCATTGATTTCAGCATTTAATTTTTCAATTTCATTTCTATGATCATTAATATTATCGTTATTTGTCTTAATCTTTTCATTAACTTTATCTATTTTTTCTTTGAATGATTCAATATCATTATTTAATTTCATATATTTTTTGTCTTTATCAGAAAAATTCTTTTTTAGATAAGCAGCTTTTGATAATTTAATTTCATCTTCAATTTTTTTGTATTTCAAAGCTTGATCTCTTTCTTTTTCAAGTTCTTTTAATCTTGTTTTTCTTTCTTTAAGAACAATATCTGCTTCATTTAATCGTTCATCAACTTTTCCAAGTTCATTTAATGCTTTTTGTTTCTTTTCTTCGTATTGCGAAATATTCGAAACTTCTTCAATAATTTTTCTACGATCAACAGGATGCATCTCACAGAATCTGATAATATCGCCTTGCAATACAATATTATAACCATCTGGGTCAATCCTTGCATTACCCATTAGTTCTCGAATTTCAGTTCTTGATGTTGTTTTATCATTAATCTTGTAAACACTTTGGCCTGTTTTTTTTACGATTCTTGATACCTTAATCTCTTTAGAATCAATCGGAAAGATATTATCAGAATTATCAAAAAATATGCTTACTTCGCCTTTTTCCATTGGCTTTTTCTTAGGACCACCATTATAGATAAGATTAGCTGATTTTTCAACCCTGAGAGATTTTGCTGAACTTCTACCCAAAACAAAGCACAAAGCATCTAATACATTGGATTTGCCTGCACCATTAGGACCTAGAATACAATTAAAACCATTAGTAAAATCAAAATTTGTACCCTTTGCAAAACTCTTAAACCCCTTCATATATAATTTAGTAATCCTTGTCATAAAGGTGAAAAGTATATTTTCCTTTATAAAGGTTTTTATTATATTATTTATAAATACGTTATTATATATCGTCACTAAGAAGTTAATTTACTTTTTTTTGAACAATTTATCAAAAAGCTTAGATTTCTTTTTTCCTTCTAATAATTGTTTTAGAACTTCTTTTTCATCTTTAGATAATTTCTTGATATTTGGCATTTCCAATATTAATTTAACAAACAAATCACCTTTTGCAGAACTATCAAAAAATGGTAAACCCTTATTCTTTACTCTAAATATTGTGTGTGATTCTGTACCTGAAGGAATCTTTAGTTTTGTTTTACCATATAATGTTGTAATTTCAAGTTCATCACCAAACAATCCTGTATTCAATGGAACTCTTTTTTCTAAGTATAAATTAGCTCCACCCCTATCAAAAATATCATGCTCTTTAACAAAAATAACAATATACAAATCACCATTAGGTCCATTATTAATACCAGGATCACCCTCTCCTGAAACTCTTAATGTCATACCTGACTCAATACCTTTTGGAATTTTGATCTTAATCTTCTGGGGTGATTGGATTTTTCCTCTACCATCACATAAATGACAATAGTCTTTGATTATCTTTCCACTACCGTAACAAGTATTACATGTTGTTACTTGACTAAACATACCAAATGGTGTTCGTCTTGCAATTTTTACTTGACCAGTACCATTACATGTATGACATGTTTTAATATCGCTTGGGTCTTCAGCTCCGCTTCCATTACAATGAGTACATTTGATATCTTTATTGATAACAATCTCTTTTTCTATGCCTTTTGCAACATCTTCAAGATCAATTGTTATCTTTGTTTTTAGATCAGTACCTTTTCGTGCTCTATTTCGTCCTCTGAAGTTAAAACCAAAATCTTCACCAAAGAAACGATTAATAATGTCTTCAAAATCAAATCCTTGAAAACCACCCGAAAATCCACTAAAATTATTTGAGAATCCATGACCAAACTGATCATACTGTGATCTTTTTTGTTCATCTAATAAAACTGAAGCTGCTTCATTGATCTCTTTGAATTTTGCTTCTGCATCTTTGTCTTTATTCAGATCAGGATGATATTTCTTAGCTAATTTTTTGTAAGCTTTTTTTATCTCTTCTTTTGATGCCCCTTTAGACACTCCAAGAGTTTCATAATAGTCTTTTTTGGTCATTCAGTTTCACCATAATTTAATATAGGATCTAAATCCCCTGGATTATATGTATCACCCATTAATTTAAAAAGATATGCTTCAGTTTGCTTTGCTGAGTTTTTTGCAGCTTCAATAAGCTTTGCATCATCACAACCCCATCGTTTTGCACCATCATCAAAACGTTCATCTATTGTTACGTATTGATCATGCGTTACACGTTTATCACTATAATTAACAATCAATTGCTCAATAGAATAGTTTTTTACATTTTGTATGATGTCAGAATGAGCTCCTACAACACTAGCAACTTCAGGATATTTGTCTTTTAATTCGTGATAAGCTGCAACACCATGTGTTATTCCATGATATTGATCAAATTTCTGTTCTAAGAATTTTTGTCTTTCTTCAGACAAAGATTCTAAAAACGATTTTCTATCATTGAAACTTTTAGATCTGAATATATCATGCAATAGTGATGCTCTATCAACAACATCAACATTTAAATCAACACCATTGTTTTTGATTATATTTGCAATTCCTGTTGCCAGTTTGCACACAGCTTTACTATGAGCCCTCACAGTATCTGGAACTGAATACAATTCCCAGATATTCTCGCATTCCTGTAATGATGGAATATTCATATTAAAAAAATAAAAAATTAATTTTTATCCTCATCAACAACTTCTGCATCAACAACCTTTTCCTTAGATTCTTCTTTAGATTCTGCTTGTGGTTGCGCTTGTTGTTGTTCGGCTTGAGCTTTTTGATAAAGTTCTACTGTAGCTTCTTGAACAACCTTATCAAATGCATCGACTTTCTTTCTTATTTCTTCTGTTGTGTATTTGTCTTTGTCTTTATCTTCATTGATTGCTTTAAGTTCTTCAAGATGGTTCTTAACATTATCAATCTTATCTTTACTTACTTTGCCTGCCATATCCTTTAATGTTTTTTCTGTTGCAAAGCAAATACCATCGACTTTATTGAATAGCTCAATTCTTTCCTTTTTCTTTTTATCTTCTTCTGCATGCTCTTCTGCTTCTTGTTGCATTCGTTTTATATCATCTTCACTTAAGTTACTTGATGCAGTTATTGTTATCTTTTGCTCCTTGCCAGTTCCTAAATCTTTTGCACTAACATTAAGGATACCATTTGCATCAATATCAAATGTTACTTCGATTTGTGGAACTCCTCTTGGTGCAGGTGGAATACCAACAAGATTAAATTCACCTAGCAATTTATTGTCAGTAAATATTGGTCTTTCACCCTGGGCGATTCTAATAGTTACTGCTGGCTGATTATCTGCAGCTGTTGTGAACACTTGAGATTTCTTTGTGGGAATGGTTGTGTTTTTTTCTATTAATTTAGTAAAAACTCCGCCCAGAGTTTCAATACCAAATGACAGAGGTGTTACATCTAACAATAATATATCACTTACTTCGCCTGCTAAAACACCGCCTTGGATTGCTGCACCTAAAGCAACTGCTTCGTCAGGATTAACAGATTTGTCTCCGTCTTTATTTGTGATATCTTTTACAATTTTTTGAACCGCAGGAATTCTTGTTGAACCACCAACAAAAATAACTTTATTAATGTCTGATGCAGATAATTTTGCATCTTTAAGAGCTGCAAGTGTTGGTTTCTTTAATCTTTCCAGAATAGAATCAATTAATTGTTCAAACCTAGATCTTGTGAATTCAACATTAATGTGCTTTGGACCTGATGCATCAGCTGTAACATAGGGTATATTGATTTGTGTTGATGTTTTTGTGCTTAATTCTATTTTTGCTTTTTCTGCACTTTCTTTTAACCTTTGTAAAGCAACATTATCTTGTCTTAAATCAATACCATTCTTATTTTTGAAATCATCAGCTAGCCAATCAATAATAAGTTCATCAATGTCATCACCACCTAAATGGTTATCACCTGATGTTGCTTTTACTTCAAAAACACCATCACTTAATTCTAATATTGATACATCAAATGTACCGCCACCAAAATCAAATACTAATATTGTATGTTCATCACTTTTTTCTAGTCCATAAGCTAAAGATGCTGCTGTAGGTTCATTAATAATTCTCTCAACTTCAAGACCTGCAATTTTACCTGCATCTTTTGTTGCTTGTCTTTGTGCGTCAGTAAAATATGCTGGTACAGTAATAACAGCTTTCTTCACTTTATGTCCAAGATAAGCTTCAGCATCTGCTTTTAATTTTTGCAAGATCTTTGCTGAAATTTCTTGAGGAGTATAATCTTTACCTTCGATTGTTACTTTATGATCAAAGCCCATGTATCTTTTTATGCTTCTTACTGTGTTATCAGGTTCTATAATTGCTTGATTTCTTGCAAGTCTACCCACAGTTGTTTCACTACCTTTAATATGAACTACACTTGGTGTTGTTCTCTCGCCTTCTGCACTAGATATAATTTTTGGCTGTCCGCCTTCCATAACAGCAACCGCTGAAAATGTTGTACCTAAATCAATTCCGATTATTTTTTCTTTCATTTTGCCTCACCCAAAATAATTTGGACCTACATAATCAAGTTCAGTATTTTGGTCCTTTGTTTGTAATTGTACTTGTTTCTTTACTTTTTCCTCTAGCTTTTTTACTGACTCTGGTGTTTCTATAACACCAAATTCTTTTTCGTATTTTTCAATAGCTCGAGTCATGATTTCTATCATCTTTTTCATAACATGAGGTTCTAGCATAATTACATTATGTCTTAATACCAGAACATTTGCTTCATTTGATCGCATATCAACTCTTGATGTTATCCGTCTAAAATCTAAATTAAATAAAGTTGGATTATAAGATATTGAAGCTTCTTGAGCAAAGAATTCTTCGCCATCATTAATATTTACATTAAGTTTTTTTTCATTCATTGTTTTTCACCTGGATTGTTTGCAATTTTTACTTTTGCAGTTCGTAAAACATTATCTTTGTACATGTAGCCTTTTTGCAATACATCAATTATTTCTTTGTCTTTGTGTTTGTCTGATGTTTCTTGTAATAATACTTCATGCAAATTAGGATCAAACTCCTTGTTGTGTGTAATTTCTACAACATCATTATTCTTCAAGAATTCTTTTAGCATTTCATAAGTTAATGCTAGTCCTTTGTAATTATTATTGATTTCATCCTTGTTTGTTTCTATGTTTTTTACAAGTTGATTAAAATTTGATAGTGCTAGTTCATATGAATCTAATACATTTAGTAATTCTAATAGAAATTTTCTTTGTTTTTGTTGGATTTCAAGATTTTGCTCAGATTCTAGCCTTTTTCTAAAATTATCAAAATCCGCCTTTATTCTCTTAGCTAAATCCTTAAGTTCAGCGTTTTCAGATTCTAAAACCTGAATTTTTGCTTCACAATCATCACAAATTTGTGTTTTATCGTCGTTATCTTGTTTTTTTGTCATGAAAATCACCTGTTTGTGCTCGTTCAACCTAGTTGATTTAAGCTCAACCAACTAGTTTTTATGCAAGGTTATTTATATAGTTTTCGTTTTTCGGGGTAATCACAAAGATTAAAAATCTTGTTCTATTAACTATTATTATAATTAAAGAAGGGTGAGTTTAATGGAAAAAGAATGTCATGTTTGTGGTGCAACAATCGACGATAAAGAAGATTATTGTCCTGAATGTGGTGCTGATCAAGCAGATGCAGAAGAAAGCGATTATTAATGTTTTACGTTAATTGAATTTTAACTATTTCTATATTATGTTGATTTGTATTAATATATTTGTTTAGTACAATAAAAATTAAAAATAGAATCAAATTTTAAAGTTTTATGGCAGAATATAAATTCAATGGATGGTTATATGTTCCTAAAGATGAACCATTAGAATTTCAAGGATTCTTTGAAAGAAAACCAAAGGGTACACTTGAAGGAATAATGGCATATCATGATGCAAGAGCAACAGACATAAAAAATCAAGTTATAGGACAATTATATAATCAAGACGGATTTAACATTCCACATCCAAATGAACCAAACAAAGATGTGTTAGTCTTATTTCATACACGAAATTGTAGAGATGCTGACACCATATATTTTCTAAGCAAAAAATCATGTCCTGGATTTAGTGGACTTTATAGTGGAAAAAAAGTAAAATTTAATGCTGCGTTAAATTTTGACTATTTGCAAAAAACAATGGACATTTTTGAAAACGAGAAAATGGTTTCAAATATTAAAGGCATAAAAGCAGAAATTTTACTTCAAGAACTGCAAAAAGTTTGATTAAAGTAAAATAGTATTCTATAAAATACAAATTTTTAAAAATAATCATTCTAGGAAACATACGGAAATAGTTAAATTTGTATGTTTGAGAGGAAATTCTACTCCTTTCCTGGAGTATTGTAATAGATTTTAATATATTCTTAAGGAGGTCTAATGAAATACGGACCTGAACAAATATTTTCCAAAAACACAGGCAAAATATTTGTAGCAGACAGAGATGGTGCGCTTTGGCATTATTTTGTGCCTAATGATGTTGTAGGTGCACTATTCTTGGCATCCAGGATTTTTGTTGTAGTTTCAGAGAATAAAAGAACAATAACTGCAAAAGAGATCCTGGACAAGTCTCAAAAGATGAGTGCAGTGTGTTTTTCTGCAATGTGCATGCGAGAAGATCAAGAAAGGAGGTAAAAAAAATGCCAATATTCATAGCCATGCACCTCTTTAGAAGAAAAGTTTGTTACTTTGAAAATAATGTTTGAAGCTATGCCAATTAACGAAGTGCATCCTGCAATTGCTCCTGCGCCAGCAATTATATTGCTATCGAAGATTTCCACAATAAAACATGATGCAATAAGCATGAGAGTCTGTTATTCTGTTGCGTAGTTGTGTTTGTATGCTACGGAATGTATCTCGAGCACAAACAGGAGATGTGTTCTGTCACTTACTAATAATAAGTAAAGGAGGTGATCATGAACTCAGTAAGCTATGACAAAGATCTTATTACACTAGTGATTATTGCAATTGTTTTTACTGCTGCAACATTCATAGGTGTAGCAAAAGGTCTTCTCATGTAAACTCTCTCACGAGCAGGTGAAATATCCTGCTTTTTTACAATATTTATTCAATATAGAAAATAATATATGTTGATTAAAAATTTTTCTCAAGAAAAAAAAGAAAACAATGCCCCAAGCAAGATACAAACGCACCTTTTTACAAAAAAGCTGCACCAAAAAGAAGTAAAAGAAAAGTGCCCCAAGCGGGATTCGAACCCACGTCCTTGCCTCGAAAGGGCAAGATGATTGGCCGGACTACACCATTGGGGCGTATAATAGGAGTGAGCCTGCCGAGATTTGAACTCGGGACCACTGGTTGTCTTAGTTTTTACTTCCATTATAAATTTATCGGAAGCAGGCCATATAAGACCAGCGCTCCAACCAGGCTAAGCTACAGGCTCGTATGCGGCGGCCGGGAATCGAACCCGGACCAGACCCGTGGCAGGGGTCTATTGTACCACTCAACCACCGCCGCATAAAAAAAGAGTGGGTCCGGCCGGATTTGAACCGACGACATTCGCCTTGTAAGGGCGACGTTATAGCCACTAAACCACGGACCCACGTATAATCGCCTATAGCTTCTTTCTCTTAAAGTAATAAACGTTTTTTAAATCTTTCCCTTTTAATATAAACAAAAATAATATAAATTCAACTCTATAACTAGAATATAAATATACTAAAATAGAAAAGGTGATGTAGAAATGATAACAATTAATGATTTTATCAAACTAGAAGGCTTTGATGAAATTGATGGCGGTCATATGATTATTGTAAAGAAGATTATGGGTTTGCACATTAAAGAAATCAAAGAAAAGCTGGATATAAAAGAAGTTATGATGAATCTAACAAAAGGTGATGAATTTTCTGTTAAAATCAAAGTTAAGAACGGCAAAGAAATAGAAAAATCAGCATCAGACAAGATTATCTTCACAGCAATTGATAAAGCATTCAAAGAAATTGAAGCAGATCTTTAAGGTGAAATTACTATGTCAAAGATAGAAATTAATTCTCAGGAAGATGTATTAGTACAACTAAAACAATTAACAATTTCATTATTACGTAAAGCAATACATAACAAATATGATAAAGATATTGAATTTAATTTAGAATTACCTGTAAACAAAACTGAAGATACAGGCTTTTTTGCTATGCCAACATTTGCAATTGCAAAACAAACTAAGAAAAATCCTAAAGATATTGCTGTTGAGCTTGCTGAAGAATTTGATTCTATTGTAAAAAAAGAAAAAATCGACATACTAAATGCACAAGCACTAAATGCTTATGTTAATATTTTTGTTTCGCACGATTATATTGCAAATGATGTTATTAAGCATCTTGTAAAGAATTACAAAACTTATCTTAAAGAAAAAAAGAACAGAAAAAATATTGTTATTGAATTTTCATCACCAAACATAGCAAAACCTTTTGGTATTGGTCATCTACGTAGCACTATAATCGGTAATTCTTTGTACAAAGTTTATCATAGATTAGGTTATAATGTTATTAGAATGAATCATCTTGGTGATTGGGGCACACAATTCGGTAAACTATTATTAGCTTATGAAAAATGGGGAGATGAGCAAAAATTAATCAAAAACCCTATAGATTATTTATTTAGCTTATATGTTAAGTTCCATAGTGAAGAGGATGAAGCATTGCTTGAAGAAGCTAGATCATACTTTATGAAGCTTGAGAATAATGATCCTGAATTATTAAAGACATGGGAATTATTTAAAGAATTGAGCTTAGAACATTTCAAAAACATATATCAGATGTTAGATGTTGATTTTGATTATCATACAGGCGAATCATTTTATGTTAAGAAAAGCAAAGATACTCTTGATCTATTAAAGAAAGCTAAGCTAGTAAAAGAAGATGAAGGTGCATTAATTGTTGATCTTGAAAAATATGATTTACCTAATTCAATTGTATTAAAGAGTAATGGTACATCAACATATTTCTTGCGTGATCTTACATCTGCAATTTATAGGATTAAAGAATTCAATCCAAAGAAATTACTTTATGTTGTTGGTAATGAACAATCCTTATACTTTACTCAGTTATTCAAAACACTTGAACTAATGGGTTATGATCCTAACATATTTGAACATGTTAAGTTTGGATTAATCAGGTTACCTGAAGGCAAGATGTCCACACGTAAAGGCAAGATAGTTCTGATGGAAGATGTATTAGATAAAGTAATTGATCTTGCAAAAGAAAAAATTATCGAAAAGAATCCTGATTTAAAATCCAAAGACATGGTTGCTAAAGCAGTTGGTATCAGTGGCATATTCTTTGGCGATCTATCAAACGATAGAGTTAAAGACATTATGTTTGATTGGGATAGGCTATTAGACTTTGAGGGTGATACTGGTCCTTATATCTTGTATTCTATTGCGCGTGCAATTTCTATCCTTGAAAAGTCAGAATATTCTATGCAAGAGATTGTTGATCATCTTGAAAAGCATATTATTGTTAATACTGAAGTTGAGAAAAAATTAGTTGAACAAATTCTTAGATTAAGTTCTGCAATGCATGATGTTGTTAATTCCAATGCTCCGCATAAGATTGCAAAATATGCAATTGATCTTGCGCGAACATTCAACGAGTTCTATCATAGTTGTCCTGTGATTGGTGAAGAGCATAGCTTGATGTATTCCAGAATAGTGCTTACACTCGCTACAAAAGATATTTTGGATATCTGTATGCAATTGCTTGGTATAAAAACTGTTAGGCATATGTAGAAGATGGATGGAGAAAAATTTCATAAAGGAATTGAACAAGTCTTAGAAGGATGTAAATTAATCCTAGAAGGTCTTGAACCAGATCCAAATGAAATAATTGAATGTCCATACACACCATCAATTGAGAAACTTGCATACAGATTAGAACTATCTCTAAAGGGTGAAAAACCAGAAGCACTTTCTCCTATGACAAATATGATTCTAGCTTATTCTATTTTCGGCAGAGATAAAGAAGCTCTAAAAGGCAGAACCAAAGATGATGTTTTATTACATACACATCTTTTAGTTAAAGAAATGAAACAATATAGAAGA
>Ga0272442_10006395_pt1 | contig 15498 bp, 9 predicted proteins | sample SSMForm2O_FD_200262 | JGI IMG/M metagenome (GOLD analysis project Ga0272442, IMG submission 200262) | Marine sediment archaeal communities from Little Sippewissett salt marsh, Falmouth, MA, United States - SSM-Form-2O | ecosystem: Environmental > Aquatic > Marine > Wetlands > Sediment ...
CTCTTTTCATTATCAGCATTTATACACCCACATTCCAAACTTAGCGCACCACTTGGCGTTTTACTACCTTTTTAGGCATGGTTTGCATCCATCCTCTACCCATTGTTTCAAAGCATTGACTGAGTATAGTTTCCGCCGGCCCAGAGAAATTCGAGGAACGTCGATACGGCCCGAAGCTCGAAGTTTTATGAAATGCGCGCGGCAGATACCGAGCAGCATGGCTGCGCCCTCATCATCAACAAGAAGCGGTAATAAACCAAGATGTCCGTTGTTGATGCTCATATTCTCAGAATGGCTGCTCGCCATCGCCTACTTGACTCACCTTGATCTCTTTCTTGTAGTCGGGGCCATAAATCTCCTTGTAGACTTCGTCATTCTGTCGCTCCAGTTCTGGCAGCAGTTCGGGAGCGAAGCTCTTCGTGCAAAGTTGACAGACAAAGTTGTATTTGATGTCGTACTCAGCAACCCGGACAACCAGTGGAGTCGGCCGTTCAGGCCGACCGCAGAAGAAGCAGCATGGCTTGGTGATGTAGGGTTGCTCGCCGATCTCAAACCTTAATCCACCGGCAATTATCTGAGCGAGCCATTGAAGGTAATCCATGTCATTCGCCACTGATTTCGCGGCGTCCATGATTCTCGGAAGCAGGATTTGGTGAATCAGTTCGTTTTGCGTCTTTTTGCATTCCTCGCGGCCAGTTTCAGAAATAGATTTGTGTTTTTTTTGTTCTGTTTGCATTTTATTAATCCCTAAAAGAAATTTGTTAGATCTTGTTTTTCGATCTTCGCTAAGCAGCGGCAATCCATGTTCACGCCGAAATCGGTTGCAGGTATTAATTATATTCTGCATAACGGGCAGCAAAACCCGACTGATATGTTCAGGCTCACCCATATCAACTTATTCCAATATAGTTCGGGGATCGGTTCTTAACCTTCAGCTCCATAGTAATTCTCAAAACTTGTTATCTCTTTCAGGAACGTCATTTTGATTATTCCGGTTTCGCCGTCGCGGACTTTCGCGCAGTTGACTTCGGCGTAGCCTTTCACGCTTTCGTTATCCGGCTCGTAGTATTCTGGACGGTACAGGAGTAGCACGGCGTCTGCGTCTTGCTCGATAGCCCCTGAATCGCGGAGATCTGATAATCGGGGCTTTCTATCCGTCCGTCTCTCACAATCCCTGTTAAGCTGGCTGCCGACCATCATCACAACGTCTTCCGATACGGCGATTTTCTTCAGGGACCGTGAAATGTCGGCAAGGTCGTTGTTTCGACTGTTCGTCGGTTTAATCCCCCGCATCAACTGAAGGTAATCGACGACAACCACATCAAGGCCGTGTGTCTGCTTCACTCGATGGACCAGGGCGGTTATAGCTTCTGGTGTATCCGCCCGATCGCTCATCCAGATAGACAATCCATCAAGCTTATCCGCTGCATCTCGCAATCTCTTTTTGTCGGCATCGGAAAACATCTTCATATTCACTTTAGCTTCTCGTGCGATTTGTCTGGCGGCAACCTTCTCCGGCTTGACTTCCAGCGTTACGAGTAACCCCTTCTTGCCAGCAAGGGCCATGTTGGTGAGGATGTTTATCATCAAAGAGCTTTTCCCCATACTTGGCCTGCCAGCCACAATCACTAAATCCCCAACGGCAAAGCCCTGTAAACGTCTATCCAAATCACGGTATCCGGTTTCTAAAACAGCTTCCGTGTGATGTAGGATGGAATGTAGCCCCTCTTGAATGGGGGCATTGATATATGTCTGAGTCTCTATGATTTTCTGGCTCAGAACGAGCTTCTGTATCTCGGCGGACATCTCTTTAGGCGGGAGTGCGTTGTTATCAATCAACGTCTGGATTTCCTGAACCAACTGGACTATTTGCCGGTATTGCTGTTTCTCCGCAACGACATGAGCATAGTATTCAGCATTCGCCGCTGAAGGTACGTTGTCGAGAATCTTTCGGATATACTCCGCTCCACCCACTTTTTCAAGCTTGCCATGCTGTTCGAGCCAATTGTAGAGCGTAGAGCCATCTATCGCCGTGCGGTCAATAAACATGCGGAGAAGGGCATCGTAAATAATTTCATTTTCTCTGGCGAAGAAAGCATCGGTGTCTGGAATGATACACATCACCTTTGACAATGTGTGCTGACCTTCGGCTTCGCCGACGATGATGCTACCGAGAGTATTGGCTTCGGCATTCTTACTATGTAGACGTTCGAAATCCATATTCACCCTGGTAGTGTTTGGCCTGATTAGGGCCATCATGCTGGGTTGTTTGCCTTTCCTGCCGGCCCTTATCGTTTTTCTTCCATGTGACGACGGTTTGCTTCCAACTTCGCATTGGCTTACCGTCCTTATGCTTCCACTCCGCTGCGGTATACTTCTCCACAAAATGCTCCGCATCAATCTCCGGGTAATCGATACTGGTGGCGTATGCCTTGACTTCCTCGACTTTAGGGGATGTGAAGGAAGACGGTGTGTGGGGCTTCTTGCCCCCACACTTCTTAATTTCTACCATCTTAATATCTTTTATTGGTAACACTCGATGTTCACTCGAAGTACACTCGATGTTCAGTCGATTGACACTCAATGTACAGTCTTGTTTTACAGTGAAGGCTATCTCGTTGATTGATTTGGATTTACCGGCATCTATCGATATACACTTTTTGACCAAATACTTGTCAATAACGATATCATAACCGGGATGTCCCCCTCTCTGTGCGAACCGTTTTATGTAGCCCCGAGCTTCTAATCGACGCAGCGATCGGCGAACTACATGGGGCTTCTGGTGAAGGAATTTACCCATGAATGGCGCGGATATGTTGTACGCAACACCGGTCTCGTAATCGGCAAAGAAATGAATTGCCACATAGGTGGGAATATCCCGGCCCTTCATCAGGCCGGTTTCGATGTGGTCAAAAAGACCCCTGCGAATCATCAAGAAACCATTGTTGCTTGTCCCGTCAGACTTCGCCATCATTGAATTTCCCGTTTGATTGTTGCTCCAATTCCTGCCTCAAAGCCTGTCCTTCCCTACAAGCTTCGATTATGCGCTTACGTTCTTCGGGAGTGCTCGCTACGAGTAGCTTATTGATTTGCTCCTCACGCTTATGCTCGATGTTCTTTGGATTATTCGATGGTTCATAGGCTCGGTGTAGCAAAGCCCAACTCGCGTGCTCAATGTCTGCTTCAGTCCAGAAATATGCACCTCCCGGCCCTTTGGCGGGCGGATTGATTCTGTTTTGCCAGATTGCCTTTTGCAGCGTATCGGGTTTGACGTCTAAGAGCCCCGCGACTTGGCGTGTTGAATATAATTCTTTCATTTTGTAATTCCTTATGAATATCAATTTCCACGACAGATTCCTTACTGCCTACTCATAAGCAATTGCGGAACTTCTGTGGTTCATTTCGGAACCGTTGTGGTTCCGAGAGAAAGATTTTGAAAAAAAAGTGGTGAGTTGATCTACGAGATGTTCCAGTGGATATTATGGTCTGGCTTGTAGTAAGATATCTCGCCTATATACATGAAAGCATTAAGATGATTGTACAGTAACGGAAAGTTATGTTTGATGTAATCCATTGCCGTGTCGTGATTCTTGCTCATTGCTCTGGCGCTGCTAAAAGTCCGTGACTGTGGCCCTTGCCCTTTTTTTCTTTTCTTGGTAGAATTATTGAGAAGTTTGCGGCATTCATCTATCTTCTTCTGATATTCATCACGTTCTTCCGGATCGCTTTCATCGCCTCGACGAGTCTCAAGCATAGCGATTCCTTCCTCAATGCTCTTGCGGTCGGCCTTTCCATAGATTTCTTGCGGGGAAATTCCCTCGTGGTAATCGTCACCCCTCGCAAGTTTTGCCAAATTCGCGTTAATCTCAAATCGCAGAAGCTCCTTGTCCGGTTGATCCAGAAGCAAGGTCATAACCTCGAAGCCAGCGTAGTACACAAGAGCGTGTGTTTCTCCGCCAAAACCAAATTCCCACATCTTGCCATTTTTTTTCGTATCCCCCCGTTTCACATAGGCAAGCGAATCCATGTTTTGTTGATTCTCTCCTTCTGATCGCTTAATTTCATCTGCCCATCTTTTCAGTTCATTGATGAAGCCAGTAGTAGCGAACGTATAACCCCAACCCCAATAACGCTCTATGTTCTTGGATGCATCAGGGTCCGTGAGAATACCATTGAGTTGCAAAAGTGCTTCTTCGCATTCACTATTCAGAGCACCAAAACTATGTTTGCATTGCAGTAGCAGTTTTATGTTGTCACGTAACAGTCGGAGGGCCTCACAGGCCGTTTCTTTTTTCTCCTTGGGAAGTTTGACAAACCTCTGTAGGTCTCGCTCATCACCAGGGACAGATTCACGCCAGATAAACAGCTTGTCAGCTATTTCGCGTAGTACTTTGGTATCGTTTTTATTGTGGCGTATCGTGGAATTATCTGAATCGACTTGAGTCTCGCCCATTTCTCTGCCCATCTTTTGTTTTTGCATTGCTCTCAGTTCAACATCATTTCTTACATTGGTCAGCGAAGTCCTGATGTAAGTCTGTCGAAGTGGGAGTGTGGCTATGTCCTGTGGAAAAGCACCTTTCTGCCTCACGCCTATCCACAGAGACTCCGCCCAATCATCCAGATCGCTGTCCGTGAGACGATCACAAATAGGAATGTCTAAGGCCGCGTCGTGAATAGTAGCAAGCAAAGCATATTCACACATAAGCATCTGGGTCTTATCTCTCGGCTCTTCCGCAGGTGGATGGACCAAACCAATCCACGGGCATTCAAAACGCTGGAGCCAGCCATCTGGATTAAACGGCAATGGCGGCCTCCAGAATCCTTTCGGAGGAGTAGTGAGTGCGTAATGTCGCTCGACTACATATCCCTCCCTTGGAGGTTCTGGTGGGGCTTTGTCCTTGTCTTTGACATTGTCATAATCATAGCGTAAAGCGGGATCACCCAGAGCTGCTTGCTGTGCCTCCTTTAAGGCACGGGCAAAGTCATCTTTCAACTTCCTAAAACCGCGTAGCTGTTCTTGGAAGCATTCTCTGTTTGAATGTTTCTGAGCAAGCTCGTCGTGTATGGTGTTCGCAATCCTGACCAGGAAGTCGCTGTGGGTTTCGGTGTCTTGTTCTCTTTCTGCCAACTTCTCGACAAACTCGACCTTCTCTTCGACTTCCGTGGGGGGGTTCATATTCACATTGCGTTTGACAGCATCGTTCTGTATAGTTTCGATTTCTTCAATTATCTCATGCAGATGGTCATCATCAGTACCTCTCAAAATAGGCGTACCAAATAGGTGGTCATTCAGACGTTTGAAGGCTGAAGCTAATTTGTCATCTCTAAGATAAGCGATGTTATGTATAGCCTTCTCAGCATTCAAGACCTCCGCTGCTTCGTTGAAAAGTGATTGTATGCGTTCTTGAGTTTGTTTTATTGCTTCCGCAAAATCTCGATTTTCCCGGCAGTAAGTCCTCCAAACCAAAGCTTTTATTTTCTCTTCTGCCGTTTGTGCTTCGGCCAGAAGCATAGAGTGTTCTCTGATTTCATCTAACAGATTTCCTCGTACATTGCGGCTTTTCTGCTCTTCAACAATCGCCTTGACCTTGTCCCAATCTACTTTCGCCAACAACTGAGCGGCAGTAATCATCTCACGTAGTTCTTCTTTGTCATGGGGAACATGAATTTTATGTTCAGCCAGTTTAGTCAGCAATGGCTCAAAGTCATGAACAAAAATCCAGGTGTCGTGCTGATACAAATTGGGATTGCCTGATTCACCCATCACCTTGTTGAGTGTCTCCAGTTCGCCTCTGACCTTGTCGTAGATTTTGCCCCATTTCATTTCGTCGATTGGCGGATACCCCGTTTCAAGCAATTCCTTAAGCTCCCGTAAACAGGATAGGACTTTTTCAAGACAATCAAGATCAATTCCAGCGAGTAAGTCATCTATAATTTTCTCACAGTCAATACACCATTCCTGAAGACGTCGAAGATCAAGGTGAGACTTTCCTTTTGCTTCTGGTATTCGGGTGAAATCTGACACTTCCGTCCGTAACTTTACAGCGTGCCCCAAAGCTTTCTCGTAATGCTCCGTAGCCAGAACGTCGGTGTAACCGTCGCGTTTGCCGCGAGTTAATGTTCTTATTAAATCGGTATTTTTGAAATACTGTTCGATAAAGCTGCTTAGCTGCTCCGGATTATAGATCGTTTCCGGTTCTTTATATCTTTCTGTGTTTAGCTTCAACCACTCACAACCCAGCCACTGATCCAAAAAAACTCTTGGTGCTTGACTCGCCGTGAAAGCCTGGTTCCAGTGTTGTGAAAGCCACCCCTGAGCCTCCTCCACTGTCAGATCAAAGTCCTCGACATATGGATGTTTGCGCATCCACTGTTCTTTGTCTTTGGCCGTAATTCCTATGAATCCCTTTTCTCTCGAAAACCTGATGTGTTCTGGTAGTACGTAGTTCATTTTTCTACAACAGTCCCTTACCAGCCCTCCCCAAGGTCTTCTCCCCTACCTTCGCCTGTTTAACTTGACTTTTTTCCATGTCTGAGATTCTACCCGTTCTGGCCTGCTTTGGCAATATTTGATGTGGTTCTACCTTGCTTCCCGCCTGCCATTTATTGGCGGACAATTCGATGCTGAATTCTCGAAGTGTGTTAATGTTGAGTGTTGAGAGAGTTGCTCAGGGATTTGTAATCATCAAATATGCTCTGAAACACGGTTATTCAATTGTCACATTAAGGATTCATATCAAATTGTGTTGGCTGCTTCTTTTCGAGTATCTGCTCGGCCTCCGGTGGCGGGGGAGACCAACTCTCCGGAGCGGTATCTGGATTCGGATAGAGGACCATAGAAATCATACGCTGCAATCTCGGTTTATCAACAACGAAGAACATGCTTCACATGCCTGAAAACATCTTCAAACCCTATGTATTTGCTGGTCGCAGAAACTCTTTTTTCGTGGATTGATCCAAGGATAATGGCAGCCCAGTACCCACGTCCGAACATATCGGTCTCTCTTAGATTTGACGGCTTTGCGGAATTGCGGTGCGGGACAATGTCCGGCTTTTTCAAATTCACGGTCAATATTGATACAGACTTCCTGTGTCTTTTGAATACCCCAGTTAGGTTTGCGCAAATTCTTCCATGCCAGAATTACTTGACCCCTAATAGATTTTCTTCTCTGCATCATTTTCTACAGCCTTCTATTTGATTGGCCAGCCTTCTTATTGTTTATAGGCTTGCATCCTCAATTGATGTTACCACGTCGTAATCAATGCCGATGGTCTCAAAGTGCTTATAACCACAGGCTATCTTATCAGTTTCTGGGAGTCTCAATTTCAGTTTGTCCTTCGTGGATTTAGTTTCACGAATCAATTAGACAATTTCCCCATTCTGCTTGAGTATTGCCCAGTCGGGATTGTAATCGCCAACAGGTGTGGGAACTCTAAACCAAGTCGGTAACTTGATGAAGTACTTGATGTTTCTCATGCTCTCCAGGGCCTCAGCGAAGTTCTTCTCTACGCCGGAGTCATAAGCAATATAGTCATAGACTGATTTGGTTGTTGGCACTATTCTATCCTTGGCGAACTCAAGCTTATGCTCATCCGTTATGAATCGAGACATCTCATAGGATATGGCATCGAGCTTCTCGTACTTGATCCCTTCGATGACCATACGGTGCAGCACATTGCGGATTTCTTTAACCATAGCATCCATGAATCGCTGGGGATTTATTGGAAAGTCCTTTAGTCTCGTAGACCGCTTGAGAATCTTGAATATCGTGCTTCTCGTAAGCTCCACCCTGTTTTGCACGTATGAGAGGATGTCAGGCACTCTCTTATGTGGGCCTGCGTAAGTTGTTTCAGGAGTGCGAACGTGTTCGGTAGAAAGCCCTTTTGTCTCCACCTTCACATCAACGAAAGATGTTCGGAGTTTTGGTGGATAGATTTTATCCATTACCATAATGGCTTTGGATGCTCTGTCGATGAGGTCTTCAGTTGAATATTGAACTGAGTATATGGTCTTGACGTTTATGGCATTCCAGAACGCCTCAAACTCCGGATCGTGCAACACCTTTTCATTGACCTTACCTTTAACCGGCTCGTGTCTGCTCACGTGTCTTTCGATCTGATGCTGTTCGATTGTCTCAATGATATTGCGGGTAACTGTCCTGAATTCTTCAGGGGCCGAAAAGTTTCGGCCTTCAACTGCTTTGCGAAAATCATCCCCGATGAAACCGTCGTTGGCAATCCAGCCGGAGTTCTTCAAGTGATCCCAGATTTGCTCAGACTGATTGAGGTCAATTCGCTTGGGCTGATTGTCTTCAGTATATCCGTAGACAATATCAACGAACGCTTCGATAGGAAGACGTCCAAAGACCACGCCGCATTCATCCTCAAACTCTTTCTGAAGCGTATCGACAAATTGTTCATAGCTTTCGTTCGCAATTACGACAAGATTGTTTATGTTCTCATCGAAAACACGTTGACCTTCCTGGTTCACCGGCAATCGCAATCCACGTCCGATTTCCTGACGTTTCTTGATGGTCGAGGCGGTCTCGTTCAGTGTGCAGATCTGAAATACATTGGGATTGTCCCAACCTTCACGCAGTGCCGAATGCGAAAAGATGAACTTCAATGGATTGTCCAGCGCAAGGAGCCGTTCCTTATCCTTCATTATGAGATTGTACGTGCTTTCATCGTCTTTCGTTGTGCCCGAAGTATTCTTGATATTACCCTTTCTGTCTTTGGCGAAGTAGCCATCATGGACCTTGTGGGCGGGGACGATCTCGGTAGTAAACAGATCCTTGTTGTTCTCGGCAAGCTCAACATAAATCTCTTCAAACCAGTGAGCATATCGGCCCAACCGAGGACCGTCTTCGGTGTAGATTCTGTAGTTCTCCACGCGATCAAGGAAGAAAAGAGACAGGACCTTCAAACCTGTGTTTCGGACTTGACGCTCTTTATTGAAGTGGGCATCTATGGTCCTCCGAATCTGCTGCTTAACGATATCATCTCTTGAGCCCCCTTGTTCCTCTCCGAGAGCAAGCCTGACATTGTTGGCAAAGCGTACGTATTCCATACCAGGCCGGGTATTGATTTCAGTCAATATGAAGCCATTGCTGTAAATTTCATTTTCTCCGGATTTAACGAACAGATCGTCATTCTGCTTGAAGGTTCCGGTTGACAGCTTCGGCCCTTCTTTCCCTTGCTTGAAATACTTGAGTTTTGCAGTGAAACGATTGTTCTTGTTCGAGACGCTTTCGAGCTTCAGATATGCCTGAGTCGGGTCACTCTCCGATACTACCGATGCAACGGATATCTTTTTCACCAGTCGCTTTTGGAACGCCTTGACCGGATCAAGCTGGTACACAAGATTGTATTTGTCCCGGTGCGTTGCAGAATATCGAAGGGTGCAGAGCGGATTGAGTGAGGCAATGGCCTGCTTGGCCGTTTCGCTTTCCATATTCTGTGGCTCATCCATTATCACAATTGGATTTGTAGCCTGGATAAATTCTATTGGCTTGCGGCCACCCATCTGATCCCGTCTGTCGTGTATGATGTTAATATCTTTCTTATTGAAGGAGTCAATATTGATTATCATGATCTGCATATCGTTGCCGGTCGCATAACCACGAAGCTGGCTGACACGCTTTGAATCATAGACAAAGTGAGAAAAGGGAATATTGTTATAAAGCTCCCTGAAGTGCTCTTTCATTATCTCAATCGACTTTAATACACCTTCTCGAATAGCTACGGAAGGGACTACAACAATGAACTTCTTAAAGCCGTACTTTCGATTAAGTTCGAACGCTGTACGCAGATAAACATAGGTCTTGCCGGTCCCCGTCTCCATCTCCACGGCAAAGTTCTTGCCCTTTGTCTCTATGGAGTCTTCCTGGTGGATGTTGTTTCGTTTTTGGATTTGCTTGAGGTTTTCATTAAGAACATCATCACTGGCAGCAAGGTTATTACCAAAACCCAACTCCTGCTGGACGAGATCTCTTAACTCATAACCATATTGAAGTCTGATTTCGAAATCGCCCTGATTGAGCGGCTGGCCTTCAAAGACACCCACTGTGGCATCAATAGCATCCAACTGAAACTGCTGATTGGGATCAAACTTGAATCTCATATCTGAAGCTTCCTGCCCATCAATTAAACCGTCCTGAAATCCTCGACCTCGTGTGATTTCATTATCTGTACCGCGTTCGTTTTGAGCTGATCATTGTCGGCAAAACCTACATCCAGACATACTACGCGGGCAGGCTGGAGACGGGCCATCTCGGTTATCACTTCTTTGGACAGCTTTCGTTCGAGACAGATCAACAGGGCATTATTTGTAATTGAATAGACCTTCTTGCCTGCCAGATTTAGCTCTTTGATTTTGGTAGTTAGCTCAAATCCAGCCTTCAGTAAGATTTCGTATAGAATGTCCTCGTCACCACTTTCTGAATCAATATGGTCAATAAACATTTCTATCTGCTTAGAAAGTTCTTTGTCTTCTTCTATAGTTCCATCCCAGATTGCAAAACTAGATGTGGCAAGCTTGTAAACCCGAAAACCAATGTCGATCTCTGATTGGTCGCCCCCCATCCCCGGCAATTTATCTCCCGGGTATTTGTCCTTTTTAAATTGCCTAATTACGCGACGGATACGTTCTTTACTAATTTCTGCAATATTAGTTGGTATATTATTATCTATGCAAAATTGATAAGAAGCTTTTTGCTCCTTCTTTTTGGGATCTAAGGTTTCAGGCAACTGTACTAAGATGAACTTTCTACCTAGTTCATCTTGGGCTTCCAATTCCAAAAGAGCTTCTTCGGTTGTGCTCGAACCTGCAAAGAAGTCAAGGACAATACCAGATCTACTGTCGCAACCGATCTGCAGCAAGTACTTTATAAGGCCAACAGGCTTAGGATAATCATAATACACACCCATACGGCGAAGATAGGTCTTTGATTTCTCCGTTGTTCCCATGTTACGCAAAACAGACAGGATATTTCTGGGATTCTCATTCAACTTTCTATAGCGGATAGCAGCATTCGAGTTTATATAGAATTTAACAGGTAATCCTTCATCCATGATTTCATGGCAGTCATTGGTAATAAATTCAAGCAGCTTTTTTTTGTTTGCCATCCCAACATATATCCGACAGGGCTTTACCAGCTTGTAGTTTTCTACTACCATGTCATCTAGCTTAACTGGAAGTCCGGACTTGTGCTCGATACCGTATTTTTGTTTAACTTCATCTGATATAAATTTCTCCCGCTTCGTTTTTTCAAAGAAAGCTTCATCAACTTCCTTTGCTGGATAAAAGAGAGTTTCTTCACTGCAAGGGAAACCAGCGGGAAGCTCAAGAATTGTTACGGGATTTTCCGGATTGTTTTTATTTATATTATTGTCGGCATAGCCTTTTCGCAGGTTACTATCTTCAGGTGTATTAGGATCTATTACCTTTCCTATTGCAGCTTCACTACAAGAAGCATCTTTGAAATAAACCAATATGTATTCATGGTTTACTTTAATTTTGTATTGATTATCTGTATTCCCCTCAGTGTTCCAAATAAGTTTTGCACAGAAGTTCTCCTCGCCAAAAATCTCATTACACATCTGTTTTAAGTTAGCTACTTCATCATCCCCAATTGAAATGAATATTACACCATCTTCTCGCAGAAGATTTCTGGCCAAGAATAATCGAGGATACATCATGCTCATCCACTTAGAATGAAAACGGCCTTCAGATTCTGTGTTGGTGGAAAACTTTACTCCTTCAGCATCTACTTGACCTGTGTAGGCAAGGTATGTCTCAAGTGATTCTGAATGCTTATCCGGATAAATGAACTGATTTCCCGTATTATACGGTGGATCGATATATATCATTTTAACCTTCCCGTAATAGGCTCTTTGAAGCAACTTTAAGACCTCAAGATTATCACCCTCAATGAACAGATTCTCGGTCATGTCCCAGTCAATGCTTTCCTTCTTGCATGGCTTGAGTGTGGCGATACTGGGTTCCTGGATAACCTTGAAGCACTCGCTCTTACCCGGCCAAGTCATACCGAATCTTTCTTCACCTGTATCGACTTCCTCGCCAAGAGTGAGTCGTAGCTTGTCAAAGTCAATCTTGTCTTTGTTGAAAACTTCCGGGAGTATCTGCTTGAGTTTGGCTTTCTGGTCTTCAGTTATGCTCATGGATTTCATGTCCAGTTTACTTGCCTCAGCCATTTTGCTCTCCAGCTTTATACAATTTTCCATTCAATCGTGAATAGAATTTGGTCAGTTACAGTTTGTGACAGGCGAGCCTCGACGGCGTCAATCAATTTTTCTTTCCTCTGTTCAATTTCTCTTGCGGCCTGGTCATAATTCCGCCATGCTTCATCCCTTTTCTTTTCTATACTCTTGACCTTCTTTTGAAGAGCAATCTTCTCCGGCAAAGAATTGACTTGACGGACCTGTCGTTTGATTTCCTTTATCTTGTCATCGAGTTCTTTGAGACTGGTCCGCAACGATTTCTGCTGGTCAGTAGCCCAACGGTCGAGCTTGTCCATCTCTTCATCGAAGAAGACCGCATTACGTTCACCAATAGCATTGATTATACCGGCTCTTTTCTCTTTGAAAACAGAAGAAAGAGAAGTGGAGTCGATAATCCCAGAGCAGGTTTCGATCTTACCCGGCAAAGAGAACAACCTCTGGCATTGCTGATCCTCAAGCTCTTTTCCGCTATCCCTAGCCGCTGCAAAGATGAGATAATCCTCAGATTCCAGGGCTTTGACTGTCAACTTGTAGAGGGCCAGCGTCCCGCTCCGACCTACCAACGGTTCAAGTATTGAAATCTTGACAGGATGACGGGTATAATTGAAGACTATTCGAGCTATTTCAAGCTCCTTTTCCGCTGCATCAGTTATTATCCGTCGAGCAAGTGGATGGCCGGGACGATAGATATGAGATCGTTCGACCTTGCGGCCAATTTCGTAGGGGCCGACGGGCACTTTCAACTCTGGAAATGGATTGTTCCTCAACATAAAAGAATGGCGGTCTGTATCGAAGTCGGCGAAACCGTCAAGAGCATATCTGGTAAGGTCCCAAAGTAGAGTTTCGTGTTTATTGAGATACTCCTGGCTGTCTCTCAGATTGACTTTCAGTTTCTCATGTACCTCTTCGTCAAAATTTTCGAGAAGCCTTTGGCGAGTCATCCTTATACTATCGTCTATCTGCCCGGATAGCTCGGCCTGCAATTGGTCGAAAGATGCTTGGATCTCGTCGGGGGTACGGCAATTCTGGTATATCTCAACGATACGCTTCTCAAAATCGACACCTGATTCAATAGTGCCCAAAACCTCATCGCTTGCCCCGAAAACACCGCTGAACAGCTTAAACTTTTCCGAAAGTAATTCATAGACTCTTTGGTCGGCAGCATTCTTTTTGTTGAGGAAGTTTACGACAACAACATCGCATTTCTGGCCATACCGATGACAACGGCCAATTCGCTGCTCGATACGTTGTGGATTCCAGGGCAGGTCATAGTTGACAACGAAAGAGCAGAACTGGAGGTTAATGCCTTCGGCTGCGGCCTCTGTAGCAATCATGATTTGGGCTTCGTCACGGAAATAATCCACTAAGGCGGAGCGTATATCCGCAGTCCGCGAGCCGGTGACACGGTCGGAGTCTTTGTTGGCCTCCTTCCAGGCTGCATAGATTTCCTTGGATTTGGGGTCGCTGTTTGACCCGTTAAACAACACTATCTTGCCAGTATATTCCGTTTCGGAGAGTATCCTGAGTAAGTAATTCTGTGTTTTGCGGGACTCTGTAAAAATAATGGCCTTTTTGACAGCACCCACCTGCTGAGCTTTTTCAAACCCGACTTTTAAAGCTGTTGTAAGTACCTGTCCTTTCGCGTTCTCAGTAATTGAAGTGGCAACATCTCGAAAGGCTTCGAGGTCAGTTATTTCATCTTCAATCGCCTTGATATCTTCTTCGGAAAGAAGCTCTGGATCTTCTTGTTCGTCTTCCCATTCGTCTTCAAGCTCATCCAAAAGCTCAAAATCCTCCTCCAGTTCTTCGGCGGCCTGCTGCACAGCCTTTTCATTCTCCTTTAGTCGGCCCTTGAGCTTTCGAACAAGTGAATCAAGTGCTCCAGCAATAGCGAAGGTCGAGGACGCGAGGAGCTTTCTTAAAACAAGTGTCATAAGAGACCGCTGACTTGCAGGCAATGCCTGAAGTTCTTCTCTCCGAAGATATTCGGAAACCATCTCGTAGAGGATTTGTTCGTCCTTGCTCGGTACAAATTCCTGTGTGATAGGCGTTCGGTTTGTAAACTGGATATATTCGAGAACTTGCCTTCGCAAAGTCCGTTTGCAGATCGGTATTAGCCTGGCTTTCAGTTCTGAATATGTCTGCTCGTTTGTGAGACGGGCATACTGAGCACGGAAACTTTTGAGATCGCCAAAAGCATACTCATCAACAAAACTCGTCAGACCGTAAAGCTCCAATAATGAATTCTGAAGAGGAGTGGCTGTCAGGAGAATCTTGGGTGTCCTATGAAGTATCTCTCTGAGGGTACGGGCTATTTTGTTGCTGGTTTTGTAGACATTCCGCAGACGGTGAGCCTCGTCAATAACAACAAGGTCCCATTTGACGCCAACAACAAACTCTGCTTTATTCCGTGCAAAGTGATACGAGCAAATGACGATGTCATTTCTATTAAAGGGATTCTTTCTATTTTGCTTTAGGGCCATATTAAACGAACGAGCTTCAAGAATATGAGAAGCAAGAAAGAACTTATCCTGCAATTCTTGATACCACTGTTTGCGAAGACTGGATGGAACGATAATCAGAATCTTGCGTTTTCTTTCCGCCCATTTTTGGGACAGCACAATTCCTGCCTCTATGGTCTTACCCAATCCGACTTCATCTGCCAAAAGTGCCCCATTTGAAAGAGGAGATCGAAATGCAAATAACGCCGCCTCGATCTGGTGGGGATTCAAGTCAACTTGGGCATCCATAAGTGTAGATGCAAGCTTCTCAACGCTGTTAGAAGGACATTGTTTTATCAACTCACGAGCATAGTATTTTGCATGATAGTCAGTAATCACAGCCTTTTTCTGCCTTTTCGGATTAGCTATCTGCACTTATGCCAAGACCGGCAATTTCTCCGCCATATCGCCACTCTCAAAAAGCTACTCTTCTGGCCAAAGACTCCACAAAACTCAAATTTAATACTCCCAGCCTCCAAAATCAACCAGAAAACCACTGTCAAAACCTACGAAATTGGGCCAAAAAGCATATAACAACGCCAAATATCTCGTCGTCAAAATGCAAAGCGTACTTGAATCCCAGAATGTTGACGCCTTTTCTTGAGATTTTTTCAACATATTTTCACTTTTTTTCAGTTTGGCGTGTTGAAGCCTCAAAAACACGGTTCCCAATACCACCTAACACCATTTAAAATGCCTTGCACTCGGAAAAATATCATGTACGGAGGCTAAAATGTGGCGAACAGAATGCGGC
>Ga0272442_10006396_pt1 | contig 15495 bp, 12 predicted proteins | sample SSMForm2O_FD_200262 | JGI IMG/M metagenome (GOLD analysis project Ga0272442, IMG submission 200262) | Marine sediment archaeal communities from Little Sippewissett salt marsh, Falmouth, MA, United States - SSM-Form-2O | ecosystem: Environmental > Aquatic > Marine > Wetlands > Sediment ...
CGCGTCGCGGGTGCCCTCGCGCCGCCAGGCGTCGAGGAGGGGCCGCGTCTCGGCCAGGGTGCGGCGGTCCTCGGCCAGCACGCGCTGCAGGATGCCCGTGCCGGCGGCGTTGATCAGGGCCGCCAGGTCCAGGTAGTTGTGGCCCGAGCCCTTGCCCAGGGGCCACAGGCGGGGCTTGAGGTCCAGGCTGGCGCGGTTGAGCGGGGACTCGCCCCCGGCGCCGCCGCGCAGGACGGCCGGCAGGTCCGCGTCGCCGTCCACCCAGACGGGGAAGACCGGCGTCGTCAGCGGGCAGCCGAGGACGGTCCAGAGGGTGGTCAGGGACGCGTCCTCGCCCGGCCGCACGCCCTCGACCACCATGGCCGACACGGTGTGGTAGCGCGCCACGTAGTCGTTGAAGTTGATGATGGTGCGGTCGCCGGCGTCGCGGGGCAGGGGCCCCCGCCACAGGTCGGTGCCGAGCAGGGAGTGGCGCAGGCTGCGCGCCGCCTCCAGGACCAGGAAGTCCGCCGTGATCGATCCCGCCATGGCCATCCGCCAGACGAAGTGGTCGTGGGCCGTCTCGTGGCGGATGAAGCCGTAGCCGCGGTCGCCCGCGCCCGTGGCCGAGAAGTTGGTGCGGATCAGGGTGCCGTCGGGCGCGACGAGAGGATCGGTGGCGTCGAACTTGACCCAGGCGTAGGGGTGGGCCTCGTAGTAGGCGGCCGCGCCGGTGGCGTCGATGACGCCGAAGTTGGACTCGGTCTCGCGCGCGCCGTCGGTCTCGTCCAGCAGGCGCTCGAACTCGGCGGCCGTGGCGCAGGTGCCCAGGGCCCGCATCATGAGGACCCCGGCGCGCTCGGTGGATCCCTCCCAGGCCGGCTCGTAGTCCATGTTGTAGCTGGCCGTGTTCATGAGGGCCAGGCCGGCCTCGTTGGCGCCCATCCAGACCTGCTCGGTGGAAGAGGAGTCGGCGTTGACCACGCCGACGAAGCGGAAGCGCTCGCCCTGGAAGCCCGCGAGGGCGTTGGGCATCGTTTCCGTGTCGCGCTGCTTCCACAGGAGGGGCCGCCCGTCGGGCGTCGCGCGGCCCGAGACGACGGCCGAGGTGCACGCCACCGCCTCCGCCGCGCCCACCACGACAAACGCGACTATCCCCACCACCATTCGCATCCAGCTACTCATGAAGACAGCTCCTCCTTCTCGTGGCCGTGTGGGCAGTGATGACCATCTCCTCAGCCTCCGCTTCACAGTCGGCTTCGGGAAAGCCATCACCCTCTCCACGTGGCCGCGTGGGCAGTGATGACTTCCCCCTCGGCTCCGCTTCGAAGTCGCCTCGGAGAAAGTCATCACTGCCCTCCCAAACTCGTGAAGGTGGTGATGGCTTGCCATCGGCCTCGCATCGGAGGCGAAGGAGTGATCGTCGCCGCCCTCATGGATACGTGAAGGCGATGACGACCTTTTCCTGAGGCGACTTCGAAGCGGAGCCGAGGGGAAAGGTCGTCATCGCCGTGATGCATGCGGGCGGGCGGCGGCTACCGCGCCGTGGCCTTCGATGCGAGGCCCATGGCCTTCACCGCCCGCTCGATCTGCTCGACGCGATCCTCCAGAGCTCCCGTGTAGCCCACGGCGATGCGCAGCAGGCCGGGCGAGAGCCCCATCCGCGCCTGGTCCTCGGCGGCGATCTCCGAGGCCGTCGAGGAGCCCGAGCAGCTCATCAGCGTGTCGAAGTAGCCCAGGGAGACGGCCATCAGGCCGAACTTCTCCTCGTTCTGGAGCTTGTCCATGAGTTCCTCGGCCCGCTCCCGCGTGCCGCAGTCGAGGGTGAGCATGCCGCCGAAGCCGAAGTCCTCGTTCATCATCTCCGCGAGGAGCGCGCGCTGGGGGTGGCTCTCCAGGCCCGGGTAGACCACGGGCGCGCCGATGGCCTGCAGCCGCTCGGCGATGGCGAGGGCCCGCCGGCTGTGCTCCTTCATGCGGATGGCCAGGTGGGGCAGCCGCTGGTGGATGTCGTAGGCCACGCGCGGGTCCATGGTGGGCCCCAGCAGCATCAGGCGGCCCGTGTGCAGGTCCATGAGCTGGTGGACGAACTCCTTGCTCGCGCAGACGGCGCCCGCCACCACGTCGCTGGCGCCGTTGATGAACTTGGTCATGGAGTAGACGACGATGTCCGCGCCCAGCTGCACCGGCGAGACGAGCATCGGCGTGAAGGTATTGTCGACGATCAGCTTCAGGCCGCGCTCCCGGGCCAGGCGGGACAGGGCGGGGATGTCGGCCACCTTGAGGGTCGGGTTGCCCACCACCTCCGTGTAGAGGACCTTCGTCTCGGGCCGGATGGCCGCCTCGAAGGCGGCGGTGTCGGTGGGATCCACGAAGGTCGTGGTGACGCCCGTCTCGGGCAACAGCTCGCCGAGCAGGGCGTGCGTGCCGCCGTAGATGGTGTCGCTCGAGACGATGTGGTCGCCCTGGTGGCAGATCTGCAGCAGCGCCGCGCTGATGGCCGCCATGCCGCTGGCCGTGCAGACGGCGAACTCGGTGCCCTCCATGGCGGCCAGGGAGCGCGCCAGCACGTCCACGGTCGGGTTGAAGTGCCGGCTGTAGAGAAAGCAGCCGCCCTGGTCCGGCCCCAGCAGGCCCTGGAAGATCTCAGGCATGGTGCCCGGGTCCATCACCGTGAAGGTCGCGGACCGCTCGATGGAGGGCGTCACCCCGCCGTGCTCGCCGAACTCGCGCCGGCAGGAGATGAGCGCCCGCTCGGGGTTGAAGCTCTTGCCGTTCATGCCATCGTCGCTGCTCATGCCTCCGTCTCCTCGGGTTCCGCGCGTCCGGCCCGCCCGGCCGCGCGACCTAGCTTAGTCGCGCCCCAGGGGCAGTTCAACGCCTATCCCCGGCAGCTTTGACCGTCGCAGCCTCAGGTTTTTCCGGTGCCATGGCGGCGATCGGCCAGAACCTGGCCACCCGGGCGAGCGTCGGAGAATTTCGGGATGCCGCTTTCCCGTTCCGGAATTCCCGAGGCGGCTTTCGTCCGGCGTTTCTTTCGATCCCGGCGAACGTTGCAGCCACGAAACTCCGCAATCGCTTGTGAACATGGGGGTTGCAAGATAGGCGACACGGCGGCGTGTCTCGGCGATCTCCATGCCGCAAGGCGGCCGTTTTGGCCCGCTTCTCGCCTATGGCGGTGTGAACAGTCCTGATCGGGAGGTTTCTACCCATGCTCAGCCCGTGCAAGCGGCCCGGCCGGGCCGCCGGTTTCACCCTCATCGAGGTGATCATCGCCGTCGCGCTGGTGGCCATCATGGCTGTCGCCATCGCCCCGCCCCTGATCCAGAACATCAACCAGGGTAGGGTGGCGCGCGCCCAGAGCGACGCGCAGGTTCTCGGCAACGCCCTGGTCAGCTACTACAAGGACGTCGGCGAGTGGCCCTACCAGACGGACGACGACACCGCGGCGGACGTCCGGCGCCTGGCGGGCAACTACTCCCTGGGCGGCGGTAACAACGGCATCCCGGGCGGCTCCGGCGCGCTGCCCAGTTCCCGCAACTGGTCGCGGACGGGCCGCAGCGAGACCCTGACGGCCTTCCTCATCCGCAACCGCATCGCGGGCCGCAACCCGCTGACGGCCGTCAGCCGCAATCCCCACGCGGAGCCGGGCTGGAACGGCCCGTACCTGGACCGCGTGCCCATGGATCCCTGGGGCAATCCCTTCGTGATCAACATCCGCTGGGCCGAGCCGGCCATCGCCGGCACGGGCACGGAGAACTTCGACCGCCACAACGTGATGGTGCTCTCGGCGGGACCCAACGGGATCTTCGAGACGGACTTCGCCGACGACGCCTACAACGAGGAGCCGGGCGGCGATGACGTGGGCTACGTCATCCGCGGCTCCTCCATGCGCTAGTCCCGCCGTGCGGGCAGTCACGCGCCGCCGCCCCGGCCGCCCGGCCCGCCGGGGCGGATCGCGCATCATGGAGACCCGGGCCGGAGCGGGAGCGGAGCCTTGGCGGACACCAAGGTAGCCCGCCGGCTGGGCGACATCCTCGTCCAGTCCGGCCGCATCAGCGAGGAGCAGCTCGAGCTCGCGCTGAAGGAACAGCGCCAGACCGGCGAGAAGCTGGGCGGCGTCCTCCAGCGCCTGGGCATCTGCACGGAGAACGAGATCGGCGAGATCCTCGCCGAGCAGGCCGGCGTCCCCCACATGGACCTGGCGGCGGCCACCGTGCAGCCCGAGGCCGCCGAGCTGCTGCCGGCCGAGTTCGTCCGGGAGCGGCGCATCCTCCCCCTCGGCCTGCACGGCGACACCCTCGTCCTGGCCATGGCCAATCCCATGGACCTGGCGGCCATCGACGAGGCCAGCACCCTCGCGGACCGCTACATCGAGGTGGTCCACGTCAACGAGAGCGAGATCGAGGCCGCCCTGCCGCGATTCTACGGCGGCGGCGTCGACGTGGACGACCTGCTCCAGCGCGCCATCGAGGACGCGCGCTTCGCCCTGCGCGAGGAGGGCCGCGGCGGCGCCGGCGAGTCGCCCTTCATGCGCCTGGTGGACCTGCTCATCCAGAAAGGCGTGGACGAGAAGGCCACGGACATCCACGTGGAGCCCGAGGAACGCGTGCTGCGCACGCGCTACCGTCTGGACGGCCGGCTGGTGCAGGGGCCCTCGCTGCCCAAGGAGCTGCAGAGCGTCGTCACCACGCGCCTGAAGATCATGGCCAGCATGAACATCTCCGAGACGCGCCTGCCCCAGGACGGGCACATCCTCTTCGAGGACGAGGGGCGCAAGGTGGACCTGCGCGTGTCCTCCTTCCCGGGCGTGCACGGCGAGACCATCGTGTCGCGCATCCTCGACAAGGAGAACCTCATCCTGGGCCTGGAGCGCATCGGCATGGCCGAGCCCGTGCTGCGCGCCTTCCGGCAGGACATCTCGCGCAGCCACGGCATCGTCCTGGTGACCGGGCCCACGGGCTCGGGCAAGACCACCACGCTGTACTCGGCCCTGAGCTGGCTCAACAAGCCCGACGTGAAGATCATCACCCTCGAGGATCCCGTGGAGTACGAGCTGCCGCTCATCAACCAGGGGCAGATCCAGGCCGCCCAGGGGTTCTCCTTCGCCGCCGGCCTGCGGGCCATCCTGCGGCAGGACCCGGACATCATCCTCGTCGGCGAGATCCGCGACCAGGAGACGGCCCGCATGGCCATCCGCGCCGCCCTGACGGGCCACCTGGTGTTCAGCACCCTGCACACCAACGACGCCGCCGGCGCCGTGCCCCGCCTGCTGGACATGGGCATCGAGCCCTTCCTGCTGGCGGCGACGCTCATCGGCGTCCTGGCCCAGCGGCTGGTGCGCGCCGTCTGCCCCGACTGCCTCGAGGAGCGCAGCCCCACGCCCGACCAGTGCGAGATGCTCGGCCTGGATCCCGCCGACGGCGCGGTCATGGCCTTCCCCGCGGGCAAGGGCTGCCCGGCCTGCAAGCAGACCGGCTACCGCGGTCGCCTGGCCGTCTTCGAGTACCTGCGCCTGACCGAGGACCTGAGGCGGCTCGTTGCGGCGGGGACCACGCGCGAGGACATCGCCGCCGCCGCCCGCGAGGCGGGCATGCGCACCCTGCGCGAGGACGCCCTCGACAAGGTGCGCGAGGGCAGGACCAGCATCGAAGAGCTGCTGAGGGTGACCTCATGAGGGAATACCGCTACAAGGCGCTGACCCCCGGCGGCGAGCTGATCACCGGCTTCCGCCGCGCGGCGGACGCCGCCGCCCTGGAGTCGGCCCTGTCGGCGGGCAACCTCGTCCTGCTGGACAGCCGCGTCAGCCTGCACCACATCGGCCGCTCCCTGCGGCTGCGCAGCAAGCGCAGCCAGCGCGACCTGATGGACTTCACGCTGCACATGGCCACCTGCCTGACGTCGGGCATCCCCGTGCTTCAGGCCCTGCGCGACATCGAGGAGACGCTGGGCAACCGGCCCTTCGCCGAGGTGGCCCGCGCGATCCGGGAGGACGTGGCCGCCGGCAGCCAGCTCGCCGATGCCCTGACGCAGCACCCCGACGCCTTCCCCGAGACCTACGTGGCCGTGCTCCACGCCGGCGAGAACTCCGGCAGCCTGGAGGGCGCCTTCGAGGAGCTGGTGCGCTTCCTCGAGTGGCACGACGACCTGCGCGGCAAGGTCACGCAGGCCCTGACCTACCCGGCGATCCTCGCCACGGCGACCCTGGGCCTGTTCCTGCTCATCCTGCTCTACGCCATCCCGCGCTTCGCCGAGGCCTTCAACGACCTGGACTTCGAACTGCCGGCCCTGACGCGGCAGGTGCTGGGATTCGGCGACGTCTTCGCAAGCGCCTGGCCCTGGCTGCTGGCCGGCCTGGTGCTGCTGGTGGCGGGCACGCACCTGCTGCGCCGCACGGACCGCGGCCGCTACCGCATGGACGACCTGTTCCTGCGCCTGCCCGTCATCGGCGGCTTCGCGCGGAAGCTGGCCCTGAGCCGCATGGCGCGCAGCTTCGCCATGCTGATCCGCGCCGGCATCGACGTCATCCGCATGCTGGGCCTGCTCCAGCGCGTGGTGGGCAACCGCGTCTACGCCGTCGAGCTGGCCAGCATCCGCGAGCAGGTGCTGGGCGGCTCGACCCTGGCCGAGGCCTTCGAGCGCAGCGGGCGCTTCCCGCCCCTGATCCGGCGCCTGCTGGCCGTGGGCGAGCGCACGGGCAAGCTGGACCTGACCCTCGGCAAGGCCGCCGAGCACATGGACAAGGAGCTGCCCCGCGCCCTGCGGCAGCTCTTCACCTTCATGGAGGCGGGGGTCATCGTCGTCCTCGGCGCCATCGTCGTGACGACGGCCCTGGCCATGCTGCTGCCCATCTTCACCCTCGAGAGCCAGATCGGAGGGATGTAGCGTGCGCGCGCGAGGCTTCACGCTGATGGAGGTCATCATCGCCGTGGCCATCGTGGCCATCATGGCCGGCGCCATCGCGCCGGTGGCGTTCCGGCAGGTGGCCCGCGCCCGCCACGACGCCACGCAGCAGGAGCTGGGCCGCATCCGCGCGGCCCTGGAGGACTACTACGAGGACACCGGCGCCTTCCCCGCCGAGGCCGACGGCCTGGGCGCCCTGGTCACGGATCCCGGCGCCCCCGGCTGGCAGGGCCCCTACCTGGGCTCGGGCGCCAGCGGCGATCCCCTGCGGGCCGTGCGCAACGACGCCTTCGGCGAGGGCTACGTCTACGACCTGGCGCCCAGCGTGACGGGCGCGGCGGCCGACCTCATCGTGGCCAGCGCCGGCGTCAACAAGCGCCTGGAGCTGCGCCGCTCGGGCAGCTGGGACCTGACCGCCGCCGACACCCTCGACGACATCTTCGTCATCCTCGCGGCGGCGCCCCTGGACCGCGGCAAGCGGCGCGACACCGTCGAGGAGCTGGACACCCTGGCCGACGCCGCGCGCGCCTACTACGAGGACCACAGCGCCTTCCCCACGAGCCTGGCCCTGCTGGAGAACCAGTACCTGGACACCGGCTTCGAGAACGACGCCTTCCTGGACGGCTGGCGCCAGGGCTACCGCTCGCGCATCGAGTCCGGGGGCCTGCAGCTCGTCATCTGGAGCATCGGCCCCAACCACCGCAACGAGAACGGCGCCGGCGACGACCTGGCCCTCGTGGTCAACAGCGGACCCATGAGCCCCTGAGGAACCATGCCGCCCACCGAACGCGCAGCCGCCTACTGCCTGAGACCCCGCGAGGAGGTCCTGGACGTCCTCAAGCTGAGCCCCGTGGCCGGCGACCTGGTCTTCCGCGTGGAATGGACCGACGCCATCCCCCTGGACGCCGAGGACCACCCGCGCCTCAAGGAGCTGGCCCGCAGCCGCGAGGTCACGCTGCTGCTGCCCAACGAGAAGGTGCTCCTGCTCGAGGCCCGGCTGCCGGAGAGCCTCAAGGGCAAGGAGCTGGAGAAGGCCATCCTCGGCCTCGCCCACCGCGAGCGCGGCCGTCCCGCCGCCGGCTGGGAGATGGAGTGGCGGCCGCGTCTCGGCCAGCCCGAGCGCAGCCCCGACGGCAAGCGCGAGATCGTCGCCCTGCTCAGCGAGAACGACCTGCTCCGTCCCCTGCGCGAGCGCCTCGCGGCCTGGGACGTCGAGCCGGCGCGCGTGCTGCCCGACGCCCTGGCCCTGGACGGGCTGCTGCGGCGCGAGCTGTCGCGCCTGCCCGGCGTCGAGCCCGGGGCCTGGAGCGTCGTCTACATCGGCGAGGACGAGCGCTTCCTCCTGCTGGGCGACGAGAACGACGTCCTGCTCTACCGCCGCCTGCCCGGGGACCGCTCGGGCGGCGCCGACCCCGAGCAGTACCAGCAGCGCCTGCTCACCGAGATCGAGCGCTCGCACATGTCCGTGCGGCAGGTGCGTCGCGAGGCACACGTGCGGAAGGTCCACCTGGCCGGCACCGATCCCGTGCTCGAGAAGCTGCGCGAGGGGCTGTCGGGCCGCGGCGGCCTGGAGGTCGCCGCCTGGGAGGCCGAGCGGCGCTTCACCCGGGGCGGCCAGGCCGCGCCGGCGTCGCTGCTGCTGATGCTGGCCGGCGCGTCCCTCGGCTTCGAGGCGCGCACCCTCACCCTCAAACGGCCGCCGCGCGAGACCGTCTCGGCGCGGACCCTGCGCAACTGGTCGGCCGCCGCCGCCCTGGGCCTGGCCGTCGCCGGCCTGCCCCTGCTGGCCGGGGGCGCCCTCTGGACCCGCCTGGTGCAGGAGCGGACCCTGGCCGAGCAGTCGGCGCGCATCCCCGCCGCCGCCCGCGAGGCCCGCGACGCCGCCCTGGGCTACCTGCGCCACCGCGCCGTGCTGGGGCGCGAGGCCGTGCTGGCCGCCCACGGCGCCGGCGCCCCGGACCTGGCCGGCATGCTCTCGGACCTCGCCCTGCGCACGCCGGCGGGCGTGAGCCTCACCGGCCTCGGCCTGGAGCGCGACGACGCGGGGCGCCACCAGCTCCGCATCGAGGGCGAGAGCCGCGGCGCCAGCAGCGCCGCCGCCCAGAACGCCTTCCTGCGCCTGCGCGCGAACCTGGAGAGCAGCCGCCACCTCACCGGCGGTGGCGAGCCGAGCCACCTTGAGATCCGCCAGGGCCAGGGCGAGGAGACGGGCACGAGCATCGTGCGCTTCCGCCTGGAGTACCGCCTGCGCGAGGAGGACGCGTCGTGAAGCGGCTGCTCGCCGGCATCAAGCTGCCCCGCGGCCTGCCCCTGGCGCAGCTCGCGGTGATCGCGGCCTGGCTGATCGTGTTCGCCTGGCTGGCGGCCGCGGGCCTGGCGCGGGTGCGGGAGAACCGGGCCCTCGTCGCCCGGCTCGACGCGCGGCTGGAGGCGCTGGGCGTCTGGACCGCCATCGCCCCACCGGAGCGCGAGGGCGCCGCGCGCTGGGAGGACGCCGTCCTGGCGCGCTTCGACGCGCGCTTCCCGGCCGAGCGCGGGCTGGAGCGGCTCTTCCTGTCCCTGGCCGAGGCCGCGCGGCGCAGCGGCGTCGATCCCATCCAGGTGCAGGTGGCGGCCGAGCCCGTGGCGGCCCTGATAGGCCGGCGGGCCGACGGCCTCACCATCGAGAAGCCGCCCCTGGCCGAGGAACTGGACGCCCTCGGCGTGGAGCCGCCCCGGCTGGAGGGGGGCCATCTGTCCGCCCACCGCCTGGAGCTGCGCTTCGCCTCGGAGTACGGGCAGCTGGCTACCTTCCTCCACGAGCTGCGGCGCGTGGAGCGCGCCGTGGCGGTGCGGCGCCTGCAGGTGCTGCCGGGCCGCCAGGAGGACGTCTCCGTCATCATGGAGCTGGAGTTCTATGTTCAGACCGAAGCCTGATCCGCGCCTCCTGCTCGGTCTGGCCGGGGCGGCCCTGGGACTGGCGCTGGCGTCGATGCCCCGCGCCCTGCCGGGTCCGCTGCTGGAGCCGCCGGCCGAGGACGCCTTCGAGGCCCTGAGCCTGCCCGGCGACTACGGGCACGTCTGCCGCGAGGCGCGCGCGGGCATCGCGCGCCTGGCCCGCGGGCGCGCCGACGCGCTGCCGCCCTTCCGGGCGGGCGCGGGCAATCCCTTCGCGTCGCCGGGCGAACACCTGGCGGCCTCGCCGCCGGATGCCGCGCCGCGGGGCCCGCGCTGCCAGGCCGTCCTGCTGGTCCCCGGCGGGGCCCTGGCCCTGGTGGACGGCCTGCCCGTGCGCGCGGGGGACCATGTCGAGGGCTGGCTGGTGGCGAGCATCGACACCGGGGGCGTGCTGCTGACGCGGGCAGGCCGGGAGCGCCGCCTGGCGGTGGGGCTGAACCCCGGCGAGGACGCGCCCACGGCCACGGTGCTGGCGCCGCAGGGCGCGCAGTGACGACGAAATCGGCGGCAGCGGCGCCCCGCGGCGCCGAGAAGGACCGCGCAGAGAGGACGACGCCATGATCGCACGCAAGACCCTTCCCTGGCTGGCCGCCACCGTGGCCTTCGCGCTGGCCCTGACGATCGCGACGGCCGCGGCGAGCGACGAAACGGCGGCGGCCAGCACCGCGCCGACCGCATCGGCCGACGCGCCGGCCGTGGCGCCCGCCGGGGACGAGGCCGCGCCGGACACGCAGCCGGACCTGGCCACGCTGGCCCGCGAGCATCCGCCCGCGCCGGCGCCGGCCGCCGTCCAGGCGCCCGCGCCGGTCGGGCCGGCCATCACGCTCATCACCGGGGACTGGGTGGACGTGCGGGCCATCCTCGGCAGCCTGGCCGAGCAGGCGGGGCTCGCCCTGCGCATCGCGCCCGACGTGGAGGGGCGGGTGAACGTCCACCTGGAGAACGTGGACCTGGCGACGGCCCTGCGCTCGCTCCTCGACCCCATCGACCTGGGCTACGAGATTCGCGACGGCGTGCTGACCATCTACCGGCAGGGCCTGGTGACGCGCTGGTTCCAGTTCGACTACATGGTGGCCCAGCGCGAGGGCCGCGGCGAGCTGCGCATCAGCGGCCGCGGGCAGGGCGGCGGCGCGTCGGACACGGGCTCCGGCGGCGACGAGCAGAACGAGAGCCAGGTGACCAGCAGCGTGCGCATGGCCATCTGGCCCGAGGTGACGGCCGCCCTGAAGACCCTGGTCTTCGGCGGCGCCAGCGAGCTGACCGAGCACGGCGGCGACGAGGGCGGCGAGAGCGGCGGCGTCAACGTCGCCGACCAGGAGGGCCGCAGCCTGGTGGCCAACGCCATGGCCGGCGTCATCCAGGTGACGGCCGAGTGGAAGCGCGTGGACCGCGTGGCGTCCTTCCTGGCGCGGCTCACCGAGAGCCTGCGGCGCCAGGTGGCCGTGGAGGTGAAGATCCTCGAGGTGACCCTGGACGAGGGCCACCGCAGCGGCATCGACTGGAACGCCATCAACGTCGTGGACGACGGCAAGCTGGAGATCGGCGGCGCGCTCACCAGCACCGAGGGCCTGTCCAGCCCCTTCTTCCGGTTCGTCGTCAACGGGAAGTCGGTGACCAGCATGCTGGAGGCCGTGGAGACCCAGGGCCGCGTGCAGGTGATCAGCGAGCCCAAGATCACGACCCTCAACAACCAGAAGGCCGTCGTGCGGCTGGTCAACGAGGAGGTCTTCTTCGAGGCGCAGGTGGAGCCGCCCATCGTCACCGACGGCGTGGCCACCGAGCCGGTGATCGCCTACATCCCGCGGGTGATCCCCGTGGGCCTGGTGCTGGACGTGACGCCGCAGGTGAGCGGCGACGGCACCGTCACCCTCAACGTGCACCCCACGCTGACGGACATCGTCAGCATCGTGGAGAGCCCCAACGAGGACCGCTCGCCCGTGCTGCGCGTGCGCGAGCTGGACACGGTGGGCAAGGTGACCGACGGCGAGACCCTGGTCATCGCCGGCCTCATGGCCGACGGCCTGCGCGACACGCAGCAGGGCGTGCCCCTTCTCAAGAGCATCCCCATCCTGGGCTACTTTTTCCGCCGCACCGTCCAGGAGAAGACCCGCACCGAGCTGGTGATGCTGCTCACGCCCGTCATCCTGGACGCCGAGCGCAACGCCGCCTGGTCCGAGGAAGCCGAGAAGGCCGTGCGGGGGAAGATGTAGGGATGCCGCGGCGCGGCCGCGCCGCGATCTAGAAGTGCATCTCGACGATGGCGAAGACGATGGCCGACGCCAGGCCGACGGGGATGAAGACGCGGCTGTAGCGGTTGGGGCGGACGCGCTTGACCAGCAGGTTGAGAACGATGGCCAGCGCGCAGAGCAGGGCCGCCGCCACGAGGAACTTCGCGCTCAGGCGCACCATCTCCATGTCCCACCAGGTCCGCACGTCCTTGTTCCAGCGCTGGTCCATGTAGGTCTCCACCTCGGGGCGGGCCGTCCCCAGCATGAACAGGGCGGACAGGAACAGGCCCCAGGTCAGGCCGCTCAGCACCTGGATCATGCGGAACCAGAAGCGGCTCGTGAACAGCGCGGGTCTGCGGCTTTCGACGGCGGATACGGGCATCCGGCCCCTCCGTGGATGGTCGGCGCGAGGTCTCCTGCCTCTGTTTTCGGCACGCGCATGCGGGAGATTGAGGCCGGAATGGCCGAGCGTTGAAGCTAACTCACTTTACGATAACGAGATAGAAGGCCAAGGGGCGGCGGCGCGCTCGATGGGATGCGCCCGCGGGCGGCGACGCGGGCCTGCCGGGGACGCCCAGCGAGGGCGGTCCGGCCGGCCTGCCCGCGGCGCCGTCAGTCGTCCCAGTGAAGGGGCATCAGGCGCAGGTACTCGGTGGTGGACCACTTGCGCGCGAAGTCCCGCCAGACGCGCTCCACCTGCTCCTCGTTCAGGTCCAGCACGCCGGCCACCTCGGCTGCGTCGGCCTTCTTCTCCCAGGCCCAGTGCAGCAGGTCCATGAGCGCGAAGGGCAGGGCGAAGAAGAACTCCTCCTGGGTGGCCTCGGCCGAGTAGGTGTCGGTCGTGGGCGTGCGCTCGCGGATGCCCGCCGGCACGCCGAGGGCCTCGGCGATCTGGTAGACCTGCGTCTTGTAGAGGTGGGCGATGGGCTTGAGGTCGGCGCCGCCGTCACCCCACTTCACGAAGAAGCCCTGGTCGTGCTCGTTCTTGTTGCCCGTGCCCACCACGGCGTAGTTCTTCACCTCGGCGTGGTAGTAGAGCATGAGCATGCGGCTGCGCTGCTTCATGTTGCTGGCCGAGACGATCTGCAGGTAGTCGCGCACGGGCAGGCGCTTGGTCTCCACGCGCCCGTCGGGGTACTCCACCGTGGCGCGGAAGACGTTGAGCCGCTCGCTCTCCAGCAGGTTCGTGGGCAGGACGATCTTGAACTTCGCCGCCGGCGTGTAGTCGGGGAAGACGCGCGCCACGGCCTCGTCGCGCCGCGGGTAGCAGCCCAGGCCGGCCAGGGCCGGCTCGAGGTCCTCCAGGATCAGCTCGAAGCCGTACTGCGCCGCCAGCTCCTTGGCCAGTTCGTAGCTCTCGGGGCTGGAGTCCTTCTCCGGCATGGCCACGCCCAGCACGCGCTCGGGGCCGAGGGCCTTGCAGCAGAGGGCGGCCACGGTGGCGCTGTCGATGCCGCCGCTCACCCCCACCACGGCCCCCTGCCGGTGCAGGCGGCGGACGATCTGCTCGGACAGTTTCGCGGCCAGCTCCTCGCCGGCGCGCGGGGCATCGATCTTCAGGACGTCGCGGTGGAAGGCGGGCATCGTCTCTCCTCGTCGTCGTTGCGTTCCCGGCGCAGCCGGCGGGCCGGACGCCCGTAGGCGCCCGCGTCGCCGCGGCGGATCAGAACAGGCGCATGGCCACGAAGTTCATCCGGCCGGGCTCGATGGTCACGGTGGCCTGGCCGCTCAGTCCCGCGCCCTGCACGGCCAGCACGTGCTCCCCGGCGGGCAGGCGGCCGCGGCCGATCAGCACGTAGCCCGGCAGCGTGGACCAGGCCCGCGTGTCGGCCTGCTCCGTGACCGAGCCCAGGATGTCCACCAGGAAGCCGGCCGCCTGGCCGTGCTCCTCCTCGGTCTTCTCCTTGGCCCAGTACTTTATCAAGGCCCGTGCCACCGTGCGCACCACCACGGACTGGTAGCGGTCCTCCAGGCACTGGCGCGACAGGGCGCCCAGGTCGGCGGCCAGCTCCAGCTCGCCGCGGCGGCCGGCGGCCCGCCAGCACATGCCGCCCGGGGGCGGCTCCGGTTCGTCCACGGACGGCAGGGCGATGGAGAGCCAGTACTTCACCTCGCGCTCCTCGCCGCGCCGCCAGACGTGGTAGCTGTCCTCGGCCAGGACCCAGGCCGCGTCGTCGTCGTCGTCGTCCTTGTCCCCGAAGATGGGAAAATCCAGCCGGTTGTTGAGCTTCGCCGGCACCAGGCCCGTCTCCACCAGCACCACCAGGTCGCCCTCGCCGGGCACGCGGGCCGGCACGTCGACGTCCGCGTAGCGCTCCTCGTAGGCGGCCGCCTCCTCGTCGAAGCGCAGGGCGCGGCCCGCGCCCAGCAGATCCGCGACCAGGGGCTCCGGCGGCCCCGGCACGCCGTAGACGTCCACCGCCTGGTAGAGCCGCTCGGCCTGGCGGTAGTTGATCCAGGCGTCGTTCAGCTCCCCGTCGGCCTCGTAGAGCAGGCCGGCGAAGTACTGCAAAAAGGGATCGTTGGTGTATTTGGCCTCGTCGGGGCCCGTGTCGGCGTAGCGCTCCAGGTCCACGGTGACGGCCCGCCCCTCCACGGCCGCCTCGTGGGGCGCGCCGGCGGCCAGGTAGCCCAGGGCGCGGTAGTAGTGGATCCACACCCGCTCGAAGATCTCCCCGCGGTAGGCCTGCACGGTGTCGTTGATGATGAGCCGCGCGGCCTCGCGCGTGAGGCTGCGCGTGTAGAGGTCCTGCACCACCTGCTCGGCCCGGGCGAAGGTCTCCTGGCAGCCGGCCAGGTCGCCGGTCAGGTACTGCAGCAGGCCGCGCTCCATGAGCTCGGGCAGGCCGTCGCCGCCCATCTTCTCCACGCGCGCCAGGGCCGCGGCGGGATCGCCGCCGGCCAGGTCCGTGCGCACCTGGGACACCTTGCTGGCGTAGGGCACGCAGGATGCGGCCAGCAGCAGCAGCGGCGCCAGCCAGCGCAGGGCCCGGCGCCGCCAGCGTGCGGGGCGTGGGGTCATCGGCGCGGACCTAGCCGCCCCAGCGGCTCTGCTCGCGGACCTTCTTGATCTTGTGGTTGCCGATCCAGGCCTTGCGGTTCGTCTCGATGTCGATCAGCTCCAGGTCCACCGAGAAGAAGAAGACCTCGGTGTTGCCGGCCGCGTCCCCCTGGGTGTTGATGGTGCCGATGAGCATGTAGTCGGCGCCCAGCTCGCGGCCCATCTGCTTGATGGTCTCGGGATCGGCGTTCACGCGCTGGTCCAGGCGCTCGTCGCGGATCTGCCCGCGCTCGTCGGCGGAGGCCACCACGTCGATCTCGCCGCTGGTCACGCAGGCGCGCTCCAGGTCCTTGACGAAGATCTCCGTGGCGATGTGCTCGCTGGTCTTGTTGCGGATGGAGCCGACGATGATGGCCGGGTTCTCCTGCTTGGCCATCATGTGCCGCC
>Ga0272442_10006398_pt1 | contig 15494 bp, 14 predicted proteins | sample SSMForm2O_FD_200262 | JGI IMG/M metagenome (GOLD analysis project Ga0272442, IMG submission 200262) | Marine sediment archaeal communities from Little Sippewissett salt marsh, Falmouth, MA, United States - SSM-Form-2O | ecosystem: Environmental > Aquatic > Marine > Wetlands > Sediment ...
CATTTTTGCAGCACGATTTCGGTGATAGAGGAGGGGGCCAATCGCACCTGGAACGATTTTCCCGCGGAGAGGGAACCTTTTACGGTGTGGACGCGGGACGGCTCATTCCAGACATTGAATGCATCCGGAGGCCCAGCCAGGGTCCTCGTGAGAGCTTCGGTTTCAGGTCGAAATCCTTTCAGCTTGATCTTGGCCTCATGCTCTTTGTGGGCGTCTCGGTTTGTCATGAGGAGGATCAATTTTTTTCCTTTCTCGTCCAAGAGAGCCATACATTCTAGGACTGGCACGTTCTCCATCATGGGGATATCGAAACAGAGTTGGGGACTGTTGAACGTTTCACACGAAACGTCGCACTGCGCAGGAAACCGTCCGCTCATCGTACCGTAGATTTCGCTCAGGAAATGTACAGGCTCTGGGAAGGAGATCTCAAGAATCTTGGCGCGACCCCCGCCATGGTTGCAGACCGCAGTCCTCGTGATGAGTTCGACAAGGTCTCTGTGACGGATGCAGGCGTTCATGACGCCTGCAAAATACAGGTTTTCCATATGTCGGGAATGACTGCTGGGTCCGCCTGGCCTTCGGCTGACACTCATGAGTTCCGTGATGGCAACCTTGGTCTGGGGGGTACCGAGTTCTTTGAGCAGCCGTTTCAGGTCGGAGAGTTCCTTGTCCAGGAAAAGTCCGTAGGTGGACAAGCTCATGCAGAGGTCTTCGGGAGACGCGTCCTTCGCCAGACAGTTCCCTCGCAAACGGTGGAGTCCCAAGGATCGAACAGGCTGAGTGACGGCTTTCAAGAAGCGTTCATTCCAGTCCCCTGGTCCCCCATTCGCGATGAGAAGAATGGAAGGATCTGCCTCCAACATGGCCTGAGAAAAGTCATCGTACCTCTGGGCGTATTCCTCAGGGGTACAGTGTCCGACTTGCCAGTTTCCCCAGAGCTCGTTCCCCACCTCCCAGTATCGAACACCGTAGGGTTTGGGGTGTCCATTGTCGGCGCGAAGCGACCCCAGGTGGCCTTCCTCGCTTTCATTGCAATACCTGACCCAATCCGCTGCGTCTTGAGGGGTGCCGTTGCCAGCGTTGACGCAGATGAGAGGCTCGGCGCCAATCGCTTCAGCAAAGCGTATCCATTCGTCTGTGCCCACGTGGTTCAGTTCCACGATGTCCCTCCAGGCCGGATTGGTCAAGGTGACACGTTTTTCCCTGAGTCCAATCCCGTCCCGCCAGTGATATCCTGAGACAAAGTTGCCCCCTGGAAAGCGCAGCAGAGACACCCGCAGGTCCCTCATGAGTCCAACCATGTCCGGATCGAGTCCATCGATATGGTCGGAAGGGAATAGCTCGGACTGATCCAGCCACACCGTGCCCTGTCCCTGAAAGAGGAGAACGAACCTGGTCCGTTCTCCTTTCTGGCACCCGTCAGGGAGTACAGGGTGCACTTCATAGCGGGTCCATTGTGACGCATGGATGTCCAGCGTTTTTTCCCAGAGGATGGCCTCGTTTTGAGATCGAACCTGGGCTGTACAGGAGAGTTTGTTTTCGCTCCGTGCATACCAGGTCCATTCGTACGAGAGACAGCGATGCACAGGCAAGAAGACAGGCGCTTCAACGCCTCCTTCTTCCTTCACCTCAATGCGTTGAGAATGTGAGGAATTGAACGGTTCCTGAGCATCGAGCGCATAGGTAGCCTTCCCCACAGGCTGCCAGTAGCAGGCCACGCCTAAGTCGCGGATCGCCTCCACGTCGTTGTTCCCTGTCCACCATTTGGCTCGGTTCATTTCGCGTTCGTAGAGTTCAACTCCTTCAAAACTTGGATTGCGCAGAATTTGAGCCCAGAAGCCGTTGTACACGTTGCAGCCCAGATGCTCCCCGAACTGTCCAAAAAAGTTGCGTGGCACAGGGAGCTCCTGGCGTTTCCGGACGTTGACTTCAATGGTGGCGTGGGGCAGCACGCTCGTCACGAGGAGGGATACGAGGAGGCCAGTCATAAGATTACCTTTCCTGGACCGGTTCTTTCTCGGCAGGATGCCCTTTCTGGGCAGCTTGGCATTCCGCTAAAGCCTTCTTAAGTCTTTGCGTCCAGATCTCATCTTCACATCGTTCGAGAGCCGCTTTGAGGAGAGGTACACATTGAGGATCGAGGAGGGCTTTTTCCCAGAGAAGGGTTTCGTCGGACTCGACAGGACCAGGAAATGCCTTTTTCCAGTGCTTTCGAACGATCTTGCGTATGGATCCGGGTTCATCGTAAGGACCAAGCTTTCTTAAAGAGGCCCCGTCTGTCACGCGTCCGCTGCTCCAGCCGAATACGAATAGGTCGTCCATCTCGTCCCCATCGATATCCACAGGCCAGTAACCCCTTTCTGCGAATTGAGGTCCTGAGTCGTATCCGTAATAGTACCTCGTCACGATGGAGACGGATTCATGGGCCCAGGCGTTTGCCCCTTGTCCAGGGACTTCAGCCAGCCAACAGATCGTGTGGCTTTCCCATTGGCAGAGCGAATCAGAACTCTGAGAAGCCCGGATGATGAGGACAGGTTGCTCATGGGCGAAGAGATCCGCCACCTTAAGATCCCTCTCGTAGTCCTCGAGAAAGATGTCCATGGGCGTCGAATTTCGGGGTAGGTCCGTCCACTCAGCGTCTTGGGGCGCGGCCAGGGCGGAAGTAAAAAAGAAGATCATCAAGGGTAAGCAGCGCGGGTTCACGGCGGGCCTCCTGATGCATCGTCTCTGTTTAGGCGAGTGACGATGTCCGACTGTGGATAGCCTACACCAATTCGATGTCTGGAAATCGTTTGAAATGCTTGTCGAACGATTTTGCGATAGAGATACCGTGCTTATTCATGTACGCGGCAGAGAAGGCGACCACAAAGTCAACGTTCTTCTCGACATAAGAAGCGAGGGCATCCTGTATTACATCGGCACTGTTGATCGTGAGACCTGGGGTTTCAAGGATGGCTCCGATAAGAGAGGCGATCTCCTTCTTGGATTTTTGATAATAAGATTCCAAAGTCCAGACCAGTTCAGCGATGATCAAGTCCGTTGTCACCAGTTTTGTCTTTAAGGCGGCGGCTTTTTGGAAGAGCATTTCCGCCTCCTCGGATTGCGATGGAACGTCCCATAGTAGAAAACGCATAAACACATTGGTGTCTACGAATATACAGTGCATCTCATCCCTCTACAGCGTGTCGGGCGACCTCGCGTTTGACCTCGGATCTGATGTCGTTCCAGTCCTGGAAGGGTTTTTCGCCTTTCAGCATTCCTTTGAAGTCCAAAATCGTCTTTTTCACGGGTTCCACTACGACCTTGCCCTCCTTTAACTCAAATCGAATCAGATCGTGGGCCCGAAGACCTAGGAAATCTCGTATAGGCTTTGGAATGGTGGCTTGACCTTTGGCAGTAATCTTGGAGCTGTACGTCATTAGGACATCCTCCTTACTATTCACCAAAATAGTAATACCTTTTGCAGGCTCGGATCAAGTCCACCGACTCCATTTTGAGGCCGGTTGCCCTTTCCCCTTGACATCTGGGTCTTTGTCGGATATTATCCTACTAAATCGGTAGGATTAATGGGAGTTTTAGATTATGCAGTTTTCAACCAAGATGCGTTATGGGACCCGGGTATTGATTGAACTGGCTGCTCAAGGACCCGGTTCTGTGGTGCCTGTCAAGAATTTGGCAGAGACCCAGTGCATTTCGTCCAAGTACTTAGAGCGCATCATGAGCGCTCTCCATGTGGCGGGACTCGTCAAATCGGTTCGTGGATTTCACGGCGGATACTCTCTAACTAAGCCAGCGTCAGCGTGTCGCCTCAGCGAGGTCTACGCGGCCCTGGAGGGATCTATGGCTCCTGTGGAATGCGTGGACGATCCTACATGCTGTTCTATGACGGACACGTGTCCCACAAGAGAGACTTGGACGAGAGTCAAGGAGGCCATGGTAGGGGTTTTGGACGATACGACCCTTCAGGACCTCCTTGAACGTAGAGCGCAGAAGGCATCGCACAGTCCAGAGAGGAACGGAAATGAAAAGGATCTATAACGATTTGACGGAAACCGTGGGGAACACGCCGCTTGTTCGTTTGAATAGCGTGACGAAAGGACTACCAGGCCGGGTGGTAGCCAAGCTGGAGTCCTTTAATCCACTCTCGAGCGTCAAGGATCGAATCGGCGTCAGCATGATTTCTGATGCGGAAGAAAGGGGACTTCTCTTCAAAGAAACCGTGATCATCGAGGCCACCAGCGGCAATACCGGGGTGGGACTGGCCTTTGTGTGCGCTGTCCGAGGGTACAGGCTCATTCTGGTCATGCCTGACACCATGAGTCAGGAGCGACGGGACCTTCTTCGTGTCCTGGGGGCGGAGCTGATCCTGACCCCCAATGCAGAAGGCATGTCCGGTTCTGTGAAAAAAGCCGAGGCGTTGCTCCAAGAGACTGGAAACGCCTTTATGCCCCAGCAGTTCAAAAATCTTGCCAATCCCAGGATCCATCGGGAAACAACAGCCGAGGAGATTTGGCGTGACACAGAAGGCGAAGTAGACATTGTGGTGGCAGGGGTTGGAACGGGTGGGACCCTCAGTGGTATCGCAGAGGCCCTCAGGCCCCGTAAACCCAGTCTACTTTTTGTCGCTGTGGAGCCCAAGGACTCCCCAGTGCTCTCGGGCGGAAAGGCCGGGCCTCATACAATCCAGGGCATTGGCGCAGGCTTTGTGCCTGAGGTGACGAGATTGGACCTTGTGGACGAAGTGGTGCAGGTGGACAGTAGTGAAGCGGGCGAGATGGCGCGAAGATTGGCTCGAGAAGAAGGCATCTTGGCAGGGATCTCTTCAGGCGCTGCTGCGTGTGCCGCTCTTGAGGTGGCAGCTAGGAAAGCGCAGGAGGGGAAGCTGATTGTGGTCATCTTTCCCGATACAGGAGAGCGGTATCTTTCCACCTGGCTTTTCAAAGACGCCTAAGGAGGCAGTCATGTTTGAGAGATTTAGAGAGGATTTCCAGACCGTTTTCAAGAAGGACCCTGCGGCTAGAAATGTGCTTGAGCTGATCCTTTGCTACCCGGGGCTTCGTGCCATATGGATCCATAGAGCATCGCATTGGCTTTGGATGCACAGACTGCGTCTTCTTGGGAGGATCCTCTCGTGTTTTGGACGCTTTCTCACGGGAGTGGAAATTCATCCCGGCGCTGACATTGGTCGCAGGTTCTTCATCGATCATGGTATGGGTGTGGTGATCGGCGAGACCGCTGAGATCGGCGACGATGTGTTGATGTACCAGGGCGTGGTGTTGGGAGGGACTTCCCTTCAGAAGCGTAAGCGGCATCCCACGATCGGAGACGGAGTTGTCATCGGAGCGGGTGCCATTTTGCTGGGCCCCATCGAAGTGGGAGAGGAAGCGCGCGTGGGCGCGGGTTCGGTCGTGGTGAAATCTGTCCCTCCGCACGCCACGGTTGTGGGGGTGCCTGGACGGGTCATCCAAAAGGGGTTCAGTACGCAGGAACTTTTGGAACACGCTGACCTCCCCGATCCTTTGATGGAAGTAATCCGTCGGATGACCACCCAACAGGATGCGTTGAGTGAGCGCCTCGAACGTTTGGAACGGTTGGATGGTCATCTCGTCTCGCTGGGGGAGACGTGAATGCGACTGGCAACCCGACTCATTCACCATCCAGGGGCGTGCTGTGAACACACAGGCGCGGTGAGCCCGCCCATCTATCAGGCGTCCACATTCAAGCAGGATGCTGTCGGAGAGAATCGCGGCTACGATTATTCCCGTACAGGAAATCCTACGCGGGAAATATTGGAGAACGCCATCGCTCATTTGGAAGGGGAGGGACATGGCTTTGCCTTTTCTTCTGGCATGGCCGCCATCTCGACCTGCTTGATGCTCTTCGGAAGTAAAGATCACCTGATTGTCACAGAAGGACTCTATGGGGGCTCGTACAGGCTGTTGGCCCAGGTCCAAAAGAGAATGGGTGTCGCTTGCACTTTCGTGGACACACGGGATCCTGGTGCAGTTGAAGGGGCGTTTTTAGAGAATACCCGCGGCGTCTTCGTGGAGACGCCCTCCAATCCTCTCATGCGAATATCGGACGTAGGTGAACTGTCCCACATATGCCGCGAGCGCGAGGCGCTCCTGATCGTGGACAATACCTTTATGTCGCCCTATCTTCAGCGACCCATGGAGCACGGAGCAGATATCGTCATACACAGCGCCACCAAGTTTCTGGGGGGGCATAGCGATCTCGTTGCCGGGCTGGCGGTGGCTCGGGACGAGGCAATCTCCGAGAAGATTCACCATCTCCAAAACGCAGTGGGAGCAATTTTATCTCCCTTTGATAGTTGGCTGCTCATGCGGGGCATGAAGACCTTAGGCGTTCGCATGGACAGGGGACAAAAATCGGCAACCCAAATTGCTCAATGGCTTGAAGAGAGACCCGAGATCGAGCAGGTTCTATATCCAACCATCGATGGATTTGAGGATGCCTCAACGCACATGAAGCAGTCGGAAGGGCCTGGAGCCGTACTTTCTTTCAAGGTTTCTCAGGAGGTCTCCGCACGCAAGCTAGTGGAGCATTGTTCGGTTTGGACGCTGGCTGTGAGCCTAGGGGCTGTGGAGAGCATCATGACCCTTTGTTCTGAAATGACGCATTTGCCTTATCCAAAAGAACAGCTGAAGCGTCTTGGTGTCACTGATTCCCTGGTGCGGCTTTCGGTGGGAGTGGAGGATCCTGCGGATTTAATCGAGGATCTGGAACAGGCCCTTGAAGCGGCTCGGAAGGAAGGCTGAACAGTCAACCACTTGACTTTCCTTGAGTGGCCGTACTAGGATGCAAAAAGATTTTGAGTGGAATTTTCACGAAGGAGCCGTTGGAGGACATGACAAACTGTTGGGCTCGAGGGTGAAGCGACATTCAGTCGCTTCAGGGAAGATGGTGAGAGACCATCGCGGGCCCGCCACTGTGACCGGGTACGAAAGGCGCGATAACCACTGAAGCAAGCGCTTCGGGAAGGCGCGCTGAATAGGAAGATCCGGGAGCCAGGAGACCGACCCTCGAGCCGTTCGCCGCTGACCTGTTTTCGAGGTCGAGACCGCCAGCGGCCGAAGGCTTTAGCCCCGGCCGTGACCCGGTCGGGGCTTTTTTTGTCGTGCGCCTCGCGGTGGCTGAGAGGACGGAGGAGGAGAGTAGATGAAGAAAAAAAGTGGACACGGAACCCTCTTGATGTGTGTGAGTGTGGGACTGTTATGGATCATGGGTGTTGAACCTGGCTTTGCCAACTATGGTGACGCAGGACAAGGCTGGACAGGCACCATTCATCCTTCGGAGATCGCCCTTCGTTGGACCTTTGATCCCTCCTCTGAAACAGGACTGGGACTCACTGATTTTTTGCGTGCCACCCGGGTGTGCGTTTCCGAGGATGGCAGTCGCGTCTTCGCCTATGGCGATGTGTCCCATCCGAACGGAAAGATCGTAGCCATCGATGCGTTTACGGGCGAAATAGCGTGGTCTTGTGATGTGAAGGCCTACGTGGACTACTGGTCGTGTTCCTCTCCTGTCTATCACCAAGGATATGTCTACTGGGCAGGCTCTGACGGCACGGGGAACGCGCGGGTGTGGAAGATCAACGCGCAGTCAGGACTGATCACCGAGGCGGCAGGCGGTTGGATCTCTCTTCTTCCTGGATCATCGGAGATCATGAACGTGTCCCCCACAGTGGGAGGGGACAGGGTCTTCATCTCCACCTACGGTGGCTTCGATCCCACCCTGACCTGTCACTATGCGCTGAATATCTCGGATGGGACGGTGTCCTGGTGGAATGACGACGGGGGCTGTGGACAAGGTACAGCGGCCTATGATCCGACGCGGGACCTTTTCTATCAGACGGTGTATGTGGGGGGGGCACACAAGGTGCGTGCGTATCGTGCCAGCACAGGCGTCACGGAGTGGACAACGTCTTGGACGCCTACCCATTCCTTCATGCAGATTGGCATGGTTTTGGACAATGATGTGCTCTACGTGCAGGACTACAACTTTCTTGGGGATGGGAACCTCTATGCAGTGGACGTGACATCCGACGGGGCGTTTCTCTGGAGTGACGCGACGGCTGGGTCTGGGGACTGCATGCCCGCTGTGGACCTAGAGGGAAACGTCTATACCTTTGGGGACTACAGCGGCACTGGGAGGACCCGAGCCCACAATTCTTCCGGGACAACGCTCTGGACCTTTGCCCAGGGCGGAGGCTGGCTTGGCGGTCCTGCCTGGGCAGGGGACTGTGTTTTCATTGGGGACCAGTCGGCCAACAACTTGTACGTAGTCCAGGACGACGATGAAACCACGGTTCACCGAACCCTATTGGGGAGCGGTCCAGTCGTATTTAAAGAAAGGACGTTTTACAGTGTCGGGATAGACGGGGTCCTGTATGCCTATTCGACCAGTTCCGATTTTGCTACAGAGGTCGTGAACTATACAGCAGGGACCGGTGTGGGGAATGACTTCATTTCAGGGGATCCCTTCACCGACGCCACGACGGTTTTGGGACGTCCCACGATCGATACCACGGGAGATGGTTGGACGATTCCAGTGGAGGACGATGTGACTGTGGTGTCGGTCTATCAGCCTTTTCGTGCCTTCGAGTTGGTAACCATCGGGGATGGTGGCGCTTTGACTGTGAAGTTCGACCACCCTGTACGCAACGATCCTGACAATCCCTTCGGCGTCGACTTCATTGTCTTTGGCAACGCGTGCCACACCCCTGGTGGTGGGGAGTTCTGGGCGAACGAAGATCCCAACGAGATGACCATTGGCGAGCCCACGGTGTATAGCGAACCGGGATTGGTCTCCGTGAGCGCGGATGGAAGCTCATGGACCAGTTTCTCTTCTGGACCTTTCGCCGATGATGCCGCGGCCACTTTGGGCAGGATCTATGAAGACGCTTCGCCTTGGTGGGGTGACCCGACGGATGCGACATTGGCTTTGGATCCCTCCATTACGCCTGCAAGTTTGAACGGAAAGACAGTGGCCCAGTCCGCCCAGGAGTATGGACGTTCCGCAGGGGGGACAGGTTTTGATCTGACTGATTTGGGATTGGACGAGATCCAGTATGTGAAGGTGGAGTTTAACGCTTTGGGCAGCCCGGACATCGATGCTCTCGCGGATGCACGGGTGGCTGAAGATCAGACACCTCCTGACATGGTGAGCGGACTGGTCTTGACGCCCAAGTTCGAGGAGATCGACTTGACGTGGACGAATCCCTCAGATGGCGATTTTGCAGGTGTGGTGATGCTTCGAAGAGACGGAGCAGACCCCACAGGCATTCCAACTGATGGCGTCTCCTATTTTCCTGATTGGAATGAGGTCGTGGGGGACGGACAAGTCGTCTATTGTGGGGCAGGAGATACGTACAAGGATGTAGGCCTTGTGGAGGGAAATACCTACCATTACGCGCTCTTTGCCTTCGACGCAACCTTGAACTATGGATCCGCTACAACAGGAAACGCCGCAGTGGTCCCTGCGGATACGCCCACGCCTTCGCCTACAGGGACGCCTACACCTACGGCAACACCAACGGCAACGCCGACGGACACGGCCACCCCGACGGCTACACTGCCCGCCACTTCTACGCCCACGGCGACCGACACCCCCCTGCCAACCGATACGCCTACAATAACGCCTATACCGAGCGACACGCCGACGTCCATACCGACGGATACGCCGACAGCGACGCCCATACCGACTGACACGCCAACGGCTGCTCCAACCGACACGCCGACGCCAGTGCCGACCGATACGGCGACACCAGTGCCCACTGACACGCCTTTGCCCACCCATACACCGACAGCGACGCCGATTCCGACGGCTACCCCAATACCGATTCCAACGCCATTTTCTGTCTGCAATATCGTGAGCTGGGGTAGAGACAACGCCGGCCAGGTGAGTGGCACACCTAGCGAGACCGACTTTGTTTGGATCGCCGGGGGGGATCGGCACAGTATGGCAGTCAGGAGCGACGGGACCATCGTAAGCTGGGGGTATGACATATATGGCCAGGTGCATGAGACGCCGACTGAATCCGGCTTTGTGGCTGCAGACGGAGGCGGGTATCACAGCGTAGCACTGAAGACAGACGGTTCGATCGTGAGCTGGGGTTGGGACTTGTACGGCCAGGAGAGCCAGACCCCAAGTGGGACTGGCTTTGTGTCTGTCGCGGCAGGGCATGGTCACAGCCTGGCACTCAAAAGTGACGGTTCGATCGTGGGCTGGGGGGACGACACCTACGGACAGGTGGGCGGGACGCCCACTGATACCGACTTTGTGGCCATTGCTGCAGGCTATGTTCACACTCTGGCGCTCAAGAGTGACGGCACGGTCGTGAGCTGGGGGGATGATTCGCAGGGCCAGGTGAGCAATACGCCAAGTGGGACCGACTTTGTGGCCGTTGCTGGGGGTGATTATCACAGCCTAGCGCTCAAGAGTGACGGCACGATCGTGAGTTGGGGATATGACTCGAGGGGTCAAGTGAGCAATACGCCGAGTGGGAGCGACTTTGTGGCCGTTGCAGGAGGCGGGTATCACAGCTTGGCTCTTAAGAGTGACGGCACGATCGTGAGCTGGGGTGACGACACCTACGGACAGGTGGGAGGGACACCTACAGGAACCGACTTCATCTCCATGGCCGCAGGGACGAGGTTCAGTCTTGTCCTGCAAATACCTCCCCCCACCCCAACACCGACTGCGACGCCGACGCCGACCGATACACCCACGGAGACGCCGACGCCGACACCGACCGATACATCCACGCCGACGCCGACACCGACCGATACACCCACGGAGACGCCGACGCCGACGCCGACCGATACACCAATAGCGACGGACACGCCAACCAATACGGCAACTCCGTCTGTTACCCCCACCTCTACGCCTACCCCTGTCTGGTCGGACACTGGTTGGGTCACCGCAGACGGAGCGTGCAACGCCCTCTCAGGCATCCTGATGTATGGAAAGACGGATCCAGTGAAGCCGGGGATGGCAGGACTTCCAGGAAGCGTCCAAGCTGGTCAGACGCATACCTTGGCCCACTTCGCTTCGGGTTCCATCTGGTTTACAGGGATCGCTGTGGCCAACCCCAGCACCTTGACGGATGCCGACGTGACGGTCTCTGCATTCAGCGATGCGGGAACACCGATCGGCACGCCGGCCAACTGGACCGTCCCGGCCCAAGGCAAGAAGGCGCAGACCTTCAAGAGCCTTTTCCCGGGGCAGACAGGGACAGGTTGGATCAAGGTGGACAGCGACATCGATGTGTTGGCCTTCAACGTGTATGGCAACACAGTAAACGGAGGATTGGCAGCGTTGCCGAGTTGCAAGATTGGGGAAGAGTTGGTCCTTCCGCATTTCGTTTCCAATACCGATTGGTGGACTGGCGTGGCGGTCGTGAATCCCGGCGGGACTCTTTCTAACGTGACGTTGAAGGCGTACCAGGCGGACGGCACGCCGATCCAAGAGAGTGTCTCTGACGTCAACCCCAATGGTAAACTGCTCGCGATGGTGGAGGGACTCCTTCCCTTAACCGAAGGACAGAGCGGGTGGATCCTGCTGGAGACCGATCCTGGAGCGCCGGTGGGAGCCTGTCTCGTGTTTGGAAGGAAAGGAGCAACCCCCTCCAAGTTCGCGGCACTTCCTGCGGAACCCACCTCCACCACGATGAACTTGTCCGCTTTCGTGAGCGATGCGGATTGGTGGACAGGGGTAGCGATGGTGAATCCGTCAGGAAACTCGGCCAATGTCACCATGACAGCCTATGCCCCGGATGGAACGCCGATTGAGACGGTTTATCCCACGCTGGGCAGTCTCAACAAGACGCTGGGATTTGTGAAAGATCTGTTCGCGCTCGGCGGGAACAGCATGGGCTGGATCGAGGCGACCTCGGACCAGCCGATCGTGGGACTCGAGATCCTGAACGCGGCGGATGACGAGGAAGAGGCTTGGGGCTTGGCCGGGGTGGCCTCGCAGCCCTCAGGCACGAAGCTTTACATGACGCATTACGCTGTAGGTTCGCCTTGGTGGACGATCTTTGCGATTGCGAATCTCGATCCCTCGAGCCAGGCCACGGTGCATCTGGAGGCTATCTCCGACACAGGCGACTTGGCGGCCCAGAACGACCAGGCGATCCCGGCCAAAGGCAACCTCTGGGATGAGGTCAAGGCTCTGTTTGGGATAGGAGGGTAAGGGGTGTAGTGGCCGATGCGTTCTAAACAAAGGACAAATTAACGAATACCATGAGACAATGAGACGCTTGAAGGATCGACGGAGGGCCCAGAACCTAGATCACATAACCAAAGGATACTAATGGGTGCCTCTGTGTCAGCCATGCGCGATTTTGCGATCGAATCTACTCTCGCAGATCGCTCGTATCTGCCTCTGATCCGGCAATGGCGCAACCTACGCTACCGGGTAAAAATTGTATACCTGTGGCTGGACTGCGTAGACCTTGCCATAGAACGCCTTCGCCTGCGAGTCGCACAAGGAGGACACCACGTACCCGAAGACTTTATAAGGCGTCGGTTTCGGCGCAGCTGGCAGAACTTCGAGCACCTGTATCGTCCTCTTGCAGACCTGTGGCAGGTATACAATTGTTGTGAGGCTTTACCCGAACTCATAGAAGAAGGCGAAAGGAAATGATACGGGAAACGGAAGAGAATGCAGACATGATCGGATCGCATGCGGCCATGCTACGTGCTGTGCGCCGTGCTTGCGAACGGGCGAGGATGCATGGGTTGCCGATCGCCATTTCTCGGGATGGCAAGGTAACGGGAACATCCCCAGAAAATGTCTTAGCAGAGCTGGCTCTGCAACTTCGTGACGGAACAGGATCTCCCGATCTGTGAGAAAGAGCTCCTGTCCATCTCGGAAAATCCATCCGCGTTCTGCTTTAAGAGCTTCCTATGGCAAAATGAGGCAGAATTTTGTTGGCCGCTCAAGCTTGCGAAAAGATTGATTCGAGTGAACCGCATTACGGTAGCAGGGATCGAAGAGGGGGCAATCGCACCCAAGGACGTATTGCCAGCCACAAAGAGCGGCACCAAGCTCCAAGACCATGTCATCCGCCCGCTACTGGAATCGGGATACCTGAGGATGACGGTTCTACCTGCCTAGACCAAGATTGGAATAAAGGCGATCGGATTTGGGCCCAACGTAGAGCAGATCCACGACCTCTTCCTCGTCAGGAACACACCATACCAGACGATAATTTCTCGGTAGCCAGAGGCGGTAATAGCCAGGATGGCTGACCAGTTCCTTTGCCTTTGATGGAAAAGGATCCGATGCCAAACGAGCGATAGTGCGTCTCGCAATGCTTCGAATATCCCCTGGAAGACGGTTGAGGAGCTCCTTGAAACGTCTGTCGTAGCGTAGCCTGTCTGGCACTAAGTGTCATCCTCGATCGTCTCTGTGTCGGCAAGCCATTCTTCTGCAGAAACCGTCTTGACGGTCTCTGGTGATTGAGTTCTCTGGGCAAGGGTCTCCTCGACTTGTGCCCAAAGGAAGGACTCTTCATCTTCGTCGGACTTGAGGAAGCGAATGAAGTCAAGGACCTGCTGAAGCATGTCAGCCGGCATCTCAGAGATCTCTTTTCGTACGCGCTTCATTGCATCTGCCGCAGACACGGTTCGCCCCTTTCCTAGCCGGCCAATACTTATGTTGAATCTAGTATACCTAGTCCCGTGCCAAAAGTCAGAGGGACACGTAACGCTCAGGCTGTTACCTAGCAGGCCCCCGCTCTTCTTCCAGCAAAAAACGCTCAAACGCCCCGTTCCGTCTCCCCGTCCGAGAACGTAAACGTGGACTGCAGGTAAAACAATACCTGCTTCCTGATGTTCTCCGCCACGTGATAGGCAACGCCTAGCGCGAAGAGGACCCCAAAGAAAGTCCAAGCATGGTTTCATGAAGGCGTTCGAGATGCGCGAGTTCTGCTGACTGCGGATCCTGTTCCCGAAGTTTCTTGAGTCGTTTGAGCAAGGTGTCCAAACAACACTCAGGGCTGGATAGAAACTGCTTGTAGAGTCCGTACTGGACTAGGGGCTCGGCTTGTCTTGTCTGTGTCTTGCCTGCGGAGATCGTCTTCCTGATGTCGGCGAAGACCCGGAACACCTCTTCTTCCTCAGGCGAGGCCGCGGCGCTCGTGTCTTCCAGAGGCACGACGACTCGGTCCCTGAGGGAATCGCCGGCCTCCTCTCGGATGTCCTCCTTAAACCGCATCAGGAAGAAGCGCTTGATGTCGTCCGGTCCGTATTCCTTTAACCGAGGATCCGGGATGGCCGAAGGGTCCAGCAAGGTGATCAGCCTGGCGATCCCCTCGGAGTCCAGCCTCACCAAGGGAATGCCAAACCTGTTCCAAAGCTCGGACTGGAACTGCGTGAGCACCAACTGCTTGGCGAGTGCGAGAAGCCTGTCCCCTCTCCCCCTGCGGGCGAGTTCCGTCAAGATCATGCCCACCTCGATCGTTTTGCCCAGTCCCACCGCGTCCGCCAAGAGAAGCCGAGGCCGAAGCTGCAAGAGCGCCCTCTGCACCGCCTTGGTTTGGTAGTCCATGGGTTTGAAGGCCCCCATCCTCTCCAGATGAGGCGCCGTATCCGTGACAGGCATCTGTCTCAATTGCGCCTCCAGGAAGAGACCGCACAACCGATAGCCGCTGGAGGCGTCTGGCACCAGTTGGGTTTTCCTGGGATCCACAGGCTCGATGTGGCCGTTCAACTGCTCCAAGAAGATCCGCTCTTGTCCCCTGACCAGCTCGTCCGCCCCCACGCAGTGAACGGCGCGGAACTGTCTTTCAGCGTCCGCTGAATCCACCCGGGTCACCAGCCATTTTGCGTCCCTGCAAAGGACCCGCATCCCCGGTGCGATCGCTGCCCGGCCCAGCATCAGGAAAAGCCTTCCAGATCGATAAAAAGTTCATCCAGATCGGCCATGCGAAGACACGCGTTCAGAAGCTCCGCGTCATCCTCGAAGCCGATGGGGGAACTGAGATCCGGTTCGTCGTCCAGATCCGTGGAGAATCAAAGGATCATGCCTGCAAAGAAGCAGCGCCCGGAGTGGGGGAGTTCGTCCCATTCGGCGATCAAAGCTTCGATCCGTTCGTGGATCGCCTGGGCCAAGTCCAGACAGAGAAACGCGTTGTAGCCGCAGGCTGCGCGAATGTTTGCATGTGCGTTCTCGCGTTGTCGAGAAGATGGGCCGGATCCATGCCCTCGGCGTCCTCCACACACTGCCGGAAGACCGTCACCGTTTCCTAAGGGATCCCCCTTAGCTGCGGCTCGTCCATGTCTCCCTTTGCCATGTCAGACCCCTTGTGTGTGTCGCCCTATTTGATGTATAGAACGAAAGATAAAGCAATGAGGGGGAGCGGTCAAGTGTAAATATCCAGTGAACCCGATCCAAACGCAGCATTTGGCGGAGAGGAGGCAGAGATGCTGTTTTCGAATGGTTTGAAAGCTCCTCCCACGCCGAAT
>Ga0272442_10006399_pt1 | contig 15492 bp, 13 predicted proteins | sample SSMForm2O_FD_200262 | JGI IMG/M metagenome (GOLD analysis project Ga0272442, IMG submission 200262) | Marine sediment archaeal communities from Little Sippewissett salt marsh, Falmouth, MA, United States - SSM-Form-2O | ecosystem: Environmental > Aquatic > Marine > Wetlands > Sediment ...
TCTGCTTGACCCGTGCAAATTTCTCCCTGCCGCTGAAGAAGCGGTCGATGTGATTGGCGGCGATGAACTGGTCGTACTCGCTGGTCCCGATTACGGAAGTCTGGGGGATGCGGATATTGACGCCGGGCACGACCCGGTCGAACTCGCAGTTCTGGATGAGCATATGCAGAAAAGCCATGCCCCTCCCCTTGCCCCCCAGGGAACCCTCGCCGAAGCGGATCAGCTGGCTCTGCTCCCCCAGTGCGGAAGCGCTGAAGCTGATCATCTTGCCCCTGGTTTTCTCCTCCCTGATCTTGCGGCACACCCCGATGAGATAACCCCGCAGCTCCGCGATATCTTCGAAATCGCTGACCTGGACAGGCTGGACGCTCTTGGCGATCCGTATCTCTCCCCTGGCCATGAGCCAGCTGGAGAAATGATTGCGTTTGGCGTGATAGACCAGAGATTCCAGGGGTACGGTCGCCAAAAGTTGACGGAGCTCATCCATGGATGAGGCCCTGGCGATGGGGACGCCTTCCGGATCGCGAAACACGAAATCCCCGAAGCCCAGGTAATGGGATATGTATTCTTTCAAGTCACCCGAGAGGTTGTTGGAGTTCTTGTTGATGAACCCGGCCTCGACCTCCTGAGCCTTGCCCTCAATAGCCGGATCGTTGGACTGCAGGAGGACGGGCAAATCCTTGAGCTGGGTTTTCAGGTAGTCGATGAGCTTCAAACCGGCCCGGGCGTCCTTGTCCCCGGCTTTGGGGAATACCACGTCAGACATAACGCAGAGCAGGTAATCCCGGTACTCCTCGATCACCGCCACGGCTTCCTCGTAGCTCGAGGCCATCAGAACCTTGGGGCGGGCGCGCATGCGCAGGAGCTTCTTGATCCCGTAGAGATGCTCGTCGGCGATGATCCGCTGGGTCTGCTTCATGATCTCGGTGTAGAGGATCGGCAGGTAGCGCGAATAATAGCGGATGGAGTCCTCCACCAGAAGGATCACCCGCACATGCCCGACCTGGGTATCGTTGTCCACATTGAGCCTGTCCTCGATATACTTGATCATAGCCAGAAATATCTTGGAGTCTCCATTCCAGACGAACACCTTATCGATATGCTCGAGACGCACATCCATATCCCGGACCAGGCTGATTTCGGTATTGTCGTTCAGCAGCAAAAGGATGGGAATGTTGGGATTGATCTCCCGGATACGCCGGGAAAGCTCGAAGGGGGTGATCTCGTCGATGCGCATGGTCAGGATGACCATGTCGAAGGTATGGGAGGTGAGCATCTCCAGAGCCTCAGGGCCGAAGGAAACATTGGTGATCCGGGGCGCCGAGGAGAGATTCAGCTGGTGGTATTCCCCGAAAATCTTCTCGGTGAGTATATCCTCTTCCTCGAGAATGAAAGCGTCGTAAACGGTGGCTACCAAAAGAATTTCCCGAACCTTGAATTTCATCAGGTCGTGATAAATCTGGTCGTCCGTCCGGTTGCGCTTGATGAGTTCGGTTACCTTTTCCTGCACCATGCCGAGCCCCCGCGGTTTAGTAGCTGTACACGCCCAATATAAAGAAAAACGGCCGGAGAGCCAACAGCTCTCCGGCCTCTATGATTGTTGCCGCAATCCGGCGAAATTACAGGAATGCTTACACCAGGCCCTGGTCAATCATGCTGTCGGCGACCTTCTTGAAGCCGGCGATGTTGGCGCCGATCACATAGTTGCCCGCCAGGTCGAACTCTGCGGCGGCATCGACGCAGCGCTTGTGGATGTTCACCATGATTTCATGAAGACGCTTGTCCACTTCTTCGGCGGACCAGCCCAGGCGCATGCTGTTCTGAGACATCTCCAGGCCGGAGCAGCTCACGCCGCCGGCATTGGCGGCTTTTCCGGGAGCGAAGAGCACCTTCTTCTGCTGGATGTGCTCGGTGGCATCCAGGGTGGTAGGCATATTGGCGCCCTCGCAAACGCAGATACAGCCGTTGTCCAGGAGGACCGTGGCCTCTTCCTTGTTCAACTCGTTCTGGGTGGCGCAGGGCAGGGCCACGTCCACCTTGGCCAGGGTCCAGGGCCGCTTGCCTTCGTAGTACTTGGCGCTCTTGAACTTGTCTGCGTACTCTCTGATGCGTCCTCGGCGGACGTTCTTGATTTCCAGGATGTACTCCAACTTCTCGCCGGAGATCCCTTCCTCGTCGACGATTGAGCCGTTGGAGTCGGAGAGGGTAATCACCTTGCCGCCCAGCTGGCTGACCTTCTGAGCCGCGTACTGGGCCACATTCCCGGAACCGGAAATGGCCACCCGCTTGCCCTCCACGCTCTCGCCCTTGGTTTTGAGCATTTCCTGAGTAAAGTAAACCGCGCCGTACCCGGTGGCCTGCGTTCGGATGAGGCTGCCGCCCCAGTTCAGGCCCTTACCGGTGAGCACGCCTTCGAAGGTGTTGTTCAGGCGCTTGAACTGCCCGAACAGGTAGCCAATCTCCCGGCCGCCCACGCCGATATCACCGGCCGGCACGTCGGTGTCGGCGCCGATGTGCCGGAACAACTCGACCATAAAGCTCTGGCAGAAACGCATGACTTCGGCGTCCGATTTACCCTTGGGGTCAAAATCGCTGCCGCCTTTTCCACCGCCCATGGCCAGTCCGGTCAGGCTGTTCTTGAAAATCTGCTCGAACCCGAGGAATTTGAGAATAGACAGGTTCACAGAGGGATGGAAACGCAATCCCCCCTTGTAGGGTCCGATGGCGCTGTTGAACTGTACCCGAAAACCGCGGTTGACGTGGTATTCGCCCCTGTCATCCTGCCAGGGAACGCGAAACATGATCGTCCTCTCCGGCTCGACGATCCTTTCCAGGATTCTGGCTTTTTTGTATTTTGGATCCCGCTCGACCACTATGTCGAGGGATTGAAGCACCTCACGGACGGCCTGCAGGAATTCACTTTCCCATGGATACCGTTTTGTGACACCTTCAATGACTTCATTTACATAGGAGCCCATGACTTCTCCTCCTCAGTATAAAATTTTATTGCGAGTGAATTTAATCTCGTGTTTGGATAATAAATTAGAATTCTTTTTGAAACAAGTTTATTTCATACAATTTTTCATAATGAATATCTATGCCGGTGAAGTCCGCAGCTCAGAAGGCGACGCCGACACCCAGATTCCCCCCCAGGCTGATCCCCGAGGAGAGCTCCCTGTCCTTGAAATAGGCATAGGAGTAAAAGTCGTAGGCGCCCTTCAGCTGCAGGGTTAAGAGCAACCGGCGCCTCAGTTTGTAGTGGGCGGAAAGGTTTACGCCCGCGCCCAGGGCGAGCTCCCTGCCGAAAACCTTCAGTGGGTCGGTCTCATGCACCAGGGAGAGCTGAGCACCGTGCAGTCCCAGGGCGGTCAGGAGGCGGAAACGCTCGCCCGCGGCCAGACGGTAAGCCGCTCCCCAGAACAGGTCCAGCACGAAGCTTTGGTCGAATGAACCCGGAGACAGCTCGGCTCCGTTAAGCTCGATGCCCAGGGGCAAAAAGGAGAAAGAAGCGGCGGCTAAAAATCCCAGCCTGTTGCCGCTGAAGACCAGACCCTGAAAACCCAGGGCGGCGAAATTCAACTCGCCTGCAACGTCCAGATTCCGGGACACCAGGTCCATACCCGGACCGAGGGTAACCAGCGCCTCCGCGCCCAGGCTGCCGAAAGCCACGACCAAAAGCAGAAGTACGAAGATTGCCTTCATGTTAACAAAGTGTGGAAGGTATTCCTGCTTTTGTCAATGCTTCCGGCCGCTGGGGTAAAGCTGGAAACTCTGCGCCCGGTGCGCCGGCTCAAGTCCGGTTGAAGCGGGAGAGGATCTCCGGGAATTCATAGATCACCAGTCCCCGTTCGTCCACCTCCATCCGCACCCTCAGGCCGTCGACCATGCTGTTGGCCGCCTCTTCCGCCTCCTGCACGCTCAAGCCCGTTTCCAAAACGATATCGGAGATGGTGATCCTCCCTTTGAGCTTGTAGGCGAGCCGGAAGATGCGCGCCTCCCTGCTCAGGGGGCGACGGAAAAGGGAGCCCCCGGCGGTCTGCCGGAAAGCGCGGCCCCGGTCCGGGTTTTCCAGCTCGCGGAAGAATTCACGGAAGAGCCGCGAGCCGAACCTGACTGCCAGCAGCACAACCACAAGGGGAATCAGGAAAGCGAAGGGGAAGAAGAAAAACATTATCCAAAATGTACTTGAAAACGCCCACGTTGCCAACCGTCGCAGCAGCGGCGGCAATGCTCTTTGTTGACGCGCCCGCACCAAGTTTGATAGACTCCAGCCATGATCACAAAAAGAACCGCTTTGCTGCTGCTGACTGTGCTGTTTTCTTTCGGTTTTACGGCTGTCTGTCCGGCCCAAAGCGAAGGCTCCGGCTTCGGGCTCCAGCCCGGCCTCATTCCCCCAGTGGGAGACCCGAAAACCCTGACCAAGCGCATCATGAGCTCCACTCAGTACAAGCTCACCCCCGGGGACACCTACGAGCTGGTCATCAACATCGAAGAGACCGAGCGCTACCCGCTGCTGCTGGGCGAGAGTTACGAGTTGGATATTCCCTTCCTCGGCACCATCAATGTGCGGGACATGTACTTCACAGACCTGAAGAAAATGGTGGTCCAGCGCATCAAGGCCAAGATTCCGGTGCAGTACGTGGACTTCGTGCTCACCTCCCCCGCCCTGTTCGACGTGTTCGTCTACGGCGGCGTGACAAATCCCGGCATCGCCACGGTCAATCCCCTGTCCCGGGTTTCCGATGCTATCCTGCTGGCCAAGGGGCCGGTCAAGGGCGCGAGCTACCGGCGGGTTGACCTGATCCGGGACGGAAAAACCCGTACTTATGACCTCTCCATGTTCGCCACGCGGGCGGATTACAGCCAGAATCCCCTCCTGGAGCCCGGGGACAAGATCTACGTGAACGCGGCGGAGAAGCTGGTGGAGATCAGCGGCAAGGTCCGCTATCCGGGGCCCTTCGAGCTCCTTCCCGGCGATACGTTAGCCACCCTCATCGACCTGGCCGGGGGCATCACCCCGGACGCCCGCACCGACACCATCCGCATCGCCCGCCTGAACGAGCGCGGCAAGGTGCAGATTTTAAACATTTCCTACGACCAGGCCGGAGAAACCCTTCTGGAGAATGGAGACCGGATCGCCGTGAGCTCCTCACTGGAGAACGAGGACACCATCACCATCGACGCTGCCGTCTACGGCCAGCCCACCAGCGGAGAGGGACCGATCGTCATCCCGCCTCGGAACGTGGTGGTCACCCTGCCCTATATCCCGGGGCTCACCGTACTGGACATCCTGGAACAGCTGGGGGGCCCCTCCCCCCTGGCCGACACCGCGGCCAGCTACGTGCAGCGCAACGGCGAGCGTCTGCCCCTGGACGTGGACCCGCTCTGGACCGAGCGTACGGAGCAGTACGACCTGGTCCTGGCGCCCGGGGACCTGCTGGTCATCCCCATGCAAAAACTGAAAGTATTCGTAGCCGGCGAGGTCAACAATCCCGGGGGACTCCCCTATGTCAACGGCTACACGGTGGGGGACTACATTCTGGCCGCCGGGGGCATCTCCCTGGAAACCGGGGACAGGAACAAGATCTTCTTCATGGATCTTCTGGGCAACCGGGAACGCACGGCGCTGGACGCTCCGGTGGCGGAGCCGGGGACGCTGATCTACGTGGCCAAGAGCGGCTGGGGTATGACCCAGAAAGCCATCAAGAACGTGATGATCGTTACCGCCTTTCTGGGCGCCCTTGTAATCATCACCCAGGATGTGGTCGAGATTATTCAGGCGTTTTAGTCCGGGTATTGTGCGGGCGACGGCTCAGCCAGGAATCTCCTCGGAAACCAGCCTCATGATTATGTCTTTGATAAAGGGATCGGTGATGGAATAGACCCGCTTGTTTCCCTGAACCTCGGAGCGGACAATGTTCCGCTGCTTCAGCACCGCCAGGTGCTGGGAAACCACGGGCTGGGACTGCTCCAGGCAGCTCCAAAGCTCGGAGACGCAGGTCTCCTCGCCCTTCTGGATGGCGCAGAGAATCTGCAGGCGCAGGGGATGCCCGCAGGCTTTCAGCATGGCTGCCAGCTCTTTGATCTTCTCCATAACTTCTATATAGCATAATGTGCGTATTTATTTTTTGCAAGCTTCTCCGGCACTTTTTCCCGGCGGGTGTCCAGTCTTGCCCAAAAAGGGCAGAAGGAATATATTGGGCAGGCTATGAGTCTCGTATATCTCGATTGGGCAGCTACCGCACTCCCGGATACGGATATCCTGGAGCAGGTCAAAGAGCACTCCCTCAAAACCGTGGGTAACCCTTCGTCCCCACACCGCCTGGGCCGTGAGGCCGAAGCGCTGCTCTCATCTGCCCGGCAGCGGCTGGCCGCTGTTGTCGGCTGTGACGATAGAGAGCTTCTGTTTACTTCCGGCGCCACGGAGAGCAACAACATGGTGCTCTTCTCTTTACTCAGGCGCGGGCAGGGCCGCGGACGAAAAGTTATTGTCAGCGGCATCGAGCACGCCTCGCTCTATGAGCCCGCCTGTTTGCTCTCACGCCTGGGATTCGAGGTGTGTTTCATCAAGCCGGAACCCTCGGGTTTTGTCGACCCTGCCCGCATCGAGGCGGAGCTGGATGATAATACCGCCCTCATTACCCTCATGCTGGTCAACAATGAAACCGGCGCCATCCAGCCCCTGAAGGAAGTTGCCGCGCTGGTTAAACGGCGTCAGGAAAAAACCGGACGCAAGATTCACCTGCACAGCGATGCCGTGCAGGGCCTCGGCAAGATACCCTTCAACGCCCGCCAGTCGGGAGCGGACAGCGTTGCTTTGAGCGGCCACAAAATCGGTGCACCCCGGGGCATCGGCGCTCTCTACCTGCGCAGCGGCAGCAGTATGGACTTCCTCTACTGCGGCGGCGGCCAGGAGCACCGACACCGCCCCGGCACCGAAAACGTGGCCGGCGCCTTCGGATTCGCCCTGGCCGCGGAGAGCTATGCCGGTGCGCTGGAAGTCAACCTCCAGCGGGCCCACGCCCAGATGGACAGCCTGACCGCGGCCCTGAGCAAAATCCCCGGGGTTCGGCTCATACCCGAGCTGCGGATCGATGCGGCGCAGCGCTTTTCCCCCTACATCCTTTGCGCCGCTTTTCCGCCCCTGCCGGGAGAAGTGGCTGTCCGGGTCATGGAGGAGGAAGGCTTCCTGATTGCCACCGGCTCCGCCTGTTCCTCCCGCAGCAAGAGGCATTCCCGTACACTGGACCAGATGCGGGTTCCCTCATCAGTCAGCGCCGCATCTGTACGAATCTCCCTGGGCCCCGCCACGGCTCATGAGGAGCTGGCGCACTTCACCGCCGCCCTCCGAACCAGGCTGGCGGACCTGCGGCATCTTACCGGATAGGCCGGCCGTGGATATCCTCTACCTGCTGAAATACGGTGAGCTCTCCCTCAAGGGGGGGAACCGCCGCCGTTTCGAGAACCAGCTCTGCAACAATATCCGGGAAAAGCTTAAAAACGTTCCCACTGACCTGATCCGCAAGTGGGGGAGATTATATGTCCGCACCAGCGCTGAAGCCGCGCCCCGGGTCGAAGAAGCCCTGGCGCGAACCTTCGGACTGGTCTCCTTTTCCCGTGCCCTGCGGGTGGAGAAGGAGATGCCGGCCCTGCGGGAGGCGGCCGTCGGCCTGGCCGAAGAGCTGCGCTCATCAGGGCAGCGCTTCAAGGTCGAAGCGCGCCGCTCCGACAAGGGCTTTCCTTATGACTCCTACGGCATCGCCCGCGACCTGGGGGCCTGCCTGCTGTCCCGTTTCGAGGGGCTGAAAGTCGACCTCACCCGCCCCGACTGGATTTTGAACGTGGAGATCCGCGAGGCCGCCTATCTCTACGGTCCGGAAACCAGGGCACCCGGGGGGCTTCCCCTGGGCTCCAGCGGACGCGGCCTGCTGCTGCTTTCGGGGGGCATCGACTCTCCTGTAGCGGGGTATCTGATGGCCAAGCGGGGCTTGCGGCTGAACGCCGTTTATTTTCACACCCCTCCCTTTACCTCTGAAAAGGCCCTGGAAAAGGTGGAAACCCTGACCGGGCTGCTGAGCAGGTATCTCAGCTACATCTGCCTGCAGGTGGTCCCCTTCACCGCCGTTCAGATGCGCATCGCAGAGCGCGCCCGGCCGGAGGAAACCACTTTGCTGATGCGCGCCTGCATGGTGAAAATCGCCGACCTGCTGGCCCGGCAGCACAGGTGCCTCTGCCTGGTCACCGGTGAAAGCCTGGGTCAGGTTGCCAGCCAGACACCCGAGAGCCTGCGCTTCACAGCCTCCCAGACTGATTTCCCGGTTTTCCGCCCCCTGATCGGCCTCGACAAGGAGGAGATCATCCGCCTGGCCCGGGATATCGAAACCTTCGACACCTCAATCCTGCCCTACGAGGACTGCTGCACCCTCTTCTCCCCGCCCCACCCTTTGACCCGGCCGGAGCTGGGCAGGATGCTGGCCGCCTACACGGCCCTGGAGGTCGAGCCGCTGCTCGAAGAAGCGGCTCAGAACACCCGGCGCAGGCGATTTTAAGGGAAGGGATTTTCTTTCGGGAATGTCTTCGAAAAGACTCTCAGGTATCGTTTTTGGCGGAGCTGGAAGCTACGGGAGCGTCCTTCTTCCCGGCGGCAGGCTTGCTTTCCGCCGGAGCGTTCTTGCCCTTGGCCGAGCCGTTGCCGCCCGTGACTATGGAGGACCTCTTGTTGTCGGTGGTATAGAATCCGCTGCCCTTGAAGATGATGCCCGCTCCGCCGCCGATCAGCCGCTTCACAGGCTTCCCGCACTTGGGACAACTGCTCAGGGGCTCCTCGGTGATGCGTTGAAAAGCTTCGAAACAATGCCCGCAGCTGGTGCACTGGTACTCATAGGTTGGCATTTCAGTCTCCTCTATCGTCTCAAGCTACAGCGGTTAGCCGTACTGTTTTTTCCGCATTTTCTTTGAGCATAAGTTACTATAAAAACGCCCCTTAGACAACCGGGGGCCGGCGGTCGTCTTCCAGGCGGACAGTCACTCCCTGCCGGGCCAGAAAGCGCTTGATTTCGCTGACCGAGTAATCTCCGAAATGAACCATGGAGGCGATCAACGCCGCGTCGGCTTTGCCCCGGCGAAAAACCTCCAGCAGGTGGTCTGGCTTGCCGGCGCCCCCGGAAGCGACTACCGGTATGCCGACGGATTCGGAAATAAGTGAGGTCAGCTTCAGCTCGTACCCGCTGCGGGTGCCGTCGGCGTCGATGGAATTGAGAACGATTTCCCCCGCTCCCAGGGCTTCGGCCCGGCGGGCCCAATCCAGGGCATCCAGCTCGGTGGCGGTCCTGCCGCCATTGATGAATACGCGGTATCCCGAGGGCATCCGGGCGTCCCGGGCGGCATCCATGCCCAGCACCACACACTGGCGCCCGAACAGTGCGGCGCCCTCCTCAATGAGGTCCGGATTCAGCACCGCCTGGGTGTTGACGCTGACCTTCTCCGCTCCTGCCAGGAGCACGGCCCGCATGTCGCTCACGGAAGCGATACCCCCTCCCACGGCAAAGGGGATGAAGATCTTCGCCGCCACGGCCTCCACCACGTCGATAAAGATCTTCCGCTTCTCCACCGAGGCGGTGATATCGTAAAAGACCAGCTCGTCCACCCCCTCTTCGTAGTAGATCCGGGCCATTTCCACCGGGTCACCCACATCTTTATTGGCCCGGAAGCGGACGCCCTTGGTGGTGCGGCCGTCCCGGACATCCAGACAGATAATGATGCGTTTCGCCAGCAAACGGGCCTCCTTCAGGCAAGCTTCCCCGGCTTCGCCGGATCCCCCGGCTATGCCGGATTCCAGGCCAGAAAATTCGCCAGCAGCCGCAGTCCCCGGAGTCCCGATTTTTCCGGGTGAAACTGCACGGCCGCCAGGTTCTCCTGGGCCACAGCCGCGGCGAAAACCACTCCGTACTCGCATTCGGCGACCACCAGCTCCGGATCCGCCGGGGCCGGGTAGAAGGAATGTACGAAGTAGAAATAGGATTGGTCCGGAATACCCGCGAACAGGGGATGCTCCCTGCGGTAGCCGACTGTGTTCCAGCCCATGTGGGGGATCTTGAGCCCGGCAGAGGGTGCAAAGCGGATCGCCGCTCCGGGCAGCAGGTCCAGACAGACGGCGTTTCGCTCCTCGGAGCGGGTAAAAATCAGCTGGCAGCCTATGCAGATGCCCAAGAGCGGCCTGCCCGCTGCCCGGAAGTCGCGCAGGGCCTCATCCAGCGCGGAAGCTTTCAGTACCTCCATGGCTGTTCGGGCTTCACCCACTCCGGGAAATATACAGCGCTCGGCCCGTAGTATCTGGTCGGGATCCTTGGTTACCGTGTAATCGGCTTTCAGTTTCTTAAGCGCCGTTTCCACGCTTTTGAGATTGCCCGCCTCGTAATCCACCACCACCACCCGGCTCATCGTCCGCCTTCCTCCAACTGCAGGAAGCGTCCCAGGAGGCCTTCGATTTCCTGCCGGGAAAGCCGGATTCCCTCCAACCGCAGCAGGCCGTCCGCGGCCCGGACCTCCAAATCCCCGAGCCTGCCGGCCAGATCGGCCCTGTTTTCCCGGCGCAGCCAAATGGCCAGGGCCAGCCTGAACAGCGCCTCCACCCGCCTCCGGTCCGCGTCCTCCGCCAGAGCGCCCGGGTCTTGGAGTGCCATGACAATGGTAACTTGCAGGTCTTCCCCATCCCGGGCCGCCTCCAGCCAGGCGGCCTCCACGGGAAGCACCTCCAGGCCCTGCGCAGCGGCGGGCAGGGCGGGAAAAAAGAGCAGCAGCTCCGCAGCCGCCATCCTGCCGCCGACCCCGGCGGGCAAAGGATAGACAAAGCGCTGATCGTATCTGGCTAAAAGCTCACGCATGGAGCCATTGGCGGCCAGGAACAGCTTCTTTTCGGGCAAGGCGATCTGCAGCGATTTTTCCTTCTGCACCCAGTACGACTTCTCCACCCGCCGCCATTCCCGGCTCAGGCAGAGGGGAATACGCAGACGCACTGAGGAGTAGTCCCCGACCCCCACCAGGGAAAAGGCCGCATCACCCCCTCCGGTGAGGGTTATGCCCCCGTAGACCCGATCCGTGTGGTCAAGCAGCTTGCGGCTGCGCTCGTTGGGGAACAGGGGGGCCAGCAGATTGTAAAAAGAATCGACGTTAAAGGAGGCGAACAGAGTGCTTTCGGGAGGCAGAATTCCCACCCGCTCCTCGGGTCCGCCCGCCCCGGGCTCCATGACAGGCGGGGGGCGGAAACTGGCGCAGGCGCCCAAACCGATGACCATGAGGAGCGCCAGCGCGGGAAAAACTTGTTTCATGCGCCGCCGGGCTCTTTGGCCTTCTCGAGATGAACGCGGCAACGCTCCTCTCCGGCTTCCAGCTCCACTGCCCGTTCGTGGTCTTCCCAGACCCAGCGCACCGCCAGGATCTCACCTAAAAGCTGCTCCTCGAAGGCCTTCAAAGCCTCCTGCAGAGCCGGGCTCCCCGTAATGGTGAGAGCGATCCTGTCGGTGACCACAAAACCGCGGTCCTTGCGCAGGTTCTGGATGCCCCGCACCAGGTCGCGAATCATGCCTTCCTGAATGAGCTCCTCGGTCAGCTCCGGATCCAGCGCCACAGTCAGGGAACCCTCGTTGAGGACCTTGTAGTTTTCTTTCTCGTTCCGCTGGATGGTTACGGCTTCCCGGGTCAGGTCGAATTGCCGCCCTCCCAGATCCAGCGCCAGTGTGGCGCCTTCCTGAAGGGATTGGATCTCCTCCATGGAGAGGCTCTCGATGCGGGCGGCCGCGGCTTTCATATCCTTGCCCAGGATCTTGCCCAGCAGGCGGTAGTTGGCCTTGGCGGCGTATTCCACCAGCTCCTCTTCGTTCTCACGGAAGACCACAGCCTTGACATTGAGCTCTTCCTTGATGATTTCTTCCATCTCAATGAGCACTTTCTTAGCCCCCTGATCCTTGGTTACCAGATGAATGGCCTTGAGGGGCTGGCGTATCTTCAGGTTGTGCATGGACCTCAGGGCCCTCCCCATGGACACGGCCTGGCGGGTCAGGCTCATTTTCAGCTCCAGCTCCTGCCGGCGCCGGTTCTCCTGCACCCGGGGATAGTCCGCCAGATGCACCGATTCGGGCTGGTCCGGGCGGCGCAGGTTGCGGTAGATCTCTTCGGTGACAAAAGGGATAAAGGGAGCGGCCGCCTGCACCAGGCGCAGCAGCACCTCGTAGAGGGTCTGGTAGGCTTGCTGCTTGTCCAGGTCGTTCTCCGAGCGCCAGAACCTGCGGCGTGACCGCCGGATATACCAGTTGTTCAGCAGGTCGATGAACTCCACTATTGGGTCGATGGACCGCTGCAGGTCGTAGAGGTCCAGGTTACGGGTGACCTCGGCGATCATCCCTTCAGTTTCCGAGAGTATCCAGCGGTCCAGCGGATTCTCCGGCTGGTCCGGGGCCTGAGAAGGACTGGCGCTGTCGATGTTGGCATAGGTAATGAAAAAGCTGTAGGCGTTCCATAAAGGGATGATGACGTTCTTGAGGATCTCCTTGACGCCATTGTCGGAGTAGCGCAGGTCCTCAGCTTTCACACAGGCGGAGTACATCAAAAAAAGCCGCAGGGCGTCGGCGCCATACCTGTTGATGACCTCCATGGGATCCGTGTAGTTGCGCTCCGACTTGGACATCTTTTTCCCGTCCTCGGCCAGCACGAGTCCGTTGACCACCACGTGGTTGAAAGCGGGCTTGTCGAAAAGCGCCGCGGCCAGGACGGTCAGGGTATAAAACCAGCCCCGGGTCTGATCGAGCCCCTCGGAAATGAAATCCGCGGGGAAATTGGCCTCGAAATGCTCCTTGTTTTCGAAGGGGTAGTGACTCTGCGCGTAGGGCATGGCTCCTGATTCGAACCAGCAGTCCAGGACCTCCGGAATACGCTTCATGGCACCCCCACAGGAGCAGGGAAAGGTTATATCGTCGATGAAGTGCTTGTGGAGGTCGCTGACCTTTTTACCCGAGCGCTCCTCCAGCTCGCCGCGGGAGCCGAGGCAGACGATCTTGCCGCAGGCTTCACAGCGCCAGATCGGAATCGGGTTGCCCCAGTAACGGTTGCGGGATATGGCCCAATCCCGGGCTCCCTCCAGCCATTTCCCGAACCGGCCGTCCCGGAGATGCTGGGGCATCCAGTAGATCCGGGCGTTCGCATTCAGCATGCTCTGTTTGATCTTCTGTATGTTGACGAACCAGGAAGAAATAGCCCGGTAAAGCAGGGGGGAGGAGCAGCGCCAGCAGTGGGGATAGCTGTGTTGATATTTTTCATATTTCACCAGCTTACCCTGAGCTTTCAGATCCGCCACGATCTGTTTGTCCGCGTCCTTGACGAACATGCCGGCGTAGTCTGAGACCTCCGCAGTAAAGCGGCCTTCCGCATCCATGGGGCAAACCGTGGGAACCCCGCTGTCTTTCAGAAGGGCGTAGTCATCCTCGCCGAAACCGGGCGCGGTATGGACGATCCCGGTGCCGTCCTCGGTGGAGACGTATTCGGCCAGGTGAGTACGGAATCCGCCCTTGTCCTTCAGGTCGGCGAAGTAGGGAAACAATGGCTCATAACCAAGATCCTCAAGCTCCCGCCCGCTGTATTCGCCGATAATGCTGTATTCCTCTTCGCTCTTGTAGTAGGCGGGAAGCCTGTCCGCGGCCAGAATGTACTTCTCCTCCCCGTCAGCAACCTTGACGTAGCGGATCTCCGGGCCCAGAGCCAGGGCCAGGTTGGACGGCAGGGTCCAGGGAGTGGTCGTCCAGGCCAGGAAGTAGGTGTCCGGCTCCTTCTCCAGGCGGAACTTGACCGTCAGGGAGGGATCTTGTACTTCCCGGTATCCGCCCAAGTTCAGCTCGAAGTTGCTCAGTGCCGTGGAGCAGCGGGGGCAGTAGGGAAGGATGTAGAATCCCTCGTACATGAGGCCCTTGTCCCAGAGCTGTTTGACCACCCACCAGATCGATTCCATGTAATCCGGCTCCATGGTCTTATAGTCGTGGTCGAAGTCGACCCACCGTCCCAGGCGGGAGACAATGGTCTGCCATTCCCGGGTGTAGCGCAGCACGATGGAACGGCAGGATTCATTGAACTTGGCGACCCCGAAATTCTCGATTTCCTTCTTGCCGGAGATGCCGAGCTCTTTTTCCATCTCGTATTCCACCGGCAGCCCGTGGCAGTCCCAGCCGAAGCGCCGCTCCACCTTCTTTCCCTTCATGCTTTGATAGCGGGGAAAAATATCCTTGATCGTGCCGGGTACAAAGTGGCCGAAATGAGGCAGCCCGGTGGCAAAGGGAGGCCCGTCGTAAAAACTGTACTCTTCACAGCCCTCACGCTGCTCGATGGAGCGCTCGAAAATACGGTTCTCTTGCCAGAATTCGAGAATTTTCTCCTCCATGCTGGGGAAATTTACTTTAGGGTCGACCGGTTTATACAAGACTGCCTCCTGATGTGACGCGGGAATTTCTCTGCGCAAGTTGTTCTTACGACCGGCAAGTGTTTAGAGTGCATTTTAGAGAAAACAACGAAGACATGTCAAGCCGAGGACGCGGACAGCTCCTGCCTCAGTTCTCCTTGAGGATCTCCAGGTCGTAGCGATCCTGGGCCCAGCTCTTGTGCTTGCCCTCCTCCTCGGCCAGCAGTCTGAAGGTGTGCTGGAGGTCGGGCTTCCGCGCCAGGCCGGCGAGAGCCAGGTAGAGTTTCTCCGCCCGGCTTTCCTTCTTGATGATCAGAATCAGGAAATCCCCGTACTCCATGTCGGGGGTGTATTTCACCTCCACCAGCTGTTCATCCAGGCCCAGGTCCGCGGCAGCGGAATCGGTGAAGCCGGCAGCAAGATCGGTTCCGGATTGTATCTCCCTCAGCCTGGTTTCATGATCTTTTTCCATCTCCGCCATGGAGAGAAGGAGTTGCCTGAAACCGGGCCTGCTCGTTTGCGCCGCATAGGAGGCATATATTTCCTGAGCCTCCTGCTCCCGCTGAATGGCGAAATCAATAATATCTCCAGGTCGCTTGAATTGCATCGGCATCTCTTTCATAAACTTACTATAGTTAAAACAACAGGTCCTGTCAAAGCTGGGAACATTGACAATTCAGTTTCTTTTGATTAGGATATTCAGGGGAATAAATATCATTATCATATGAACACAGCAGAAAAAGTAACACCTAAAGCGTCAGCCTCACTGAACCGGGAAGGTAAAATTACCGTCCTGGGGCTGCTTAAAAACTACTATGACGAGCAGATTTTCAATCTCCTGATCAAGGAAATTTACAACTCCGACATCCAGATCAGCCTGGCCGCCATCCGGGGCTCCGCCTCCATAGGCAACGAAGTTGCCATTCCCCATCTCTACCGCATGATCGAGCACGGGAAGGTGGAGCAAAAAACAGCGGCCATCCGCACGCTGGCGGCCATCAACGCCCCTTCCTCCATTGACAAGCTGACCAAGTATTACAATATCTTTCCCG
>Ga0272442_10006400_pt1 | contig 15491 bp, 12 predicted proteins | sample SSMForm2O_FD_200262 | JGI IMG/M metagenome (GOLD analysis project Ga0272442, IMG submission 200262) | Marine sediment archaeal communities from Little Sippewissett salt marsh, Falmouth, MA, United States - SSM-Form-2O | ecosystem: Environmental > Aquatic > Marine > Wetlands > Sediment ...
CAGAGTCGCGTGCTGAGTCTGCTGGAGCAGATCTCGCCGTAGACAGCGCCGTGAATTTCAAATTTGACTTATATGCCGAACATCAATGGATAAGTACGTCTTGCGGCAGAGGGAACTTCTGGCTAGGGCCAGGGCTGCGGAACCATCCAGCGCAGCATGCGGCGCCCGATCCAGTACGCGTGACGTACGGACCGCACGTCCGCTATCAGCGAGGCGGCGGCGCGGGGCCGCAGATAGAACCTGAGGAAGGCCCGGCGCTGGGCCGTCTTGAGCTCGGCCGCGGTCCATCCCTCGGGCACGTGGCCCACCTCGGCAAAGGACTTCGCCATCGGGTCCGCGCGGCTCTCGCCGAGCTCGGTCCACAGCCGGGTGCCCGGGAAGGGCGAGAAGAGCATGAAGTTGGCCCTTCGTAGCGGCAGCTCCAGGGCCAGCCGGATCGTGGCCTCGACGTCGTCGCGGGTCTCGCCGGGCAGGCCGAGGATGAAGAAGCCCACCGCGCCGATGCCGGCCCGGTGCACCCGGTGCACGGCCTGGCGCACCTCCTCCAAGGACTGGCCCTTGCCGATGCGCTCGAGGATTCGCTGCGACCCGGACTCGATGCCCAGCCCGATGCTGTGGCAGCCCCCGCGCCGCATCAGCGCGAGCAGCTCGTCATCGAGGGACTGGAGCCGGGCTCCGTTGGGACAGGCCCAGCTCAAGCCCGGGAAGCGGCGGGCCACGGCCTCGGTGAAGCCGAGGGCATAGTCCCGGTCAAAGGTGAAGTTGTCGTCCTCGAGGTGGATCTCGCGCACGCCGCGGGAGCGTAGCAGGGCGATCTCGTCGAGCACGCTGTCGAGCGGGCGGTAGCGCACCTTGCGGCCAGCCACGGTGCTCGCCGCGCAGAAGGCGCAGTCATAGGGGCAACCGCGCGAGGTGACGATCGGCGCGCAGGGCCAGCGCTCGAAGAATGCCGCGTTGGGCGACGGCGGGTATCTCTCGGGTTGCACCAGGTCCCAGCGGGGAAGCGGCAGCCGGTTCAGGTCGGCCCGGCGCGGAGCATTGGCCCGCACGCGATTGTCTGGTCCGCGGTACACCAGGCCGGGGATGCGCGACAGGCGGCGGGCCGAGCGATCGCCGGCCGCCAGCGCGGCCACCAGCCCGGGCAGGCCGGGCTCGGCCTCGCCGCGGAAGGCAAAGTCCACCTCTGGCCCCAGCTCGGACAGTCCGCCGTCGTCCAGCGCACTCGGGTGCGGCCCGCCCACCACCACGGCCGCGTCGGGCAGGCTGCGCCGGACGATCCCGGCCAGCGCGCGGACCGTGCGGACGTCTGCCGTGAGGCATTGAAAGCCAATCAGATCTGGACGGCGGTCGAGCAGGCGTCGGGCCAGCTGCGGCCCGCTGAAGGGGCCAAGCACGCCGTCCAGGATCGCGACCTCGTGCTCGGCGGGCAGGCTGGCCGCCAGGGACGCCAGCCCCAGGCTCGGCTGCACCGCATCGCTGATCAGGGGTGGCTTGACGAGCAGGATTCGCATGTAACTCCCTGATATCCCGTCGGTCCGGGGCGTTCCCCTGGCCGACCGGGCCAGTATGCCACGTGAAAAAGGACCGGGCAATCCCTGAATCACCCTTGAATTGTACAGGCCACGTACATATCCTAGAGGCGGAATAGGCGTTTCGCCTCGCGAGGTGCGGGGCATTCGGGAGTGTGCTAGATGCGGATTACTACACAAGGAGAGTACGGGCTGCGCTGTCTGGCCCGGCTGGCCGACAACGAAACTGGGAAGCCGATCTCTGTCAGCCGTCTGGCCAAGGCCGAGAAGTTGTCGCGCGATTACGTGGAGCAGTTGCTGCTGCGCCTGCGCCGGGCCGGGCTGGTCCGCTCCACCCGGGGCGTGCAGGGCGGGTACCTGCTCTCGCGGTCGCCCGCCCGGATCAGCGTCGGCGAGGTGCTGCGCATACTCGAGGGCCCGCTGTTCGAGCTGCCCTGCCGCCGGCGGCCGGGCGGTTGCCACAAGGAGTTCGATTGCCTGCTGGTCCCGCTGTGGGAGGGGCTGGAGCAGCGGATCGCCGAGTACCTCGATTCCCGAAGCCTGGCCGACGTCTCCGAGATACTGGCCCAGCCTCATGCCGCGAAGTGCTGAACTAGGCGGCTGACCCTCCTCTGGACGTGTCTACGTCTTTGGGCTATGTTGCTGACCCGGATTTCATTGCGGGGAGGGGAGGCATCGGCATGGCTTCCGACGCAGAGCAGGTCCGGCAACAGCTCCTGCGGCTCAACCGCATCGGCATCGCCCTGACCAGCGTGCACGACCTGTCCGAGCTGCTGGAGATGATCGTCAGCGAGGCCCGTGGCTTCACCCGCTCGGACGCGGGCAGCCTGTACATCGTCGACGGCGAGGATCTGCAGTTCGTGGTCAGCCAGAACGAGACACTCGACCGGCGCACCGAGGACGGGTTCCAGCTCAAGACCCAGACGTTTCCGCTGACCAAGCAGAGCATCGCCGGGTACGTGGCGCTCACCGGCGAGACGGTCAACATCCCGGACGCGTATGCCATCCCGGACTCGGTGCCCTACGGCCACCGGCGCGAGGTGGACGAGAAGCTGGGCTACCGCACGCGGTCGATCCTGGCGATGCCGATGACCGACCACGAGGACAAGATCATCGGCGTGCTGCAGCTGATCAACTCGCTGAACCACGACGGTGAGCCCGTGGCCTTCGAGGCCGAGATCGAGGACCTGGTGCTCTCGCTGGCGTCCCAGGCCGCGGTGGCGATCAACAACGCCCGGCTGACGGCCAAGATCAAGGAAGCCCACATGGACACGATCTTCCGCCTTGCTGCCGCGGCGGAGTTTCGTGACCACGACACCGCGATGCACCTCGAGCGAATGAGTCGGTACTCGGCCTTCATCGCCGAGGCGATGGGCCTGCCGCGCGCCGAGGTGGAGCTGATCCGGATGTCCAGCCCGATGCACGACGTGGGCAAGATCGGCATCCCGGACGCGATCCTGCTCAAGCCCGGCCGCCTCGACGCGGAGGAGCGCAAGGTGATGGAGACCCACGCCACCATCGGCGCCAGCCTGCTCTCCGGCTCGGAGGCCGAGATCATGCGAGCCTCGGAGACCGTGGCGGCGATGCACCACGAGAAGTGGAACGGCAAGGGCTATCCCAACGGAATCGAGGGCGAGAAGATCCACCTGCACGCGCGCATCGTGGCCCTGGCCGATGTGTTCGACGCCCTGTCCAGCAAGCGCTGCTACAAGGCGGCGATGCCGCTGGAGAAGGTGATGGCGATCGTCAAGGAGGAGCGCGGCGAACACTTCGACCCGCAGGTGGTGGATGCCTTCATGACCGTTCTCGACCGGGCCCTGGAGGTGCGGGACCGGTTCGTGGACACCGGCGGCGAGGCCGAGTAGCGAGCTTCAGCGAATCCGGCAGAAGCACTCCTCTGGAATCCGCAGCTCCCGGCGCAGCGCGGCGCTGCGCTCGATCAGGGCCCGGGTCACCGGGTCGCGGTACCCGCTGGCCGGCCGGCTGTTCGCGAGATGCTCGCCGAGGAAGCGGTTGATCCGCACCATCGCCAGCTCGCGCACGTACTTGCCGATCACCGAGGCCAGGGCCGTGGGCGGGTGCAGGGCGTCGCCGTCGCGCACGAACTCGACCTGACCCAGACCCTCGGCGCGATAGGCTGATCGCGCCGCCTCTTCCGCCAGGGTACGGCCGGGAAACCGCTTGAGCAGCGAGAGCACCTTGCAATACGCCTTGCGGCTGCCGATCTTGCCGCAGAGGTACAGCGCCTCGCGGCGGGCCAGGCGCTCGTGGGCGGCGAGGATCACCTGCTCGAACAGGGCCAGGTCCAGGGCCATCTTGCCGCCGCGCACCTCGACCAGCCGGTTGAAGTCGCGGGCGCAGAGCGTCACGCACATCGCGCCCACGAAGCGCACCCCCGCGGCTGCGAGCCGGCCCTCCAGCTCCGTGGACGCGGCGGCGAGCGCGGCCTGCGCGGCCGCGTCATCGCCCTGCGCGCCGAAGCAGGGCAGGTTCAGGTCCGGGCCGTGGCACAGCGGTCGGGCCGCGGCCGGACAGCTGCGGTCGCTGACCGGCGAGGGCAGGGCCAGGCGCTGTAGCAGCGTGTCAGCGCTTGGCGGCCGGCCCTCCTCGAGCTGGTCGAGGAAGGCCAGCGCGGTCCGCTCTCCGGCCGCCGGGTTGGCGTGGGACATGAAGGCCTTGGAGTCGTCTACCCGCACTCCGCCGGCCAGGGCCGCGGCCAGCGCTGCGGGCTCGTACTCGCCGTCGAGCTCCAGGATCGCGCCGGTGACCACCAGCGGGCCGAGCAGCGGTCCCAGGCCGTTCTCGTCGATGCCCACGACGTACATGCGGGCGAGCATACCAGGCGCGTCCGAGGTTGACCATCGGGTGTTCATCAAGTAATCATTGGCAGTAGCAAGAGGGGCTGAAGATGAATGCCAAGCAACGTCAATGGGCCTGGCGGCTTGCGGAGAAGATGCTCGCTCCGAATATCGTGGAGCGTCTGCGCTCGCTGCCGATCCGCGACCTAGGCTTCGGGTACGACGCGTACGGGTACGAGAAGGAGTCTGCCGTCTTGGGCTACTGCTTCGGCCATACCCTGTACCGCTACTACTTTCGCTGCGAGAGCCGCGGACACGAGCGCGTGCCCAGCAAGGGCCCGGCGATCCTGGCCGGCAACCACTCGGGCGTGATCCCGATGGACGCGGCCATGGTCTGGATGGATCTGATCACCCGGCCCAGCAAGCCGATCCTGCTGCGGGCCGTGGTCGACAACTTCTCCGGGTTCCTGCCGTGGCTGGGCACGGTCTTCTGGCGCTGCGGCCAGATCGTCGGGGCGAGGCGCAACTTCGAGGATCTGCTCACCGACAAGGAGATCATCGGTGTCTTCCCCGAGGGCACCAAGGGCGTGGGCAAGCCCTTCCGGCTGCGCTACCAGCTACAGAACTTCAATGTGGGCTTCGTGGAGCTGGCCCTGCGCTACCGCGCGCCGATCATCCCGCTGGCCATCGTCGGCCCCGAGGAGCAGGCGCCGATGCTGTACAACATCAAGCCCATCGCCCGGATGTTCAACTTCCCTTACTTCCCGGTGACACCGCTGTTCCCGGCCCTCGGTCCGCTGGGGATGGTGCCGATGCCGGTGAAGTACTTCATCGAGTACGGCGAGCCGATCCACGTCTACGAGGACTACGGTCCGGAGATCATCGAGGAGCGGCCGGGCAAGGTGCAGCAGCTCGCCGACCAGGTGCGGCTGGCGGTGCAGGATCGGGTCGACCGCATGGTCGAGGAGCGGACCGGAGTGTTCACCGGCGGCCTGTCGGTCGAGATGGGGGGCTGACCATGCCGAGGAGGAAGCTGCGGAATGTGCTGATCACCGGCGTGACCGGCACGGTGGGCCGCCACCTGGCGGGCCACCTGCTGAACCTCAAGCAGATCGGCAAGGTGTTCGGTGTGGCCCACATCGACCGGCCGTACTACTTCAAGGAGTTCGACAAGAAGCGTTTCCTTTATCGCAAGCGCGACATCCTCAAGTACCGCGAGTTGAACAACCTGTTTCGTTCCGACGCCTTCAAGGCGGCCGAGATCGACACCGTGGTGCATCTGGCTTTTCTGTCCAGCCCCAACGATCAGAGCTCGGGCGTACACCGGCTGAACGTCGAGGGCACGAAGTACCTGCTCGACCGCTGCATCGAGTCACGGCAGATCAAGAAATTCGTGTTCAAGAGTTCGGACGCGGTGTACAAGCTGCGGCCGCACAACCCGGTGCATCTGGACGAGCAGGCCGACCTCAACTTCGATCCCGACGCTGATCAGTGGATCAAGGACCGCGTCGACGCGGACATGCTCTGTCGCTCGCGCATGGACAACAAGTCGATGAAGATCGTCGTGCTGCGCTTCTCCAACATCATCGGGCGCGGCGTGGGCGGTCAGTTCAACGCGTACTTCGACGACAAGATGCTGTTCGCGCCGATGGGCTTCAACCCGCTGCTGAACCTGATCCACATGCGCGACGTGCTGCAGGCGCTAGCGCTGGCCGTGTTCAAGAACGCCAAGGGTGTGTACAACATCGCCGGGCTCGACACGGCCCCGGTGCGCACCATCGCCGAGCTCGCCGGGGCCAGGGTGGTTCCGCTGCCCGAGCCGCTGCTCGGGCCGGTCAACCGCCTCGAGCGAGCCTTCGGCCTGACCCGCTACTACTACCAGGTCGACGCTGACCGGCAGAAGTACACCGGTCTGCTCGACGATTCCAGGGCCCGCAAACAGCTGGGCTACAAGCCCACCGCGCGGGTCCAGTTCGACTGATCCGATGAGGTGGGTAACACGGGTCATCCTGGCGGCAGCCTTCGGCGGCTGCTCGCTGAGCTTCGACTTCGAGAACCCGGCCGAGGAGATGCCGGCCGACTCGATCGGCGGCCGCGTGGTGCAGGAGGAGGCCGGCACCGGCGCGATGGCGCCGGTCCATCCCTGCCGGATTGCGGCGCGCCACACGCCGATCTCGGTGGGCAACGAGCCGGACGGCCGCTTCCGCATGCCCGACATCCCGGCCGGCGAGTACGAGCTGATATTCCAGTGCGACGCGGACGGGGTCGGCAACTACAGCCTGAAGCAGCGCCGGCCCGGGATTCATCTCGAGCCGGGAGACGCGGTAAACCTCGGTGACGTGGTGGTGCAGCGCACGGGATCGATCTCGGGCGTGGTCCGGCGCGGGGATGCGCCGGCCGGGTCCGGCGTGCTGGTGGTGCTGGAGGACCACGAGGACGGCGGGGCCACGGGCCTCTCGGGCTACACCGACGAGGCCGGGGCCTACCGGATCGGCTTCGTGCCGCCGGGCGCGTACACGGTGGTGGCCTCGGCGCCGGGCGAGCTGGGCCAGCAGCTGCCGGTGGAGGTTCGCGAGCAGCAGGAGACCGAGGCCGCGGACGTGGCGCTGGATGAGGCGGCGGAGAACGGCTCGATCGTGGGGCGCACCCTGATCTGGGGCGTGTCGGGCACCTCGAGCCACGGGGGAATCACGGTCACGGCGACGTCCGGCGCGGAGGTGCTTTCGGATCAGACCGCCTCGGACGGCAGCTACTTCTTCGTTGATGTCCCGCCGGGCGGTGTAAGCCTGCGGGCCGAGCTCGAGTTCCACGTCCCGGCCAGCGTTTGGAACCTGGTCGTGCGGCCGGGCGAGGAGCGGAGCGCGCCGGAGATGTACCTGCTGTCCGAGGTCCTCGAGGACTGTGACGGCGACGGGATTCCCGACGACGAGGATCCGGACGACGACAACGACGGCTTCGGCGATCCGCCGTCCGAGCCCGAGGCCTTTCGTTGCGATCCCAGCGAATGGGAGGACACCGACGGCGACGGCCAGGGTGATAACGCGGACGTGGACGACGACGACGACGGGCTGATGGACTGGCGCGACGCCTGCCCCAAGGAACACGCGATGACCGCGGACGGCTGCCCCGGCGGGGCCGAGCGGGAGCGGCCCGGGGAGGAGCCCGAGGCCGACGCCGACGCAGCGGCCGAGGCAGATGCGGACGCCGAGACGGCCCACGAGGCCGATGCCAGCGCCGATCAGTCGATCTGCACCTGCTCCACCACCGGTCTGTGCTGCGACGGCTGTCACCCGACCAACGAGGGCGGGGGCTGCGACGACCTGGATCTCTGCACCGAGATGGACAGCTGCATCGCGGGCTCCTGTGTGGGCACCATGCGGGACTGCAACGACGACGAGGTCTGCACCGCGGACAGCTGCGAACGGGCCTCGGGCTGTGTGAACTCGCCGCTGCTCGACGGCACTCCCTGCAACGGTGGGTTCCCTCACGCCACGAGCAACTGCACGAGCGGCAGCTGCCAGCTCACCGCCTGTGACACGGGCTGGCACGACATCAACGCGGACCCGGCCGATGGCTGCGAGTACTCGTGCGTGCCCAGCGGTCCCGACGACACCTGCAATGGCCTGGATGAGAACTGCGACGGCACGCCGGACGACGGCGTGGACACCACCAGCGATCATTTCAACTGCGGCAGCTGCGGCAACGACTGCACCGTGCAGTTCGCCAACGCGGTGGGCCACTGCGTGGCCAGCAACTGCGAGCTGCTCGCCTGCCTGCCGGGCTATGTCGACCAGGACGCCGTGCGCGTGAACGGCTGCGAGGTGTTCTGCACGCCCAGCCCCGAGATCTGCGACGGCGCTGACAACGACTGCGACGGCTCGATGGACGAGGACTTCGACACGATGACCGATCCGCTGAACTGCGGATTCTGCGGAAACGACTGCACCATCCAGTTCGCCAATGCCACGGGTATCTGTCTGGCCGGGAGCTGCCAGCTCGGTTCCTGCAACCCGGGATTCCACGATCTCAATGCGAGCTCGGCGGATGGCTGCGAGTATCCGTGCGTGCCGTCGGACGACGGCACGGATCTCTGCGACGGTGTGGACAACGACTGCGACGGCGCCGCCGACGAGGACTGGTCCGCGATCGTGGGCAATCCCTGCGACGTGGGCATCGGCGCCTGCAACAACTCGGGCGTGCTGCAGTGCCGCGGCGATGGGCTGGGCGTGGAGTGCAGCGTCACACCCCACGCGCCGACGGGCGAGGTCTGCGACGGCAGCGTCGACGAGAACTGCGACGGCCTGGTGGATGAGGGCTGCGTCTGCGCGGCCGGCCCGCGCGCCTGCGGCACCTCCGAGGGCGCGTGCACCGAGGGCAGCCAGGACTGCTCGGGCAGCTGGAGCGCGGTCTGTGTGGGCGAGACCGCGCCGGTGTCCGAGATGTGCAACACCGTGGACGACGACTGCGACGGGATGATCGACGAGGCCGACCCGTCGCTCGGCAATGCCTGCGGCACCAGCGAGGGAGAGTGCACCGAGGGCCGGATGATGTGCGTCGCGGGCGCCATGCAGTGTGTTGGCGCCCGCGGCCCGCGGGCCGAGATCTGCGACGGCCTGGACAACGACTGTGACACCAGTACCGACGAGGACGTGCCCGAGGCGGGTCAGCCCTGCGGTACCGACGAGGGCGCCTGCGTGCAGGGTTCGTACGCCTGCATCGCGGGCGTGCTGGAGTGCCAGGGTCAGATCGGCCCGATCGCCGAGACCTGCGACGGCGCAGACAACGACTGCGACGGCCTGGTCGACGAGGACTGGAGCATCGGCTTCGCCTGCCTCGCCCCGGGCGAGTGCGGGCCGGGCCTGCTCGAGTGCGACGGTGCGGCCGCGGCTCGCTGCTCCACCGCGCCTGGTGGCTCCGACGACCAGAGCGTGCTCGAGGTGCCGGGTAACGGCCAGGACGACGATTGCGACGGCGAGGTCGACGAGTAGCCCGGACTCGCGACCTCGGGGGGAATACAGGCATGGTTGCGTTGCCGAGGAGCCTTCTCGTGGCCCTGCTGTGCCTGGCGCTGGCCGGCTGCGAGGGCGTGGTCGATCCCTGCGAGGACGGGGAGCAGAACGGCGGCGAGACCGATGTGGACTGCGGCGGAAGCTGCGGGCCCTGCGGCGACGGCGGTGGGTGCTCGACCGGCGACGACTGTTCCAGCGGCCGCTGCATCTCGGGCATCTGCCGGCCGCAGCCCTTGCTCCTGATCGGCCTCAACGCACGGGTGCTCTTCGGCAGGACGGTATCGGGCGAGCCGGAGGACCGCTGCAGCGACAGCAGCCAGTGCAGCGCCGGGCAGTTCTGCCAGTGGCTGGATGCAGAGCCCGGGGAGAAATCGGGCTATTGCCGGGAATGCGACGACGGCGGCTGTGAGCCCGGCGCGGTCTGCGACCGCGGCTGGTGCCACGCCACCTGCACGGCCGACACTGAGTGCGGAGCAGGCCAGCGCTGCACGAATGGGATCTGCCGCAAGCCGCATCGCGCCGAGTTCGTGCTCTGCAACACCGGCGGAGGCGAGCTCAACGTCGACGCCGACCACGCCGAGCTTCTCGGCGGGGCCGACGCCTGCGCCTTTGCGCGCTGGCAGTGGGCGGGCGAGACCGGGCCGGGCGCGGTCGCTCCCGGCGCCTGCACCGCACTGCAGATCCTGTTCACACCGCCCGAGCCCGGCCTGTACCGGGCGCGGCTCGACCTGCTCACCGATGACCCAGGCCTGGCGCGGCTCCCGCTGATGCTCTGCGGCGAGGCCGTCGAGGCGGCGTGCGACCCTCGCCTCGACGGGCAGTGCCCGGACTTCATGCCCTGCGGAGAGGAGCAGTTCACCGGTCTCGGACCCGCCCCGGCCTGCGGCCAGGGAGGTGGGAAATGAGATCACCCGGTCTCACGCTCCCGGCCCTGATCGCTGTCCTGCACTGCGGCGCGCCAGCGGCGGCCGCCCCGTACGGGTCGTCGTGCCTGCCCGATGTGCCGGGACACCACGACGATGTCTTCGGGGGCGGCTGCGGCAGTCTGCTGATCAGCAACATCGACCTCGGCGATACGTACCAGTACGCCTGCGACTACGATGAGGACGGCCTGGAGGACGACTTCGACAACTGCCCCTTCGTGCCCAACCAGGACCAGCTCGATGTCGACGGTGATGGGTTTGGCGACGCCTGCGACAACTGCATCGAGTACTCGAACGATCGGCAGGAGGATCTCGACGGCGACGGGCTCGGCGACCTCTGCGACGAGGATCTGGACGGCGACTCGGTGCTCAACGGTGTCGACAACTGCATCCACGTACGCAACCCGACCCAGGCCAATCTGGATGGAGACCCGCAGGGTGATGCCTGCGACGCGGACATCGACGAGGACGGCTGGGATAACACGCTGGACAACTGCCCCTTTGTCGAGAATCCGGATCAGCTCGAAACCGATCCGGCCACGTACGGCGAAGCCTGCAATGTCGATCGCGACGGCGACGGCGTGCAGGATCACATCGACAACTGCCAGCTGGTGGACAACCCTTCCCAGGACGACATCGACGCCGACAGTATCGGTGATGCCTGCGACGCGGATGAGGACGGCGACGGATTGAACAACGACGTGGACAACTGCAAGACGCAGTACAACCCGTGGCAGGACGACATGGACCGCGACGGCGTAGGTGATGTCTGCGACAAGGCCTTTTGCTACGTGGTCGACCGGGCCGAGACCTGCCTCGACCCGCAGTCGACCTTCTCCGTGCACGCGGGCGGCGATCGGACCGTGCGCACCGGCCAGACCCTGCCGCTGCTGATCTGGGCCAACCGCATCAACCGCGCGATCGAGTTCGAGTGGCAGATCCAGAGCCGGCCCGCGGGGTCGAGCGCCGAGGTCACCAATCCCCAAGGTGCGGTGAGCCTGTCCACGCCGCTCAACTACCACTACTTCAGCAACCGGCGCCCCGAGCTCACGCCGGACCGGCCCGGTGAGTACGTGGTCGAGCTGCGTGCGGTGCTGATGTTCGACGACGACCTGTACCCGGGCAAGGCCGCGGCCGCGGCGCGGATGGTGCTCCACGCCGAGGGCGAGCCGTAGCCCCGCTCAGTCCCAGCCGAGGTTCTCCGGCTTGAGCAGCCGCAGCAGCTTCTGCCGTCCGCTCTCCGGCACCAGCGCCTGCTCCGGACAGACCTCGGGTTCGAGGCACAGGCCGCAGCCCGTGCAGCGCGAGCGGATCAGCTTGGGCGGGTGGTCCAGCGCGCCGCTGGCGCAGACCGGCACGCACTCCAGGCAGCCGGTGCACCTCTCCTCGAGCAGCACGGGCTGGGGCAGCCGCCGGCGGCCGAGGTCCAGGACGCGCAGCACCGGCCGCACCGGCGGCGCGGTGAACAGCGAGTGAAACCGGATCGCGGTCGGCAGGACGGCCCGGGTGAAGTCACGGCGCGGCAGCGCCCGCAGCCCGTGCAGCCGGACCTCGTGCGCGACCCCGCACGGGAGCAGCCCCCTGACCTCGGATCGTTCCAGCCCGGCCACGTCATGCACGGCCACATGGTCCAGGGCGGCGAGGTCGCGGCTGGCCAGCACCAAATCGAGGGCGAGCGGCCGGCCGGTGGTCGGGCCGTCGCCCTCCATCGCCACCATCGCGTCGAGGATCGTGACGCGGGTGCGCGGCGCGAGCTCGCGGGCCAGAGCGCGAATCGGCTGGTCCAGGCCCAGGCGGTGGAAGCGCATCCGGCTGTCGTGCGGGAGCAGGCCCATGAAGCTCTTGGCGCCGGCCGTGGCGCCGGCCTGAACGTGGGTCTTGAGCTTGGGCAGATTCACGATGCCGTCGGCCTCGAGCACGACCTTGGGCAGCCGGATCTTGAGCTTCTTGCCGCTGTCGAGCCGCAGCACGACCTTGCGCGAATCCAGACGCTGGGCGTCGCGCACGGTCAGGCCCAGCTCCCGGGCCCAGCGACGCACGCCGGTGAGCTCCATCACGGTGTTGAAGCGCTGCGAGTGGCTCGGGCTCTCCACCACCACGGGCCGCGCGCCTCGGTCGAGCACGTGTCGCGCCACCGCGTCGAGCAGGCCGAGCGCGGTGGTGGCGCCGGCCGCCGCGGGCAGGGGTGAACCCAGGCTGGGCTTGAGCACGATCCGTTCGCCCCGGCTGACCGGGAGCAGATCGGGCAGCAGCTCGTCGAGGTGCCCGCGCGCTTCGTGCTCGGAGCGCGCGGAGAGGGCGTGGACGACGGGAGGCACGTTACTCCTCGAGCCGGAGCTCTGCCTCCTCGGGCGGCGGCGCGACCACCACATCGGCCCGCGCCTTGTGCTGCGAGATCTCATCGTGCTCGATGTGCAGCACCTGCTCGAGGAACTCGACGTCCGGGTCGCGCGCCCGCGTGAGGCGAGCCTTCTTGGTCTGCCGGTAGTCGCGGTCGATGAACACCCGCACGTCGAGCGAGTCGACCAGCGAGGTGTACGTGCCCTCGATCACCACCGCGTCCCACGGCCCGCCGCCGACCGTCTCCTCGTCGATGCGGTCCTCCTCGAAGTAGACCAGCGGCTTGGTGATCTCGGTGGCGCCGTCCTTGACGGCCCGGACGTGCTCGTCGAGCAAATCGATGCGCACCTCGCCCGGGCCAACCCAGTCGATGCCCTGCAGCCGGCGGTTGTGGTTCGACTTGGGCGGCAGCTTGAAGTAGTCGTCCTGGCCCAGCAGGATGACCTTCTTGCCCGCCTGCTCCAGCTTCTCCATCAGGCAGTGCCCGGTCTCGCTCTTGCCCGAGCCGGACTCCCCGGCCACGGAGATGCCGATGCGGCCGCCGGCCTCGAGACGTTCGAGCACCGTGGGTAGGGCCTGCTCGGCCCCGGCGCGGTGGTAGTCGGTGATGACGAGCTTGTCGCCGATCATGTTTCTAGTCCCTCCCTGGCTTGCGAACCGGGATCCCCTCCCGGCGGATGTGATCGATGAAGGCCGCGGACAGGGCGACCCAGTCGAGGCTGGCCGTCTTCTCCTTGAGCTTCCCCCCGCGCTCCTCACGCTCCTCGCGCTCCGAGAGCAGCTTGACCATTGCCGCGGCAAAGGCTTCCGCGTCGCCGGCGCGGCAGATCATCGCCGCCTCGGGCACGTACTGCACGCTGAAGGGCACCAGGTGCGAGGTGATCAGCGGCGTGCCCACGGCCGCGGCCTGGGCCGCGGACATGCCGAAGCCCTCCATCTCCGAGGCGGTGACGAACAGGTCGGCCATGGCGAACATCGGGTAGAGCAGCTCGTCCGGGACGAAGCCGAGCAGGAAGGCCCGCTCCCGTAGCACCGGATCCGCATCCCGCTGGGTCTGCAGCGTCTGGAACAGCTCCTTCTCCGGGCCGCCGCCGATGAAGAGGTACGTGTTGTCGACCTCTGGCGCGGCCCTGGCAAAGGCCGAGAGCAGCAGGTCCTTGCGCTTGGTGCGATCCATGCGGCTGGTCTCGAAGGCGATGGTGGCCTGCTTCAAGGTGTCCACGTCCAGGCCGCTCTTCTCGGCGAGGTACGCGTACACCGGCTCGAGTTCCTCGGCGCTGTACTCGCGGAACTGCTCGCGGTCCACGCCGGGGGGGAAGAAGAACATCTGGTCGAGGCCCACGTCGAGATGGGTGTGCAGCCGCTCCGCGATCTCGGTGCTCGTCGCGGCGAAGACGCGGGTCGCCCGGCAGAGGGTGCGCTCGTGGTTCCGCCGCTCGCAGAACTTGAGGTCGCGGCGAACCTTCAGCGACCGGTCGCGGTAGTTCTCGTCCTTGAGATCGCCCAGGGAGTGCGGGGTGAACACGTGGGTGTTCGCCTCGACGAGGGCCGCCTTCAGCTTGCGGCTGTCTGGATCCCAGAGCTTGAGCACGGCGTGGCCCACCACATCGGCCACGACCAGCGGCGTCACCGCCGGGCTGATGCCCGAGGCCACATCGGCCGCGACCCGGCCGGCCGCGTCGTTGGCCGCGGCCGCGGCCCTGTCCGGCGCCCAGTGGTGCCCCCACAGCTCCACCGCGGCGCGCGCCCGGTCCGTGGGCGGCAGCATCGGATCCACGGCCTCGGCGAGCCAGCGGCCGAGCAGGTGCGCCGGCTCGTGACCCACGCCGGTGCGGTAGCCCAGGGTCGTCAGCTCCTCCAGCCCGCCGGGGACCACGTCGCTGAGCAGATCCGAGATGATCTCTGCGGCGCGGCGCGCCTGCCAGCGCTCGACCAGCAGCATACCCATCACACCGGCGTCCCAGTAGTGGGTGTTGACGAACTCGTACACCTCCCAGGGCTCGCAGCCGAGCTGCCTGGCCTCGGCGTCGTTGAACTCCTCGAGCCAGTCCACCTCCTCGTCGAGGGCGATGGCGATGTCCTCCTTGCGCAGGAACTCGCCGCCGCCGCCGGGCACGTACACGTAACGCGCGTGCTCGCCGAACTCCTCGATGCCCTCGCGGAGATGATCCGATTCGAAGAAGGTGAAGCCGCCGCGAGCGAACACGGTCACGTGGTAGCCCAGCTCGACCATCGCCTTGACCAGGGCGTTGACGTACATGTTCTGGCCGCCGGTGTCGGGCGCGCCGCCGTAGGGCACGTCCACGCCGGCGTACCCGTGGTTGGTGATGTGCGCGATACGCGGGCGTTCGCCGAAGCTCTTCTGCGGGGACATGCTCCCTCCGGGTGCTCTGGGTAGCGAGAGATTACCCGAAGGGCCGGAGACGGACAAGGGGCTCTTGCCGCGGGTGTCTGCCGAAGCTGGCGTTTCCCGGCGGTCTCACCGAGATCGCGGGCGGCGCTGCTCGCCGTGCACCTGGCCCAGCACTTGGCCCAGCACCTGGGCCACGGCGCTTGCCGTCAGGTCCGCGCTCAATCGTCCGCTGGGCCCGTCGGTCCACAGCTCGATGCGCAGCGGCGATGCGCTGCGAGCCCGGGCGATTGCCCCGGGCCACAGCAGCAGCACGCCCGCGCGCGGCGCCACGGTGCGGAGCTGTCCTTCCTGCGGTGCCTTGCTGGCCGGTGGTATAGTGTCCCGAGTCAGAAATTCGTTCACCGCTCCAGCGGCCCTCGTCGCCGCTGGCGGCGTTGCTCCTCCTCGAAATGACGCTGCCATGTCTTCGTCGTCGCGCCTTGCCCGCGACGACGATTGCTCGCTGGATAGGCGAACGAATTTCTGACTCGGGACACTAG
>Ga0272442_10006401_pt1 | contig 15491 bp, 11 predicted proteins | sample SSMForm2O_FD_200262 | JGI IMG/M metagenome (GOLD analysis project Ga0272442, IMG submission 200262) | Marine sediment archaeal communities from Little Sippewissett salt marsh, Falmouth, MA, United States - SSM-Form-2O | ecosystem: Environmental > Aquatic > Marine > Wetlands > Sediment ...
AGCTAATGGTATATGTCATCAGGTGCATCTTGAACGCTTTGGTCAACCTGGAAAAACATTGCTAGGATCTGATTCTCATACGCCAACTAATGGCGGTATTGGAATGGTGGCTATTGGAGCTGGTGGATTGGACGTCGCGGTTGCAATGGCTGGTGGTCCTTTTTATTTGACCTGTCCAAAAGTGATCAAAGTGAATTTAAAAAGAAAATTGAAACCATGGTGTTCAGCTAAAGATGTCGTTTTAAAAATGTTAGAGCTCTTTACAACAAAGGGCAACGTTGGATGTGTCTTTGAATATGGTGGAGAAGGAGTGAAAACATTATCCGTACCAGAACGAGCAACCATTACCAATATGGGGGCAGAATGTGGTGTGACTACGTCTGTGTTTCCTAGTGATGAAACAACAAGAGCATTTCTCAAAGCTCAGGGAAGGGAATCGGATTGGACTGAACTCGCCGCTGATCCAGATGCAAAATACTATAAGGAAATTGATCTTGATTTAAGTAAAATCGTTCCACTTACAGCAACGCCTCATAGTCCAGGGAACATTAAAACAGTCGAAGAACTCAAAGGTATGGAGGTCGATCAAGTCTGTCTTGGGAGTTGTACAAATTCTTCCTATACTGATTTAATGACAGTTGCTCATGTTTTAAAGGATAAAGTTGTCCATCCTAATGTCAGTTTTGTCATTGCACCAGGGAGCAGACAAGTATTGGAAAATATTGAAAAAGACGGTGGACTGTCTCTACTCATCAAAGCAGGTGCACGCCTTGCAGAGGCAGCATGTGGATTCTGTATTGGGAATAGTCAATCACCAAAGACTAATGCTGTATCTCTTCGGACAAGTAACCGTAATTTTTTAGGGAGATCTGGGACAAAAAGTGCGAATGCCTATTTAGTCAGCCCTGAAACCGCTGCAGCAGCAGTGATCACAGGGAAAATGACAGACCCGCGAGACCTAGAACCCATAGGTATCTCATATCCACATATTGAAATGCCAAAGCAATTCCTCATCGATGACAGTATGTTTATCTTCCCAAAAGATGCACCAAAGAATGTACAAATTTACCGAGGTCCTAATATTGGTGATCCGCCAAAGAGCGATCCCTTACCAGAGGCAATTGCAGGGGAGGTAACCATTAAAGTCGAGGATCTTACCACGACTGATCATATCATCCCTGCGGGAAGCAAGATGAAATATAGGTCAAATGTTCCGAAATATTCAGAGTTCCTCTTTGAAATTGTAGATCCCACCTTTTATGAGAGAGCAAAAAAAATCAAAGAAAGCAATCGACATAATATCATTGTTGCTGGTTTGAGTTATGGCCAGGGGTCTTCACGGGAACATGCAGCACTTTGCCCCATGTATATGGGAGTGAAAGCAGTGATCGCCAAATCGTTTGAACGCATCCATACTGCTAACCTTATCAACTTTGGGATTGTTCCGTTGACCTTTAAAAACGAAGGGGACTACGAGAAGATATCACAAGGTGATGCGTTAGAGATTCCCGATTTCAGAAAAACAATACAAGAAGGAGGAATTCTTCATATAAAAAATACAACGAATGGAGAAGAAATAGAGGTAGAATATAACTTGTCTGATCGGCAGAAAAAAATACTTCTTGCTGGTGGGACACTCTCGTTTATGAAACAACAAACAAGTATGAAAACAACTGCATAGGAGGAAAGAAAAAATGGCACAAAGAGGTATACGAGAACATGATGGAAAGAAGATGTTAGCTAAATATTGGTCTGACTACATTAGTAAAAAGATTACATACCCAGGTAAAGTTGTTCTTGTAGATCCCAAAACTAAACTTGATGATTTACCAAAAAAATTTAAATGGTTAACCAAAGAAAAACTTGTGGTAAAACCAGATCAACTCTTTGGAAAACGAGGCAAACATGGATTGATTAAAGCTAATGCATCGTATCCAGAGGTAAAGAAATGGATTAAATCCCATATGAATAAAGACACAACAGTAGGGAAAGTCACCGGTAAACTCACCCATTTTCTCATTGAACCCTATGTTCCTCATAAAGGGGAATATTATGTGGCTATCAAAAGCAATCGAGATGGTGACACGATTTATTTCTCCAATCACGGCGGTGTTGACATTGAATCAGTTTGGAAAACCGTAGCAGAAATACAGGTCCCTGTTGAATATCCCATAGAGAAAATCAACATAGAAACTAAACTTCCAAAGGATACCCCAAACGATAAAAAGAAACTATTCGCAGAGTTTATTAGGGGACTCTTTACTTTTTATCGAGAATTAGGATATGCCTATCTTGAGATTAATCCATTTGTTGTAGCAAACAATGATATTATACCTCTTGATCTTGTTGCACGACTGGATGATACTGCTCATTTTGAATGTATAGAAAAATGGGGGGATATTAAATTCCCAGCTCCTTTTGGACGTAAACTCTCAAAAGAGGAAGAATATATCAAAATGATGGATGAAAAAAGTGGCGCATCATTGAAACTTACCGTTCTTAATCCTAAAGGAAGAGTCTGGACAATGGTCGCTGGTGGTGGAGGTAGTGTTATTTACACTGATACTATTGTAGATCTAGGATATAGAGAGGAACTAGCTAATTATGGTGAATACAGTGGGAATCCATCCACTGATGAGACATATGAATACGCGAAAACTGTTCTTGATTTAATGACCCGTGAAAAGGATTCAAAAGGTCGACCAAAGTATTTATTGATTGGAGGGGGTATTGCTAATTTCACTGATGTTGCAAAGACCTTCACAGGTATAACGATGGCTCTGCGCGATTACAAGAAAAAACTGAAAGAAACCAAGGTGAAAATCTTTGTACGTCGTGGAGGTCCCAATTACAAGGAAGGATTACGCATCATGCGGGAGCTTGGAGAGGAAATAGGTATACCTATAGAGGTATATGGTCCAGAGACCCATATGACGAGGATTGTCAATATGGCGTTGGAGGGGAATTAAGCATGGAGGCTGTTACTGTGAGTCAAAAGAAAACAAAGAAATCAAAAACAACTAAAAAAAGACCTGAGTATATTTTAATGGATAAAAACACCAAAGCAATCGTGTTCGGGTATCAACAACGAGCGATACAACGCATGTTGGATTTTGATTACATCTGCCGACGTGACACTCCCTCCGTCGAATGTATTGTCAATCCTACACGCGAAGGAACTCATAAATGCTTTTGGGGGACCAAAGAAATTCTATTACCAATGTATCGGACTCTTGCTGAGGCAACAAAAAAACATCCAGAAGCAGATTTCATGGTGAATTTTGCCTCTTTTCGCTCTGCCTATCAGACAACAAAAGAAGCCCTGGAAACTAAAACGATACGATCTGTTGCCGTGATCGCAGAGGGTGTCCCTGAACGACGCACAAAAGAACTGATTAAAATTGCACAAGAAAAAAATAAATGGATCATAGGTCCAGCAACTGTGGGCGGTATCGCTGCAGGAGGCTTTCGTATAGGCAACACCGCGGGACAACTTGATAACATTGTTGCCTCAAAACTACATCGTCAAGGCAGTGTTGCTTATGTATCAAAATCCGGGGGTCTTTCCAATGAACTCAATAACATTATTGCTTTGAATACAGATGGCGTCTATGAAGGAGTTGCAATCGGTGGTGATCGCTACCCTGGTAGTACCTTTATTGATCATCTTATGCGCTATGAAAAAAATCCTGAGATTAAAATGATGGTGCTTCTTGGTGAGGTAGGTGGAACAGATGAATATGAAGTTGTTGAAGCAATAAAAAAGAAAAAAATAACGAAACCTATTGTTGCCTGGTGTATTGGCACATGCTCAAAAGTGTTTCCAGCTGAGGTACAATTTGGTCACGCTGGTGCACGAGCTGGAGCAGATCGAGAGACATCAGATGCAAAAAACAAGGCACTAAAAGATGCAGGTGCATATGTCCCTCAATCCTTTGATGATTTTGATGAACAAATAAAAAAAGCCTATGATAAGCTTGTGAAAACAGGGAAACACAAACCCATCCCAGAGATTGAACCACCGATTATACCTGTTGATTATGCTGTTGCCCTGAAACAAGGGATGATTCGACGACCAACCCAGTTCATGAGTACAATTTCTGATGATCGAGGAGAGGAACTCCGGTATTGTGGAGTTCCCATTAGTAAAATCTTTGAGGATGACTATGGTTTAGGAGGAGTCATTGGATTACTCTGGTTTAAAAAGAAATTACCCAAATGGGCGACAAAATTCTTGGAAATGGTTATCCTTATCACCGCTGATCATGGACCAGCAGTATCTGGGGCTCACAACTCGATTGTAGCTGCTCGCGCTGGAAAAGACATCATTTCTTCATTAGTGAGTGGATTACTTACGATTGGACCACGCTTTGGTGGTGCTGTACAAGGGTCAGCTGATCATTTCACCAAATATCTCTATGCAGGAGAAGAACCTAGTTTCATGGTTCGAGATATGAAAAAGAAAAATGTGAACATCCAAGGTATTGGACATCGTATAAAATCAGTCACCAATCCTGATGTTCGTGTTGAAATCATGGTCGGTTATGCTAAAAAATATTTCCCTAATACAGAAACTCTTGATTACGCTCTTGCCGTGGAATCTCTTACGACAGCGAAACGTAACAATCTCATCCTTAATGTTGATGGTTGCATTGGAGTCTTGTGTTGTGATATGCTCAGAAGCATTGGATACACTCGAGATCAAGTCAGAGAATTCGTTGATCTTGGTATACTCAATGCTTTATTTGTCCTAGGTCGAAGTATTGGATTCATGGGTCATATCATGGATCAAAAACGACTAAAAACAGGTCTATATCGACATCCATGGGATGATATTCTGTATTTAATGCCTGATAAACCTGAAGTTGTCAAATAGAGGGATTGAGAGATGAATACTACTGAGGCATCAAATCCATATTATGGGAAGATTATCTACACTAAGGTTGATGAAGCTCCTGCTTTAGCAACCTATTCTTTTCTTCCAATTTTACAGGCATTTACAAAAGCAGCTGATGTCATTGTTGAAACACGAGATATTTCTCTTGCTGGTCGCATAACTGCAAAATTCCCAGATTTTCTTAAAAAAAATCAACAACAACCAGATGATCTTGCTGAATTAGGGGCCCTCGTGAAAAAACCCGAGGCTAATATTGTGAAACTGCCTTGTATCAGTGCGTCTATTCCACAGTTAACAGCCGCAGTGAAAGAACTTCAAGGAAAAGGTTATGCTTTGCCTGATTACCCTGAGATCCCTCAAAATGACAAAGAACGAGAGATTAAAGCAAGGTATGATAAAGTAAAAGGTAGCGCTGTAAATCCTGTTCTTCGTGAGGGGAACTCAGATCGTCGAGTACCTAAAGCAGTAAAAACATATGCACAAAAAAACCCGTATCGCATTGGTGAATGGACGGCTAACTCAAAATCTCATGTTGCCCATATGAAACATGGTGATCTTCGGTCGAATGAAATCTCAACGATGGTTACAAAAGAAACAGCAGGTGATGCACGAATCGAGTTTGTCGATGAGAAAGATTCAGTGACTGTTCTTAAAGAAAAACTCCCACTCATCGATGGTGAAATCATTGATGCTACTGTTATGAGCCGTCAGGCTTTACGTTCTTTTCTCCAGCAACAAATTGATGAGGCTAAACAACAGGATATTCTCTTTTCAGTACATCTGAAAGCAACCATGATGAAGGTTTCAGACCCGATTATTTTTGGTCATGTCGTCTCTGTATATTTCCAAGAGGTCTTTGAGAAACATGCATCAATCTTTGTAGATCTAGGTATTAACCCGAATAATGGACTGGGAGCTCTTTATGCCAAAATTCAATCTTTACCACAAGACAAACAAGCTGAAATTAAAGCGGATATTCAATCATGTTATCAAAAAAGACCACAACTTGCGATGGTCAACTCCGACAAAGGGATAACAAACTTGCATGTCCCCAGTGACACCATCATTGATGCATCCATGCCAGCAGCGATCCGTAACTCAGGTCGTATGTGGGGTCCTGATGGAGAACTTCATGACACCAAATTTGTGATACCAGATAGCAGCTATGCTGGAGTCTATCAAGAAATCATTTCTTTTTGTAAGCAACATGGCGCTTTTAATCCTCGTACTATGGGAACTGTTCAAAATGTGGGATTAATGGCTCAAAAAGCTGAGGAATATGGTTCTCATGATAAAACCTTTGAAATCAAGGGCGATGGTATCGTCCGTGTTGTCGCTGCATCAGGTACAACATTGCTTGAACGGCCTGTTGAAAAAGGTGATATCTGGCGTATGTGTCAAGTAAAAGATCTACCTATTCAAGATTGGGTAAAACTTGCGGTTCGAAGGGCGAAAGAAACAGAGTATCCAACTGTCTTTTGGCTTGATAAAGACAGGGCTCATGATGCTCAACTTATTATGAAAGTCAATAAATATCTCAAGGATCATGATACGACAGGGTTGGATATTCACATTATGTCACCTGTAGAGGCGACGCGATATTCTGCACAACGAATGAAAGAGGGAAAGAACACGATCTCTGTGACAGGGAATGTCCTCCGTGATTATTTAACTGATCTATTCCCAATCCTGGAGGTTGGTACGAGTGCACGCATGTACTCCATTGTTCCCTTGATGAATGGTGGAGGGTTATATGAAACAGGTGCTGGTGGATCAGCACCAAAACATGTTCAACAATTCCTCGAGGAAAACCATCTCCGATGGGATTCACTTGGTGAATTCCTTGCACTTGCGGTGTCCCTTGAACAAATAAGCAGCACCACAAATAATGAAAAAGCCCATATTCTAGCAGAAGCCTTGGATCAAGCAACAGCTTCATATCTCATCAATAATCGATCGCCATCACGTATTGTACATAAGCTTGATAATAGAGGAAGTCACTTCTATTTAACACTCTATTGGGCACAGGCCTTGGCTCAACAATCAAAGGATCAACAGCTTCAAACACAGTTTTCAAAGCTAGCACACTATCTTGGAGAAAATGAAGAAAAAATATTAAAAGAGTTAAATGAGGTGCAAGGTCGTAGTGTTGATATTGGGGGATATTACAAACCCAATATAGAGTTAGTAACCAAGGAAATGCGACCAAGTACAACATTTAATACAGTTATTGACTCGCTGATAATGGTTGATGCATAGAATGTAAATAGTCATACTAAAAGCCCCCTTCTTTTTTTTTCTCGCTAGGTTTTTAATCTACCATCTTATAAAGAATCTTATATGATTGTTACAGTCCCCTATGGGAAAGAACAGCTACAAGTCCGAATCACTGATTCCGCTGAGATTTTAAAACCTAACTCAATGAAAATAAAAAATAAACACACAATCATTCATGATGCATTAGCACATCCTCTCGGTACATCATCTTTTCAACGATTTACAGAAAAAGCTGATCGATTGCTTATTATTGTGAATGATGCCTCGAGACCAACACCAACATCAACAATATTGGAATATTTATCACCACTTCTCAAGCAACATTCAGATGTTCAATTTCTCGTGGCAACAGGTGCTCATCGCCCTCCTACCGAAGAAGAATTTCAATTTATTTTTGGAAAAACTTATGAGCTTTTTAAAGACAAAATCTTCGTCCATGACGCTCGAAAAGAAGAAGATATGGTTTACTTAGGAACATCAACAAATGGAACAGAGATGTATATCAACAAACGAGTTCAAGAATATGGTAATGTCATTGTTATTGGAAGTGTCGAACCTCATTATTTCGCAGGATACACAGGGGGTCGAAAATCGTTTCTTCCAGGTGTTGCATCGTATAAAACAATCGAGATGAATCATAAACTTGCCCTACATGAAAATGCGCAATCACTCAAATTACAGGGAAATCCTGTTCACGAAGACATGATTGATGCTATGAAAGTACTGAAAGATATTAATGTGTTTTCTATTCAAACTGTCCTTACTGGAGATCATCAGCTGTATGAGGTAACAGCTGGTGATCTTTTACAATCGTTTGATGCTGCTATCAGCTATGCAAATGCCATTTTTTGCGTCCCTCTTAAACAAAAGGGAAATATCGTTATTTCTGCTGCTCCCTATCCTATGGATATCGATTTATATCAATCACAAAAAGCAATGGACAATGGAAAACATGCAATAGAAGACAATGGTATTCTCATATTAGTATCAAAATGCAGAATGGGTGTAGGAGAAGAATCTTTTTTAAAGTTACTTTCACAAGCATGCACACCCGAGGAAGTGTTTTCACTGATAAAACAAGAATACAAACTTGGTTTTCATAAAGCAGCAAAAATGGCTCAAATTGGCATGCATAATCAAGTTTGGGCGGTCACTGATTTAGATGAAGACATCATTCAAAAAGCAATGATGAAACCATATTCAAGTCTACAGCAGGCAGTCGATGATGCTGTTGCAGTTATGAAGAAACGAGGAGAGAAACCCAAGATAGTGATACTGCCTCAAGGTAGTCTTACTATTCCTCAATATAAAGGAGAATAAAAGAGATGGATTTTCAATGGACTGAAGAGCATAATCTTTGGAGAAAAACTGTTCGAGAATTTGCCCAAAAGAAAATCACTCCGCGAATTCGAGATGTCGATACCTCAAAACACATCCCAGAGGAAATTATCAAAGATATGGCCTCTTTGGGCTTATTTGCTCCAACGATATCAAAACAAGATGGAGGGCCAGGTGTAGACTGGATGATGGCCTGTATTGCAGCTGAAGAACTTGGACGAGCAGATATCAGTTTGGCAATCCCTGTTATGTATCTTGTAGAAACCGCCTGGGGTTTCATCTTCAGTCGATATGGGACATCACAAGCTAAAAATGAATTTCTACCCAAGGTCTTCAATGGAGAAGCATTCCTTGGTATTGCAGTGACTGAACCAACTGGTGGTTCAGATATCGTTAGAGCAGTACAAACTACTGCTATAAAACAAAATAATTCATGGAGACTTAAAGGAGAAAAAATGTTTATTAGCGGTGTCGCTGAATCTATGCAACGAGGCGGCATTCATCTCACACTTGCTCGAACAAAAGCAACAGGTGATCATAGAGGATTCTCCTTTTTTGCTCTCCCCTTACAGAATACACCCAATCTTGAAACTACCCTTTTAGAGGATATGGGCCGAATGGGTATTTCAACTGGTGGATTCACATTGCATGATGTGTCAGTTCCCCAACATTATCTTATAGGTGAAGAACAAAGAGGATTTTATTATGCCATGGAGGGTTTCTCAGCTGCTCGCACTCTCATTGGAGCCACCTGTGTTGGAGCAGCAGAAGCAGCACTTGATTTTGGTATTGACCACATAAAAAACCGTGAAGCCTTTGGTAAAATGTTAGGATCGTTTGAAGGAATACAATTTCCTTTAGCTGAACACTATACCAATATTGAAAATGTGAAACTTCAAGTCTATCGAGCTGCATGGCTATTGGACCAAATGTATCAACACCAACAAGCTAGTCATCATGATGTTGCACTTGCTGCTGCAATAGTTAAATTACGAGCACCAGTTGTTGCCTTCCAAGTCATGAATGAAGTAGCTGATTGGTTAGGAGCAGCAGGGTACACGAAAGAATATCCTATTGAAATGGGAATTCGAGGTGTTCGATCCTATTCTATTGGAGCAGAAGGCACCATGAATATTATGCGCATTATCATCGCTAGGGAATTGCTTGGTAAAGAGTATCTTCCTTATTAAATCAATTAGAATTTTCCATTATTTAGGAAATATTTATTAAACCTCATGGTTTTTCCCCGTGTGGTTACATTCATGGTAGAGAAAGCTGTTTTAATCAAACATGATCATCAAAAATCTCAAATAAAAAAAACTGGAAAATTATACAGACTAATAATGAAATCCCAAAAAATGGAAGCTATTATTACCGAACTCGATCCTCATACAGAATCAAGATGGTTTAAACATGGTGGTGAAGAATTTCATTTAGTATTGGAAGGGGAATTTGAATATACTGTAGATGAAACTACTTATCAATTAAGTAAAGGTGACGTCCTTTGGCATCCTTCAAATCAAAAGCATCGTGCAAGAAATACTAGTGATACCAAAGTCAAATATATCACAATAGGAACACCACCAACCTTTGCCTTGGAGATGTTATAAAACAGCTAATTTTTTTTTTCTTTTTTATAGTAGTTATACGAAATAGTTAAACCCTGCATATTATTTCATATAAACTATAGGCGTACCTTATGAATATGAAAAAGGTAGAACAGGGAATTATCGAGGTTATTAAAAAGGCTGAAACAGAGCTACCACATGATGTCATACAAGCTTTAAAAAAAGCATCTAAAAAGGAAACAGGTATTGCAAAAATCCAATTGGATACAATTTTAAAGAATATTGAAATCGCAAAAACATCCCATCGACCTATGTGTCAAGACACCGGTATTCAAACATTTTTTGTTGACGTAGGTATTGATTTCCCCTATATTAAAAATATAGAAAAATGGATTGTCCAAGGAGTTCAGCAGGCTACAAATGACATTCCTCTACGACCAAACACTGTTGATCCGTTCACCGGTGAAAACCATAGAGATAACACTGGTGATTATGTCCCATATATCACTTGGAATTTCAGCGAGGGAACTGATGTCACAATCATTTCGCTTCCAAAAGGTGGAGGAAGCGAAAATATGAGTAAATTAGGGATGCTGAAACCTGGTGTTGGTATGGAAGGTGTGAAAGATTTTATTGTAAATGAAATGATACAAGCAGGAGGAAATCCTTGTCCACCTACGGTTGTGGGCATCGGTATTGGTGGAGGGGCTGATCTATCATTAAAATTAGGTAAAAAAGCATTACTTCGACCTGTAGGAGTGAGACATAAAAATACAACAATAGCAGCTATGGAAAAAGAACTCATCAAACGTATTAATGAAAGTGGTATTGGCCCTATGGGATTGGGGGGACATACAACAGTTCTTGATGTTCATATTGAGAAAGCTCATCGTCATCCTGCAAGTCTCCCTGTTGGGATAGCAGTGCAGTGTTGGGCTGATCGTCGCGCCACCTTGGTTATTCATCAAGATCTCTCTTGGGAGGTTCTTTAACTATGGAATATCATCTTAATTTACCATTGGAAAAAGACATAATTAAAAAATTACATATTGCTGATATTCTCTATGTTTCAGGGACCATTTTTACTGCAAGAGATGAAGCACATCATAAAATGCTAGGCCTGAAAAAAACATCACTTCCTTTTGATCCATCTTCTATGGGTTTGTTCCATTGTGGTCCTCTTATGAAGAAAAAGGCCAAAGGTTGGCAGGTGATCTCTGCAGGACCTACTACAAGTAGTCGTATGGAGATTTTTGAAGATGCCTTTATCGATAAATTCAAGGTTAGTATTATCATTGGAAAAGGAGGTATGGGAGACCGTACCAAAAAAGCCCTTCAAAAAAATCATAGTGTCTATACAGCATATACAGGTGGCGCTGGTGCATTAGCCGCTGATCGTATTGAAAATGTTCCTGCTGTATATTGGCTTGATGAATTAGGGATGCCAGAGGCAGTATGGATTATGAACGTGAAAGAATTTGGACCACTAGTAGTGGCAATGGATGCACATGGTGCTTCAATTTATGAAAAAAAGAAATGATCCCTTATGTTTTCTTCTTTTCAGCGTCTTCAATTTCTTTTTTTAACCATGGTTCAACTGTTTTTTCATGATATAATTTCTTTATATCTTCATCTAGATTGGAGGGTTTTACTACCATAATCCAGCCTTTCTCATAGGGGCTTTTATTAATTAATGTACAGTCATCCTCAAGTTCTTCGTTTACTTCAATTATTTCACCAGAGACTGGTGCTACAAATTTACCTACCCATTTGGCAGACTGGATCTTACCACATGTTTCGCCTTGTTCTATATCATCACCCTCAAAAGGCAGATCAATGTATGTTGTATCTCCTGCGCTTTTTTGATAAAAATCATTCATACCAACTCTTACTGAGCCATCATCTTCAAGTTTAACCCATGCATGATCAACGTGATAATAGAGATCATCAGGAAGATCATAATCCATTATTTTTACCATAGTATTTTTTGCCTCCTCTATCAATTTAATATCCTATTCCACTTAAGTATTTCAAATGGTTAATATCTATTTTGAGATTTGAATAGAGCTAATATGTTATTTATATTTCTATTCGATTTTCTCTAGTGGATGATATCTTGGCATCCACATCTCCGTTTTGATATCTTTTATGCTTACTTCATTTATTTTTTGTTCCTGTGCAATCTGATGATTGGTTTTCAGTGCGATATGAGCACTAATATATCGTATTTTGCTAAATGCTGGGTATACTGTTCCTTTAGTTATGAGATGTTGTGGTGTCTTTTGAGCTAGACAATAAGCTGCTTCAGTAAAAACTGCATCACTAATGTATTTTGCTTTGCTAATAATGGCTCCTAATCCGACACCCGGAAAAATAAAAAAGTTATTTCCTTGACCAACAGTGATGGTTTTTCCATCATAGTTAAAAGGATGAAAAGGTGAACCTGTTGCAACCAGCGCTTTTCCTTTGGTACTCTTATAAATAATATCTGGAGTAGCTTCACTATTTGACGTTGGATTTGAAAGAGGAAAAATAATTGGATTTTTTACATTTTCACTCATTGTTTGTAATACCTGTGGTGTAAAATGACCATGGCATCCAGAGGTACCAATAAGCACAGTAGGTTTAAAGTTTTTAATCACGTCTAAAAGAGTAATTTTTATACTATCTTCAACATCCCAGGATCGATAGATATTTGCTGTTTTTGAAAATGGTTGTTTGTATGCTTCTACACTCCTTTGATCTGTTACTAATCCCTTACTGTCTAAAATACAAATCTTGCTGTGGGCTTGCTCACTCGAAAGATGATATTTTTGTTGTAAAGCAATAGCTATTTGACGTGCAATACCAACACCACCCGCTCCAGCTCCATAGATAACAAAACGCTGATCTTTTAACTCCCCCCTGTCACGTCGTAAAGCATTTACAATACCTGCTAAGGCAACTGCTCCAGTCCCTTGGATGTCATCATTAAAGCTTAATATCTTCTCTCTAAATCGATCAAGAATAGTGAACGCATTTTGTCTACTGAAATCTTCCCATTGAATAAGAATTCCTGGGAAACTCCCCTGAATCCCTCTTATAAAAGTATCAATAAACTTTTCGTATTCTGCCTCCTCAAGACGTCCGGTTTTATAACCTAAATAATAAGGATCTTTCAAATCATGAGGATTATTTGTGCCAACATCCAGGGTCAATGGTAAGGTTTCCCAGGGTCGAATCCCCGCTCCAAGAACATATAATGCGAGTTTACCAATTGGAATATCAATGCCGCCGACCCCTTGATCACCAATACCTAAAATTCCTTGATTATCTGTCACCACAGCAATACTTGGATGCTTAAACCTGAAATAATCGAATACAGATTTTACATTCTCAATATTATACGGCGATAAAAAAATCCCACGAAATCGTGCTGAATCTCTTGAATATCTTTGTACAGCATCTCCAACTGTTGGGGTATAAATAATCGGAATAATTTCTGTTAAATGATGGTAACAAAACGCATAAAAAAGCAGCTCATTCCTGTCTTGTAGATCTCGAAGAAAATTATATCTGGCTATATCGATTTCTTTTTGTAAGAATTGAGTATCCTGTTCCTTGATATGTGTACAAGAGGCACATATGTCAAGAGGCTGCCCAAGTCGTTTATATCGCTGATATATCTTTTTAATTTGCTGTTCGATTGTTAAAATCCTAGGGGGGACCAGTCCATCAAGACCAAAAGATAGCCGTTCTTCTTTAGTAAAAGCGGTTCCTTTATTTAAAAGAGGAGCACGGATAACATCGTTTCCCAGTGCATCAGTTGCAAATACAAGAGTGCCATTTCTTCGTTTATTAACATCAAAGCGAATACCCATAGAAACAAGACCTCTTTTTTTCCATCATGTAATCGAGAAGATACACATTAAGGTATGTTTTATCACTTCCAATTACATATAACAAAGAGGAAATAAAGAAGAGATGCTTATTCCTTCAATTCAATAGTGATATCGACTTGAGTTGTAATCGAGTTAGAAATTAAGCACGCTCGTTTCACTTTTTTTGTTAAGGAATCAATATCACCTAGACTCTCTTTGGAAGTTACCTCTATTTCAATGTCTATATTTATAGTAGTAAATTGGAACACCCCACCCACTAATTGTACTATGCCTTTTGCTTTACTTGAATAGGAAGAGAGAGGAATCTGATACTTTTGTACGAACCATAAAAACGTGGTAAGAATACATACTTCAACAGAAGCAAGAAATAAATCTTCAGGGGACCATATACCTGGATGGCCACCAAATTCAGGAGGACATGCAATGGTGATATCAGGTTTTTTTACTGCATGTAAGACTCCTTTTTTCTGTTCAGTCCAATCCAAACTGGTTTCATACTCATATCGAACAGGTTCACCTTTCATAAGTATTACCACTGCATAGCTGCATCTATCATCGATGATATTTGTTCTTTTTTAAATCCTTTCTGTTCAATGGCTCCACTGGGACAAGAGGAGGCACAACTTCCGCATCCTTTACATAACCCTTCATTAACATGTGAAACAAGAATTTCTTTGCCATCAATAATTTTTTTCTGCCGCTCAATCGCACCATACGAGCACGTTGTTTCACAAATACCGCAACCACAGCATAAATCCTCGTTTACTGATGCTACTACGGCTTCGGTGGTGTACTTGTCAGATGATAGTATCGTCATCGCTCTTGATGCAGCAGCATACGCTTGAGCAATGCTTTCAGATATTGTCTTTGGTGAATGAGCTAATCCTGCTAAAAAGACTCCTTCAGTAGCAAAATCAACAGGGCGTAATTTCACATGTGCCTCTAAAAAGAACCCATTATCATTAAGGGGAACCTTTAACTGCTGAGCAATATGGGTATTTGAATCAGCAGGAAGTATTGCTGGGCTCAATACTAATATATCAGTATGGAGGAGCAGTTCTTCATTTACAATTTTATCTTTGACGATGATATCAAGAGAATGTTTTCCTTTTGTTACCCTGGGTTTCTTATCTACATCGTATCGTATAAAAAGCACTCCTAACTCTCGAGCTTTCTCATAATATTGCTCATAGAGACCATATGTTCGAATATCTCTATATAAAATATATACAGAAACATCGGGGTTCTGTTTTTTTAAGGTGATAGCATTTTTTACTGCATCAATACAACAGATTCTACTGCAATAAGGACGATCTTTTTCACGGCTGCCTACGCATTGGATCATAACAACGGTTTTACCCTTGAAATCATTTTTCTCAACGAGTTTATGTTCAAATTCAAGTTGCGTCATTACACGCTTGTCCTTACCAAAGAGATATTCCGTTGGAGATGACTCCTTTGCTCCTGTAGCAACGATGATCACTCCATGTTTAATCTCTAAGGAAGTTGTAGTATTTTGTATTGTTGTAG
>Ga0272442_10006404_pt1 | contig 15481 bp, 18 predicted proteins | sample SSMForm2O_FD_200262 | JGI IMG/M metagenome (GOLD analysis project Ga0272442, IMG submission 200262) | Marine sediment archaeal communities from Little Sippewissett salt marsh, Falmouth, MA, United States - SSM-Form-2O | ecosystem: Environmental > Aquatic > Marine > Wetlands > Sediment ...
ATATCATCGAACTTGAGCTCTCCCTGGACCGCGATCTCCTGGCATTCAAGGCGGGACGCCGCATCACTGAAATGGCCAGGGACTGGTCCGGATACCCGGAAAATACCGATCTTTTGAACAGGATCAGAATGGTGATCCAGACATTGGCACCGCTTCAACTGTCCCTGAATCTGTGGCTCCTGCAGAATATTCATTATACTGTGGGAAAAGAAATACTGGTTGATAAAGAAAGAATCACCGGGCAGGACGGCCAAAAGCGGAAATTGTGGCAGGAAGCCTACAACGCGCTGGGGGACATTCTGGGTATCCACGTCAACGCAGGGTCATCTGATTGAGACAACCGGTCAGGACGGAGGCAGAAAGTGAAAATAGCGGTTTATGAAATTAAAGTGGGTGAACGGCTGAGAAAAGATGCCGGTGATCTGACGGCTCTGATCGCCTCTATCAATCAAATCGGCCTGCTGCACCCTGTCATCATCAATGAAAAAAAAGAGCTTCTCAGCGGATTCCGGAGACTGGAGGCCTGTCGCAGTCTGGGATTCGAAGAAATTGATGTGACCATGATCGACACACGTGACAATGCCGTCAAGTCCCTGGATCTGGAATATCATGAAAATATCGGACGCGTCGATCTGACCACGGATGAAAGTGATCATTATTTCCATCGCCGTGAAGACCTGATTCATCCTCCGAAACCGGCTGGCCGGATACGGCATTGGATCACATCGATATGGAAGAAAATCCGGGCGCTGATTTATTCACTGATTCGAAAAAACAATCATTCCGGGAGGGAGGAATCATCATGAGACCCAAAGCCATCATGATCATTGTGCTGATCATTCTGTTTCTGATCCTGATTATCCAGAATACGGATGCAGTCAAACTGCACTTTCTTTTTTGGGAACTTCAGGTTTCACGGATTATTCTGATTCCGTTCTTTACTTTAATTGGATTTCTTGCCGGATATGTCATTGCCAAACTGGAAAAACCGAAAATGAAGCAGGAAAAACGGTCCGGCGACATCCAAAACTAGGCATTGACTTTTTACAGGGAATCTTTATATTGAGTGAAACTGTCCCTGACTCCTTTTTCACAAATCAGCCGATTCCATGAAATTGAACAGAAAAAATCTATTTCAAATCTTTCAAATCTGGAAACGATCCCGTGTGGTGAAAACCACCAAATCACCGCCGTTATGGATCGGTGCCTTCCGGCACTGGGTATACGGATTCGCACTGCTGTCGCTGTTTTTCATCATTTTCGAATCAGGCATGCAGTGGCGGCTTCCGTCATTCATCCGCACGATATCCCTGATTGTGGATTACATCGTCATTCTGCTTTTTATCCTTGACGCATTTCTGACATTTTACTATTCGGTTCCAAAACAGGATTATTTTCGAAAGAACTGGATGGATATTCTGGTGCTGCTGCCCATTGTCATGCACCTGATTCCCGTTCGTACCATTACCGGACTGGTAATCTTCCGGTATTTTATTGTTCTGTTTAAGATTTTTACACGAAGCCGCAAATTCTCGGGCATTCTCCGGAAAATCCGTCTCAATACGGCACAGATCATTGCCATCAGTTTCATCATAACCATCAGCATCGGCACGATACTTCTGACATTTCCGACTGCCACAGCCGATGGCCTCGGCACGCCTTTTCTTGACGCTGTATTTACAGCCACCTCGGCCACCTGTGTAACGGGACTGATTGTCAGAGATACGCCCACTTATTTCAGTCAGTTCGGACAGATTGTCATTCTGATATTAATCCAGCTGGGCGGTCTGGGCATCATGACCTATTCCGCATTTGTGGCCATTATTATCGGACGTTTTACCCTGGATCAGAGAAAACTAATCCAGGAAATGTTTGAAGAAGAGCGCAATGTATACAACACCATTCTGTATATTTTTAAAATGACCATCACCATCGAGCTTGCAGGGGCCCTGCTGCTTTTTTTAAGATGGCATTTCTATTTCAGGGATACAGGAAAAACGATTTATTTCAGCATTTTTCATGCTGTCTCGGCTTTCTGCAATGCCGGTTTTTCCCTGTTTTCGGATTCTCTGGTACGGTTCGCCTCGGATCCGTTCACCAATATCACCATCGGAAGCCTCATCGTCGCCGGCGGGATAGGATTCATCGTTGTCTATGAAGTCAGCAACCTGATTCGAGGGCGGCGCCGGACCTTATCACCGCACAGCAAACTGGTTCTTTCCACCAGCCTGGCATTGCTTTTAATCGGATTTATCAGCATCTTCTATCTTGAATTCGATGGTGTTCTGATCCATCAGTCCTTCATTTCCAAGGTATTCTCATCCATGTTTCAATCGATAACGGCCAGAACCGCCGGCTTCAACACCGTGCCTGTCAATGCATTGAAAGAGGTCACTCTGTCCGTGCTTATCGTACTGATGTTTATCGGGGCTTCTCCCGGCTCAACGGGCGGCGGTATCAAAACATCCACATTTGCAGTACTTTTTCTGTCCGTCAGAAGCATCATCCGCGGGGATGCCCGTATATCGGCGTTTAACCGCACCATACCAAACCATCAGATACGCAAAGCCATTGCCCTGCTTATACTGGCCATATCGCTGATATTCCTGGTGTTCATGATTCTTCTCATGACCGAAAAGAAGCCCTATGTTCAATTGCTTTTTGAAGCCACATCCGCCTTCGGCACAGTGGGCTTGAGCACCGGCATTACACCTGATTTGAGCAATTCAGGTAAAATGCTGATTATTATTTTAATGTACATGGGCCGAATTGGACCCCTGACCATGGGACTGGCCCTTACCCGTGAAATGATCAAAGGCAGAATAGACTATCCCGAAGCCCGGATTTTGATCGGATAGGAGGAATCATGCAGTATGTTGTCATCGGCCTTGGCACCTTTGGCATGAAGGTCATCAATACCCTGGCTGAACATGATGCCAAAATCATTGCCATCGACAAAGATCCCGCCAAAGTGGATGCAATCAAGGAAAAGATTTCCCTTGCACTGGCCCTGGATTCCACGGATGAATTATCCATGAAAGCAGCCGAAATAGACAATGTGGATGCCGCTGTGGTGGCCCTGGGAGACTCTCAGGAAGAAGCCATCCTGACAACCGTCATTCTGAAAGGAATGGGTATCTATCCCATCATTGCCAGAGCAGTGGATTCCCTCTATGCCAAAGTACTCAAACTGGTCGGTGCAGACCAGGTCGTCATTATAGAGGAGCAGATGGGAGAAAACATTGCCAAACGCATTCTGGCGCCCAAAATTCATGAAAAAGTGATTCTTTCCACAGGTCATAATCTTGTGGAAATTGAAGCACCAAAAAGTTTTATAGGACGCACCCTGAAAGCCCTTGACATCAGAAACCGTTTTGGTGTGAATGTGATCGCGATTCAGAAAAAAGTCACGAAAATCGATGATGACGGCAAAGTGGTTCACAGTGTTGAAATGAATGACCTGCCTGGCCCCGAAGACATCATTGAAGAGGGTGATATCATCGTGGTTGTGGGAGCGGAGGATGATATCGAACAGCTGGCGCTCGTCAAAGAGGGGAAATAAATGCTGACAAGTCAGACAAAAATACGTTTGGCGCTGATCTGCGTGGCCGCCATCGCATCGATCATGTCGGTATACACCATTCTGAAACTGAACCAGATCGTTCTGCAAATTGAAACCATTGCCTTCACGGATGCCAAAACCGCCGAGCTGGGAGAGAGCCTGTCCATTCAAATGCTGGAAGCCCGGCGGGAGGAAAAGAACTTTATCATATATCTGGACTCGACCTTTATCAGCAGGACCAGATCCATTCTGGGTGCCATGCTGGAAGATGTCCGGTCGGCAAAGGAGTCCAATCAGCCATATGCCCAGGAACTCGATTCCATTCAGTATTACCTGGGACTGTACTCCTCCAACCTCGATCTCCTGGTAAAAACATTTCAGGAAGATCCGAAAGCATTGAACCGACTGCACCAGCAAATCATCAGTTATCAGCAGGAACTGCAGCAGCTGGCCAAACGCCGTCAGTTGTCCGCCGCGGATGTGCCCAGTCTGCTTCCGGAGGTCATTCTTTCTGCATCGACAAAAATGTCAGCGGATAAGGCCCGGCTTTTTGAAGACCTTAAAAACAATACAAGTCACGTCCTCCACCTGAGCAGTCAAATGGCGGAATCGGCCAGGGCATCACTCATTGCCAACAGTGAAAAAGGCATGCAATACGGCATCAAAGCCAAGGGGAACATACAGACCGCCCTGCTTCTGGGCGGCCTGATACTGCTCGGTCTGATCATCTGGCTTCCCCGGCAGATTTTTCTCCCTTTCAACAGAATGGCCAAATCGCTCCATGCCATTATCCGCGGCGAAGACCACGTGACTCTTCCAAACATGAACTCACGCGATGAACTGGGCGAACTTTCCAGGGCATTTCAAAAAGCGGTAAAGAGGCTGCAGCTTTTTAATGAGCTCAGGGCCGCGAAGATCGCATCCATGCGGCGAAATCACAATCGCGTCCTGGACGAAGTGGATGAAGCCGTGATTGTCCTGACACCCGATGAACGCATCCGGTATGCCAATACGACAGCCAGAACCCTGTTTGATCTCTCTTTTGAAACGGAACGCCCCCACCTCAAGGATGTGCCAGCTTTGCAGAATCTGCTGTCCGATACATTAACCGACGTGGAGTACAAGGGGAAAACCATCAAGGAAATCAAGCTGCGCAGGAAAGACCAGAAAATGAAAATTATGATTCTTCTGCCGATCTATTCCGGTGAAGGGGATCTGGAGCAGAGTATCGTTATTTTGAAATAATCTCTTTTAATCGCTGAAGTCCCATGATATAACTCTTCAAACCATATCCGCATATCTGGGCAATACAGACAGGTGCTGTCACAGAAACCTTGCGAAAATCTTCCCTTTTGTGAATATCCGACAAATGCACTTCCACGGCAGGCACAGCCGCGCCGCTGATGGCATCCCGGAGTGCATAACTGTAATGCGTCAATGCCGCCGGATTGATGACCATACCATCCGCCCATTTCCGGTTTTCATGAATTGTGTCAATCAGCGCACCTTCGTGATTGGACTGTTCGATTCTCACTTTCATATCATTCTCAGCGGCATGTTTCCGGATGGCTGCATCGATTTCTGGCAGAGTCACGCGGCCGTATACATCCGGCTCCCGTTCTCCGAGCAAATTCAGGTTGGGACCGTGGAGCACCAGTATGTTAACCATTCAGAACCTCCTCAAACCATCCATTCACCCATGATGACACATCTTTTACAGACACGATGGCTGTCCTGCCGATATCGTCCAGAAGGACCATTTTCAATCCCCCGGAGGTCTGTTTTTTATCCACACCGATACGTTCCATCATCCTGTGCCGGTCCAGATCATCCGGAAGGGACGGCACCGGAATGCGCTTCAGCAGGGCATCTATCCGCCTAAAAAGAGCGACGGAAATTTTTTTCTCCCGGCAGGACACCCACGCAGCCCAGCGCATGCCGTATACAACGGCCTCGCCATGACGGAACCATCCGTAGCCGGTGACGGATTCCAGGGCATGGCCCAGAGTATGGCCGAAATTGAGGATGCGACGAAGCCCTCCCTCTTTTTCATCCGCTTCAACCACATCGGCTTTGGCACGACAGCACAGGGCCAGCATATGGGTGATATCATCCCAGTTCTCAAGGCCGGCAAGGGATTCCAGTTTTTCCTCCAGGAATTCATAGAATCCGCTGTTCCAGATCAAGCCGTACTTCACCACCTCAGCCATCCCTGCCCACATTTCCCGCCTGTCCAGGGTTTGCAGCACGGACGGATCGATCAATACGAACTGCGGCTGATAAAACGATCCGATCAGGTTTTTTCCCAGGGCATGATTGATGCCCACCTTCCCCCCCACACTGCTGTCCACCTGGGCCAGCAATGTTGTCGGAATTTGAATAAAGGATACACCGCGCAAATAAGTGGCCGCGGCAAATCCGGCCAGATCACCCACGACACCGCCTCCCAGTGCCGCAATCAGACAGTCCCTGTGAAATCCGCCCCCGATCAGCTGTGTATACAGATTTTCGGTCTGAGAAAGCGACTTGCTTCCCTCTCCCCCGGGAACTGTAAAAAGGTGTCCCTGTATCCCGGCATCCCGGCATGCCTGCATCACGGACTTGCCGTACAGTGCGGCCACTCGTTCATCTGAAATCACTGCCACACGGGTCCGTTGTGTGATTTCCCGTATCAACCGGCCTGTGGATGCCAGGGTGTCCATTCCGATATGAATCGTGTAGCTTCTTTCCCCCAGGTTGACCTGTACTTTGGTCATATGCCTTCCCCCACAAACCCGGCCAGCGCATCGGCCACCCGCTCTGCCGCCACTTCCCGGTTCAGATGAAATACCAGATCCGCTTTCCTGTAAAACGGTTCCCGCTTCGCCAGGAGCGCAGCCACACGCCGGACACCTTCATCTCCCCCGATATTTCGCATCAGCGGCCGGTCCGACTGGCGTCCCAGACGTGCCGCAAGTATTTCGGGCGGATAGGAAAGCGTAATGGTCAGACCTGTGTCCGAAATCCGTTCCCAGTTATCCGGATCCATCACGGCACCACCTCCCAGGGAAATGACGTAAAAATCCATCCGGGTGCTGGCCGCAACCCATTTCTTTTCCAGATTGCGAAATACCGGTTCGCCCTGTTTTTCAAATATTTCGGAAATTGTCATGCCCGTTTCCTCGACAATACTGGCATCCGTGTCCATATAGGTCCATCCAAGCCGTTCCGCAAGAAGCTGGCCGATTCTTGTTTTTCCACTGCACATGAATCCCATCAGAAAAATGCGTTTAATCGCTGCCATGGCCGGACTCCTCCATGCGTTTTCTGATCTGATCCAGAGAATCGCCCCCGAATGTTTCCATAAAATTCTTCCCGATCGATATGGCAAGCATGGCTTCCCCAACCACACAGGCTGCCGGTACCGCGCATACATCGGAGCGTTCCTTGTGCGCGTTCACGGATTTTCCCGTGGACATATCCACGGATGGCAGGGGAACTGTCAGCGTGGGGATGGGCTTCATCGCAGCCCGGACAATCACGGGATCACCATTGCTGATTCCCCCTTCCATCCCCCCGGCACGGTTGCTGGCAAAACCCGGATACCTGCCTTTCTTTTTTACAATGGGATCGTGGATTTCGGATCCCCATCCCGCAGCAGCCTCCACGCCGGCTCCTATCTCAACACCCTTGATGGCCGGTATGGACATGATATCCGCCGCAATGCACGCATCCAGACGACGGTCCCACATAACATGACTTCCGATGCCGGGGGGCACTTCCAGTGCAGCCAGTTCAAAAACACCTCCAACGGAATCACCTTTTTCCCGGGCAGCATCAATGGTGCCCATCATGGCCTTTTCAGCATCCGGATCGCCGCACCGCACCGGCGACGCATCCGCCTGCGTAACGATTCGGCGTATTTCACGGCATGCTATATCCGGCGGTTGATCGCCCAGGCGCCTGAATGTATGTCCGGTTTTTGCCTGATGGATCTGTATCACATGCCCGCCGAACCAGATTCCGAACAATCCAAGAAATTGTCTGAAAACGGCTCCGATCGCCACACGCATGGCCGTCTCGCGGGCACTGGCCCTCTCCAGAATATTCCGAAGATCCGAATGTCCGTACTTGATCGCACCGGGCAGATCCGCATGCCCCGGCCGCGGCACGGTGACCGGTTCCGGATCTTCCCCTGTCCAGGGATCCATACGTTTTTTCCAGTTTGTCCAGTCCCTGTTGAACACAAGAATGGCAATAGGACTTCCCAGGGTTTTTCCAAAACGAATACCGGACAGTATTTCAGCCTGATCCGATTCGATTTTCATTCGCCCGCCCCGGCCGTACCCCTGCTGCCTCCGGGCCAGTTGATGATTGATCTGATCTCTGTCGACAGGCACACCCGCGGGCATGCCCTCGATGATACCTGCCAATCCCTGACCATGGGATTCTCCGGCGGTTAAAATGCGTATTTCAGTCATGGTTCTCCACCATGGATTGAATGTGATTGAAAACCGGGTCTAAAAACCGGTCAACGAGAGATTCTTCCAGCCATATTTCATCTGCCGCAATCGCCTGCGCCACAAGCATCATCAGACCGGGTGCGACACGGGCGTTTCTGGAAAGAGCCTGTTTCACAAGCAGTGTTTCTTTCGGTTTGTATACCATGTCCAGAACTGTAATACCCGCGGGAATCAGTGAGGCCTCCGGAACCGGGCTTTGATCCGTATGCGGCCACATTCCCACCGGTGTGGCGTTGATGAGAAGATCAATGTCCGTAAAATGACGGGCCATGCTCTGCGGATCGACTGATCCGGAGGATATGATCATTGCATGTTTCTTCTGAAAATCACTCTGCAAATCAGCGGCTTTTTCCGGCAGCACGTCAAACAGCACCACTTCTTCCGCGCCAAGCCGGGCCACCGCCTCGACAGCCGCTCTGGCCGCGCCGCCGCACCCCAGCAGAGCGACTTTGCGTCGCTCCGTCCATCCGGCTTTTTCAAGGGCAATACGACATCCAAAAACATCTGTGTTGTATCCTGTCAGCCGGCCCTCCCGCACCTGCACTGTATTCACAGCCCCCACATTCCGGGCCAGATCGTCTATCTCGTCCAAAAAGGGAATAATGGCTTCCTTGTGAGGCACTGTGACATTAAATCCCGGCCGCCCACCGGATCTGGATTCGGCGATAAAAAGATCCATCCGGCCCGGAGGCACATCCACCGCGCGATAGGAAAGCGGCCGCCGGAGTAACTGAAAAACCCGTGCATGAATGTCGGGTGACAGGGTATGACCGATCGGATGCCCGATGACACAATATTCATGATGCATCGAATGATTCATTGGCCGTTTCTCTCAGTTTGTCATAGAAACCGGGAAATGATATCTCAGCACACCCGGCATCACGAATAATTGTTTTCCCTTCAGCGATCATACCGGCGACAGCGAAACTCATGGCCACACGATGATCGCCGTAACTGTCCAGGATCGTTCCCGTAAGAGATTGCCCGCCCGGAATCACAAAACCGTCTTCGACCATTTCAACGGACACCCCCATTTTTTTCAGATTTTCACCCACCGTGCGGATGCGGTCTGTCTCCTTGACACGCAGCTCCCTGGCATTTCGTATCGATGTAATGCCTTCCGCACGGGTCGCCGCTATGGCCAGAAGCGGGATTTCATCAATGAGCTGGGGAATCAGATCTCCTTTAATCGCCGTCGCTTTCAGGCGGGCGCTTTTCACGATGATATCCGCGACAGGCTCGCCATTGACCGTCCGATGATTTTCCTCGGTGAAACGGACGCCCATTTCCCGCAAAACCTTCATGATGCCGGTCCGTGTCGGATTGAGATTCACACGGCGGATTCGTATTTCCGAACCGGGAATCATCGCTGCTGCGACCATAAAATAGGCCGCCGAAGACATGTCTCCCGGGATATCAATCCGTGTCCCTTTCAGCCGGGCCGGTCCTTCGACGGAAACGCGCAATCCATCGATGTGGACCGGCGTGCCGAATGCCTCCAGCATTCTTTCCGTATGATCCCTGGACCTTGCCGGTTCCGAAACGGATGTCCGGCCACGCGCATACAGGCCGGCGAGCAGCACACATGATTTGATCTGCGCACTGGCGACCGGGGACACATAATCGATTGGAACCAGGGCACCGCCGTGCAGTGTCAGGGGTGGTGTGTGGCCGGGACCTGTCTCTATGTGCGCCCCCATCATCGACAGCGGGGTAACAATACGTTTCATGGGCCGCCGGCTGAGTGACGCATCACCGGTCAGCCGGGATGGAAAGGGCTGAGCCGCAAGAATTCCGGATAAAAGCCGCATGGTGGTGCCCGAATTTCCACAATCCAGTTCACCGTCCGGCGCTGTCAATCCTCCGGGGCCGCGTCCGCTGATATGAATCAGCCCGCCTTCCAATCGGATCGCAACACCCATGGCTTCAAGGCACAGACGCGTGCTCTGCACGTCTTTTCCCGGTGAAAGGTTTGCAATGGTTGTTTCCCCCTCTGCGATGGCACCCAGCATGAGTGCCCGGTGTGAAATTGATTTGTCACCCGGGAGTACAATGTCACCTGTCAGTTTCTCCGCCCTGTGTATGATTTCTTCACTCATGTTCAATCCCTGTACCTGGATGAAAAGCCAATCTGGTCAAGCAATTTTCCGGCTTCCGATCTGTCCTTCTCTGTTTCGAACGAAAGACGGATGGTGCCGGCATCGCCCTCTCTGACTTTCAGCACTTCAATATCCTTGATATTGATATCCCTGTCCGCCAGCACGCCGGTCATGGCCGCGATAACGCCGGGACGGTCCTCTACACGGACGGAAAGGTCAAAATGTGCTTTCAGAAATCCCTTGGTGTCTCTGGGAATGGACAGCCTGTTCCTGGCGGCCTTTTGAAACAGGTTACCCAGTTCCTCTTTGCCGAGCATGGTTTGGACTTCTCCCAGAACCGATATGAAACCGTCGATATGCCGTGAAATCTGATCCTGGTTGGTGCTGATGATATCATGCCAGATGTCAAACGGACTGGATGCGATGCGTGTCATATCGCGAAATCCGCCTGCAGCCAGTTTTAAAAACAATTCGGCATCACCTGGATCCTGCGTTACAAAATTCATCAAAGCGACAGCCAGGATCTGCGGCAAATGACTTACCATGGCGGCCACACGGTCATGCAGTCCCGGACCCATAAATATCACTTTGGCTCCGATTTTTTCAATCAGATCACCAAAATCCCGTGTCATGGATACGGGGATTGGTCTGGAAGGCGTCAGCACGTAGACCGCATTTTCAAAAAGCAGCGCATCAGCCCATTTAACGCCCCTCCCCTCGTTTCCGGCCATGGGGTGGCCGCCCAGAAAATAGACACCTTCGGGAAAACAGCTGCCGGCTTTATCCACGATTTCCTTTTTTGTACTGCCCACATCCGTGACCATTGTCCCGGGACGGACGGATTCGGCCACACGGGGCAGTATTTCCAGAATGTGAGAAATGGGCGTACATAAAAATATCAGATCTGACTGTTCCAGACAGAGATTGATATTCTCCCGTACAAAACCGGTATCAATGGCGCCGGCCGACAGCGCTTCATCGATGGTTTTTTTGCTGGACACACCGATGATTTCCACATTGGGAAACACGCGCCTGATGGACAGCCCCAGGGATGCACCTATCACCCCCACACCCACAATACCGATCTTTTTAAAAAACGGCATGACTCACGCTCCTATAACTTGCGTCCCAGCACCCAGGCGATCACCCGAAGCTCCTCCATCAACGATTCAAATTGATGCGGCAGCAATGACTGCGGACCGTCTGACAGGGCTTTTTCCGGTTCGTGATGCACTTCAATCATCAATCCGTCAGCACCGGCAGCCACTGCGGCCCTGGCCATGGGTGCAACTTTGTCACGCAGCCCCGTGCCGTGGCTCGGATCTGCCACAACCGGAAGATGACTGCGCTGATGAATCACGGGAATGGCGGAAATATCCATGGTATTTCTGGTATATGTTTCAAATGTTCGTATACCGCGTTCACAAAGGATCACATTGGGATTCCCCTCTGCCATGATATATTCCGCGGCCATGAGCCATTCCTCAATGGTTGCAGACATACCGCGCTTCAGCAGAACCGGTTTGCCGGTTTTACCGATTTCCTTCAGCAGGGGGAAATTCTGCATGTTGCGTGCACCGATCTGCAGAATATCCACATGACTGCAAATCAAATCAATCGTCTGGACATCCATTACTTCAGTGACTGTCAGCAGGCCCTGGGATTTGGCCGCATTTTCAAGAAAAACAAGGCCCTGTTTCCCGAGTCCCTGAAAACTGTAAGGGGAACTTCGTGGTTTAAAAGCACCACCGCGGAGAATTCGGGCGCCGGCCTTCTTGACAATCTCCGCCAGAAAACAAATCTGTTCTTCTCCCTCGACTGCACACGGCCCTGCCATGATAGCCACCGTGTCTCCACCGATGCCTATATCCCCGATCCGCACAACGGTATCCGCCGCATGGAAGGCGCGTCCGGCCAGCTTATACGGTTCTGTCACCCGCAGCACTTCATGAACCCCGGGTTCCAGCTCCAGATCACGTTCGTCAATCTTCCGGGTATCGCCAATCACACCCAGCACGGTCCGGCTGGCACCCTGATCAGGATGCACATCGAATCCCATATGATTCAGTTTTTCGATGACAGAATCAATCTGTGACTGCAATGCATCATCCCGCATAACAATGATCATTGATGCACCCTCCTTACGATGAGGCCCTGGTACGCATCTGTGCATTCCGGCACATCTCGATAATTCTCCGGAACAGAGAAACCAGTTCATCCTTCTGAAGCGGTTCATCCGCTATATCACGAATATGGTCCAGCACCTTTCTCTCCCGGATATCGTCGCGTATGGGCAGCCCGTGCTCATTTTTCAGTCTTCCGATTTCCAGAACGAGATTCATTCTTCTGCGAAGCAGCTGAACAATTTCTTCATCCGTCTTCGTGATTTCCTCTCTGGCTTTTTCAATCAATCTGGACATGGTTTGTTCTCCGGATATAAAAAAAGCCCACTGAAATCTGTGAGTGGGCTGATTCAAACGGAATTGGATTCAATATATCTAGGGCAATTCCCTCCCACTCGGAAAGCGGTTACAATAATAAAGATAATATGAAATTTCCATGATTGATGATTGCATAAGTGGGATTGAATAATTCATTAATATTTCTGCGTTTGAATATACTCATCCTGGTATAAAAAGTCAAGTATAATATTCATTACGACAACAAATTTTCTTGCAAATGAATCGTAATTTGTGTATAATTTAAGTGATAGAAAGAACACTCAATTTGAATGAATATCCCCCCGGCGCAAATTAATAACCGGTCACAGATTAAAGCGGATCTCTGGCTTCTCGTGCTGACAGCAATTTGGGGTACCAGCTTTCCTCTGGTAAAAATTGCGCTCCGGGACATTGGAGCACCGATCCTGATTTCAATGCGCTTCTGGATCGGCGGTATTTGCCTGGGGCTATTCATCCTGATCAAAGGATACCTGATCACACGCAGGGTCATTCGGGATGGTATGATCCTGGGCGTGTTCATGTTTGCAGGGATTTTTTTCCAGACAGTCGGTCTGAAATACACCACAGCAGCCAAATCAGGTTTTCTGACCGGTCTTTCTGTTGTATTTGTACCGATTCTGGTCATCGCTATCGAAAAACGCCGCCCCCACCCGCGGGCTGTATTCGGGGCCGTGGCAGCGGCTGCAGGTGTTTTTATTTTGACAAGTCCAAAAGCAGATCCGTTCAACATTGGTGATCTTTTCACTCTTTTATGTGCCGTCAGCTTTGCATTTCAAATCATCTTTGTTGAAATGCTGGTTCGTAAAAAAAGGGAGCTGTCAACCGCATTCTGTATGATTCTGACTACCGCCATTCTCGGAACGATATCCATTCCTCTGACCGGTGACCTTCTTTTCAACTGGTCGCATTCCCATTTTTTTATCTTGTTCTGGATTTCGGTAGTATGTACGGCCTTCGCCTTCTGGATGCAGATCAAATGGCAGCCCGGAACGACCGCCACCACCGCTGCAGTCATATACACGATGGAACCGGTGTTTGCACTGTTGTTCGCGATGGTCTTTATCGGTGAAAAATTATCGCCGGCGGGGTTCGCCGGTGGTCTGTGCATCATGTTTGGCATCCTTATCGCCGAATCCGGAAACCGGCCATTTTTTCAAAACATATTCCGTCCCGCGCACCTTTCACATAAACGACATTGAATTATTCCGCCAGACAGGCAGAAAGGAACAGTATCTTGCAGAAACCAGGAGACGGCAGAAACAGGCACTCAGGAAATGATCGCAGCGGCCGAAGAGGCGGTCCAAGAAGGGATCACCATCGGCATGCGCCGATGGATAAAAAAGTTGAAGAAACCATTGCCGCCATACAGAGTACCCTGCATGATTCCCTTGAACCCGTACTGATCCCTGATCTGAACGGATTTCAACGAAAACAGATTCACCGGCATTTTGAAAACAGTCTTGAATACAGGGTGAAGGCCTACAGGGAGCTTGAGGATGTTGTGCTGAAAATCTATCCGGTCGGGCAGTTAAAGCGCCTGGCCGAAATGAAGGCACAAGAGGTCATCATGAAAGGCGAAAGTGAGATACTGCCCCCCATGGGCGCATATGAACGATTTGTTATTCACGACTATTTAAAAGACAGGGATGGCATCAAGACGGAAAGCTATGGTGAGGGCAAAGACCGGCATATTGAGATATCTCCACATTTCGGGAGAATGCCCAAAAAGGCAAAAAGACGGTTGACGAGATAAATAATCATCGGCAAATATCGTATAGAAAGGCACCGATTGCATCTTAGACATAAGGAGGATGAATGACGAACCGCGTGTTGGTGGTTGATGATGAACATGCCGTGCGATATTCCGTTAAACGAATTCTGGAAACGGCAGGCCTTGAAGTCATTACAGCTGAAGACGGCAAAACATGTGTCGCCCTCCTGGAAGAAGGATTTCATGGTCTCATTCTGATGGATATCATGATGCCGGGCATGGATGGATGGGATACCATTCAAAAAATTGTCGACAAGGGACTGGCTGAAGGCAATATCATCTGCATGCTGACCGGGAAGGAAAAACCGGATCCAAAAATGGACACCCTGAAAGAATATGTTCTGGATTATATTCTTAAACCGTTCAACAATCAAAAACTGATCGATATTGTCAAGGAATATTTGTCCTACTTGAACGAATAGCTGCTAGAAAAAGCAGGGAAAGCTTATTATTTTTGAGGCTCGCCATTGAAAGTAAACATACCACCCAATAATATTGTATTCATCGGATCATCAGCAGGCGGACCGCGCATCCTGAAAACAATATTTACCGAATTACCCCTTTTAAACTGCAGCATCATACTCATTCAGCATATGCCCAAATTTATCAATGAGTCCATCCGGGAATCTCTTGATGAAATAACGGAAATGGACGTTATTATTCCAAACGATCATGAGATGCTGATCAATGGAACCGTCTATATTGCACCCAGTGAACTGCAATGCGAGCTGATAAACAATCAAAGAATCCGGCTGTATGAAGGGGAAAAAGTACATCATGTTTCACCCTCCGTGGATATCGCCATGCTGTCCGCCAGATCCAGCCCGAGCCATCTTTTCACAGGCATCATCTTAACGGGCATGGGCAATGATGGCGCAGAAGGCATTGTGCATATCAAGAAAATCGGCGGAACAACCATCGCCCAGAATGAAGAGACGAGCATTATATTCGGCATGCCGAAAGAGGCCATTGACAGCGGCATGGTCGATTTTGTTCTTTCGCCTGAATCCATCCGCAACAAACTGATTCAACTGTTCGGATAGATCCTCCCAACCATTGTGCCGGACAGCCGGCGGCAAAAAAAA
>Ga0272442_10006406_pt1 | contig 15480 bp, 16 predicted proteins | sample SSMForm2O_FD_200262 | JGI IMG/M metagenome (GOLD analysis project Ga0272442, IMG submission 200262) | Marine sediment archaeal communities from Little Sippewissett salt marsh, Falmouth, MA, United States - SSM-Form-2O | ecosystem: Environmental > Aquatic > Marine > Wetlands > Sediment ...
CCCGTGCCGATGCCCGCCAGGGCGGCGGTTCCAGGCAGCGGTATAGGGATGCACTTGAGGCGGACCTGAACCGAGCTAGGAGTCCACTGGATATCGCCTGCGGCTAGATCCAGTCTATAGATGTGTGTTGGATCGACGGGGAGAATAGTCCGCGTGAAGGTAAAGCCGGTGTATTCATACGGAGGAACCAGCCACCAAGAAACGCTCGTGGTCAAGTCCGTAACTCTTGCATGGATCCACGCGTCATATCCACATTCGCCAATGGTCACAGTGCTCAGCTCACGGCACTGTTCACCGAGTACAAAATCCACACTCGCGCTGGCGCTGGTCGAGGCCTCTGCCGGCCTGGTGATTTCGTGGCCATTGTCAGGATCGTAGCCGACGAGCCAATCATAAGGGTGCTGATCGACCTCGAATACCATATCGCTACCATCTCTGTAGCGTGTGGCTAAACTCCACGCGTGAAGCACCTGTGGCCCATCCTCAGTGAAGTCGTAGTCGTCATACGCCTGAGTGATCGAGCCGAAGGCGGGCGGGGTCGAGCTTGTGATGCTGTACTCGACCGTCTCGGGCGGCCAGAGTTGATAGCGATGAGTCGCGCACCCTGCCACGTGATAGATCTCACTGAGGATGGTCAGCGAAGCACGAGTTGGCACGGCTGTTGCGCACGTCAGCACGATGACGCCGATACATAAGAATCCTTTTCTCTTCATCACCTTCTCCTTTTCTCCGGTTCACGAAATGCGTTGAGGTCTGGTAGACCATACCCAGACTTCCAGTCGGCGCAGGGCACAACTGAGCCAAGGGATCGTTCGGTGCAGAGGATCTATGCGCAGACTGATAGCCATTGTCGTTCGTGGATGCTGCTTCCGCTCCTCCATTTCACCCTTCCGTTGCGTGATGGCAAAGCATCCATACTCGTGTCCCACTGTAACTGCACATCCAAATACGTCAATTGTGGTGACTACGTATTCCTCGTCATCAATTCCAACTACGGTGTTTTTGTTGACATACTGGCAGACTGTCAGTGCAGGAGCTATCTTCGCGTACTCGGTCCCATGCTTGTTCGCCTCGCGGCAGCGTTGAAGCTCTTCCCGGGCGCAGTCGAACGGAGCCCCGGGACCTGGCGATGGGTCCGAACGTGTGTTGGAGTCGCGCCGCCTACCTCACTCCGATCGAGTTCGAGAACGACATGGGCTACGCCACTTGCTTCGTGTCATCGTAGGCGGAACGAAGCGGAGTCGGGGGATTCGTTATAAACGGCGTGTGCCTCTCGCCTGCGGGGAGCCCTCTCATCGGTGGCGGACAACGAACCAGCCTTGCGACCTGCTCGATTACTGCGATGGGGCCCGTCCGTCAGTGGTTCACATAGGTCTCATAGACCATGTAGTACCGGTACCATTGCTTGCCGTGGCAGGGCCGAATCTGGAATGCAAAGCCGGCCTCCTCGAGAATCCTTTCCCAGAGCTCCTGGGTCACAACGGCGTTCTTGCCGGCGAAATAGTACCTCCGAATACAGGCGTACTCGGCATCGGTCAACTCGCCGCCGCGCCACATCTGCTCACATTCGGCGAACAGCTTCGCATTGTCCAGGATGAATGTCTGCGGATCGTAGCAGCATGCATGGTGCCCGAGGAGTCTGACGCCGAAGCCGAATTCCGCCTCGTCGAGCTCTCCCCGGCGGTAGCGTTGCAACAGGGCCCGCGTGGCGTACTCCGAGGGGACAAATTCCCTCGGGACCACCACCTTGCGCACAATGAACCTGCCACCGGGCCGCAGCACCGACCGGACAACAGCCAGCAGTTCTCGGTGCGCCGGGACATCAGGCAGATTGCCGAACACTCCGTCACCCACGATCGCCGCCGCACCACCGGGAACGTATTGTGGCAGGGAGGACCAGCTATCGTGCACGATCGTCTCCCGGGAACGATACTCCTGGTCGACCCAGTCGCGGTACATCTGGATCGACAGCGTGCTCGCGTCAATGGCATAGGTGTGGGCGAAGCGTCGCGTCAAGAGTTGTCGCAACTCGGGCGTCATCCCGAAGACGACCGCCGTTTGTTGTTCCATGTCCGTCGGCAGTGCGGCCGCGTAGGCCGCGATCTCCTCGGCGTTCGGACTGCCGCCGGCGTGTCGTGTGTGACCCTTCGGATCGCGCACGCGTGCTCGCAACGCCTCCATATCCCACTGGTCCAGCGGCTTGCTCATCGCAGCGTGCCTCCTTTTCCCATACATCTACGCGCGAGGCCTGAAATCCGTCGCCCCAGCCATTTCATGGACAAGAAGCGTCTGAACCTGACGAAGCGACTCCGCGCCAACAGCGCCTCCAGCGCCGCGGCCACGGCCGGGTCCATCCCATCCCGTGGAAAGTCTCCATAGACTTTCACGAGCTGACGCGGCAGAGGCGGCAATTCGCGAACTCGGTCCGGCAGGTCTGCCCCGCCGCCGAAGACGGGGAAGTCCGCCAACTGCCCGGCGCCGGCCAGGATCAGCATCGTGCGAATGCACTTCTCGCAGCGGCCGCAGTTGCCTTGCTCGCTGAGATTTTTCCAGCAGACACGCAGGTGGTTGCGCACCAGCTCTTTCCCGGCGATGGTCCGCAGCTTGTCGGCCCGCCACTGGTCGGCTCCGAAGTGGACGATCTCCAGGACGGAGGACGACCACAGCGGGTCCGTGTCCCAGTGCGAGCCCCACGGGTGGTCATAGCAATAAGGATAGGAGGCGGAGAGGACGAGCAGGCCGACGGTGTCAGTGAGTAGATGTCCGACCGCCACCAACGCGCCGCCGTGCGCCTTTTCCCAGTTGGCGTCGACAAACGTCGGATGCTCGCGCAGGTTGGTGCGGATCACCACCGCCTTGGCCCCGACGGCTGCCGCGATTTCCCGCAGCGACGCCTCGGCCGCTGCAAAGCGCGTCTGGTCCGAAAGCTCAATGTCGTATCCATGGACGAGGACGAGGTGGTCGAACCCGAAGCCGCCTTGCAGAAGTGTGTAGAAGGAATCGACGCCCCCGCTAAAACACAGCGCCTTGCCCTTCGCCCTCGGGGTGTCGCGGCTTTCCTGGCCCTTCGAGCGTAGGTCAACCTTCCGTCCGCCCCACCATCGGCGCCACACGTCCTGCACCGCTCGCACGTTGGCGGTCCAGGTCTCATCGAGCGTCGCCTCAACGATCAGATCGGCCTCGCGTGCAAAAGCCGCGGGCAACATCGCACAGCCGAACGCCTCCGGGCTCGCTCCTAACCGCACATCGTCGGACTCGAACCACAACGGTGCGCCGTCGACGTCCGCACATACCCGGCTGACAGGTCCTTCGGTCGTCGCACGCAGGTTCTTGATGTGCACTGCTTTCGGCATCCAGCACTAGATCCTAATTCGTGATTTGCCATTTGACTTCATCATCGGTGGTTTAGCATGCCAAGTTGACGATGATACTGCCATGGGGACGGCGATTCCAAAGCTTTTGACCATCAATACGGTCAGAACACGTGCGAGGAAGGCCGCAAGTTACGCCAATCCGCTGAGAACGCAACATGACAACGTTCGAGCCGCGTTGAAGGCGGCCTTCCAACTGCCGGCGGACAAGGGCATCGCCAAGCTCAAGAAACCGGCCCGATGGTTCGAGCGGGACGGGGCGAACGGCACGATTCTGGTGTTCGAGTACAGGGTCGGGTGGTTTGACGAAGCGGATGGGCTGGGGTATTCGCGGGTGATTGTGGACGCCGGTAACGTCGATCTGGGTAGCTGGGATACGGGCGAGGCGTGGGCGGCCAGCGCCGCGTTTGGGGGGTCGCCAGGCGTCGAGGATTAGCGGGTGGTGGGGGCGCACGTGGGAGCGTCGATGGATAGAGGAGTCGTTGAGGAGCTGAGGACCAAGCGAGAATATGGGACCGCAGACCTGTCGCTGCCCAGACGGCCCTTTTCTGCTCCACAGTCGCATATAGGGCTTCTGGCAGAGGATCTCGGGTCGAAGGACCCGTCGTAGCCAATGGCTAGGCGGATTAGTCATTGGCTAAAGCGTCCCCTCCCGCTGGCCGATGAGAGAAGTACAGAGTTCACCGAGGAGCTATCTTCATAGCTTGACGTTCATTGGGACGGCAGCCCAACTGCAGCGAGTGAAGGAGATGTGGCCGTGGAAACGATGATGAGGAAGGACAATCCTACGACTCCACAAATGGGCCGTCTCCTGAGCAGGTTCCGCCAACTGACGATCAGTAGCGTCATGAGTTCAGGCGTCGTGACTGCCGAGATCGACGAGACCGTGTTGTCGGTCGCCAAGAAGATGGTAACCAAGGGTATCTCGTGTGTTGTTGTGGCCGAGGACGAGCGAGTCAGAGGCATTTTCACGGAGAGAGATCTCGTTCGCTGGATTGCCTACGCTACGGATGACAGCGGCCACGTTACGATGTCGCAGCAAATGTCATCGCCGGTGGAGACGATCGCTCTCAGTGCACCGATCCTTGACGTTGCCGAGATGATGGAAGCCAAGGGCATCAAGCGTTTTCCGGTCGTCGCGCATGACAAGTTGATTGGTATTGTCACCCAGACAGACATCACGCGGGGCCTTGTCCTACTGAGTCCATTGAGGTCCATCTCCAAGATCATTAGTGGTGATTTGGCGACTGTGGATGCAAGTCAGGCTGTCGCCAAGGCCGCTCGAATCATGTCCGATCGCCACATCTCTTCGGTGGTCATCCTTCGCAATGGCTTTCCCGTTGGCATACTCACCGAAGAGGATGTGACCAAGCGTGTGGTGGCGGCCGAACGTGATCCAGTGAAGACGCTTGTGGTCCAAGTGATGTCTTCTCCTCTGCATTGGGTGGCCACGACGTGCTCTATTCTGAGTGCCAATCAGAAGATGTCGGCTTTGGGTATACGTCGTCTGGTCGTCATGGACAAGGGCCAAGCACGAGGCGTTGTGAGTCAGACCGATATCATGCGGTCAGTCCGAGCCGAGCTTGAGCGCGTGGATGCGGACCGGATGGCAGCCGGGTCGGCGATCACCGAGTCTGTGCAACAGATCCGGGGTGAGGTGGTTGAGCTCAACGCGTTACTCCGCAGCCGTCTCAGCGAATTGGAGAGGTATGATCCCGATGGGGCGGCCGACATCACAGGGCGAATTGACCACATCGCGGATGCGTTGGAGCGGCTGCAAGCGCTTCCGGACTCTGAGGTACGGCAGCAGAGCGTGGACCAGGCGTCAGCACATCCGGGTGCTGCCGCGGACAGTATATCTCGGATAGTGGGCTGACGCTGCCTTAAGAGACGTGCAACATCGGTATCAGTGATTCTCCTCACGGACTCCACCACTGGCCTGGCCCCCGGCTGGTAGGAGTCTATCCGTACTTCCAGACGGTTCGGGGACGGATGGTTCGCGGAGAGAGATCGGGTGGGCGAATAGACACGATGATGATAGAATGACACGCGGTGGGGGGCAGGTGGGGCGTTCGGCATGTCGGTTTGAGGATCAGGACGATGGGAATGAGAAGCGGTTTGTGGTGTCCGATGCTTGTTGTTGTGCTGGCGAGTGTGGTTGTGGCGGGGACGGCTGGTGGGGAGAAGCCTGTGCTGCCTGAGGGTGAGGGGTTGGCGGGGCGGTATGTGGGTGATCGGGGGATTGAGGGGGATGCGGCGGTTTTGTTTGCGGATGGTTTCGAGAGCGGCGACTTACGCCAGTGGGATGAGAATCAGGCGGGGGCGATGCGGGGCGCTTGGATGTGACCAGCGATCCGAATGTGGCGTTCTATGGCGCGCACGCCTGTCGGGTGACGGCGACGCGGGGGCGGGACGATGGCGGGGGGCTGATCAAGTGGCTGGGAGAAGGGCACGACGAGATTTACGCGCGCTTCTACGTGCGGTTTGCGGAGGACGCGGGTTACGCGCACCATTTCGTTCACATCAATGGGTCGCCTGAGCGGTGGGGCAGTTTCGGGAAGGCGGGGACGCGGCCTGAGGGTGACGACTTCTTCACGACCGGTATCGAGCCGTGGTTCGATTGGGGTAAGAACGCGGCGCCCGGGAGGTGGATGTTCTATACGTACTGGCACGAGATGAAGGGGTCGCGGGACGGGAAGTTCTGGGGCAACGGCTTTCATCCGGAGGGTGGCGTTATTCGGCGCGGGCAGTGGATCTGTATGGAGGTGCGGGTGCGGATGAACACGCCGGGGCGGGCTGATGGGGAACAATCCGTGTGGCAGGACGGGAAGTTGATCGGGCATTTCACGGGGATAAACTGGCGCACATCGGAGAAGCTGAAGGCGAATGTGTTCTGGTTGATGAGTTATGTCACCGAGCGGGCGTTCGGGCATACGGAGCGGTATGCCGAGCGGCATGGGGTGAAGGCGAGCACGCGGACGCATACGGTGTGGTTCGATCAGATCGTGGTGGCGACCGCCTATGTCGGGCCGCTGCGCGTGGCGGAGGGGATGTAGAAACCAACGCATGAGATCATGAGCGGCCCGTCAGGGGCGGCCCATCGTTAGCATTGCCACTGGACGGAGGCAGTGTAATCTGGCTCTCCTACGAAATCAACGATATGTTCGACATCACATTGATTGGCTGGTATTTGATGGGTCATGTGAAGACGTCTTGTTGAGCGGGAGCGTTATTCTGTACTCCCATATCATGTTGTAGCGATTGTGGTGGCCTTTGTTCCTTTTCATATGTTCCAGTGCCTTTTGGGCGTCTTGTTCCGTGTGATATCTGCCGAGCCTTTGCCATCCTTCTGAAGTAGAGAAGTCCTTCAGCAATTCCAGCATCACTTCTCTTCGGTCGGGCGGTGTTGTTCCCCAATCGATTATTCTTCGTTCAATCCGGTAGGGCTTGGGTTCTGCCTTTTTGGGAATCCTGTCCCTCTGTTGTTTCCAAGCGGAACGAGGGCGATAAGATTTCCCATCCCCTCGATCCTTGTCTCTACGTTTGAGTTGGCTCATACTTCTTTGCTTACTGACTCTGCATATGTGGTTTTGTTTTCACGCACTGATCTTGTGGGGTCGCGCCTATGTCCCACGTTTCTGAAGGCGCGTCAGGCCATGAACACGAGAGACCTGACAATGTCGCGTTTGCCGGAAGGGGATCTTATACGGTTTCCGCGAACCAGACGCACGCACCACAGTTCAGGGCCGGTCGGGCGGACTCTCTGCTCCGGCAGATACGCGATTCATCACGGGTGCCTAAGATTCCTCAGAGAAGTCAGGTATCAGAAGTTCGCTGGGTTTATGGTATACTGGGGGATGAGTGATTTCAAGGAGAAAGGATCGTGCGGGAGGGATGACTTGATAGGTGGGAACAGCATGGACTGAAGTCCATCCTACGGCTGGGGATGGCGTGACGGCGCATGGTAGGGCCCTAAGGTAGCGAGACACAGTTAAGGGTACTCGGCCTGGGGTGGGGACGTCCGGGGAGGCCGAGGGTGTGGGCGAGGAAGACATTTGGGTGGAGAAGGAGGTTGGGATTGTCGATGTGGATGAGAGACGGGGGTTGGCGGAGGGGTATTTGGATGGTTGCAGGGGGAATCCGAGGGACGGGACTGATGCGAATGGCGGTGTGGTTCGTGGTGATGGTGGCGGTGCTCTTGTCGCCGGGTCTTGTCCTGGCCCAGGGGACTCTGGTCATCAGTGAATTTGTGGCGGCGAATACCAGCGGGGCGCCGCTTTCGGAGAGCGAGCTTCTCGATGAGGATGGGGAGTCTTCGGATTGGATCGAGATCTGGAACCCATCGTCTGAGGCGGTGAATCTGGAAGGCTGGTTTCTGACGGACGATCCGGACGAGCTGACGAAGTGGGAATTCCCGGCGGTGGAGGTGGCGGCGGGCGGCTTTCTGGTGGTGTTCGCGTCGGGCAAGAACGAGCGCGATCCGGCGGGGGCGTTGCACACGAATTTCGCGTTGGCGGCCGGCGGGGAGTCGGTTGTGCTGGTGGCGCCGGATGAAACGATCGTCCATGGCTATATCGACTATCAGCCGCAGTTTGCGGATGTTTCTTATGGGTTGAGTGCGGGCGAGTCGGGCTTGCAGACCGAGACCGTGTTTGTGGCCGAAGGGGTGGAGGCGCGGGCGTTGATTCCGACCGATGGGTCACTGGAGTCGGATTGGATGCTGGCGGGTTTCGATGATGCGCAGTGGCTCAGTGGGACGACCGGCGTGGGGTACGACTACCCCGGGCTCGTGGGGCTGGACGTTGGGGCCATGCGCGGTGTCAACGAGACGGTGTATGTCCGCATCCCGTTTCAGATCGCCGAGGCGCCGTCCGTCGATCAGCTGACCTTGCGCATGAAGTACGAGGATGGGTTCGTCGCTTATCTGAACGGTTTCGAGGTGGCGCGGTCGAACGCGCCGGGCGGGGCGTCGTTGGCGTGGGACGCGACGGCGGCAGGGATTCGTTCGGACAGCGATGCGGTCGGTTTCGAGGATTTCGATATTTCGGTGCACGCGGACCGGCTGGTAGCGGGGGAGAATGTTCTGGCTATCCACGGGCTGAATATCGATCTGGTCAGTTCGGATCTTCTGGTGCTGCCGGAGCTGGTGGGCGTGAGCTTTCATGCGGTCGATCTGTCGGATGTTTTCGAGGGGTATCTGCTGGAGCCGACGCCTGGTGCGCTGAACCGGGGGGCGCTGGCGCAGATCGGCCCTGTGATTCGTGACGTGACGGAGAACCCGCCGCCTCCGATGGCTGGTGAGGATGTGGTTGTTACGGCGCGGGTCAGCGAAACGCTCGCTTCTGTACTGGGCGTGGAGATGACCTGGGTGGTGGGTTTCGAGCGAGAGAGCCGCGTGCCGATCCAGGGCATCGAGACGATGATCGATGACGGCACCGGGGCCGATGCGGTCGCCGGCGACGGCGTCTACACCGCGACGATCTCGGGTCCCATTCTCCAGGCGGGTGAGGTTGTTCGCTGGCGCGTCGACGCGGTGGATGCGGAAGGGCGCACGTCGCGCGATCCGCTGTTTCTGCGGCCCGACGATTCTCCGGAGTACTACGGCACGGTCGTGCAGGCCCCGGGGCTGGTGACGGCGCTGCCCGTTCTGCGTTGGTTTACGGAGCACCCCAGTCGCACGCGCACGCGAAGCGGGGGTCGGGCTTCGGTTTTCTACGACGGCGAGTTCTATGACAACGTGTTCGTTCGGCAGCGCGGCGGTTACACGGCGGGTGATTCGCAGAAGTTCGTGTTCAACCGTGGACACAAGTTTCGCTTCTCGCGCGAGGAGGCGCGGGTGCGAGAATTCAATCTGAACAGCCGGGGTTCGGATTCCAGTTATCTGCGTCAGCCGCTGGCGTTCGAGACGATGCGCCATGCGGGCAGCCCAGCGTCGCTGTCGTTTCTGATGTTGTCGGTGCTCAACGGCAGTGTGGATCGCGTGGGCATTTTCATCGAGCAGGTGGACGAGGAGTTCCTGGAGCGCAACGGGCTGGACCCGGATGGGGCTTTGTACAAGTTCGTGCAGCGATCGTCGATGGCGCCGGTGTTTAACGACATCAATTCGGGCATCGAGAAGAAGACGCGCGAGAACGAGAACTATGACGATATTTCGGCGGTGGTGGCCGGTCTGAATGCCTCGTCGGAAGCACAGAGAAGGGCGTTCGTCTTCGACAGCTTCGACGTTCCGCAAATGATGAGCTATTTGGCGGCGCGGTGTTTGCTTCAGGACACGGACGATATCCGGAAGAATTTCTACTTCTACCGGGACACGAATGGGACGGGTGAGTGGTCGATCTTTCCGTGGGACAAGGACTGGACGTTTGGGGTGGTGGGAGATGGGTGGATCTATACGGCACATCCTTTCCTGGGGGCCGATACGCATCCGAAGAACAACGGGCAGCAATGGAGCGTGTATCTCAGTGTGATGTACCATCTGCCGGAGACGCAGGAGATGTTTCTGAGGCGGCTGCGGACGGTGATGGATGCGTTGCTTCAGTCGCCGGGGACGCCTGGGGATCAGTTGTTCTTCGAGAATCGGATCGATGAGATGTTGGCGTCCGTGCCCGGGTCCGTGCAGTCGTTGCGGAGCTACTTCCCGTCGCGGCGTGTGGATCTGTACGTCGATCACAGCATTCACAATACCGGGAACCCACCGGTGGGGGGCTGCGCGGGTATTCCGGATGCGCAGCCGGACGATGCGTCCATCATCTTCGGCGAATGCGAGTACAATCCGATCTCGGGCAACCAAGAGGAAGAATATGTCGAGCTGATCAACCCGAACGGGTATGCCGTTGATATCTCCGGCTGGAGGCTGGCTGGAGGGATCGAGTACGTGTTTCGGCCCGGGACGGTCATCATCGCGGGTGGCAGTCTCTACGTCTCGCCCAGCGTGCGGGCGTTCAGGCAAAGGGCGCTGAGCCCGACGGGCGGGGAAGGGCGGTTTGTGCAGGGTGACTATCGGGGGCATCTGTCGAGCTGGGGAGAGACGGTGGAGTTGGTGGATGCCGGGGAGCGGCTGGTGGCGACGCTGACGTATGAGGGGGAGCCGAGCGATCAGCAGCGGTATTTGCGGGTGACGGAGATTATGTACAATCCGGCGGGGGATGGGGACGTCGATAATGATGAGTACGAGTTCATTGAGCTGATGAATATCGGGTCGGCACGACTATCGCTGGCGGGGGTGAAGGTGACGGATGGGGTTTCGTATGCGTTTGCGGATGATTCGTCGGTGTCGCTTAACGGCGGGGGGCGCATGGTGATCGTCAAGAATCGCGAGGCGTTTGGCAGTCGGTACGACGTCGGTTCGATCAACCTGGCGCCGGGGGTGTACAGCGGTAGCCTGAGCAACGGCGGTGAGCGGATCAAGCTGGAGGATCGGACGAACGGTACGATCCTGGAGTTCGAGTATAAGGACGGGTGGTTTGATGAGACGGATGGGCTGGGGTACTCTCTGGTGATTGTGGACCCCGGCAACGCCGATCTGGATAGCTGGGATACGGGCGAGGCGTGGGCGCCGAGTGCGGCGGCAGGGGGCTCGCCTGGGGTCGAGGGGTAGCGAGTGGCGGGGGCAGTGAATGGCCATTGGATCGCCAGGTGGCCGGCCGGCCTGCCGGAGCATATTACGGCAGCGATCCGGGCACCCATCACCAGCGTAGCGTGGAAACCCGACCGGGAAGAAAGAGAGGTGAGGAATCTGTTGCGGGGCGAGGCGCGGGTGTCAGATATCAAACATGATTGGGATGACGCGGGGGGCGTGGACTGGCTAACGACCAAGCTCACCGGCGGCAATGGAGCGCCTTGTTGGGTAGTTCTTCCCGGGGGATCCTTTATTCCATTTTCTTGATTTCTTCTTCCACTTCTTCCGCCCCTTCGGCATAGAACTTCTCTTCATCTGGGGCAAGTTCGCGGAGCAGTCTCAGAAACTCTCCGGCGTGTACACGTTCCTCGTCCGCGATGTCCTTGAGCACTTCCACGGCGAGCTTGTTGTCTGTTGAATCGGCAAGCTGCATGTACAACTGAATCGCTTCGTATTCTGCGGCCACCATGAAACGAATTGCTCTGACGAGCTCCTCGTCCGTGAGCTTCCTGTCGTTTGCCAACCCTGAAAATGGCGATCCGAACTCTGGCATGGCGACTCTCCTTTCATACTCCTTTTCGAGCTTCCGCCCAACTATGTATATATGTGGTTTCCTTATGACACACTGATCTCGTGGGTGCGCCCTTATAAGACCCCGCTTCTCAAGACGAGTCAAGCCTGTACAGGCGAAGACTTGAAAATGACGCATTTGCCAGAAGGGGTTCTTGTATGGTTTTCGCGAGACAGATCCACGCGTGACGATCCAGGGTCGGTCGACCTAGACGCCGTCCTTGCCAGCGTTATGCAGGTTCCATGGGACCGCATGGGATCTTTCAGAGAGGTCACGCATCATCAGAGAAGTCACGCATCAGACGTGCGCTACGTTCATGCTATGGGGAGGGAGGGGGCATTTCAACGAGAAAAGATTTCACAGGGAGGGGGATATGGTGTATCGCTTTGTTGTCGGCCCGTCCGCGTACGAGCGGGGGGTTGGCTTGTGGGACGGAATGTTGTGGGGTGCATACCGGGCGAAGCTGAGACGTTGTTCATGGTGGGCGAAAGGAGAGGTCATGAGAGTGATTCGACATATTGGCTCGGGGGCGTTTGTGTTGGGGCTTTTTACTGTGGTCTTTGTGGGGGTGCCTTGGCATGTGATGGTTTCCGATGATCCGGTGGTGCCGTGGTGGCTGCGGATCGCGGTCTTTGGCCTTTTGGGTGGTATTCTTGTGGTGCTGGTGACGCTGGCGCTGGAGCAGAAGGGCGAGAAGGCGCCGGTTGACGAGTCACCATCTGGCGAGGGTGATCGTGGGGTTTTGCTGCTGAATTCCGATGTGCTGCCGGGGCGGGAGATCAGTGAGATTCTCAGTCTGGTGCAGGGTCATACCGTGTTTGCGATTTGGCTGGGGAAGGATTTGTCGGCCATCGCTCGACTGATCCTGGGTGGGGAACTGACGGAGTACACCGAGATGCTGGGCAGGGCCCGGGAAACCGCCACGCGCAGGATGATCGACCAGGCGTCGACGATGGGCGCCGATGCGATCATTAACGTTCGGTATATGACGACGAGTGTGGTGGGCAGTGCGGCGGAACTGCTGGTCTATGGCACGGCCGTGAAGCTGAGGTAGTGGGGACGGAAACAGGTTATCGAGTTGTGGGTGATTGCCAAACAGGAGACGGGACAGTGGACGTCGATGCGAAACGGGCGTTGGTGGGGCGGTATGTGGATGCTTACAGCCGGTTCGATGTGGAGGGGATGGTGGCGTTGATCCATGAGGACATCGAGTTCGAGAATGTGTCGGGAGGGGAGGTCAACGCGCGGGCTTCAGGGGCGGATGCGTTTCGGGCGCTGGCGGAACAGGCGAAGGGGTTGTTCTCGGAGCGGGAGCAGATCATACGAGCGTTCGAAGCGAGTGACGAGGGGGCGTCGATTGAGGTGGATTACACGGGTGTGCTGGCGGCGGACCTGCCGAATGGGATGAAGGCGGGGGAGGTTCTGCGGCTGAAGGGGCGGTCGGCATTCGTTTTCCGGGGAGGGAAGATCTATCGTTTGACCGACTACAGTTGATCGGTGGCGTGTGAGGGGGTCGGCGGTTCGGCGGGGGGTTCGAATTTGTAGCCGACTTCGCGTATGGTGTGGATGTAGATGGGGTGGTGGGGGTCGGGCTCGATTTTGTTGCGGAGTGTGGTGACGAAGCGGTCGATGCTGCGGGTGCCGACGTACGAATCGTAGCCCCAGACCAAGTTGAGGATTTCGTCGCGTGAGAGGGCGCGGGCCGGCTTCTTGACGAACATTTCGAGCAGGGCGAATTCCTTGGGTGAGAGCTTGATCTCTTCGTCGTTGCGGGTCAGCTTGCGTGCGGGGAGATCAAGGGTGTAGTCGGCGAAGTGATGGATGTCCTCTTCGGTCTGTTGGGTGCGTCGGAGTATGGCCTCGGCGCGGGCGAGGAGTTCCTTGATGCTGAAGGGCTTGGTGACGTAGTCGTCGGCACCGAGGTTGAGGCCGAGGACGATGTCGGATTCTTCGCCTTTGGCGGTTAGCATGATGATGGGGGTGTCGAGTTTTTCTTTGCGGACGAGGCGGCAGACTTCGTAGCCGTTGATCTTGGGGAGCATCAGGTCCAGGATGACGAGGCCGGGTCTGGCGTTGAGTATGGTTTCGAGACCGGTCTCGCCGTCCGTGGCGGTGAGGACGTGGTAACCCTGGAACTCGAAGTTGTCCTGGAGTCCCCGGAGCATGGTGGGGTCGTCTTCAACGATCAGTACGGTTTCCATGGGCTTGCGGCACTTCGAATCTATAATCGTGATTTTCTCCCCTGCGGATATAAGGCGGCCGGCTCGGGTCCGGCTCGATCTTGGCTTGCAGCGTGCGCACGGCGCGGTCGACGTCGCGGAGGGAGACGAAGCGTGCGTGTCCCCAGACGGCGGCGCGAATTTCTTGGCGGGTCAGCGGGCAGCCTGACTTTCTGAGAAAGAGGCGGAGGATCTTGTACTGGCCGGGGGTCAGGGCGATCTCTTGGCCGCGGCGCAGGAGCGTGCGGCTGCGGGTGTCGAGCCGGCAGCGGCCGAATTCGTAGACCAGGGGCTCGCACGCGCCGCGTCGTCGCATGAAGGCGTTGGCTCGGGCCAAAAGCTCTCTGATGCTGAAAGGCTTGCTGACGTAGTCGTCGGCGCCGGCATCGAGTCCGAGGACGATGTCGGATTCGGCGGTACGGGCGGTCAACATGATGATGGGCATATCGAGATCTTTCTCGCGGATGTGCGAGCAGACCTCGTAGCCATCAATTCCGGGTAGCATGACGTCCAGTATAATCAGGTCGGGCCTTTCTTTCAAAGCGTTCTCGAGGCCTTCGTTGCCGTCGCGGGCGGAGAGGATCTCGTAGCCTTTGGTTCGGAAGTTGTCTTCCAGTCCGCGCCGGAGGGCGGGGTCGTCTTCGACAATGAGTACCGTTCCCATGTTAGCGTCCTTTATGCTGCGGGTTTAGAGCACCTAATGCTCTGTTGAAAACCTTAAGCGGCACGCCTGATGATCATCAGGTTGTGCGTGAGTATCCTCATCAAGCATTCAGATTTGCGTGAATGCTCCGTACGCCCACGAAGGGCAGAGCCGAGCAGTCGCTTGTGTTGCGAAAAGGCACTCTCGACTTGCCATCGTTGGTTAAAGAGCTCTTTGTCAAATTGGGTTTTCATTTGCCTGCGATAATAGCTTTTGGGCCATTTGCGTCCGCGTCGTTTGTTGAGAGCGATATAGGTTCTGCGGATCTTCAATTCCTCTCGACAGAGGCGATGGTTATGTTCTCCATCATAGGCGGCATCGGCCAAGATCGCTGCAAACTGCACATGTCTACTCGCCTGCAGCAGGGCAGGTCTAAACTCAGGAGAATCGTTGCTCGGACCACGCGTGACAATACAGCAGGCAAAAAGATGGGAATGGATGTCGCACACGGTGGTCACTTTGGGCCACTGGCGGCGTAGAAAACGGTGATAGCCTTTCCGGTCGACATAGTAACGCGAAACATGACGACTTTCCAGTCCTGTCGCGTCAATGGCTCCGATAGGACGATTCTTGATCAAATGCGTCTTGCGGGCTTGTTCAAAGGTTGCCTTTAGCAGGTTTTCAAAAGCCCTTTTTTTAGCAGCCGCTTCTCGGCATAGCAAAGGGTCGAGTAATGGGGTATCTTCTTCAGCTTCAGGGTCTTGCGCAGCTCCGCGAAGTCCTTGAGCATCTGGATGATACCCCGGTAGTCGGTCTTGAAGAACTGACGCAAGACCAGGATGGTAAACAGCTGCTGTTGCGTGAAATCGTGTCTGGAAAAATTTGAAGAATAGGGATCTAGACCGGCCTGGGCTGCCTGCATGGCTTCCTTGGCCAAAGCGACAGGTGATTTGGTCATGGTACACATAGCCCGAATCCTCCATGAGCAACGGATTATGGTTCCATAACTGAATCATCGGCTAAACCCCGAAAATAGCTTTGAGGTTTTCAACAGAGCA
>Ga0272442_10006407_pt1 | contig 15478 bp, 12 predicted proteins | sample SSMForm2O_FD_200262 | JGI IMG/M metagenome (GOLD analysis project Ga0272442, IMG submission 200262) | Marine sediment archaeal communities from Little Sippewissett salt marsh, Falmouth, MA, United States - SSM-Form-2O | ecosystem: Environmental > Aquatic > Marine > Wetlands > Sediment ...
GGTCTCCAGATATCCGAAATCAAATATCAAAAAGGTGTCCGGCGTAAAGGTCCCGTCGAGACGGAGCCTCAGCCCCGGATAGAAAGAAAACTCCCCCTTCGCGTCATACTCTGAAGGATAGTCTCCCCGGGCGTTTGAAACTCCCAGACCCCCGAAGACGGAAAGCCTGCCTTTATCCGAAGCGTTCTCTTGCGCCGACAAACCGGTTCCCGCTGCAATGACCAGAAACACAATACACAATGCAAAAAACTGATATTTTCTTTTCACCGGATTCCTCCTGGATTTTTTGATGTAATAATTATTATATACAATGCTGATTATCCGCAAGAAAAATATTAATTATTTGATGGTCTTAACTTAGGGTGTATAAACAGTCCTTACACCGCGAAAATTTCCTTCTCAAGAAAGATCTCAACCAGCTCCGGATCAAACTGGGAACCACTCCCCCTCTCAAGTTCCCCTATCGCCGTCTCCAGAGGCAGGGCCAGACGATACGGGCGGTCAGAGGTCATGGCGTCGAAGGCGTCGGCAATGGAGACAATACGGGTGAGAAGAGGTATCTCCTGCCCGGAGATTCCGTCCGGATAGCCGGCGCCGCAGTACCACTCGTGATGATTCCTGACTATAGGGAGGATCGGTATAAAAAACTCCACATTCCGCAGGATAGTTTCACCGATCCTGGTATGGATCTGAAATATTTCCCGCTCCTCCTCCGTGAGGCAGCCGGTTTTATGAAGCAGCTGTTCTGATATTCCGATTTTACCGATGTCGTGCAGGAGTGCCCCGTATTCCAGGGTACGTATATCGGGGATTTGAGGCTCCACGAATTTATACAGATGGGTTGATAAGATCCTCACACGGTTGCAGTGTCCGCGGGTATAGTGGTCCTTCGCTTCGATAGTTTCAGCCAGCACCTTTACCGTCTCCAGGTTGGTGGATTTCAATCTTTCGTAGGCCTTGAAAAGTTCACGTGTTCTCGCCTCGACTTTTTCCTCGAGGCTTCTCTGGTACTCCTGGTTTTCACGGGTAAGCCGTTCATTTTCCAGGAGGACCGCGCGATACTTTAATGCTTTGTGAATGGTCTCGATGAGCCGGTCCTTGCGCACCGGTTTTGTAAGATAATCATAAGCGCCTTTTCTCATCATCTCCACAGCGGTTTCCAGCTCCGTCATCGCGGTCAGCATCACCACGGGGACCATGGTGGTTTTTTCCCTGATGAAGGACAGGGCCTGTGTACCCTCCATCCTGGGCATACGTACATCGAGGAGGATACAGTCGGGTAAAAAGTTTTTACTGTCCAGAACCTCCAGAGCTTCCAGACCATCCGAGGCCACCTGAACGGTAAAGCCGGCCCTCTGCAGGAGCAGGCTGAGGGTCTTCTGGATACCCGGATCATCATCCGTCAGCAGTATGTTCCTGCTCATCTTTTCCCCTTCAAGCCGGGAATAATCATCGGCACGCTTTTTTTATACTCTTCATAGTTAGAAAACAGCCTGGGAAATATCCAGATATCTTCCAGCACTATCAGTACATAGTCCATGATAGACAGTGTCACCCCAATAATTATAACTTCAACTCTTCCGCAAAGCCAGTTGATGGAGATCTGCAGACACAGAAACCACAGGAAGCCGGGATGCCGGGATAGACTGTATGTTCCATCAGTCACCGCCGTTCTTATATTTCCCGCTGAATCCGGGGCCCCTGCGGCGGTTTCGACAAAGAGAGAGTAAATAAGCAGTGTGAGGGATGCAAGCATCACGATGTATTTGGGAATCAGCATCGAGGATTGGGAAAAAGAGGGTCTATAGAGAAAAATTTCCAGGAATAAGGCGAGAATTACAGAGCTGAAGCCGATAAATGAAGTAATCCGTGTTACTGCCGGATGATTATAAAGCTGAGACAGATCATAGATGAGGATACAGAGGAAGCCGAAACCACCGAAGTATAGGCTATATACCATGTATATATTATATGATATACTTATTTTAATGCAAAGGGAGAAATTGAACAAATTTCACAAAAGAAATTTAATCATCTAATACCATGAATATTGATATTTCATCCCTGATCCCCGGGATTGCTTTTGTACCATATATACTCTTCACCATTTTCGGTTTCAACCAGAGAAAACGGGAAGGTATCCGGCTCTCGTTTGTATATTACATGTGTGTCATGGCCATCTGGAGCTTCGGCTCGTTCATGATGCACGTGAATACCGGGTTCCTCTCCACTCTCTTCTGGAACCGTTTCATGGTTACGGGAATGTTCGGCGGGCCTATCACCATCTTCCACTCCTTCCTGGAACTGTCCGGGACGAAAAAAAAACGCTACAACTTCATTCTTTACACGGGATACTGCATATACGCTTTTCTTCTCTATTTGAATTTTACCGGCCGTATCGTATCCGACGCAGGTTTTATAGACGGCATCTTCTACTATACTCTTGCCGACGGCTCGTTCATCGCCTATATACTCAGCTATTCCTTCATCCTGTTTGGCATCTACCTGTTGATAAGGGAACTTGCACACGCGGATGATCCTTATCTGGAACGAAAATTAAAGCTCCCCCTGATCGGCACCATCATCATGCTCGCCGGCGTATTGACGAACCTCTACGAGCCTTTCGGCAGATTTCCAATAGACCTTTTCGCGTCGACGATCAATGCTTTTTTCATCTTCTATGCTATCTACAAATACCGCCTGGTAAACTATTCCGCCTTCGTACTGCAGGCAATTCTGTATTTTATTCTGGTCACTGTCTGCGGGTTCTTCTTCTACGGGATTCTCTACTGGATTTTCCCCCCTACACGGGAGATCCCGATGGACAGGGCGATAATACCATTCTTTTTTCTGGGCATAATCGCCGCGTTGATCTTTGTCCCTTTACGAAACAGCGCGCTTTCCCTCATGGAAAAAATTTACTTCGGGAAACGGTTCAAATATTATCAGAACCTTGGCGGCTTTCTGGATAACCTGACCACCATAGTTGAGCTGGAAGTGCTGGGCAGCGCCACTGTTCAGAGAATAGTAGAATTATTTGACATAGAATGGGCCTTCATGCTCGTACTCGATTATTCGACCCGAAACTACAGAATCAGCGCGCAGGTTGGTCTTCCTCTTGATGAGGATACCCAGCGTGAGTTTCTGCTCAAAAGGTCCAATCCTTTTATGGAGATGATTGCACACACACAGAGGCCTCTGCTGAGCCAGAACATGGAGATCAAAACAGGAGTCACCATACAGGGAACGGAAATGCATCCGAGTCTGGTAATGCCTCTCCAATTCAAAGAGCGCACAAACGGCTGTCTTGTTCTCGGGCGCTGCCGAGAAAAGGAATTTTACGACCAGTTTGATATCGAGATGATAGAAATACTGGGAAGTCAAAGCTCTATGGCTCTGGAAAACGCCATCTCATTCGAACGTCTCCGCCGGCAGCAGAAACGCCTTCAGGACCTCAATAAAGAGATTATCATCAGCAGAAACAAGCTGGAGGCCTTCTTCGATGGGATTACGGCTCCAATTTCCATACAGGACATTAACTATAATATAATAACCATAAACTATTCGGGCTCCCGCTACTGCGGTAAAATCTATGATGAACTGGTCGGTAAAAAGTGCTACAAGGCATTTTTCAACCGGAACAAACCCTGTGAAAACTGCATGGCCCAGGATTGCCTGCACATGCAGATACCCTTCCAGTCTGAACTCACGGACGAGATAACAGGATCGACTTTTTCAAACCACTTCTATCCAATCAGCGTACCGGATGAGTCCCAGAAGATCTTCCTGGAATTTTTTCAGGATATTACCCAGCAGAAAAAACTGCAGAAGGAACTGGTACAGTCCGAGAAACTCGCCGGGATCGGGACCCTTGCCTCGGGAATCGCCCATGAAATAAACAACCCCCTCACCGGAATAATCGGTACCGCGGAGCTTCTCAAGGATGATATCGGGAATAATCCGGAACAGGCTGAATACGTCAATGATATTATCAACTATGCCCAAAACGCGGCCGAAGTTATCAGTGAACTGAAGACCTACACCCATAAGGAACAGCACAAAACCCAGTCCGTTCTCATTCATGAGATTATCGAAACGTCACTCAAGATGGCCGGACGGGGTATGCAGCTGACCGGCGTCACGGTTGAAAAGGACTTTCAAAATGATATCACTATCCAGGCTGATCCGGTAGAGCTGCAGCAGATCTTTCTGAACCTGATCATCAATGCCGTTCAATCCATGCAGGGGAACGGGACCCTGACGATTACCACCCGGATCAACGGAGATTTAGGCCTTATTTCGATAAAAGACACTGGCGAGGGTATAAAAAAACAGAATATTGATAAAATCTTCAATCCCTTTTTCACAACCAAGGCTCCCCGGCAGGGCACAGGGCTTGGCCTGAGTATTACCCAGCAGATAGTCGCGAAACTGGGCGGGCGGATCATGGTAAAGAGCCAGCCTGAATCCGGCACCGAATTTTCTATCCATTTCCCCCTTTCAGAGGAGGAAACACAGAGGATACGTTTCGTGCACGCCGTGACGTCTCAGCAGCTCGAGGACATCTTTTTCCTGCAGCGGAAAATTCTGGTCGGTGAAAAGGGCTACCTGGAGGAGACCATCCGGAGGGCGATAGACGAAAAGGCTTTTCATATCCTGGCGTACAGGGGCCTCCAGCCGGTGGGGACCGTATCATGCATCACCCCTGAAATGTCCGGCGCCCTGCCGATAGAAAAACACTTCAAACTGAATGGTGAAAAGAGCGATAAGCGCTGTGTTGAAATCGACCGGCTCGCGGTGGTACATGAAGAACGCGGCAGTATCGTACCCCTGGGATTGATGACCCTCTCGTATTTATATGCCAAGTCTCAGAAGGTGGAAAAACTCTTCCTGGATGTTTTTTCCGATGAGAAGAAATACATCGCCATGTACAACAAACTGGGATTTCATGTGCTCGGTGAATACAAGGCCCCGCTGCCTGTCACGGTTATGTCCCTCGATTACATGACCGATTATGAGAAGAAAGCCGCCCGGATGGAGCAGTTTGTAAAACCCTTTATGAAACGCCTGGTGAAACATGTGGATTTTAACGAATCCGATAAAGAGCTGATATTCAAGGCTGTGGAAATGGTCACCTCGGAGCAGATCCATTAGGATATAGCCGCTGCCCGCTGTAATCACCACGGTCAGATAAAAATACCCGCTGTCCATCAGGATACCCGTCGTCCCTGGTAAATCCAGTCAATAGCGCAATTAAAACTCAATCACCCTCTTCAGAGCCTTCAGACCCTCCGCCTGAATTGATTTGCTGGAGTACTGCCCCGCGTACTGATCGGGGTTCAACTGTGGAATGGAGAGCCCGTACTCGCTGTTCAGAACGTCTATAAAGGCGTTGGCGCACAGTGCATGGCCCAGATTGTTCGGGTGTACACCGTCCAGACTGAAGGTGGTGTTGTCCTTGTCCTGCAGGGCGTGGAGTCCGGAATACCCTCCGAAGGGCGTCAGACCACTCTCATCCCACCAGGCGCTCTTGATGTCTACCAGCGGCACATCATGGCTGATACTCAGCGCGGACAGAGCACTGTTGTAACTGTCGATAAATCCCTGGGCGGTGACCTCCTCCTCCGCTGTGAGGGTGAAGTTGCCGGGAAGCGGAAGTCCCCCGGGACTCAGGCCGAGGCCCTCCATGGCGGTGACCAAATCGCCGGCATCAGAGTCCGAGAAATTGTATGGTGCTGCCTCCAGGGCAGCCTGGTCCGGAATACCGAGGCCGGAATCAATCGCATCATCCTCATCGAGGTCCATGTACATGATGGCCCCGCTCAGGAGCAGATGGGGCGCCCCGGCCTCCTCGAGCAGAAGGGGGATATAGAGTTCTTCTGTGTCGTCATCATCGAAATCCACGGGTTCAAATGTAAGCGGATCAAACACGCAGGGCACCGGTTCATCTCCGAAGCCGCTCACGATTTTCTTAATCCCGTCCAGGGCGGACACAAAAGGCAGGTAGTTGGGTATGCTTGACATGACGATCCTGTCGGTGATTGCTTTCAGATCGTCCAGCAGCAGACCGTATTCCGTCGCGAAATCACCTGCTGTTGTGGGCGGATCGGCACCGGAGAACTCACTCTCATTGACACCGCCGCCGTTGAGTACTACGTGAAGGATATCGTTGTTTCCGATCCACAGCATGATGTAATCCGGTTTCAGCAGGGCCGCCTGTTCCACCACGCTTCCCAGTTCGGGAACCAGCGGCTCCGAATCATGCAGCAGGTTGCGGAGGACTATATCGAAGAAATAGTTTTGCAGGGCCTGAGGTTCAGTTGACCTTTCTGTGGTACGGATATTGATAAGCCGGGCCCCGTTGATACCCAGATTGTCGTACGGCCTCTGCAGAATAAGCGAAAATGGATTGAACTGTTCGATTATATACTGCTCCATTGCATCGGGATCTGCGAGTTCCGCAGGGGTCCAGTATGTAGCAGTGATGGTACCCCCCGACAGTGTGAAAGGCTTTTTGTATGGTGGTGTACCGATACCATCACTATACGATAATAGATACGGCTGCTGATAATCTCTCGCAGCTCCCACCTGCTGCGCGATGAGGTATGGATAGTTATGTTTTTGGGAATCTTCCGTAAGCCCCGCGTCCTGGGTCCCCATGGTGATGCTGTCGCCGATGGCAACGATCTTCGGCGGTTCTGGTCCCGGATCACTCGGCTGCCTGCAGCCTGCAAAGAAAAGAACTGTGAGAAGAACAATGAAAAGGATTGCCACGATAATCTTTTTTTTCATGGTCCTGCTCCTTGTACTGGTATTATAGAGATACACCCGTGTATAAGACAGGCATAGATTCCTTCGAGGCACGGATGTGTAACTTTTTCGTCGGTCTGATGAGAAGCGCGGCGGCATTCATTACGGGCGGCACTCACTCAGGACAATGCCCAACCAAAGCGGCCCTCAATCCAGGTCCCCGCGCGCGGCTGTTTAAATCATAGGACATGTAATAATGGAAGTCAATATCACTGCCCTTTACTCCCGTGCCAGAGCAAGGACTGTGTGCAGCAGCACGCTGGCCCCCGCGATCAGGTCTTTTTCACTGGTGTCCTCTTCCGGGCAATGGCTGCGCCCTCCTATGGAGGGAACAAAGATCATCCCGGCCGGAGTGATCCCCGCCATAATCTGCGCGTCATGCCCCGCTCCGGAGGGAATCTCCATCCACGCGTACTGCATTGTCTCCGCCCCCCGGATTATCGCCTTCCGCATCGAGCGGCACATGTCCACCGGAAGACTGCGGCCGGTGACGTTGAGAGAATATGATAGTCCTGTTCCGGAGGTTATTTCATCCGCGATTTTCTTAACTTCATCAAGAATATGCTGCAGTTCTTCTTCAGTGGCGGCCCTGAATTCAACCAGGACCGTCGCCCGGCCGGCTACCACGTTGTACACCCCCGGCTCGGCTTTTAGGCCGCCGAATGTTATCACCGCCTCAGGATACTGTTCACATATCCTTCTGTGTGAACGTGTAACACACTCCGCGGCGGCAAGCACGGCATCCGCCCGCAGGTCCATCGGCGTAGTGCCGGCATGGTCCGGCCGGCCTGTAAAAGTTAACTCCAATGTGGTCCGGCCGAATATCGCGCTCACGACCCCGATGGGCAGTTTTGCGTGTTCCAGGCGAGGCCCCTGTTCGATGTGCAGTTCCAGGTAACCTGCCAGCTGGTCTTTGTCCCGTACTGCCTTCCTGATACCTTCAGCGGTGAGGCCCCCGGGAATGATTTCAGACATGGCTTCGAAGTCTTCCGGAATAGCGGCGGTGCTCCCGATAAACCTCCGAATCATTTCGTCAGTGCAGCTGCCGGCGACAGCCATGCTTCCTAAAAAATCTTCAAAACGCCCCTCTTCATCGGTAAAGGCTATGGCTTCCAGATTATAAGGGAGGCTGAGCCCGTTTTCCCCGATCACCCGCAGCACTTCCAGAGCCGCGATTACTCCCAGCGCCCCGTCATACGGGCCGCCGTGAGGTACCGTGTCGATATGTGAGCCCAGGACCAGAGTCCGTGCATCTGCGGTAGCGCAGTCCAGTCGTATCAGCAGGTTTGCAGCCGTATCCGTTCTGACTGAAAACCCGGCCTTTGAAGCCAGATCGATTACATACCGGCGGGCTTCCCGCTCCGCGGGTGAAAAGACGGGCCTGTCCCTGCCCCCGCCGTCCTCATCGGGTAAAAGTCCGATAAGGGCCAGTTGTTCCAGATTTTCCAGAAAACGAGTGTGATTGATCCTCAATATTGTGCCTCCTCGATCAAAACCGAACATATTCGCATCATACCGGAACAGCGCCTTACTCTTTACCAGCTGAGGGTTCCGGGGAATCAAGAAGTTTTTCCATGCCTGTCAGATTTTCCGGAAGCAGCGGCAGTTCGGGTCCCCGTTCCAGCAGGGCCGAGACCTTATCAGGATCAGCGCCCATGGCGTTGAGCAGTTCACGCTGGGTCTCCTTGATCATCCTCAGGTCTCTTGGGCTGATTTCTACCGGCTGAAATGAATCGGAGTTGAAATAATCGCTTATGCTGCTGCGGATCCCCCGAAACAGCTCGCTGTCGATAAAAGAATTGAGCCACGGAAAGTCCGCGTCATTCTCGGAGCCCTCCACATGCGGCTCTGCAAGCCCCGCCAGGTCCTGGTTCATCTCAATTTTGGCCTGGGTATCGATGGCCAGGTTTTCGATCTGTCCTTTGAGCCTCGCGATGACCTTGTTCTTTTCATCCAGCTGCCGCTGATGTTCCCGCTGCCGTCTTTTATCGCGTATCCGGAAATAACGCATATATGAACCCAGTTCATCCGCGTCTCCGGAAAGTCTGTTCAGGATCGATGACAGCCGTACAAGGAGTTCATTGTCCTGTTCATGCGGGTATCTCACCCGGTGATCTATCTCGCCCCAGGCTTCTTCGAAGAGGGTCCGTACCTGGACCTCTACCAGAAAATCTTCGTTTTTCGGCCGCGTACGCAGCAGGTAATGGACAGAGCGGTACCCGTATTTATGTTCCTGCACAAGACAATCGCTTTTACGATAATAATCGGTTATCCTTTTTGAATCACCGGACCTGACATACGCCACCGGAGTCTCCGACAGGTCCCAGTTTTCACAGATATACTTGTGAATACCCTGCCAGTCCTCCTTGAACAGATGAAGGGCCCGTATTCCCACGAGGTCCGTTAACTCCTGGCGATAATTTTCATGACTTATGAGCCGGTCGGGATTTTCCATTCTTTTACGGACAATTTTTTCCAGAAGGTGCTCGGTAGTCTTGAGCCGGTAGTTGAGGGAATGGATCGCCGGACTGCCGATCATCTGGTCTATGACAAAGCGCCCCACTGAATCCAGGGTAGGCTTGAGTTTATCATATTCTTTTTCAATCTTTTTCAGTTCGTCCCATGACAGGCCAAGCTGCAGGAAATCATCCTCGGATAAAGAAAACCGGTTGAGAATATCGTTTTTGCGCATACGTCTAAGATACTCGAGGTCATCCCATACGGCAAGATATTCAGACGAAAGATTACATGCCGCGTCTGTCAGGACCGGAACATCGCCCTTCAGTCAGCGCAGAATCAATCTCCTCCGCTATCAGAAGCAGTCCTTCGACGAGGGACTTCAATCCGGATGATGGAATGCAGGGGAAAAATGGAACCCATACCTGAACCGGTAATGCGCGGAATGAGAATTTCATCGCGGGCCAATCAATCAAAAAAGCTTTCAGCATCCGGATCAAGGCCAGCGGTGAATAGATGGATAAGACAAGCATTGTTTTCATAATTCTTTTATAAAATAAATAACACACTGATATTCCGCAGCTGAAAAACTCACACAGATGAGATCTATTGTCAACAATATTCAATTCAATAAAATCCTTCCTACTCTTCTATCGTCATATGTATTCTGGTGAGCGGCAAATCTTTCCGGGCATCATAACAATATGTACAAATAAGAAAAGCGTGGTATATTTATAAAGAGGTATTATGCGCGGTAATCATACAAGAACGACAGTTTATTTTCTTTTTCTCCTGTTCGGCGTTTTCGCGCTTTTTTCATGCACCCCGGATATGAGCTGGAACAGCGATTTTATTGTCTCCTCAGATATAAGAGTCGGGACCCAGTACATCGATATAGTGGTGACCGCATCAGAGACCCAGTATTATGACTTCGTCGCCGCAGCGAACGCTGCTCACACCATCAGGCTTACAAGCCTCGACTCCGATATGGGCTGGCAGCTGTTCAGCAGTCCGAGCTACAGCAGCCCCGGCATTATCGTTTCAGTAAATACGGACATCGGCGGTTCTGGGGATGAGGTCGGAGGTACCGGCGCCCTCGTTTCCGGTCAGAAATATTACATTGCCGTTGAAGAATACGGCGGGACATCCGGTATGTTTGATATTCTGATTACCTACCCATAGGGAGTGTCACCCCGCTGAGAAGCTTCCGTTTCAGGAATACATCCCGCAGATTTCTCCGTACCTGAAGCAGCTCGTAATGTGGTCGTTGATGATCCCGGCAGCCTGCAGATGGGAATACATGATCACCGGCCCCAGGAAGGAAAAGCCCCTCTTCTTCAGGTCCTTGCTGATCGTTTCCGAGAGCGCGGACTTCGCGGGGACTTCCTCCTGGACCTTCCAGCCGCCTACAATCGGCTTCCCGCCGGTAAAGCCCCACAGATAGCTGGAAAAACTGCCGAATTCTTCCTGCACTTCCAGGAAATGCCGCGCGTTTTTTACGGCGGCTTCTATCTTTTTCCGGTTCCGGATTATCCCGGCATCAGCCATAAGCTCTTCTATTTTTTTCTCATCGTAGAGGGCAACTTTTTCCGCCCGGAAATCCGAGAAAGCCTTCCGGTACCCCGCCCTCTTCCGAATGATGGTGAGCCAGCTCAAACCCGCCTGCGCGGATTCGAGAACGAGAAATTCGAACTGGGTCCGGTCATCATGGACCGGGACGCCCCACTCAGTATCGTGGTACTGTACGAGCTCAGGATGCTCTGACCATGGACATCTTTTCATACATGTATATATAACATGGAAACCACGACGCCGCAATGCGTCTGGCATGGGCAAGGCGGCCGTATTTCCATGTCCGTTCAATTCCATATCACCAAAACTACCAAACAGAATCAGATATTTTTTATTGGATTACGTATATTTATACGGATGCATCGGCCAGTAGCGCATGATACGATATGCGTGTCTTCATTTTATAGATTCACGCCTGCTGACGCGGGGTGCAAATTTTCTCAGGAGGAAGAAATGCATTCACGAAGAATAATCTATCTGATAATCTTGTCCGTTGTCTTAAGTATTGTATCAGGTTGCAATAATCCAGAAAATCCGGATACTCTCTTCTTTGAAAGCGATCCCGTTTTACCGGACATATCAGGACCGTTTGAACCGTCGGACGAAGTAAGCGACCTTCTGATCCTCCCGCATGCCACCATGATCGAGCTCACCTGGAAAACCCCTCTCAATGAGGATTATCATCATGTAATGATTACATGGATTCCGGCGACCAGCGAAAGCCAGCCAAAGCAGATTCCAGGCTTACCCGGAGTAACTCAGCATATTGAAATAAACGGTTTTACCAGCAGCACGGAGTACACTATATTGGTCCGGACCGTTGATACGAACGATATTGTTTCTCAGGGACTGTCCCGTTCGGTAACTACTGACCCGCTGTAGCATCAGCACTCCTTTTTAAAGACCCGGAATATGATAAACACATGATTTATTTCTACAGGCGTATTCGAAGCTGAACTCTCCTTCTAGATCCTGTCTCAGGGGCCCTGATAAAAATCCTGTGGACAGGCTGTACACAGGATAGGGTGTATAGCCTTCTGCCGGCAGGATCACCAGCAGCCGGCGGACAAAATCCGGCGGCTGCTGATTTAAGTATAAAATTATTTCATAGTATTCAAAATCCTCATAGCATCAGGTAAAGATCTCTGTTTGCCGTCAAGGAATCGGAAGCCTGTAGGCAGAAAGTACTTGAAGCCGATGGTCACATTCAGCTGCATCTTCCAGTAGTCCATGAAACCCTTACCGGGGTCGTAATCGTAGCTGGAGCCGTCATTATTCTTTATTATGTTATAGTTGTAAAATTCGGTATTGAGACTTACATAGGGGGCCAGACGCTCGGATACAAAATAATATGCCGTCGCGTTCGGCTTGATGCTGAATATTAGTGCCAGGCTGTCGTCAGGATTATCCGCGCCGTTATTTTTCCCGTCAACGCCCGGTACAATAGTAAGGCCGGTATCCAGCCCCGCGGAAAAGACCATTGGAGATGATCCGGTGAAGTAGTAGTCACAGCCTATTCCCAGGCTCAGGTCCAGAATGTTATTAATATCATCGCCGTTATCATCCGACTTACGCCAGTAGAATAACCCGGGCATAAACTGGAGCGACAGCTTGTCCATGACAAAAAGACCTATACTGCCTGTGGCATCAAGAAACATGTTATATTCGCCCTCGTTGGCCTCACGGCTGTCCGCGTCGGTAATATAAGCGCTGGGTGCCCACGTGAGATGGAGTTCACCGCCAAACTCCATGTTTCCGGCGTCGAAAATGTCCGCGGGCTGGGCCCACAGCATAGCCGCGCAGAACAAAACTGCTACCGTCAATACGATTTTTTTCATTTATTTCCTCCACGTAATTTTAATTTCATACATAGCTTATCATCAGGATTTAAATGCCCGCAACAACAAAATATAAAAAAGGGGACTACGCCGGCTGGCGGTAGTCCCCCTGATGCGTTTCGGGCGGTGCCGATACTCAGCCTTTTGTCTTCTTGAACTCAGTCATGTAATCCGCCAGCGCCTTCACACTTTCGATCGGGAGGGAGTTGTAGATGGAAGCACGGCAACCGCCAACGGAGCGATGTCCCTTGAGCCCGAGCATTCCGCGTTCCGTGGCTCCGGCGATAAACTCTTTTTCGAGCTCCTCGGAGGGCAGCCTGAAGACCACGTTCATGTCGGACCTGACCGAGGTGTCCACCGGGCAGGAGAAGAACCCTCCGCTCTTGTTTATGACATCATAGAGTACAGATGCCTTTGCGGTATTGATCTTCTGTATCCCTTCGACTCCGCCTTTGCCTTTCAGCCATTTCAGTACCTTGTTTACCGCGTAGATCGAAAAAACCGGCGGTGTGTTGTAGAGAGAGTCCTTCTCCGCGTGGGTCCTGTAGCTCAGGTAGACCGGCAGGTTGTCCGGTGATGCCTCCACAAGGTCGTCACGAATGATGACCACGGTGACCCCGGCGGGACCGACGTTTTTCTGGGCCCCGGCATAGATGAGACCGAAATCAGCAACATCGACGGGACGGCTGAGAAAATCGGAAGACATGTCGGCTACGAGGGGAACATCTCCGGTGGCAGGGAAAGACTTCCACTGTACACCGCCGATTGTCTCGTTTGAGGTCAGGTGAACATAGGCTGAATCCGCGGGGGCTTTAATCGCCGCGGGGTCCGGCAGAGCGTTATATTGAGAACCGGAGCCGTCCCAGATTGGCCGGGCCTGGCCTACCTTCTTAGCGTCGGCAAAGGCCTTTTTTGCCCAGGCGCCGCTCAATGTATAGTCGGCGGTTTTTCCGGCAGTAAGCAGGTTCATCGGGAGCATGGCAAACTGAAGGGTACCCCCTCCCCCGAGCATAAGCACCTTGTAATTCTCCGGAATAGCCAGCAGCTCCCGAAAGAGAGCGGTTGTCTCCGAATGGACATCGTCATACATGGGGCTTCTGTGACTTGTTTCTATCATCGAAATACCCTGTCCGTGGTAATCCGCGATCTCCGCCTGCAGTTCTTCAAGCACCTCCACCGGCAAAGTAGCCGGGCCGGCGTAAAAAATATGTTTTCTCATTTTTATTCCTCCATAGCTTTGAGTTTTACACTGTAGATATTGGGACTGGAATCCTCGATCCGCTTCAGGGCGCTTTTGCTCAAATCAGTGTCTACCTGTATATTCGCGCACGCTCCCTGCGCCCCCATGAAAATAATATTCTGCATCCGTTCCACGTTTATCTTTTCATCCCTTACCACATCCAGAACATCGGCCAGGATCCCTACCGTGTTCCTGTGATGGATGGAAAGGATATATTTCGCGGGGGTCTTCAGCATCAGGTTTACGCAGTTCGGAACATCTCCCGTGTTGCGGTACTCTTCGATTATCCTGACTGTCTCATGGGCGACAGCCAGCTGCGCCTGGTTCGTGGATGCTCCTATATGGTGGGTCCCGTAGACCCCGTTCATACTGGCTAATTTACTCTGAAATTCCCCGCTCTTCGCCCCTGGTTCATTCTGGAACACATCGAGACCGGCCTTTATACCCCGGGTTTCGACAGCTTTGATGAGAGCAGCTTCATCCACAACCTCCGCCCTGGATGTATTTATAAACCAGGAACCCTCGTTCATGGCGGAGAAGAACTCCGTACCTATCATTTCCCTGGTATCCTGAGTAAGGGCCAGATGGACGCTTACGATATCCACAGCCCGGGCGCAGTCCAGCGGAGTCTCGCAGTATTTTACACCCAGCTCATCAGCCCGCTCAGGGGTCAGCGACCGGCTCCACGCGTAGACCTTCATACCAAAGGCCCGGGCCCGGGTGACCACTTCCTGGCCGATACGACCGGTGCCTATGATGCCCAGTTTTTTTCCTGCTATCCCGTCGGCCTTTGAATATTCCGCCTTGTTCCACCTGCCTGCTTTCAGGTCCGCTACGTTTTCCGGTATCCTGCGGTCGATACTCATAATCAGACCCATGGCGAGCTCCGCCACGGCAATCGAGTTCTTCCCTGGACAATTGGCGACATACACGCTCTTTCCGGATGCCGCGTCGATGTCAATGGTGTTGTATCCTGCTCCCGCGCGTATAATCAGGTTCAGAGACGGACCCGCCTCGATCATCTCGGAAGTTACCTTTGTTGAGCGGACCACCAGAACTTCCGGCTGCAGCTCCCTTATCCCTTCAACCAGCTCCTTGTCTTTCCAGGCTGCCTCATAGATTACCTCACATCCTATTTCTTTTATATCTTCCACGGCGGAATCCGGGAATTTATCAGAAATCAGTACCCGTGTCGACATGTTCACCTCCATATACTTGTAATATAAATAGTATCAGGAACTTCACGGAGAAATTCCGCGATTATCATGTCCCTGTAAACACAGTGATCACGACAATCCATTCGTGACATGATAAAGCTCCTGAATACAGGTTATCAGCATATGCGTAATTTTGTCAAATAATTTTTTGCATTAATATAAATATCATATAAATTATTATGTATATTCGTAAATTATATGCTTTTTACTTGCCATTTAACGTCCCTGTCATTACAATCACTGTTAGACTGAGAAAAGAGGTTTGTATGACACCCAAAGATATCGAGCTGGATAAAACTGACATACTTATACTTCATGAGCTGCAGATGGATGGGCGGGTCTCA
>Ga0272442_10006409_pt1 | contig 15474 bp, 10 predicted proteins | sample SSMForm2O_FD_200262 | JGI IMG/M metagenome (GOLD analysis project Ga0272442, IMG submission 200262) | Marine sediment archaeal communities from Little Sippewissett salt marsh, Falmouth, MA, United States - SSM-Form-2O | ecosystem: Environmental > Aquatic > Marine > Wetlands > Sediment ...
CTTCGGCTACGATGCATCTCCATCCAACCCACGCTTGTCAGTTTTTCCAAGGCGGTACCGCTCTCCATCCAGAAAGTGATACCGCCGCTCTCTCCCGATACTCAGAATCCGCTCTTGCGACCGTATGTATCGATCAGAGGTTCAAGCAACATTCTACTCGCTCAGAACGAACTCCGGAATATTTGGCGGGAGGAGGTCGGGCTTTGTACAGGTACTGTCAAGCTCGTAGTACTTCCCGCTTTTTGCCGACTCCATGAATCCCACCATGGTTTCCAGCACATGATAGGCCATCTCGCCGCTTGCCCTGTTTTTCCGCCCGTTCTTGACGGCGTAACACATGTCTCCCAGTCCGACACCCCTGCTGTTAGCGTTGTAGCCGTAGATAACCGGTATCTCGTCCCAGCTCTCCATCTTTGGTTTCCTCGGAATCTGTGTCGGGTAACCGGTCCAGTCGGAATCCTTGCCCCGTCTGAAAAATATTTTTCCTCCGAATATGTTCGGGCCGCCGTAGGGATCATCCTCATGCATGTATATCGTTCCCTCACGGCCGTAAATCTCCAATCTGGGAAGATGCGGGTCCCAGACATCGAAACTCATGAGCACCGTTCCCATTGCGCCGCTTGCAAAATCCATTATTCCTGAGATATGGGTTTCGTTCTCGACCTGGATTTTCTCACCGTATTTAGGCTGACTCGTAATCGTTCTCTCATTAAAATACCGTCGTGTATTACCGACCACTCTTTTTACGGGACCAAGCATCGAGATGAGGGCCGTCATGTAGTAAACACCCATATCGAACATCGGGCCCGCGCCTTCGCGGTAGATAAACGTCGGGTCCGGATGCCACACTTCATGACCGTGAAACGCACAAAAAGCGGTTGCGGCGACCGGTTCGCCAATCCATCCGTCCTCAATGAGCTTCCTGCACGTCTGAAGCCTTCCACCGAGAAAAGTGTCGGGCGCGCATCCGACATAGAGCTTTTTCTCATCCGCGAGTCCTATTATCTTCTTTCCATCTTCCAGATTAATGGCAAGGGGTTTCTCGCTGTAGGCGTGCTTTCCCGCCTTCAGAGCGGCAAGGTAGATTTCCGCATGGGACTGAGGAGTTGTGAGATTGAGAACCATGTCGATATCCGGATCATTTATTATCTCATCAACAGTACAAGCCTTCGGTATATTGTATTCCTTTGCCTTTGCCTCAGCACGTTCCTTCAATAGATCCGCGCAGGCGACGACGTCCATAACGGACCATTTTTCACAATTCTGGAAATAAATATCGCAGATATTTCCGCATCCAATAAGTCCGACTTTCAAAGTATTCATCTCTCTCTTTCCTCCTGGATACTGTATTATGCTTAAGCTGTAATGCTTACAATAGTCTCCCCTTTTACATCGAATCCAATATGGGTTTAATATGGTCATAGGTTTCCTGCGAACCCTTTACCGGATCCGGGTTATAGCCGCCGAAGAAGCCTTCGTACTCGGCCTGGAGCCACCCGTCGAAACCCACATCCTTGAGGGTTTTCAGAAAAAGCTTGAAATCGATATCTCCTTCTCCCATGGGGGCGTATCCGCGGGCGGCAGGAACATCGGTCTCCTTTGATTCCTCTGCCTTCGCGTCCTTCACGTGCACTGCGACTATGTAGTCCTTCAGCGCCTTCACCACTTCGATCGGATCGTCACCTGCCTGGTAGTAGTTGCTGGGATCTATATTCGCATAGAAGTTTTCGCCGACAGCCTCTTTGGCTTTTAAAAATCGCTCAAGGGTGTCTATCGGCCACGTTGCAACCGCTTCCATGCCGAGCTTGATACCGCGTTCTCCCGTATAATCCGATGCCCATTTGATACCCTCGATCACCTGCTTCCACATGATTTCGGGTGAGTACCCGGGCGCGGGCGGTCCAGCGACCGCGACGATGAGGTCGATACCGAGTATCTCGGCGAGCTTAACCACATCGATGAGGGTATCCTTCGCCTCCTGTATCCGCTCGTCGCTTCCGCTCCAGCTGCTCATGATGCAGAGACTCGCGAGCTCCAGGTCCAGGTTTTTCAGGTGCTTTCTAAGCCTCTTTTCATTCTCTATAAGGTACTTCGCTCCCGGCCTCATCTCCTCACCGAACGGATTCTTCCCGAACTCGATCTCCGTTCCCTCGAATCCCATGGATGCGATGCTATCCAGACACTGCCATATAGGCCATCCCGTAAATTGATAGTGGATCGTTGAACAACCTAGTTTCATGTGCTTCTCCTTTGGCTCATTATTCAAGCATAGATTTTTTTATTCACTGTTCATAGTGCGCCGCTTCCTCCTGCGCTATCCTGCACCACTCCACGACATTTGCGGGGTTTTTCCCTATCGTGTGGTTGTCCTTCATCATTATTTCGACGATACAACCCTTCGTCTTTTCAAAACCACGCTTTATATCGGCTCTTACTTTATTTTCATTCAAATCCGCATTCGCAAGATCGAACGGACTCGCCTTCCATGAGAATATATACTTATCCTCCAGATATCCCGCCATCCGCTCCAGATCGATCCACGGCGAGCAGGAAACCCGCCTGAGATTGTGATGGTTCTTTACAATGGGCCATCGATCATGAAGCGGCTCGCAGCAGCCGTAACAGTTCAAACCGAACCGCTTCAGGATCGGATCCTCCCGTGGAAAGATAAACTTCTCATACATCTCGGGTGATACGTGAACCGTCTCCTGGCTCTCTGAAAATCCCCAGAGGTCCCGGGCCCTCACGCGGTTTCCGTCGAAATCCTGTCCCGGGAGATCCGAGGTAAACCCTAATCCGCCTGACCCCACATAGGTGCCGTCGTTATTGAGACTTAAAAGATTGTTTTTTTCTAGACAATCTAATTTGTGCAGAAATCCATTTGATATGATGTCAAGAAGCTCCCCTATCCCGTCCGGATGATCTATGAAGTCGAGGAACATGTTTTCGAGTCCCCTGAGCGTAGCCGCGGGCCAGGTGAGCCCCAGCGACCACCACCAGGTCCCCTTCAGCCTGACGGTGAGAATACCGTCAAACAGCTCCTTTGCGAGCTCGTAACAGCCGTTGGTGGTTTCCCAGTCGATTTGCAGTTCCGGGTAATGAAGCTTGGCGAGATCTGAATCGTAATCCTTTATGGGTGCATCCCAAACATACGAGCCAAGGCTTTCGGTTTGCCGGTACTCGGCGTTTACACCCCAGTCATCCGGGCTCACCGTATAAGGAACGTCGAAGAACGGCTCCACAGGCCGGTCATCGCCCATCTCCTCGCCCCAGAAGATCTCCATTCGCAGGTCCATCTCCCATCGGCGTGCAAGTGTGCTTTTACACACCATCTGGCGCTCTGTAATAATCTCATTCCAACCGTTTTCAGGATCGCAGAAAATGACGGGTCTTGTTTTCTCCAGCCTGTTATGCCTCCTCCACAGGTCTCTTTTATCTTCCATTACCTTGCTTCGTGCCAGGCTTCCGACACGAGCGGCCAGTTCCTTCAGGATCGTACGTTCCCGGTCTTCGACTTTTACGTCTTCGTACTTCAATCCTGTGATAACTTTTGAGAAAACCGTTGTATCCATCCCACAGGATTTTCCGTTTCCATAATCAGACAACATTTATTAATCCGTCCCGGCTGTGTGATAAAGCTCTAGCAATTGAGTTAATGGGGACAATCAACCTACCGTATACGAATTCTGAAAAGAAAAAATAAAGGGCGGGCATATCTGCCCGCATGCCCACCCTTCCGGTATACCATTCTCAATAGTCGCCGGGCAGATGCTCTTCAACGTTATCCATCGTAATTACAGGCGTTACCATGTACTGCCAGTAGGGATCCAACTGCTCCCCAACTTCCATGTCCGAGTTCAGGATTTCCATGATGGGCGCCTCATAGGCGTTTGTCTCATCAATGGGAGACTGAAGAACGTTCATAACGAGGTATCCGTCAACGATTCCCTTCAGTCCTTCCTTGCCGCCACCAATGCAGATGATGGGAACTTCACCTTTGGCGTAACCGGCCTCTTCATAGGCGATCGCCGCTCCCATTGCACTCGCGTCTCCATGGCAGTAAACCGCATCGATCTCATCGCCGTAACGGGTGATGAAGTCCTGCATTACCTGCACGCCGATATCTTTTCTCCAGTTCGCCGGCTGCTGTGCAAGCACCTTAATTCCGGGTGCCAGTACGTCCATGAATCCGCCGGTCCTGCTGAGGCTCGTTTCCTGCCCGGCCGCGCCTTCGATAATGACGATGTTGCCTTTTCCTCCGAGCATTTCATTCATATACTTGCCCGCTATCTGGCCTTCCTCGAAGTTGTTCGGTCCGGAGTAGCAGACGGTATAGGGAATCGAAGCCTCCATCGGCAGTGAGTTGCCCATGAATACATGGATTCCCGCGTCGTAGGCCTTCTTGATACCGGGCGCTATAGCCTGTGAATCGACTGCAAAGAGAACGATGATATCAGGATGCATTGCAATGGCATCGTCCATCTGGCTTGCCTGGAGCTGCGGATCGAACTTGCCGTCGAACATGAAATAATCGACCCCGTTCTTTTCCATGAGCATTTCCAGGTTATCGGTATATACAGGCGGGTAAGAAGACTGCATTCCGATATTGAGCAGTACGACACTCTTTCCCTCATCCTTTTCCGATCCACCGAACATAACGGCGGGAACGAATAATGCAACGATCATGACGAACAACACAACTTTTCCAAATTTCTTCAACGTATCTACCTCCATTAAATTTGTTTACACTTCCCTGAATTTGTTAACACTTCCCTGTAAAACCGCTTTCCGTGATGAATGTCCCACCTCCTTTCGTGTATACGGTAAGACTCAGTAGATCATATATATTTCTTCTTCCTGATATTGATCGCGTCGATAACGAGGATGAGAATAAGCAGAAGTCCCCGTACCATTTCCTGTATGAAGGGGGAAATTCTCATGAGTACCATCGCATTATTCAACGTACCGATGAGGAGGATTCCCTGAAATGCCTTGAAGATACTCCCCTCGCCTCCCTGCAGGCTTATACCCCCGAGAAGGACTGCTGTTATTACCAGCAGCGCGGTATACATGCCGATCCTGCCGGAGGCTACATGCAGCTTCGCGGCAAGGATAACGCCCGCGAATCCGGAAAGCATCCCGGAAATGGTAAAACACATAATACGCACACTGTCGACCTTGATTCCGAAAAACTTACTTGCAGTAATATTTCCACCAACCGCAAAAATATTTCTTCCAAAGAAGGTTTTTTGAAGCAAGATCTCGAACGCAATGAGGAGTACAATATATATGATGATGGGGAGCGGAATATTCAGGACCTTTGTCTGTGCGAGCAGGGGGAAGGCGTCATTCGTACCGGGAATGGTATGTGCCTTTGTAATGGCAAATACGACCCCGTTGAGGAGTACCATCATACCGAGTGTGACTGCAATTGACGTAAGCCTGAGCTTGGTAACCAGTATTCCGTTTATTAAACCGGCGACCGCACCTCCGCAGATACCCGCGAGGATCCCGACCGCAACTCCGTATCTCTGGAAAACAATTGCCAGGACCGTACCCAGCGCCATCATCGAGCCGACGGACAGATCTATCTCACCGAGTATGATGAGAAACGCCATTCCAATGACAATTATTCCCTCTATGGAAATGTAATAGAAAATATTCGTAATGTTTTCAAAGGTAAGGAAATAGTTTGATCGTATGGACAGGAATATTCCTATAACGAGTATAATGAGAAGTATCTTTTGATCGGCTATGAAACCACGCAATTTTTTACTTTTCAAATCTTCCCCTCGATCTGACATCGGATATTATCGCGATTATTATCAACATTCCCTTGGCAACGTTCTGAAAGGCGAAGGGAACGTTGTACAGCGTAAGCACATTGATGATAACGGCAAGCATGAGCACGCCGATAATCGTTTTGATAATGCTCCCTCTGCCGCCCTGCAGACTCGTCCCACCGATTACTACCGCTGTGATGGCATCAAACTCGAATCCGACCCCGGTAACGGGACTCGCGGTGATCATACGCGAACTGAACATAACGGCAGCTGCCGCGACCGATAAACTCGATATCACGAATGTCATTGTTCTGACAAGTGTTGAGCGAATTCCGACGATACGGGCCGATTCATGGTTTGTGCCGACGTAGAATATCTTTCGTCCAAAAGAAGTTTTCATCAAAATTATCTGATAGAAGGCTGCTATAAAGATAAAAATGATAACGTGAATCGGTACCCCGGCCAGCTTTCCCTTTCCTATTACGGCAAACCACGTATCCGGTATTCCGAATATAATCGAGCCCCCCGTATAGAGAAGGGCCAGCCCGGAAAAAACAGAGAGAGATCCGAGCGTAACGATAATCGAATTCACATTGAATACCGTTACGATAAGACCGTTAAAGAGGCCGATGAAAATTGCAATACAGATCGGCAGCGCTATACCGAGGATATCGCTTTTCTGCTGAGCCGTTATTGAAATAAGGTTGAGAAGAGAAAAAACGGAACCAACGGAAAGGTCCAGACACCCTCCGATCACAACGAGGGTCATCCCGCAGCTTATCGTTGCTATAACCGATACCTGTTTTAACAGATTGACGAAATTGTTGACGGTATGAAACTCGGGCGTTGTGAGCGATATACCCAGGGCAAGAAGTATCAGTATTATAAGCTGTGTTTGATCTTTTAATAAATTCAGTATTTTTTCTTTTGTCATATGACCTTACGCTCTTGTCGCAGCTACAATTATATTTTTTGTTGTAACTTCATCGTCCGTAAACTCTCCGCAGGTTTCACCCTTGGAGAGGACGACGACCCTGTTCGCGAGCTTGTTTATCTCGGGGATCTCGGATGAGAGAAAGAGTATGGACGTTCCGCGGCTGGCGAGTTCCCGAATGATACGGTGGATCTCCTCCTTGCTTCCCACGTCGATGCCCCTCGTCGGATCATTCAGGATCATAAGCTTCGGTTCCACCGCGAGCAACCGCGAAAAAATCGCCTTCTGCTGGTTGCCCCCGCTCAATCCCACAATCGCTTCAAGCGCGGAAGGAGTTTTTATCGCAAGACGTTTGATATAGGTATCCACGATCTCGGTCTCGACCCTTCCCCGAATAAAGAAACGCTTGTGCCTGTTGAATAACCAGAGAGGGGAGATGTTATGCTTAACGCTCATGCTCAGGAAAAGCGACTGGAGTTTTCGCTCCTCAGGGAGGTAGACAATCCCGAGGTTTACCGCATCAACGGGATGCTTTATCGTAATTTTTTCGTCTTCGAAATAGATTTCCTTTGAGATCGCGGGCCACAATCCGAAAAGGCATTTAACCAATTCATCCTTGCCCGATCCCATGAGTCCGGCAATCCCGAGGATCTCGCCTTCGTACAGCTTCATCTCAAACTTTTCTATTCTGTTTCGAATGGAAAGGTTTCTCACCTCAAAAACGACATGTCTTCGCTGGAACTTTTTCTTTTCAGTCTCTTCGATGGCATGGCCGATCATCAGGGTTACGATTTTATCGCGGTCGAAATTCTCACGATCAAGCGTTCCCCTGTTCTTGCCGTCCCTGAACACACTCACCCTGTCCGCGATGTCGACAATCTCATCCAGCCTGTGGGATATGTATATGACACTGATATGCTTTTTCTTGAGCTCCTCTATGATTGAAAACAGCTTGTCCGTCTCCTGCTTTGTAAGGGAGGAGGTCGGCTCGTCCATGATGATTATTTGGGCGTTCTTCGCTGTAACCGCCTTTATGATTTCCACGAACTGCTGTTCAGCCGTTGTGATAGAGGTGAGCTTGGCCCTCGGATTTATCTCAATCTTGAAATCGTCGAGGATTTTTTTCGTTTCACCGTAAAGCTCCGGAAAATTCACAAAACCGGGAAGCTTCCCTTTGGGAAGCCTGCCGAGGAATATGTTTTCCGCAACGGTGAGCTTCGGAATGTTTTCCAGCTCCTGATAGATCATGTTGATGCCGAGGGACTGGGACATCTCAACCTCGTCTATCTCGACCTCACGGCCTTGAAAGAAGATCTGTCCCGATGTTTTTGTATAGGCCCCGGAGAGCACCTTCATGAGCGTCGATTTTCCCGCGCCGTTCTCGCCGACTATGGCATGGACTTCGCCTTTTCTGAGCTCGAAATTGATCTCGTCCAGCGCAACGGTACCCGGGAAGACCTTTGTGACCTTCTTTATTTCCAGAAGCAGATCCGATGTCATAAGCCTGACTCTTCCTTAGGTCGAAATTGACCGCAATCGATACCGCAATCGATACCGCAATCGATTGCTCACCATTTTATTTGATTTTACGTAAATCTGTCAAGTTTTTTTTTATTTTTTATTAAGAAAATCAAATTAATGGGAGGAAGCGTGTATTATTTATTGTTTTAATTGTATTAAATGCCGGTGTTTCTTTCAGTTGCATTTCTCTTTCAGTCGAAATGGGGAATATAATTGCGGGGACGTGACCCCTTTGCACTAGTTAAAAGGAAGGAGGTCGACAACTTGAAGACCGATAGTGCCGTAGACCGCCACATACACGTGCTCACCCGACACCGCGGCGCGGATATGTCGATAATCTGAAGGCCGCTGCTCCGGTCGGCTACGTATGCGTAGTCTCCTGCCACGTCAACCCCCGCACTTTCACATATAGGGATCAACCGTGGTAACCAGTTATTTGATCTAGTACTCTGAGGAGCGGTCAACCGGCAGGAGCTGCGTATCCCTATCGAATCAGCGGTGCCATCCCGTGTACAGCACGCCGATGATCACCGGCGTATGCCGGTCATAGTCATTGCCGATATTGCCGTCTCCGAGCTGTCCGTAGGCGTTCCTGCCCCAGGTCAGAACGAGCCCGTCATCGCGCAGGGCGAGCGAATGCTGGTAGCCCGCGGCTACTGCCTGTATGCCCGTGAGGAAGCCCTCGCCGTCCACATCAATGACCTGCACCGGCGTGTCGAACCCAATATCGGATCCCTCTATCCCGTTCCCGATCTGCCCGTCGCTGTTCCACCCCCAGGTCCACACCGTGCCGTCATTCCGCAGGGCCACGCAGTGATGCTGTCCGGCCGCGATCTGCGTGATACCGGTCAGAAAACCCGAGCCTCCCTCGCCCAGTACCTGTACCGGTACGTCGCTGTCGGCGCCCGGTACGCCGGTCCCGTCACCGAGCTCGCCGCTACTGTTGTATCCCCATGCCCGTACGGTTCCGTCATTCATCAGTGCCACGGAGTGATACTCGCCGCCGTCAGCCTCCTGCACGCCGGTCAGAAAGCCCACATCTTCCTCACCATGGACCTTTACGGGTAAAATCCGAGCATCAATAGAGTTATCGCCCAGCTGGCCCCTGTTGTTGAAGCCCCAGGACCAGAGCACGGTGCCGTCGGTATTCAGCGCAAGGGTGTGGTCCGTACCTGCCGAGATTTTTCCCACCCCGGTCAGGTCTCCTGTGTCCCCCTCGTCGCGCACCTTTACCGGCAATCCGCTCTGTGTACCGCTGGCCTGGTTGTCTCCAAGCTGGCCGTAAGCGTTGTACCCCCAGGACCACAGCACCGTGCCGTCGGTTTTCAGCGCATGCGAGTGGCTCCCGCTCGCGGCTATGGCTCCCACTCCGGTCAGGTCTCCCGTCCCCGCCTCGTCGAGCACAACGACCGGGGTGTCGCTGTCAGCCGGTGATGCGTTGTTACCGAGCTGGCCTCTCAGGTTGTCGCCCCACGCCCACACCGCGGTGCCGTCATCCTTTAACGCGAGGGTGTGGGCGTATCCCGCGGCTATGGCACCCACTCCGGTCAGATGGCCCGATCCCCCGACACCGAGGACCTGTGTCGGAACATCCTTGTTCGTAGGACTGCCCCCGTCTCCGAGCTGGCCGCTGCTGTTGTATCCCCATGCCCATACCGTTGTTTCAGTGCCGTCGTTTTTCAGGGCCACTGAGTGATAGAGGTCCGCCGATATGGCCACGACGTCGGTCAGGGTGCCGGTCCCTCCCTCGCGCGAAGCCAGTACGGGCGTATTGGTATAGATTCCGACTCCGCTGTTGCCGTCCCCGCACTGACCGTACTGATTGTATCCCCACGCCAGTACGGTTCCGTCATACCTCAGCGAGAGCGTGTGCTCCTCTCCTGCTGCGACCGCGACTATGCCCGTCAGGGTGCCGACTCCCCCCCTGTCCAGGACCTGAACCGGGGTGTCGCTGTCCGTCTCGCTGTTGCCGTCTCCGAGCTGGCCCCAGTAATTCCTCCCCCAGGCCCACACCGTACCGTCGTTTTTCACTGCCACCGAATGATGCTCGCTCGCCGATACGGCCACCACGCCGGTCAGAAAGCCCGTTCCCCCTTCACCGACCACCTGTACCGGCGTGTTGCTGTCGGTTCCGAGATGCCCGTCACCGAGCTGGCCCGCATGGTTCCTCCCCCATGCCCACACCGTACCGTCGTTTTTCAGGGCCACTGTGTGGGAGTTCCCTCCCGCGGCAGCCATTACATCTGTTAAACGGCCGATTCCGTCTTCACCGGCGACCGGTACCGGTGCAGCGCTCTCGGTCCCCTCTCCATTATTACCGTTCCCGAGCTGGCCGTAATAGTTGGATCCCCACGCCCGTACGGTTCCGTCCGTCTTTACCGCCAGCGCGTGAAAGCCGCCCGCATTTATTGCGGCGACTCCGGTCAGAAAGCCCGTTCCGCCTTCACCTACGACCTGTACCGGTGTGATGCGGTCCGTGCCCATGGTCCCGTCTCCGAGCTCTCCCTCGTGGTTGTAGCCCCACGCCCACACCGTGCCGTCATCCTTCAGTGCCACCGAATGAAACTCGCCCGCCCCGATCGAAACGACACCGGTCAGGTACCCGATATTGTCCTCTCCCTTCACTTGCACCGGTTTGTCGCTCCTGGTCGGCTTGTTATTGTCGCCCAGCTGGCCGTAATTGTTATTCCCCCACGTCCACACCGTTCTCTCCATACCGTCGTCCATCAGCGCCATTCCGTGGACTGCTCCGGAGGTGACCGCCACGATATCGGTCAAGAAACCCGTTCCCGCATTGTCCGTGACCTGTACCGGGTAGGGCCTGTCCGACGGATAGCCGTCGTTGCCGAGCTGTCCCTCACCGTTGTTTCCCCAGGTCCATACCGTTCCGTCTTCCTTCAGCAACACGGAATGGGCCCCTCCGGCATCCAGCACCTTTCCAGGCGGGACCGCTTCGACAGCGTCTGGTTCCAGGGATTCCATTCCGTTTTTCACCGCGGTAACGGCAACGCGGTACGTATGAAAATTAGTCAGGTTCGTGATGCCGGCCTGTGTTTCGGTCAATCCTCCTATTTTCGTTCCGCCGGAGGGCCCGGGATCGGTACCGTCGTCCGTATAGTAGAGGTTGTAGGAATCCGCATCCGCATCCTGAGTCCAGAATACCGTCAGCTCGCGGCTGCCCGGCAGACAGGCAACCTTCGGCTCGTGCGATTCCGGTGTGGCATACGTGGTTTTCCCATTGGAATAGTTGGGAGCGCTGTCATAGGAAAAGGCCGAGTAATAATAGGTAGTGCCGTTGTCGAGTCCCGTTTCAATAACTTCCTGGTCGTCTCCCTCGTACACGACATCACCGTCGCCCGCATTGGCGGGAGCACGGTCATCCCTCCTCAAAATACGAACGCCCGCGAAATCCGTCTCCGGGGGATTCACCCATGAGAGCCTTATCTGACCGTCCCAGGGTATGGCCTCAAAGGAGGTGACATCAGAGGGCGGTATGGCCTCGTAGACCAGAACGGAGCTCTGCAGCTCGGTGACCGTACTCCCGAAGCTGAGCTTGATGTTCGTTTCCTGGTTTTGCACCGTTGTGTTGTTGAATGCTATGGACAGCTGAGCCGAACCGTTCACGAGGTTCGCAAGAGCGGGGCTGACCGTTACGCTCGTGTTCGTAAGCACGAAGTCGACCGTGCCGGACCAGTCGAGCACATTACCGGATTCATCGAGCGCGCTCACCGTCACCTCCAGGGGCTCGTTGGACACCACTTCGTAATCGAACCCGGCAGGCCACTCGAGACTGAAACCCGTCGGCTGAACGGTTTCTGACGTGTACACGAGCAAGGTAACACCCAGATCGGTTGCTATACCACCCGAGCTCAGCGTGATATTCGTCTCCTGATTTTCCGTCGAACCGTTGTCGAATGAAATGCTGCGCTCGACGATCCCGTTTGCCAGGTTGACCGATGCGGGACTCACATCGACATTCGCATTGGTGAGCTCGATCGTAACCGTGCCGCTCCAGTTGAACTGCCCTCCGTCCTGATCATGCGCTTTGATCGTTACCGTGATCGGCTCATTGGAGAGGGTATTGAAATCAAACCCGGCGGGCCACGTGAGGCTGAACGAGGTGAGTACCTTGTCAGCTCCGCTGACATCGACTCCGGATGAGCAGGAATCGAGTAAGAGAGAAGATGTTACGGACAATAAAATGACCCAAACGACGAGTGCGCCGTACCGCCTGAATTTTTTCATATCCCCTCCTTTTTTCCTTCGATTCCTTCCCGGTTACAAAGGCCCCACATCATTAGATAAATACAATCATTATGATCATATCCTTATAGATTTACATGATTATTATAATGTTATTTATATAATTTATATAAAAAATAAATAAAATTTGATACCTATGATCCTACCACACTATTTAAAGATTTCAACTCCATATTGTTATTTGCCTCTTATAGGTTTGCCTGTAATATATTCCGGGATTACTGTAATCGTGTCTATTGAGGATGTTTTACTTCCACGAGGCGGTATTTCTCCGATTAAGAGGAACCCGCCTCCGACTTAAGGAATCATGTTTTGAAGATTCGGATAAATATTATATGGGGAGCGTGTTGGTAAGCATGTATGTAAGTGAGAACTATAATTATGGTGGAATGAGAGGAAAATTACTGTGCCCGAGGCGAGATTTGAACTCGCACAGCCATTCCGGCCACTAGCCCCTCAAGCTAGCGTGTCTACCAATTCCACCACCCGGGCGTCGAATCCATCATAATGTAATAAAAATGAAAGGCCTGTCAAGATTTTTATACTGTGGGGACAGTCGGGGCTAACGCCTGCTCATGGATTCGAGGAAATCCATCTCCGCCCTGCTTATCTTCAGTATTTCGGCGATCTCTTCCTTGGTGTACCCCATATTCAAGAGGTGTTTTGTCCTGGCAACGAGGTTTTCCTGCCCTTCAACGGACAGGGGCTTCCCGGCGGCCTCCTCCTTCGGGGGTTTGCGCTTCGAGATAAGCTTTTTCACCTTCGGGTCGGCAAGCAGGGCTTCGGCCTTGTCCACGAACTCTTTCAGCTCCCCGATCCTGTCCTCGGCAATACCGACGACGTCGTCGACCGCACTGTTGAGCTGAACCACGAGCGCCTCCACCTCGCGCATGTACCGCTCGAGCGCCTCCGCGCTGCTGTTCTTGCGTATGCGGGAGCTGAGGACGGCGTATGCGATAAAAATGACGATGAGGTTGATGACAATAACGAGTATGAGGTTCATCGCTTCGTATCGATGAGGTTTCCCTTGAAGGGCTCCTCGAAATCCTGCGCCGCGTCCCTGCCCGAGGACTTCCCTTTCCCCTTCCCCCTCTGCCTCAGGTTGGGCTTCCTTTCCTTCTTCTGCTCGTCCTCTATCTTGCTGTTGCCGTCGGGATGGGGCTTGATCTCGTTGACCCTGGTGGACTGTATGTGGGCGAGATCTCCGAGCTCCCCGGCCTTGAGCGTCTGGGCTATGGCGATCCCCTCCTGCTGCGGCTGCTGGGCCTTGCTGACGCTGTCCATGCGCACGAGCATGGCCTGCAGGTCTATGGGGAGTATTGCCATGTCAGCGTATCCTCTTTCCGACAAGCTCCTCGAGATCGATCCGCTCGTACTTCTTCATGCGTATCCTCCCGCTCTCGAGCACGAAGGTGACGTACTTGAACTCGTTCGTTACATCGTAGTGAATATCCTTGATGACGATCCTGACGCCGGGGTAAATATCCTTTGAAACGGAAACCTTGCCTATGGTTTTAAGGAGCTTCAGGTAGGATTTCAGCTCGTTCATCTCTTCGGTGAGCTCGCTCGAACGGACTGAGAGCTCCTCCCGCGACGAGAGCATCTTCGCGAGCAGTTCCTCCTTCTCCTCGGTGAAATTGCGTTTCGCCTTCTTCTGCGTCTGCAGGGTATTGATATTCGCGGTGAGCTTCTCGAGCGAATTCGTGATCTCCACGTTCTCCTTTTCGATCTCGAAGAGCCGCTGTCTCGATTTCGGGTCGACCCCCACCTCGACGACCGTCTCGGTGAACGATACGGAGCCGAGGGTCTTGGTGTTCACGATCTCTCCCGCCCGTATTCTTCCTCCCACGATAGTCGCGCGTTTGCCGAAACAGACCACTTTCTCTGTCGCATCGACCTGGGTGTGCATGATCCCGTCCTGCACGAAGACGTTCTTTCCGGCGGTCACGGTCACCTGCTCGAGGAATTTCGACCACACGCTGCCTCCGGCCTTGATAACGCCTCCGATCTTTCCCATCACTCCCTGTTTGATGTGTATGTCGCCCTCCGCGTCGAGGAGGCACTTTCCCACGCTTCCCTGTATGTCGATGTCTCCGGCCGCCTTTATGGAAAATCCGTCCTCCACGCTGCCGCGGACGATGACCGTTCCCAGGAAAAGGATGTTCCCGGTATGTATGTCAACGTCGCTCTTGACCTCGTATATGGGCTCGACGTTGATCTTCCTGTTCGACAGGGTAACCTGGCCGTTGATCGAGGCGAGTGCGCTCATGCCGTCGGCGGAGATCTCCACGTTCTTGCCCAGGTTGAACTCGGTGTCCTCCCCGGACCTGGCATCGAGGAGCCTGTTGGTGACCGTCCGTCCCGGTTTGCCCTCCGTTGCCTGCGTCTTTGTCGCTAGGAGCTGGCCGGCCACGACGTTTTCGACGAGATCGAGGTCCTTGAAGTTAACCTGCCCCTTCTCGTCCTCTTCGAGCGTCACCTTCCGCTCGGTCCTGAAATTATAGACGATCTCCGCATTCCGCCCATGCTCGGGCTTCTCTCCCTCGGCCACGATGACCGGGATGTTGTATACCTCCTCTTCGATGGAGTCTCTTATGGCGTCCTGCTTGATTCCGACGACGACTCCCTTGTCGCTTACCGCCTCGAGCACATCGTCTATATCGAGAACACGGCCGCGCGGCTTCGGCGGTATGAGGGTCATGAACGCCTTCATCTCGTCGTCCGGGACTTCGATTACGACCCTGCCGTCGTTCTTCTCGTCGGGAATCCACTCGCCGATCTTTACGTACTCGCCGTCAGAATCCCGTACCGCCTTCGCGACGATCGACTTGTCGAACTCCGAAACACCCTTGCTTCCGATCCCTTTCAGCACCTCTTCGACCTTTATCCTCGTTCCCTTGCCTCGCGGGGGCGTTACCTTGAGCATCACGCCGATACGGGTGATCTTCACCCGGAAGGTCCCGTCGATGTCCT
>Ga0272442_10006410_pt1 | contig 15474 bp, 8 predicted proteins | sample SSMForm2O_FD_200262 | JGI IMG/M metagenome (GOLD analysis project Ga0272442, IMG submission 200262) | Marine sediment archaeal communities from Little Sippewissett salt marsh, Falmouth, MA, United States - SSM-Form-2O | ecosystem: Environmental > Aquatic > Marine > Wetlands > Sediment ...
ACGGTTCGTGGCGCCGGCGTGACGCCGGGCCGGTCGAGATTCATCGGGGCGATCTGATCCTGCTCACCGGTCATCCGGACGGCGATGACAGAGCACGCTTCTCATGGATTGAGACCGTTTCGAAACGTGCAACCCGGACGACGTCGATACGCGGGCGAAGAAGAACCAGACCTGCCAGGGAATGAGCCGAGCGCATCCGGGCGTGAGGAAGAGACGATGAGCCTTGAAAGACCCAATATTCTGTGGATCTGCACGGACCAGCAGCGCGCGGACACCGTCCATGCGCTTGGCAACGAGCGCATCAACACACCGAACCTGGACAGGCTCTGTCGTGAGGGCACGGCCCTTACAAGGGCATACTGCCAGTGTCCGATCTGTACGCCGAGCCGGGCGAGTTTCCTCACGGGTCTATACCCGTCACGGCTCCCCTGCAACAAAAACGGTAACGCGCGCATGCATCTTCCGGAAGGCGTGAAGCTGGTAACACGCTGTCTGGCGGACGCAGGCTACGACTGCGGGCTGTCCGGCAAGCTGCACCTTGCATCCGCCTGGCCCGGCGTGGAAGAGCGGGTGGACGACGGTTATCGGCGGTTCTGGTACAGCCATTCGCCTCACCAAGGGCTCGGAAACGGCAACCAATACGCGGCGTGGTTGGAAGCTGAAGGCAGATTCGACGAGGTTCTGGACACGTCCAACTACGAGCCTGCGGTACAAAGGGGCGTGCGCTACCGCGAAGATGTGCCGTCGGCATTGCACCAGACGACCTGGTGTTGCGATCGAGCCCTGGAGTTCATGAACGAGGACCGCGGCGGCCCATGGCTCATGAGCGTCAACATTTTCGATCCGCATCCCGGGTATGACGCACCGCGGACGTATAGGGAACGCTACCATTCTGAGCGCTTGCCGGCGCCCCCGTTCCGGGAGACCGATCTTGATATCCACCGATTGATCGCGGAGACGCATGCCTACAGGAACCGCGGGAGCGTTCCGGGCGAAAAGGAGCAGAGAAACAAGGCATCTTACTATGGCATGATCGAATTGATCGACGAGAATGTCGGCCGGTTGCTCGACGCACTCGAGCGAGCCGGGCAGCGGGACAATACGCTGGTGATCTTCATGTCGGACCACGGCAACCTGATCGGAGACCATGGCGTTGACGGCAAGGGCTGCCTGTTCTATGAAGATCTGGTACGCGTGCCGCTGATCCTCTCCTGGCCCGGCCGGTTCCACCGCGGATGCGTGGACAACCGTTTGACTGAACTGACCGACATTGCGCCAACGCTGGCCGAAATTGGAGGGGCTTCGCTGCATCGCTGCGACGGCCGCAGCTTGGTGCCTGCGCTCACAAGAGCGGATTATAGCCCCATGCGCCACGAGACGGTTCGTTGCGAATACTATGATACCCTGGATGGCAGTTTCGGAAGAGCCAATCCGCCGCCACACCGGCCATCGTATGCGACCATGACATGCGATGAACGCTACAAGCTGGTTGTGTATCATGGCAGCGATTACGGTGAACTTTACGATCTGCATCGGGATCCGGACGAGTTCGACAACCTGTGGACTGATGCCCGGTATGCAGACGAAAGGAAGCGGCTCGCGTCGGTGATGACTCGGACGGCGCCCGTGACCGAAGACCCCATGCCGCGCATAGGGCGGTTCTAGCACGGCGAGGGGCGACCAGCACAGTTGGGCTTGCGAATGACGAACTGATCATGCTGACCGGCCATCCGGAAGGCAAGGTTTGATGGGGTCAAGCAAACCCCGCCGTGAGCGACAACCGGCAAATCGAGAATCGCGTGTTCCGGAGTGCAGAAAGGATGAGACCATGACACGATACGCCCCAGTCACGGCGGCCTTGGCAGCGGTGCTTCTGCTGACGGCAAGCCCCGCATACGCCGTGGAGCAGAGTTCCGTGCCGGAAGCCGTGCGCCTGGAGCGCGTCCTGCGGGAAGCGGGAATCACGGGCGGCCTGATCGTTCACCTCGGCTGCGGCGACGGCAAGGTGACTGCCGGCCTCCGCGCGAGCGACTCGTTCACCGTACACGGACTGGCCGGCAGTGCGTTGAACCTGGCGCAAGCACGGAGGCACATCGAATCGCGCAAGCTCTATGGTCCTATCAGCGTGGAGCTGCAAACGGACGACCGCCTGCCTTACGTGGACAACCTGGTACGCGCGTTCATTGTCAGTGACGCGGGACGTGTGCCGCGGGCGGAATGGATGCGCGTGGTCTGTCCGGGCGGCATCGCCGTCATTGACGGAAAGCCTGTAGTCAAGCCCTGGCCCAAAGAGCTGGCCCAGTGGCCGCAGCACTACAACACGCCGGACAACAACGCGGTCGCGTCTGACACGGTCGTCGGCCCGCCGCGCCACTTCCGCTGGATTGCCAAGCCCGAGTGGAGTCGTTCCCACCTGGGGCTTCCGTCGATGCACAGCCTGGTCTCTGCCGGTGGACGCCTGTACAGCATCGAAGACCATGCATCGGTCGAGCATCCCGCGCTGCCGGGCAAGTTCGCGCTGATCTGCCGCGATGCTTTCAACGGCATCGAGCTGTGGCGGCATCCATTCTCCGATTGGCACCCGGTGTGGGTCTACATCAAGTTCACACCGACACAACTGCAGCGGCAGTTGGCGGCCATCGGCGACACGGTCTACTGCACGCCCGGCCTTGATGCGCCGATCACCGCCTTCGATGCCGCCACGGGGCGCGTCGTCCGGGAGTTCGACGGCACCGAGCAGACCCAGGAATTCGTGTATGCCGACGGCATGTTGTATGTCGTGACCGGAGCCCCCTACGACGTCGCTGGGCTTTCGTCGACGTTTAAAGCAAAGAACCCGAAACCGGAAGGTCGGATCGCACCGCGGAGCCGAGCGAAATCAAAGACCATGGGCCCCAGTGGGTTCCCCTGGCAGGTCTATGGTCCTGTTCCGAACCGCAAGGATGTCGCGAATACGATTATGGCGCTCGACGCCGAATCGGGCCGGGAGATCTGGAAGAGGGAGGGAGATGAGACCAAGGGGTACGCCGGTGCGACGCTCGCCGTTCGAGGAGCCAACGTGATCTACGCGCTTGAGAACTCGGTGATTTGTGTCGACGCCCGGACCGGTCGGCAGCGTTGGCAGGCGACATCAAGGAAGGGAGCCTGGTTGACGCAGCGCACGGGCAAGATGCTGGAAAGCCGGAACTGGAAGCGGGGGCCCGCACCCGGCACGACGCTTGCCCTCGTGCTCTCGGATGAAGCGGTGTACCTGGCAGGGAGTTACGCAGTGTGGGCTTTCTCGATGGAAGACGGCTCCTTTCTGTGGACGGCCCCGACCCATGAGAACCATTACAAGTCCGCTGACCTGTTCCTGGTTGACGGCGTCGTGTGGACGGCGAACACGCGAGGGTATGACGCCCGGACAGGCAAGTTCCTAACACGACTGAAGCAGAAAAACGTTGGGCCGGCAGGCCACGATCGCTGCTATCGCAATCGCATTACGCGTCGCTGGTACATCAACTCGGTTACCGGGGGCAGTGATTTCCTCGCCTTGGACGACTCGGGGGAGTTCCCGGCTCACTGGCTACGCAGTACCTGCGCTGTGGGCTGTTTGCCGTGCAATGGTCTGCTGTATGTGGGGCCTCACGCGTGTTCCTGCTATAACGCCGTCAAGTTGACGGGATTCAATGCCCTGGCCGTGGAACCGGGCCTACGGTCCTCGGCTCAGCCGATACCACTGGCGATCGAGCCACGTGTCGAGAAGGGGCCGAGCTTCGAAGAGCCCACCGAACCCAGGCAGACCGTACCCGCCCGTTCGTGGCCCACCTACCGGAGCACCAGGAGTCGTGACGGTTGCACCGTGGCCGCGGTCGGCGCCACCCTCACACCAAAATGGCAGGCACAACTGAATGCTGTAGGCGGTGCTCCAACAATCGCGGAAGGCAGAGCATTTGTGCCTGCCGTGGACGCGCACCGTGTGTGCGCATTCGATGTCGATACCGGGACGCTGTTGTGGACTTACACGACGGGAGGCCGCGTCGACTCGCCGCCTACCTGGCATAACGGTCGCCTTTTCTTCGGCTCGCATGACGGCTGGGTCTACTGTCTTCATGCGAAGGACGGCAAGCTGGTTTGGCGATTCAAGGCCTTGCCGGATCGATCGATCTGTGCGTATGGGCAAGTGGAGTCGGCTTGGCCGGTCAGCGGCAGCGTCTTGATAAGCAAGGGTATCGTCTACTTCTGCGCCGGCAGAAACAGCTTCGTCGACGGGGGCATGGTTCTGTTCGGGCTGGATCCGGCAACCGGCAGCGTGCGTCACCGCGGGCATTTGTACGGACCGTACGGCAACGACGGATTCCCCATTAGCTTCTTCAGGAAGGGGGAAGCCGTACGTGACCATGGAATGCACGGCAACAAGGGCGACGTACTGCTGGCCGACGACCGGTACGTCTATCTGCGACACCAGGCCTTCACGCCGGACCTGCAACCCGTCGAGCCCACGCAGCTCAAGAGGCCACATTTGATCGCGACACCCGGCTTCCTTCAGCCGGTCCCCCACCATCGTAGTTTTTGGACCCTCAACACCCGTTTGTATCGCGACAGGGTGGTGGGCAGGGGGCCGGTTCAGGGCGATATCCTCGTCAAGAACGGCATGCGCTTCTATGAAGTCCGCGGATACCAACCCTCGCACCATCACTATTTCGACCCTCGAGTCTCTGGGTACACGCTTTTTTCCGGCGACATCGAAGAGGGCGGGTCCCCATTCCCAACCGTAAAGGAACGATGGAAGACGAATATCCCGCTCACCGGCAAGGCGATGGCGTTGGCCGGCGACGTCCTGTTTGTGGCCGGTACGCCGGTGGCGTTTCCGAAGGACGACCTGGCCAAGGCCTACGAAGGCCGCATGGGCGGGGTGCTGTGGGCCGCTTCGGCAAGGGATGGAACCAAGCTTGCCTCGTACAAACTCGACGCCCCACCCGTCTGGGACAGCCTGGCGGCGGTGGACGGACGCCTGCTCCTCTGCACCACAGACGGGAAAATACGCTGCTTTGCCCCAGTGGAGTAGTGCGTGTGGTTCGATTGTGATGTCACATCATGACTACGTTTCAACGAAACACAACCTTGGAGGAGTGCAGACAATGATCGTGCAAGAACGAAGTCTTCCCATGGCCACCACGGTAGCGATGTTGTTGCTGACCGGGACCGCTGTCCTGGACGCCCAGGACGCCGAACACGGCGAGGTGGGGAACACGGCGGAAAACAAGGAGGCCGGAGATGTGCGTATCACACCCATTGATCAGACCAAACCGTTCTTCGAATCGACGATGGTGCTACCGGCCACGCCTCTCGATCGGGGAAAAGGTGGCTACAGCGGTGCAAAGGATTACGTCTACGGCAACAAGATCGCACAGGACGACGATGGTGTGATCACAGTGCTTATGCACGTGCGGACTGGCTCTGGGTTCCCCGACATGTGCCCCGGCTACATCGCGGTCACCCAGAGCGCAGACTTGGGCGAAACATGGTCGACGCCGGTTACGGTGTTTTCCCTGGATCAAGGCCGCTACACGGTGAGCGGTTTCGTGTACGCACCCAAGTCGCGACAATACGTCGGGCTGCTGACATCGCACATCAAGATGCGCACGGGATTCCACGCCGCAGCCGAGATGAGGTGGCTGATAGGACACGACCCGGAGAGATGGGAGGTGGTACCATTTGACGCCCGCAGCGGCTTGATGCACCTCGGTCGAGGTAATGCCCACGGCAAGGGCCATCGGATTCAAACAGGTCCGCACGCGGGACGGCTTCTGTTCACCACGAAACATTTCGTCGATGGCAAGCAGGTAGGGCTGGCGGCGCTGATGAGCGACGACGATGGCGCAACGTGGCGGCTGGGGCAGCCGTTCCTGCTGAAGGGCGGCAACGAGGCCGGTATTGCGGAGCTGCGCAGTGGCCATCTGTACGTCAACGTCCGCAACAAACACAAAAGCCGATGGCGGACTCCGCGATCGGAGGCCCTAAGCCTGGATGGCGGAGAGACCTGGCAGCAAGAGGGACCCGGGGGGCCGTTCAATACGACCTGGACCGATGGCGACGTCGAGAGCTATCCCACGCGCCTGTTGCCGCCCGGACGAGACGCGCTTATGATGTTTGTCAATCCTACGAACGATGGACCCAACCGGCGACCGAATCATACGGTGTGGTTCAGCTATGATGACGGCGCAACCTGGCCGCTCTACAAGATACTCTGGGATGTGCGGAATCCGGCGCAGGGGGAGGGCTCCGCATCGCAGCAGCAGCTTGCTGTGCTTAGGGATGGCAGCATTTTCAGTATGAGCCCGGTAGGGACTGACCCCTACAAGCCTGTCAACCGCGGCTTGCGGTGTTGGCGGTACAACATCGCCTACATTGAAGACACGGACAAGCGAGGCTCAGGCCGCATGCATCATCGGCAGATGGACCTTTGCTTCTACGGGGCCGGCAAGGAAGGTGCCCGAATGGCGCCCTCCAAGTACAATTTCAAGGGTAAGCGGCTATGGCACAGCGGTTCGGCGCGCTATCGGTTTGATGCTCCAGGAGGCAAGGCCAAGATCCGCGTCCGCTACTTCGATGCCAAAGACGGCTCTGCCCGTTTCCGCCTGTACGTTGCCGGTCGCAAGGTGTCCGAGTGGCAGGGCCAGGCGGATGACGATGCCTGGCATGAGCACCAGACCAGCGCCGTTGAGCTTGCGACAGACGACCTGATCATGCTCACCGGCCATCCGGAAGGCAAGGACGCGGCACGTTTCGATTGGATCGAGACGGTGATGCCATGAACGGACAGGCGGGGGCAACAGGATCATCGACGAGATCAATCCACATTCAGGAGCATTCTTCATGCAGAGCCTGCAAGCAGTGAATGCGTCCGGCGGGGGGAGGCGGTCCGATCTGTCAAGGCCACCGAAGCGAAAGGGAAAACCATGAGAAACGGAGTTCATAGCGCAATGGTACGTTGGCCCGTGAGAGTAGCGACTGCGGCGTTGGTGCTCGTCGCCCTGTCGGCGGGGGCCGGGGCCAGCGATGTCGGCCGGAGCGACTACCCCTGCCACCGCGGCTACGGCGGCGACGGGGTCGGCGCCTGCGACCGGCCGCTGGTGAACGACCTTGGCAAGGCGCGAAAGGTCTGGACCAGCGAAGCAGAGGTCCCGCGGGTGATGGCCGGCTATCCCGGACCACCCTTGGCCACGGACTTCTCGTTTCCCGTGGTCGCCGGGGGGCTCGTCTATTTCCATTACGAGGAGTCCGACCCCTCGGAACTGTTTACGCGCACGATGAACTATCACTCGCGGCACGGAGGTGTCCGCAAGGTTGAGGTCCTGGCCAGGAAGCTCAGCGACGAGGACCGGCTGAAGTTCGCCAGCATCAGCACCGACGACATCGTCCTGGGCATCGACGCGACGGACGGGCGGACGCGCTGGAAGACCGTGTTCCGCGGCTACGGCGTCCGGCGCAAGCGCTACAGCCCCATGTTGACCCCCTGCGCGGCCTACGGCCGGGTCTTCGTGATGGGATCGGGCGGCCACGTCTATGCCTTGGACGCGGCGACCGGTGAGCCGGTCTGGGAATCGGACTTCGGCCTCTTCCACCGGCACGTTACGCAGATGAGAGCCCTGACCCTGAAGACCCGCGTGCGGGCTTCCGCAGGCGATAAGGATGCCCTCAACACCTGCCCGACCTTCGCCGATGGGGTGATCGTCTGCTGCGCGCACGATGCGAACCGGATGAGTGGCAGAAACAAGGAACCCAACGCGGCGATCGGACTGGATGCCGCCACCGGCCGGCGGCTCTGGGAGATCCCCGCGGTAATGAATCGCTGGGTCACGCCGATCCGCTGGGTCCACCGCGGCAGGGACTACGTCATCCTCGGCGGCCAGGGCGGCGCGACGGCGGTCGAGCCGCGAACGGGCCGCATACGCTGGGTCATCCCACCCCACGGCGGCGACGCCACGCCGGAGCGCGAAGATCTGAAGGTCACGGGCAGCTTCTTCAACGTCACGCCGACGGCGAGCGAGGATTACCTGGTCGCGGCCAAGAACTTCGGCAAGGGCGGCGGCAAAGGCCCCGAGGACAAGGGCCCGACCTGCTGGCGGATCTCGCCCGAAGGCGCAAAGGAGATCTGGAGCCTGGACGCGTCCCTCATCCCACACATGAGTATGGCAGCAGCAGCCATCAGCGGCGGGCACGTCTACTTCCACGGCGGCGACGGGGTGCTGTGCGTGGAGCTGGCCACCGGCAAGGTGCTGGGGTCGTGCAAGGCCAGCAGCTTCGAGCGTACCTGCGCGCTGACGGCAACCGGCGACCGGGTGTTCGTGAAGGATCGCGGGGAGAACGGGGGGGTCTGGATGGCCCTGCGGACGGCGGAGGGGCTGACGCCGGCGCCCGGTCTGGTCGGCCCGATCGACACCTATACCGTGCCGTCGCCCGCCGACGGGCGGCTGTACCTGCGCGGCGACGGCCGTCTCATCTGCTACGACCTCCGGGCCGCGTCGGACGTGGCGGCCACGCCCGTGAAGGACGGCGAGGAACTCGCATCGCGCTCTTACACCGCGCGCGCCCAGGCCGCGGACGCGCTGGCGGCCGCCGGCAACCTGGACAAGCTGGCCGAGGCCGCATGCTCGGGCGACTGGCCCGCGGCCCAGGTGGCCTGCGCGGCGCTCGAGCGTCTGGGCCCGAAGGCGTCGGGCGTGGTCGGTCGGCTCACGCCGGCCGCGAGCGCCGCGGTGGAGGGCAAGCGGCTGGGGACCGCGCGTCTCTTGGTCCGCACCCTCCGGGTGATCGACCGCGAGGCCCTGTCGGCCGTCATGCCGGCCATTTCCGAGCGGCTCGCATCCGAGGATCCCGAGATCGTCCGCGTCGCCTGTCGCGCCGTGGAGGCCGCGGGCCCGGACGGCGCGCCGGCGACCGAGGCTCTGGTCGCGGTGATGAGCGGCCAGGATGCGCGCTTGGCGGAACTGGCCGCCGCGGCCTCCGAGGCGATCGGCCCCTCGGCGCGAAAGGCCGCCCCGGCCGTGCGCGCCCTGTTCAAGCACGCCGACCCGAATATCCGCACCCAGGCGCTCCAGGCGCTGGTGGCCCTGGGCCGGGAGGCGCTGGTCGAGGGGCTGCCGGATGCGTTGCCGGTGCTGGCGGACCCCCAATGCTGCGTCATCATGATCGACGAGTGGGTCCAGCAGAAGTCGTCCTGGAAGGAAGACCGTCAATCCACGATCGAGCCGTCGAGCTACCTGGACCACGTCCTTGAGCTGGCGGGCCCGGCGGCGCTGAAACCGGTCGCCGCGTTCCTGGCCGAACATTGGGCCAACGTCAATGAAGACAAGAGGGTACTGGCGCCGTTATTTAATTTCACGGGCATCGCGGCTCGCCGCCTGTCGAGGAACGGTCCGGACGCCGCCGCCATGCTAATGCCGATCCTCCAGCGGATCGTCGAACGCCAGGACGACGGCCGATGGGAAGTCAACAAGCAGTACAGGTGGAGAAACGCCGGAATCAAGTCTTGCCTGGTCGAGGCGATGAAGAACATTGAGTCCGGCGGAACGGCCGCCGGGAAACCCGAGAAGGAATAGGAGAACCTAATGCGTACCACACCCGTCATCCTGACCCTCATCCTGCTGCTGGTCGCCGGCCCGGTCGCGGCGAGCACCAGCATGCTCTTCGGCACCATCGTCGCCGTGGACCACGAGAAGAAGACCTGCAACATCCGCACCGACTTCTTCAATTACACCGGTCGCGGCGAGGGCAGCATCTATTGTTGGCGCTACGACCCCGCCCGGAGCCCGAAACTCTTCATCCTCGACGGCCGGCCGTCAACGGCCGAGCAGGCCCTGGTCGTCGGCCGGGCGGTGACGCTCTGGGACGGCGCCATCCTCATCGCGTCGAGCGACTGCACCGGGCCCGACGCCGACCGGCAGGGCAAGGACCCGCGCAACGGCATCTACGAAATCGACCTCGGCAGCCGCGCCTTGAATCTGGTGGATGTGAGAGGCAAGGAGAAGTCCTGCGATCTGCGCCTGGTGCTCGACGTCATCAATGGCGTGATCGCGCATGGGGTGGCCATCTCGGCCGGCCTGAGCAAACTGCCCTACCACGAGGCCGACTGTTCCGACCTTGCCGTCGGCGACGGCAAGGTCACCGGCACGGTCAAGGTCGCTGTCATTCACCCAGCGAAACCCGGCACCGAGCCGGTCGCGGTCAGTTACACGCTCGACGCGGGCCTCGCCGCCGGGAAGCTGGCCGGCACCTGCGCCGGCAAGGACATCGGCGGCAAGCTGACCGGCAGCCTCCTGCCGCGCCTGGCGCCGCCCGATCCCGGCAGGGTCTGGCTACGCGTCGCCGCGCCCTGCTTCGCCAAGGGGCACGTCTTCGCCGTCTTCGACGTCGCCGGGGGCGCCGCCCAAGCGGGTGGTTCCACCTTCTGGCACAAGGGCACCGTCAACGGCACCATCGGCGAGAACGCGTTGCGGGTGGATGTGGCGAACCGGCGCGTCACCGGCCACCTCGTCGCCACGCTGACGAAGCACGGCGAGGGCGAGTACCGCATCGGTCTGGACGCCCCCATCGTCGGCGGGCGCTGGATCCTCGGCCCGGTCACCGTGGAGCACGGCGGCGAGATTATCCGCGGCCGCGTCCGCGGCGGCCTGGTCGGACCGACCGCCCCCGTGCAGGGCGCGACGCCGGAACTGGTCAAACAGTACAAGGAACTGTGCAGCAAGCACAAGGAGGAGTGAAGATGGTCGAAGCGGACGGGCGCCGGCCGTTGGGATCGCCGCCGCGAAAGCCGCTCGGAGAGGCACGATCGGGCGAGCCGATCTGCCGGCAGGCACCTGTCGAGTCGCAAGCCGTGTGTGATCTTCAGAGCAACCGAGTTCACCAACCAAATTAGGAGGAAAAGGACATGAGAAACCGAGTTCACAATGCACCGTCGCCGCGGCGCCGGCTGAGCGCTGAAAGCGCATCGAATCGACAAAGAGAGGTAGACGTGAAAGAAAGAACCAACATGCTCCGCGTGGCAGCGGCCATTTCCCTGGCCATGGTGGTCGCGGCGGCGGTGCAAGCCGGCGAATCGAACCACGAAACCGTCGTGGAGAAGCGGCCGCTGGCGCTGCTGCGGCTGGAGTTCGCCCCACACCGATCGCCCCCGGTACCGGAGCACAAGAAGGCGAGCTACCTGGGACGTGGACTCTGGTCCGGCGACGAGGCGCCGGGCTTCGCGATCACCCTTTTTTGCCGAGGCGATGCGGTGACCGGTGGTTACGGCCTCAAGGACGGGCGACCGCCCCGGGACTGGGACGGTCAATCGCACCTGAACGCTCCGGGGTCGATAGAGTATGGAGCGGTATTCTGGCTCTACCCCACGTCGGTACTGACGGAACACCTGCAGCTTGTAGATGGCCGGCTGACCGGCCTCGTTGGCCTCGACTATCCCTGGTTCTGGCGCGAGTATGCCGTCGAGGCCCGGATCAGCGGCGCCAAGGTCGACGGCACCTTCACCTATCCCAAGGCCGCCGCCGGCGAGACTTGGAGGCTGACCGGCCGGTACATCGCCGGCGACGACCTCGCCGAGCTGCGGCGCGCGCAGCGCCTGGATCCGCGCGCTGAGTGGCCGAACTGGAGGGGGCCGACCCACGACGGGCGGGTCTCCGCCCCGGATCCCGATCTGGTCGATCACATGAAAGACGCGCAACTGCTATGGTGCAGCGAGGTGCAACTGCCCGGCGGCGGCGGCGGCGTTAGCCATGGCCAGCCGGGGGCGTACGGGGCCGATTTCAACGGGCCGCTGGTTGCCGACGGCCGGGTGATCTTCGCAGCGCCGGAGCGCAGCGCCGAAAGCCCGGCCTGCCCCGGTTACGCCAAGAACCCTTGCTTCCATCTCGAGGGCTGGGACCAGCGCTCCGCGGAGCTGCGCCGACACGTCGACCACTTCAGCGCCATCATCATGGACGACGTGGTCTACGGCCTGGACGCGGCCACCGGCGCAACCTTGTGGCGGACGACCTTCCACGCCCGGGGGCTTTCGGGCAACCTCAACGGGAAATCAAAAGAGGCCCTTTGGAGCACCGGCGTGCTGACCGACGAGGCCTTCTACTGCATGGGGGAGTCCGGCTGGCTGTATTGCCTCGACCCCGCGTCCGGCGCCGTCCGGTGGGAGAGCCGTGAGGCGAACCCGAAACGGATCGGCCGCTTCGAGGCCTCGCTGGCGGAGTATCGGGCCGGGAAGATCGATCTCAGTTTCCTAAAGGAGGTGAAGGTCGGTCGCTATGCCTGGGCCAAGCGCGAGATCATTCGTGCATTCGGCAATGCCCACCAGGTCCAGTGCAGCTTGGCCCTGGTCGACGGGGTGCTGGTGTGCGAGTCCGACGGCGGCTTGGCGGGGATGGACCCGGCGATCGGCCGGCGGCTGTGGGGCCCGGTGCCGGACGTGCTCTTCGGAAGTGCATCGCCGTTCCCCTGGAGCTACCAAGGCAGGAGCTACGTCATGACCGGGAGAGCCTGCCTGGATCCGCACAGCGGCAAGGTCCTATGGAAGTACGAGGAGAGCGGCAGCCGCCGTGGGGTCTGCAGTCCGGTCGTCCTTGACGATATCCTCGTCATGAGCGGCATCCAGTGGAGCAGCGTTCCGATGCGCGCCTACCGGATCACGCCCTCCGGGCGCACGTCTTTGTGGACGTGCGACCAAATTAAAGGCCCGGCATTTTCTCACGCGACGGTCGATCCCGAGGCCCGGCGCCTCTACTTCAAGAATGGCCACGGTGACTTCGTCGTGGTCGACGCGGACACCGGGAAAGTCCTGGGGCAGGAGAAGATCGCCAACAAGATCTGGGGCGGTCAGTTCCTGGCGATGGGGGGTACGCGCCTGCTCGACGGCGAGATGCGGATGGTCGCCGTGTCGCCTGATGGTGGGATTGATTACCGGGGATCGTTCTGCAGACTGCGCTACACCTGCACGACCCCGGCTCTGGCCGACGGGCGTGTCTTCATCCGCACTAAGTCTGCGGCGCGGATCGCCTGCTACGACCTGCGCAAGGGGCGCTGATGCCAAGGGTGCGTACTGGGCCCGGTTCGCGACACGCTGCTGCCGCGGCGCAAAAGGGTATCCACACGGTATCTCCGCCGCGCACGACAGCCGGGGGACCATTGTCGTAGTGGCCCATGTCCGGACAGACGGCGGGTATCCGGACATGGCCCCGGGGCACGTCGCGGTTCGGCGAAGCACCGATTTCGGCAGGACCTGGTCGAAGCCGGAAGTCATCCAGCCCTACATAGACTGGAACCTGTCCGCCAGTGGGTTGGTCTACGTTCCGAAGCCTGACCGGTTCGTCGGGCTGCTCTGTTCCGCCAAGGGGGCTGGCATCGGCCCCAAGTTTCAGAACGCGGAAACGTCGCGCTGGCTCCTTGGCGAACGAAACGGTACGGCATGGTCCGTGACGCCGAAAGGAACGAACAAGCCGGAAAGACACAGCAGCGGCAATAGCCAGGGGATGGGGATGAGACTGACCAGCGGTCCACATGCCGGCCGCTTGCTGATCTCGCTGCGTCATTTCTGGACCGATGAGCGGTCTGAACGAGAGCAGGGCAACGTCGTTCTTTTCAGCGACGACGATGGCGCCACCTGGCAACTCGGTGAACCGTTCGCGCGGAACGCGGGCTCCGAGTTGGGCACGGCCGAGACCTCTGACGGTCGACTCTATGGAACCATGCGTAATCACGAAAAGGGACATTGGAAGACCCCGCGTACGGTGGCCCGTAGTGAAGACGGCGGGCGGACCTGGATCGATGTGGGGCCGGGCGGCCCCTTCAACACGACGTGGACCAACGGGGACGTGGAGCGATTCCCGAGGGCCATGTTGCCGCAGCGAGGGCGATATAGCCCGTAACACCTCTCAGAGCAACGATGTACGGGCAGAACCGCTGATTACGCGGTTCTCCCATCCCGTCCCAGTGCCGCGCGATCGGCGGTTGATTCATGCGGGATGAGTACAGTACTGGATATCGCGCCAACGCCACTGGCGCCGGCCGGGCTTGACCGGTCCCGGGCCGTACAGGGTGTGTCGATGGCGCCAGGGGTATGCCATGGTAAGGAGCTGCCCCGGTGGAAGCCGCCCAGTCGCTGCTTGCGTTACGAATATCATGTTTGTGTTAGGGTTGTCCGGGTTGTACTCCCCGTCAGGCTGGATAGCATAGGATATGCATCGCTGGCAGTGTCCGGCGCAAGTCACGCGGTGGAAGCAGACAGGCAAAAGGGACCGGGCTGAAACAAGATGAGAAGGAATCCGGAAGATCGGCATCTGGCTCAAGGGCAACCGATGTTTACACGAGGCGTGGTATGGCGGCGGCAGGAACACGGATGCGGAGAACATCGCGGATGCTGGGGCATGGTAACGGCCGCAAACGGCACGGTCATCGCCTTTGCGGAGGGACGAGTGCCTAAGAAGACGTATGGGCCGTGGGGAGATAGCCACCCCATGAGCATTGTGTGCAAGCGCGGATCTCCGCAATCCGACGGCAGGATCGACTGGTCGGAAAGCATCCTGGTCGAAGACCGCGCGGAACCTCACGAGTGGGGATCGCCCGAGCGGGTTCGCCTGATGAATCCGGACCGGGATGCCTCTGCTTGGGGTAATCCCACACCTGTGGTCGACCGTGTTACCGGCCGTGTGTTCCTCTTCTACTGCGTGAAGTGGGGCACAGGCGGCGACAGAAGTGAGCAGTTCCCTGCACGCGTGTTCTATCGCCATAGCGACGACCACGGAATGACATGGGCTCCCCGCGTAGACCTGACGTACCTCTACAAGGATAACCCGTGGGGGATGGTATGCGGCTTGCCCGCGCTGGGGCACGGCATCCAGTTGCGGTCTCAGCAGGGCGCGAACGCCGCGAAGAACGGGCGAATGATCGTACCGGCCTGGCACTTGACTTATGGGGCTGACGAAGAGAGGCTGAGTATGCTGCGCAGGTTCGCTGCGCAAGGTGCGGCAGAATACTCGAAGCCGGCCATCCAGCGCCTTGGCAGCCTGTCCGATGAATGGAAGGGGGGTGAGAGCAAGGCCTTGTCCTTGATCCTTAGCGACGATCACGGCAAGACGTGGCGTTTGGGTGGAACACTCTGCTATGGCCACGAATGCAGAGCTGCTGAGCTAGTGAACGGGCGGCTATTGTTCAGTATCCGGACGGACGGCGGAAAGAAGGACCGGGCTATCGCCGTCAGCGATGACGGCGGCGAGTCACTGCGGCTAACCGATGATGCGGTGGACCTCACGACCATACGCATTCCTGAGCGAGGGTACCTCGACCAAGGCTTGATCCGCTACGCCGCCAAACCGGAGCACGCAATCAACTGCCTGATATGGAGCGCGCCCCAGACCTCAGTAAATGGCGATTGGGCTCGCAAGTTGAATGCTCCAACCACTCGCTCCATCGGGGGTGATTGAAGAAATGTGAACCTCCGGTTAAGGTCTT
>Ga0272442_10006411_pt1 | contig 15471 bp, 10 predicted proteins | sample SSMForm2O_FD_200262 | JGI IMG/M metagenome (GOLD analysis project Ga0272442, IMG submission 200262) | Marine sediment archaeal communities from Little Sippewissett salt marsh, Falmouth, MA, United States - SSM-Form-2O | ecosystem: Environmental > Aquatic > Marine > Wetlands > Sediment ...
GGATGACTCGCCAATATGGACGGTGATACCACCTCCGGGATCCGTGAATTTCAAGGCGTTGGCAATCAGGTTGACCAGCACCTGCTCCATTTTTTGAGGATCAAAAGCGACAAGAATCCTATCCTCTGAGGAATCAAGAGAAAGCTCCACTTCCTTGCGTTCCGCCCGGTGTGCAAATGATGAAGTGATCCCCTTGGTGAAAGCGACCAGGTCTCCCCGCCGGTGATTCAGTTTCAGCTTTCCACTCTCCAGCTTGGCCAGGTCCAGAAGCTGGTTGATCAACCTGAGCAGCCGTTGAGAATTCCTGAGAATGTTTTTCAGAATCGGAATTTTTTCGGGATCTCCACTTTTTTGAATCATGTCTTCCAGGGGACCGTTGATCAATGTGAGGGGTGTTCGGAATTCATGGGAAATATTGGCGAAGAATCTGCTCTTAATACGATCCATCTCCTCCAATTTCCCGGATTTTTCCCGCAACTCCCGGGTCCTCAGATTCACCGTCTTCTCCAACTCCCTCTTTTCCCGGACCAGAGCGGCGGATCTCCAACGAACAATCAATAAGACGAAACCGGAAAACAATATCAAATAGATGGGAAAAGCCCACCACTGCCAATACCAGGGCGCGCGGATGCGGAAGGGAAACCGGGTGGATGCCGTGATTTCTCCATACGCGTTTTTCGCCTCCACGTTGAACTGGTAATAACCATAAGTCAGGTTGTAGAATTCCGCCGCTGTTTTCGGTATCCACTTGGATACATCCCTCCCCGATCCTTCCAGTTTGCAGCGAAATTCGCTTTTCTCTTCGAATTCATAAAAGGGCAATGCGAATTCGAATCGGATATTTCTGGATTCCGGGGAGAAGGTGAAGGCCGATTCCGGAATGGAAGTTTCACTGGGGGAGCCGTGGTATTCGGCATGAATGCCGTTGATGACCAGTTTCCTGAGCAGCGGGGGGACGGCATTACCCGGTCCCTGTTTCCTTTCATAATCAAACCGTATAATTCCCTCCACTGTGGCGAAGTAGACATGGTTCCCCATCCGCAGAATGTCGTTGACCTGCCGCTGCGGCATGCGCCGGAACACCTGATGGATAAGGGCATAGCCCCCGGAGGGCTCCTTCTCAGCCAAGTAGTTGCGGTTGCCTGCATGGAACCAGACATTGCCTTCCTTATCCTCGTGTATCAAGAATACGCCGGTGGAGCCGTCACTGAATTGTTCCCCCAGTATGGAGTCCGGTAAAAATCTCCGGCTGACCGGATCAAAACGATACAAGCCCTTATAAGTTGCGAATACAACTTTCCCGCTTATGGTGTACACATGAGTCTCTTTGCCGGGCAGTCCGTCATCGATAAAGTAGTGCTCCCGCTGAACAATCCCGCCTTCAGGATCCATGGCCAATCTGAATACCCCCCGGGTGGTAGTGCCCGCCCAAAGGGTTCCTTCACCGTCCTCGACAAGGGTACGCACTTCCCCCCGAAAACCCGGAATTGGGTTCACTTTGACGGGATTGGATTCGGCATTCAAACGCATAATCCCGTCGGCCGTTCCCCCCCACACAACACCCGGGGATTTTTTACTGATACAAAAATCGTACGTGCCCCTTTCGGACAGCTTTACGGCCCCATCTCCATGGATTATCAAAATCCCATTGGAAGTTGCGGCAAACCGCTTGCCGCCGGATTCAGCAATGTCCCGACAGTAACCCTCCGCTCCCTTTATGGGCACGAATGCATGCTCCCAGAGACGGAAAATGCCGCTGCTGGTCCCGGCCACGATCCCATCTTGAGTTTGAAACAATGACAGCGCCATGCCGGAGAGTCCCAATCGGTGATCCATAACGCGGAAGGGGGATCCGTATTCGATTCTGGCTATTCCCACGCTCAAGCCCATCCAGATATTGTTGCCTCGGTCCTCAAAAAGAGCCAGGATATCTTCATCCTGCAGTCCACTCTTCTTGTTGTAGAGCCCGGTTAAACCTCCTCTATTGTCCAGGATAATTATCCCCCTGGAAGTGCCGATGCAATAACTCTCGTCCTGAAGCCGGATCCCGCAATAGGGAACATGGGTATCAAATAATGAGTCGGCGTCGGTATTAAAGCGATGAAATGAACCTTTTTTTGAAACAAACAATCCACTCTTTTCCGTTAGGACCAGAAGCTCCGCTTCTCCATGAGGCAGGATGGCACGGATTTTATTTTCGGAGAAGATATCACCGCCGGGTACGTCAATGATTTTCCCACGTTCAATTTTCTCGAGTCCCCGGTTGCGCAGATGAATGAAAGCGTCATCACGGCATCTGTAAATACCCCGGCAGGGGAGCCCCTTCTTCCATGTATCCAGAGTCCTACCGTCCCATCGGAAAATAAACCCGGATGACCACAAATATAGATGATGACCTGAGCGAATCATCCTCCAGATATTACCGAAATGCCTTTCCTCAGGGGGAAGTTGCTCGGTCACTGAGGCAAACTCCGGTTTGCGTCGCAGAGGGAAACGGATGATGCCGATGGAATCCTTGCCGCCGATGATCAGATTTCCTTCAGCGTCAAACTCCATGGAACGGACGGACCAGTTGGGGATATCGATGATTCTCCATTGCGAGCCGTCGTATTCCAGCAGACCGCCGTGGTTTCCGATATAGATGATGCCCCGGGGATCCTGGAGAATACACCAGTTCTGAGGCTGAAGGTTGTATTCGGAAAGGGTATAGTTGCGCAGGAACGGGATGCCCTCATCCAGCGTGAACAAAGGCGTAGCCGGCACGAGGATAATGGCAATTAAAATCCAGAGTTTACAAAACCTAATTTTTCCCCCTCAATCAGGCAAAACATCAATATAAATAAGCACGAAAAAGAATGCAAGCAATGATTATCCCTACATTAATTTAATGACCCGGCCTTAAATACTCACTATAAGTGTATCAAATTAGCTTATGCTTGGAATCTCCCTTTATTAAAACGACCGATACCAAGCTTATAACAGGGAACCAAGTATTACGGAGATGCGATACCAAACGTGTGATGGAATTTCGGGAGGTCAGTGGTTCCAGTGCCAGGGGCCGGCCTGGTATTGTTCGCGCCGGGGGTGAATCTTCTCGTCCCGGTTCCACTTGACCAGGCGGATCTCCTCCCCTTCCAGCTCGATGGCCGTGATGCCGTCCTTGAACAGAGCGCAGCCTGTGTTGTAGTAGCAGGGCTTCAACTCAGCCGGCGGGTCCAGTTCCACCCGGTTCATTTTGCGCTTCTTCTCCCGCTTCACTTCTTTTTTCAACTTCTTGATCGCCTGATCATTTTCAGCCTTGTTTTCCGGATGGGCCCTGGTATCCGCTTCCAGGGCCACGATCTCCTCGCGGCAACGCTGGTAATAGGATTTCGAGGCGAAAATGGCGTGGTGGGAATGACCGCAGATAATGTTCAGCCCCTTGTCCTTGGCCCAGTCGTAGAAAATCTTTTCGTACCCCCGGGTCACCTGGGACTTGGTGGCAGGGGGATGGGTGGTAATGCCCAACTTCTTGGCCAGGGGTTCCACACCCCGGAAGCAACGCACGAAGAAGCGGCTCGACCAGCTCTGCTTGTCCGAGGTTTTGCTGCCCTGGTGGCCATGTACCAGAAGGAATTTCACCTCCCCGCCTGCGTCCGCGAGCTTGACCGCTTCCGAGGCGTTGACTTCAGGAGTACGGCCATCCCGGGCGGGGTCATCCAAGGTGCGCCAATCCATGTCATGATTCCCGTATACCCTGGTAACCCGCTCGGGTCCATACCCGCGCAACGCCTGGTACACCGTGCTTTTGTAGCGGGTTTCAACCTCATTCAAATCAAATTGCCAGAACTCCTCGATATCCCCCAAAAGCAGCAAGTGATACCCTTGGCGCCGGTAATAGTCCAGGGCCGCCACCAGGGCTCCCTCGTTCTTACGGAAATCGTCGGCCTTTTTGCCGTTTCCCAGATGAGTGTCGCTGAACATCACGAACTTCTCGTCGGCCAGGGACCGCACGGGTACCCCGTCATCCATGAACAATGTGTTCAAACGTTCATGTGTTTTCACTTTATCCTGAGACATGGCTTCCTCCTGAATAGCGGGCAGGGATGATACGGGCATCCATGCCTATTCCAGCGGCACGGCATTTCCGCCGTTCTTGCAATAGGCGTCGGAAATGCCGGTCATGACCTTGACGCTTTTCAAATCATTGAGGGCATCCCGTTGCAACCGGTATGGCCCCATCGCCACCACCCACAATCCGTCGGTGAAATTCGAGAACCGATTGGAATCGAGGATTTTCACGTCCAGCGTGAGATGCGCCAGTCTCTTTTCCAGTTTGCGTGGATTTTCGAGACCCCGGGCCTGTTGAAACGATCCCAGTATGATGAACCAGGCGTTGGACACATAGGTGGGTTCCGGGTCCCGCACCCTGTCGAGCACCGCCATGTTCATGGCGGCCACCCGGCTGTCGAATCGGCTTTGCGCCTGTTTGAAATACTTGTCCGCCTGGTCGTATTGCTTGCGGTTCAAGTACAGGGTCCCCAGGTTGTTGAGCACCCCCTCCCGAACATCCGGGTCCATGCCGTCCAGATGATTTTCCGCGAGTTTGAGGTATTTTTCAGATTCCTCCGGGAGCTTGAGTTGCATGTACAGCCACCCCATGGACGAATAGATCTTGGGATCATCGATATCGCGATCCTTTTGGACCGCCAATGCCTTTTGCAGAATCCCGACCGCTTCCCGGTACTCTCTCCGTTCCACGTGGACCAGAGCCAGGTTGTACAAAGCCCGGTAATAGTCGGGCTGTTTTTTCAGAACATTTTCCAGGCCGGCCTGCGCCTCCTCAAGCTGTCCCTGTTTGCGCAATTCCCGGGCAGCCAGGAACTCCCGCACGATTTCCCGCGCGATCTCCGGCTGGAACGCGTCGGTCTGAGCGTTAAGCAGCTCCCCGCAGGTAAGCGCCAGGAACGCGAAGGCCAGCGCAATCAACACGATACGCCTTTTGCGATTAATCATGGGCCACCCCTACCGCACCCGTGGCGGACTGGGCATACTGGTATCCGCTGATGGTTCGTTCCAGATCGGCGATTCTTTTCTCCAATGCGGTGAAATTCATGATCAGCGCGGTATTCTTGGAGACCTGCGTGCGGGTAATGCCTCCCTGCGCCACTTCCAACGGCTTGTTTTCCGTGGTGTTCACGATCACGGGCATCACATCGGTGGCGGACACACTGCTGGGAATCACGCAGATACTGAGTTCCTTGGGTCTGCGGTCTTCAATCAGATTGATCACCGCGCCGATCAGGAAAAACACCAGGGAAATCACCAGGAAAAAACGAATATTCCCCTGGTTCTCTTTCCCCGGGTATTTCAGAATCAAGCGATACCCCATGAAGAGCATGATGAACGCGAATCCCGTAACTCCCAAAGACAGGATCTGGTAAACCAGAGATAAATCCATGATTTCCCCCTATTGAATATCGATACGGACCATTTCAAGCGGATTGAAAAAGCCGTACCCCCCCTGTTTGTCTACACTATGAAACATCCCGGGAATTGGGACAACCCGGAAAATTGTGCGGATTTGATGTATTAAAAATAGTGGTTTTTTAAGAGGAATATCGGGGAAGTCTGGGCGGGGCCAGACCGGGGGACCCCGGAGAAATGTACTAGGGGCGAGGGGCTGGATCCCGCCGGTGCGCTCTTCGTCAGACCCGTTCCACGATGAAGAGGTAGTCGATCTTGTTGGCGGTACCGGCGATCTGGGACAGGGAAGTGGCGCGCACGTTGGGGATGATGGTGATGACTTCCCCCTCCAATTCGTTGAGGAAATCCTCCAGCTTGCCGCGGTCTTCATCCATGTTGATCACGAACTTATGTACCCGGTAGGTCATGTCGCCTCCCTGCTAATGGGTCGTGCAGGGAGGCGACATGGTTGACCGGAATCAATTTTTCTTTAGTTTCTCCAGCATTTTGCGGGCGTTTTCGTTCTTGGGATTCAATTGCAGGGACTTCTTGTAGCACTTGATCGCCTTGGGGGCATCGCCTTTTTTGGCCCAGGCCTCGCCCAGGCTGTCCCAGACGTTTGCGGATTTGGGATATTTCTCGGTGTTCAATTGGAATACAGCCAGGGCGTCACTGAATTTCTTTTTATTCAACATCAGGTAACCCAGATTGTTCAACGTGCCCTCGTCAAAGTATATCTCCCTGTGTTTCGCGGCTTTGGCTTTGACCTTCCGGATCGCTTCCGCGGCCCCGTATTCGGGAATGAGCTTCCGGATCAGCAGGGCCGCCGGTTTCTTATGCTGCAGATAGAACAGCCACACGTGGGTTTTGTGCTGGGGCCGGATCCAGTCGTCGCCGTGCTCCATGTAGGGCTTCATCTTTTTGACGAAGGCGAACTCATTCTCCAGGGACAGCTTGTCCTGAACACTCCGCAGGGTTTCTCCGCCGGCCTCCAGTTCCTCTACCCGGTTCCACAAGGTCTTGATGTAGCGCAGGTGGGCCTTGACATCCTCCCGGGTCCAGATATAGCTGGTATCCACGATGTAGTTGTTTACCCGGCCCTTCTCGGCGGTCAACTCTTCCAGGATACGGATCCAGCGCGGCACGTCCAGGCGGGCCCAACGCTCCTGCGGGTGGGGGGCCAGGTGCTGGGAGTGCATGATGAAGCCGGTGATGATGGCGGTTTTCTCTTCCGGAACCACCACGATGGACATGCCGTCGAAGCCGGCCCTTCCCAGGGCGATCATCTCCACGGTCAGGTCCCCCAGGTAAAGGGCCAGGCGATCGTTGTACGTGATCCCCGGCAAAAGGAGCTTGAATCCCTGCTCCATTTCTTCCGCGCGGCGCCGGCAGAAAGCCGTCCAGGCGAGTTCACCTTTGGCTTCCTTGGAGCCCGGTTTGTGGGTGGCCTGGCGCTTGCGGGAGACATCCTCTTTCCAGCGCCACATCTCTATCAGGCGCCGTATCTCCGCCTTCACCGCCGCGGGAGTGAATTTTTCATGGAAAACCCGGTGACCCACGATGGGGACATCCTTGAACACCGCGTTGCCGCCGAAGATATCCAGCCGATCCACGGTGTTCAAAACATAGGCGAAATCCTCGCGGCCCAGGGCTTTCCGCCAGGCATCGCGGTAGCGTTGCGCCGTGGGCATGGAGGAGAAGCTGTCCAGCAGGACGATCCCCTTGTCGGAAACAATGCCCAGCTGGGCGCCTCCGGCTTGCGTATCCCGCAACAGGTGGATACGGGGGGTCATTTTTTTGTGGACGAATCGGGACGCGTCAGCGTCGGGTGCCGCCGACAGCAACCCCATTGAAAACAAAAATACCACCGGAACGACACATGCTCGTTTCATGAATATCTCCTTGGGAATTTTCATCCCCGGCACGTGCCTCTCCGGCTCTGCGTGTATGGATACGGGTCAAAGAATAAAAGGTTTCACGATCACTCCCGGGGTTCCGAAGATTCTCCGGCCTGCAGCTGCCGGGTGATGCGGGTCAGCATCGGGACGGATATCAGGCCGGAGATGATGTTGGCCAGGGCGGCACCGGCGAAAATGCCCACAAGGCCGAACCAGCGGGATCCCAGCCAGGCCAGGGGGACATAGAGCAGCACCAGGCGCACCAGCGCCAGCATGAGGGCGTGGACCGGGTGCTTCAGGGCGTTCAGAACGGAAGAGGAAAACACCAGGAATCCCTGGAAAGTATAGGTGCCGCTCAACAGAATCATGTACATGACCGCTACGGCGACCACCCCGGCGTCCTTTGAGAACACCCCCGCCACATTCTCGCCGAACAACTGGAACACCACCAGCATCAGCAAACTCCAGACCATGGCGAAGCGGAAGCTCAACTGTACCGCCCGGCGCACCCGGTCCATGCGTCCCGCGCCGCGGTTCTGACCGGAAAAAGGCACCAGAACGCTGGCCAGGGCCACGAGCACCATCATGACCAGCATCTCCAGGCGGGTGGCCACGCCGAAACCCGCCACGGCGACCACGCCGAAACCCGCCACCAGGCGGGTGACGGCCCCCATGGAGAGGGGGGTGATGATATGGGTCAGGGCCGCGGGTATGCCAATGGAGAGAATGCCCCGCCATGAAACGAGTAAACCCTTCCAGGTGATTCCGGTGAAGTCGATCATACGTTCCCGCACGACGATCACGCGCAGGGCGATCATCATGCTCATGGCTCGGGAAATCACCGTGGCCAGGGCGGCGCCGGATACGCCCAGGGCCGGCAACGGTCCGGGGCCGAAAATCAACAGGGGATCCAGCACGATGTTCATGAACGCCGCGGCGGTCATGATCAGGCCGGGTACCTTCATGTCCCCGGTGGCGCGGATCAGGTTGTTGCCCACCATGGGCACCACCACGAATACGATGCCCAGGTACCAGATCCGCATATAATCGACCACATATTCCAGCACCAGGCCTTCGGCGCCCATCAATCGGAAAAGGGGCCGGATGGTCAGCTCCCCCGTGACGGCGACCACCGCGGCCAGGATCATCCCCAAGAGCAGGGCGTCGGTGCCGAGGCGCCGTACCCGTTCCCGGTCTCCCGCCCCGATCAGGGTGGACACCAGGGCGGATGCGCCCATGCCGACCCCCAGGGAAATGCTGTTGATCACCATGACCACGGGGAAGGTAAAGCTGAGGGCGGCCAGTTGCGTTTTGCCCAGCCAGCCCACGTACATGGTGTCCGCCAGGTTGAACAGGGTCATGCTGACCATGCCCATCAACATGGGCAGGGTCAGCCGCAACAGCATGGGCGGGATGCGGCCCCGGGTCAGGTCACGGCTTTTCCCGGTCTCGATGGTTTTACCCCCTGCGGCTGCGCACCAGGGTCACGATGTTGACGATCAGGGCGCCGGTGAGCATGCCCATGGCGAAAATCTGCCAGAATCCGGCATCGCCGGGACCCAGGGGCAGGGGGTCGTGGGTAAAGTAGGTTCCGGCCATGACGGCGAACAAGGCGATCAAAATAACCAATTGACGTTTCACTGGATTACGGATCATGAGTCTCTCCCTCCCCTTCCGGATTATCAGGGAATCAAACCTTACCACGCCCTCCCGTGAGGGTCAATTACACTGATTGGGGACGGACTACAAATTTATAAATTTATTGAAGTTGTCCGTATCACTTGCCTTGCAAGCTTTAGATTCATAGGGCTCTCAATTCTGGGACTTGACAGAAAAACTTATAAATTTGTAGTCCGTCCCCAGGGGAAACAGCGGGCCCGGCTGGCGTTGGCGGCGGACCCGCCTTATTATATTGGAGTGGAGGGAGGAACGATTCAGGAACTCTTCCCCACCGCGCTTTCCCAATCGAAATAGGCTTCCAGATAATCGTACCGGGCCATGTAGAAACCCAGGGAAGCCTGGTCCAGGGCCATCCGGGCGTCCTTCAGGTCCAGCTGGGTGGTCAACCCTTCGCGGGTGGTCACCGCGGCGATTTTGAAGGCCTTACGGGCCACCTCCCGGGTGGCCCGGGCCGACTCCATCCGCTGCCAGGCTTCATCCAGTTTCAGATACACGTCGTCCACTTCGGTGCGCACGTCATCCCGCTTCCGCGCCATCCGGATGCGGATCTTGTCCAGGTCTATTCTGGCCTTGTTCACCTGGGCCTTGCGGTAGCCGCCGGTAAAAATGGGAAGGGACAATTTAACGCCCACCATCCACAGCTTGTTTTCCTCATCCAGCTTGAATTCATTGGACTGGGCCGAGTAGGCGAAGGCGGCATTGGCGCTCAAAACCGGAAGGTAGGATCCCCGAGCGGCCTTTACGCCGGTTCCGGCCAACCTCTCCTGATTGAGGAGAACCTTGTAATCCGGCCGATTGATCAGGGCCCGCTCGATATCCACCTTTTCCGGAATATCCGGCACCTCTTCCAGGCTTCCGGCCAGGACGATACGCTCACCCGGATCGATGTCGGCCAGGTTTTTCAGGTTGTTCATCAACAGGTCACGGTTTCGCTCGGCTTTTCGGGTTTCCGGCACCGCGGAACGCCAGCGGGTTTCCGCCCGCAGCAACTCGAACTCCGAAACCTGCCCTTGCTCGAACTTCAATTTCACGTCCCGATAACTTTCCCGGGCGTTCTCTTCCGACGCCCTGGCCACATCCACCACCTTGTCCAGGAGGATCCCCTGGAAAAACAGTTTTTTGGCTCCGGTCCGCACCGCCTGGTCGTTGGCCCGGTACACCTCGTTTACCAGGGCCTCGTACTGGCGGGATGCTTTCACCGCGTACAGAACCGAGGCATTGAAAAGAGTTTGCCGGACGCCGACGGCGGCGGAAAACTCGTTGTCCCGCTTGATGGGTACCTTGGATACCATGGCCGGTCCGCCCATGAGCGAGGAAAGATCGAAGTACATGTAGTAGTCGCTCAGATTGCGGGTATACCCTGTTTCGATACCGATCTGCGGAAAAGCACCGGCCCGAGCCTCCCGTTTCTGCTCCCGGGCGCTTTCCTTTTCCTTGGCGGCCAGGCGCAACACCTTGCTGTTTTCACGCACCGCGCTCAGGAAGTCGTTTAGTTTGTATTCCCGGGAGTATCCCGCCCGCAGGGCCAGCCCGAAGATCACCAGGCCCATCACGATTTTATTTTTCATCTCGATTTCTCCTCTAGCCTTCCACCGGGGCATCTTTATCTCTTCTTCCACTGACCATGTCGTACAACAGTGGGATCAGCACCAGGGTAAACACGGCGGAAACCAGTACGCCGCCGATGGAGACAATGCCCAGGGGCTGGCGCAATTCCCGCCCCGAAGCGCCGATGCCCGCAGCCATGGGCAGCATGCCCAGGACAATGGCGATGGTGGACATGAGGATCGCCTTGAGGCGGGCCGGACAGGCAGTCATCAATGCATTCCTGACGTTTTCTTTCTTTTCACGGACCAGCTGATTGGTGTAGTCCAGCAAGAGGATGGCATTGTTGACCACGATGCCGATGAGCATGACGATGGCCAGCATGGAAGCGATATTCATGGTGGATCCGGTGAGGAACAGAGAGTAAAACACACCGATCAGGGACAACGGCACGGTACCCAGGATGTAGAGGGGTTGAACCAGGCTCTCCAGGATTCCCGCCAGCAGCATATAGGTCAGGATCAGTGCGATCACAAAGGCCTGGGCGATTCCGGCCACGGTCTTGTCCAGTTCTTCCGCCATCATGCCCCAGCGCGCCTTGTATCCGGCGGGCATATCCAGGGCATCGATCTCCTTGTTTAATCGTTCCGTGATATCACCGAGCACATATCCCCGGGCCACGGCCCCGGTCAATTTGATCGATTTGTAGCGGTCCTTGCTCAAGATCATATTTCGTCCTTCCCGGAACTCGATGGTCGCCAGCTGGCCGATGGTGAATCGGCCCTGCCGGGAAAACACCGGGATATTTGCGATCTCTTCCGGACTGTCGGTGGATTCATCGCTCAAAGTCACCCGGACGTCATACTCCTCTCCCCGGTCCCGGTATTGGGTGACCACCAGGCCGTCCACGCCTGAACGCACCGCCACCGCCATATCCGACATGGTCAGCCCCGCCCGGGCCAGTTTGGAGTTATCCGGAATAATCGTCAGTTCCGGCTTGCCCTGCTTTGCGCTGGAGTCGGCATTGATCAAACCGGGTATCATTTCCATTTTTTTCAACAATTCACGGCCATAGCCTTCCAGCAGGTCCAGGTCCTGGCCCTGCAGTTGTACTTCAATATCCGCGGCCACTCCACCCGCGAGGCTGCGCAGATTCTCAACACGGATTCGAGCCCCGGGGACGTCCGCCAGATCCTCCTGCAAGCGGGAAACCAGGTCTATCGTCGAGAAATCTCTCTCAACGGCATGCACCAGCTTGACCTTGATAAAGGCCATTTCCACGCCTTCTTCAATCATGCTCTGGGTACCCAGAGTGGTCCAGAAATGAGTGATTTCGGGAATACGCTTCAACCGTCCTTCGATCTCGGCGGCGGTCCTGGCCGTACCTTCCAGCCTGGTCCCGGCGGGCATATCCACTTTAATGGTCAACTGGCCGTCATCGGAAGTGGGTATGAATTCAAAACCGATCTTTCCGGCCACCAACAGACTGCTCACGAAAAGGATCACCGCCACCAGGATAAAGGCCCAGCCGTGAGCACGCCTTTTAAGGAAAAAGCCCAACAGTTTTTTGTACCATCTCTCAATGGAGACGAAAAGCCTGTCCATTCTCACACTGACCCTGAACGTGCGGCGTGGCTTATCCGGCAGGATCAAGGAAGCCAGCATGGGGGTCAGGGTAAAAGACATGAGCAGGGAGAACAACGTGGCGTACACCACGGTCAGGCTGAAGTTGCGGAACATGATCCCCGCCACGGAACTCATGGTGGACAGGGGCAGAAAAACGACCAGGTTGGTCCCGGCGGAGGCCAGCACAGCCATGGCGATCTCCCGGGTGCCCCGAGAGGCGCTTTCGGCGCTGTTCAAACCCTGGTTCTTATGTCGAAAGATATTTTCCAGCACCACCACCGAGTTGGTAACCAGGATCCCCACCGAAGTGGACAACCCCATCAGGGTGAGCAGGTTCATGGAAAAACCCGACATGCTCATGAACAAAAAGGCGGAAACAATCGACATGGGCATGGACAGGGCCACAATAACCGTGGAACGAATATCGTGAAGAAAAAAGAATAGGATCAAAGCCGTAAATAGGATACCCAGTCCAATGTTGGTCAGGGTATCCGTAACCGAATCCCGGGTATAGGTACTCGATTCATTGATCAGCTCAATGGAGCAGCCCTGGGGAAGGGATTCCCGGACTTCCGGTAACACCTTGACCACTTCTTCGTACGTACGCACCTCGTTGCTGCCCGAGGTTTTGCGCAGGCTGATCAGGATGGCGTCGGAATCTCCTTTTTTCATGCGGTTGTTGAAATAGGTAGACCGCTTTCTCACAGCTTTATGGGTATCCTTGACAACCGCCATATCCCCCAGTTTCTTTAAGCCGAATGGGGTGGGAATCTCAAATTCGCGCAACTGCTCAAGACTCCAGAATCGTCCCTGCAAACGCACGTTGACATCCATTTTGTCCGCCTGGATGTTGCCGCCGGGCATATCCAGGTTGTTCATGGCCAGGATGCCCGCCAATTGTTGCAGAGACAAATAGTTGCGTTGCAGCTCCCGGGTATCGATCTCCACCCGGACTTCTCTTTCTCTGCCTCCGGTCAGAGTCACTTCGGCCACGCCCTTGATCTGGGCAAAACGGTTTTTCAATTTCTTGTCCGCCAGGTCATAAAGTTCCGTGGACGGAAGATCCCCGGTCAGGGCAAGATCCACCACGGGAACGGACAGGGGATCGAAGCGCTGTACCAGGGGGTCTTCGGCCTCATCCGGTAAATCACCCGCAATGCCGTCCACTTTGTCCTTGACCTCGTCAAGAGCCAGGTAAACATCCTTGCCCAGGTTGAAGTTGATTAAAATAAACGAGACGTTCTCCATGGAATAGGATTGAATGGAATCAATTTCGCTCACCGATGAGACCGCGTCCTCGATCTTCTTGGTCACCTGGAGTTGAATCTCCTCGGAGTTGGCTCCGGCGTAAACCGTCTGAACCGTTACGATGGGCAACGCCGTATCCGGCATGAGTTGGAGATTCATGTTGAAAAAAGACAGGGTACCGAACAGGACGAAGACGATCAGCACCATGCTGATCAGAATGGGACGCTTAATGGATACATCCGCTATGTGCATGATAGAATCTCCGGAATCACTGGACCGGGGCCGCGGGAACCGCCGTGTCGATCACGTGCAAAAGGGTGTTGTCTTCCACCAGCATCAATCCGTCGGTCACAATGGTTTCGCCCGGCTCCAATCCGCTCAGGATCTCCACCCGGGTACCCATTTTCCTGCCGATTTTCACTTCCCTTCTGGATGCCCGGCCGTTTTCCACCACGAATACGAAAGCAATGCCCTTTTCAAAGCGGATATCCTCCCTATTCAGGACAATAGCGCCACTCTCAGCGGATCCGGCAATGAATATATGGGCGTTGACACCACAGAGGACTTTCTCACCGGGATTCTCGAACTCCGCCACTACCCCGAAGGCCTGGCGCATGGGATTCATGGTGCGATTGATCCGGGTCACTCTGCCTTTCAGGGTATGGTTGTTCCAGCGGGCGATTGCTCTATCCCCCATCCGGATATGAGTGATGTCGTTCTCGTTTATCCATACTTCGGCTTGGAGACGGTCCGTGCGGGCCACGGTGAACAAAAGAGTCTTTTCCTCGACGGAATCGGATTCCCGGACGCTGATCTGGGTAATGGTACCGGTTATGGGGGCACGCACGTGTACCGACTGCCGCGCGGCGTCCCAATTGGCCCGGGCCACATCGTATCGGGTTCTGACGGTATCCAATTCCTGGAGGGAAACTCCGCCGGCATTGTATAAGTTTTTTATTCTTTTCAGGGTGGTCCGTGACAACTCGAAAGCCACCCGGGCCTGGTTGTACTGGGTGGCCGGACTGTCCGCTGGGAATGACACCACCACCGCGTCCTTTTTGACCACGTCCCCGACCCTGTAATGAATCCTGTGAATGGTCCCCCCGATGGGGGCGCCGGCATTGGATTCCTCCACTCCGCCCAAGGTGGCGATAAACGTATACTCCGAAGAAAAAGGCTGATTTTCAACCCGCGTAACCCTCACGGGCAGGCCCTTTTCCCGATACACCTGAACCATACTTTTCCCCTTGTCTTCTTCCCGGGAGCACCCGGCCAACAAGGCCAAGCCAATGATACATACTGCCGCGATTGCCGGCTTTTTCCTGCTGAAAATTCTCATTGATATTTTCTCCAAAATTAACCTTCTTTTTATACATTTTTGTATGTATGTAAAATGGCCAAAAAAAAATTCATGCCCTGACTCCACGTACAAACAGCAGGGTAACCGAGTCCAAAGTATCCCGGATGCGGGAGATTTCCCGGCCTTCCACCATCATTTCGGCCAATCCGACCATCAGCGCCATCAAAGTGACAAGAACGGCATCGGGTTTGATTTTGATAATCTCGCCCATTTCCTGTCCCCGCCGGACGACATCAAGCACTTTCTTCTTCAGCCCAACCAGCTCATCCCCCATCAGGGACTCCAGTTGGGGGAATCCTCCCATAACCCTTTTTTTAAAGAAAATCAGTTTCTGGTTGGCCAACAGGTCCTCCTGGTTGAGCAGGGCGGCGGGAACCTCCGAAACGATGGCTTTCAAGGTGTTCATAGGATTCAGCCCGCGGTCCAGGATTCCTTCCACCACCTGGATAAAGGGATTGATTCGGGAGCGAACGAGCTCCAGGAAGAGTTCTTCCTTGTTCTTGAAATGCCAATAGATGGCGCCCCGGGTTACTCCCGCGGCAGCGGCGATCTCCGAAAGCCGCGTGGCGGCGAAACCTTTCTCCCCGAATACTTCCAGGGCAGAATGCAATAATTCTTGCCGGGTTTCCTCGGCATCTTCCTTGGTGCGCCTCATCTTGATTCCGCCAA
>Ga0272442_10006413_pt1 | contig 15465 bp, 12 predicted proteins | sample SSMForm2O_FD_200262 | JGI IMG/M metagenome (GOLD analysis project Ga0272442, IMG submission 200262) | Marine sediment archaeal communities from Little Sippewissett salt marsh, Falmouth, MA, United States - SSM-Form-2O | ecosystem: Environmental > Aquatic > Marine > Wetlands > Sediment ...
TCCGGGTGCGGATGGTGGAGTAAGGGCTCCATCGGCACGGCAACACCGGAAGGGCTCTACCAGAGAGGGTACGAGTATTATCACAATGGGAAATACAAAAAAGCGATTGAAGCGTTTCGACGGGTATCCGAGGAATACCCGCTCAGTAAACTGGCAATCATGGCCGAGTTGGGTGTGGCCGACTCCTACTACAGCGATGAAAAATATGCCGAGGCCGAAGCGAGTTACGAGGATTTCATCACTCTGCACCCTACGAATGAAAACATTCCCTACGTAATGTATCAGATCGGGATGTGTCATTACAATGAAATGAGCGGAATCGACCGGGATCAAACGGAGACTATGCGCGCCAAAGAGAGTTTCGAACGCCTGATGACCCGCTTCCCCAGCAGTAAATTTACGATTATGGCCGAAAAGAAGTTGCACGATGCTCGGAAGCAACTCGGCGAGCATGAGTTTTATGTGGGTGAGTTTTATTTTAAAATAAAGGAATATAAAGCTGCATTGATGAGATTTGAATTTGCTGCTCAGGAATATGCGAACCTCGGCATGGATTACAAGTTGAATTATTTTATAAATGAAACAAAACGACGCATTGCAGAAGAAGTGCCGGAAGAAGAATAACCGTACAGGCCTGCGCCGTGTAGTTGTATTTCTCAACGGCATCCCCCGAAATATTACGTCTCTTTTAATCTCTCAGGGCCCAAATCCCCACCGCTTGCGGCATTATCGTTTACTGGTGCCCCGTGTGTGTCCTTTCGTGGGTTCCCGAGGTTTTTTGCCTTACGGGATCTATACCTAGCGAACAGTTTTCCCGATGACGAACCATTCATCTTCCGAGTCGGATGCGGTATCAATCAGCAGATGGATAATGTGCAGATCAGGGTATGACTTTTTGAGATCGTCTACGTCAACCGGTTCGAACCTTTTTTTATTGTTAAGGTATGCCTGCTCGGTCAGTGCGTTCGATTCATAATTTTCCTTCGTGCGTTTGGAAATTTTTTGAAGCGAGTATGCCTCCGGGCACTGCGTTTCCTGGATAATGAAGGTTTTATTATTTCTGGCGGCGACCTCGGCCGCCCTTTTCCTCAGCGTTTGGGTGATAAAGGTGGCGTCGAGTATGACGCCTGTGCCCTGGGATGCATATACGTCCGCCAGTGAGAACATTTTATTGTAGACGAGTGTTCTTTTATCCATGTTTGCAGCGACTTTTTCGTCAAAAATATCTTCGTCTCTCAGGACCTCGCGGCGGATGATATCGGTACGGAGCATTGTGTACCCCTTGATTCGGGCTATGATTTCCGTGGTTTCAGTCTTGTTGGTGGCCGGGAGACCACATGCAATCAGTACTGCATCATGGCCTATGTTTTGTTCTACAAAGTCTTTAAACGGTTCTCTCATTAGCATTATCCTCCATCTGTCTCTCTCATGATGAATTCCCATTAAATCGGAGGCAGATTGCAATCTAAAATTATAAGTTCCATCACTACCGTGCAGGTTACAGATCGTCCCGGTATCCGGAGCGCATTTGAATGTTTAGCCCATGATCCTGAAACTATCCGGTTATGATCTGAATGTGAACTGCTCGACCACAAAATCGGGAATGTCTATGGTACCCATGCGCACGGGGTCCTGGTGACAGTCAGAGCCGCCGGTGACAATGAGCCCTTCTTTTTGTGCGAACGCACGGTATGATTCTATCGTATCAGCATCATGCCTGGCATGCCAGCACTCAACCCCGTCAATGTGCGGCAGCATGACCTCCCGGATGATCCGATGCTGCTCCGCCCGCACCCGGGTCAGCGATACGAGGGATGTCCCGTTGGGATCATTCGGATGTGCCAGTACCAGCTTGCCCTGGGCGGCATGAACCAGGTGCGCGGCTTCTTCTAGGGAAAGCGGCATCTTGGGCACATCACATTTCACCAGGTATTTATCGAAGGCCTCCTGCCTGCTGGAGACGATGCCCTGAGTGATCAGATATCCGGCAATATGAGGGCGGCCGAAGGTACCGTCGACGGTTGCCTGTATCGCCTCCAAATCGCGCAGCGTAAATTCCCTGCGTCCTTCGCGGTGAAATTCACGGTTGAGATTCTCCAGTATCTGTTCTGCCCGCCTTTGCCTGAACATTTTCAGGGCATCGAGCTTATCGACCAGTGGCGCATAGCCGCTTTCGTAGTCATACCCGAGGCAGTCGAGTGACACATTCCCCCCGTTCTTGAATTCGGGATGTGCAAAAGTGACATTCAATTCAATGCCGTATAGGTAGCGGATACCATAGCTGTTCGCCAGCGAGTGAGCCTCCGCCTGACTTGCGACGGAATCATGATCCGTAATTGAAATGACGTCAATGTGTCGTCTATTCGCTTCCGCGAAGATCTCCTCCAGCGTCCATCTGCCGTCAGATCCGTTTTTCGAGTGTATGTGAAGATCAATTTTCATGGAATATATACCCATACGCCAGATCATAGTATCTTGCCGCCTTTTGAAAGGCGTCATGCCTGGCCGTGTCATCGAGGGCCTCGTCGTCGAGGAGGAAAGAAGTGACCTTTGCCCTGACATATGCCCTGTATACCTTGTAAAAAATGAGGACGTCGCGCATCGTGGCATCCCCGGATTCTGTAATATATGCCTCAACGAAGGAATTTCCCAAGGCGGATTTCCCGTTGTAATCGAAATCCATTGACAGAAATGCGACATCCGACGCAACGTCTCCGAAACGGAATCGCTCATTGAACTCGATACAGTCGAATATGAAGATCTTATCGTTGTCCAGGCAGATGTGCTGGAGGTGGAGGTCACCGTGACAGTCTTTTATCTGCCCCTCCGTGATCCTTCGTTCGAACAGAACCGCATTGTTTTGCATAAATTCCCTGCTCCAGGTTTCGATGGCGGCGAACTTTTCATGGCTAACCGGACCCCCGATGTACTTTCTTGTCTGATCGAAATTTTCGATCACATTAGTGGCAATTACGTCAAGGCTGCCGAACTCTCGTGACTTGTCACTAGCGGGAATAGTTCCGTACACGTCGGCCAGATACCTGCCGATGCGTCTCATGTCAGCATGAGAGACTTTGTGTTCATCCAGAAGCCTGTACAGCATCCTGTGCTCGGGGATTTTCTTCATTTCGACCGCATATTCGACAATATTGCTGCCGTTTTTCAGGTGGAGGTTGCCTTTTGAGTCTTCCATGATTCTCACGACATCCAGGTATACACCATGTGCGAATCGCTGATTCAGACGAACTTCTTCATCGCAATAGTATTTTCGTTTTCCAAGGGTGGTAAAATCAAGAAAACCGAAGTCCACGGCTTTCTTCACCTTGTAAACCAGATCGCCGGCAATGAAAATATAAGATATATGAGTTTGAATGAATTCCACGTGCCCGGGAACATGCGGGTAGAAACTTGGTTGCAGCATCGTTTCAACGAGTTTCGGATGGGTCATGTTATTGCTCCTTTCGGACCACTGTGCTATCAAGGCTGAGAGTGGCAAAAGTGATCCGGTGACTGACAATTAAGATATTGAATAAATCACAAGCGCGGTTGCAAATCCAGTGTTTTTTACGGTTTGTCGTGTAGACAGGCAATCCGTAGTGCAGGAGGCAACACGCCGACTGCGCCGGATCACATGGCAGGTCCTTCCGGTCGGTGGGCTTTTGGCATCGCCCGCAACCGTGCCAATTAAGGAAAGCTGGTAGAATACCGATACATCATCAGAGGATTGCATGTGTCCAAAGAGCGTTCCAGCGATCACTGCAGGTGAAAAATTAATTAAGAGAACGGGGGAGTATGAAAGACATGAAAGGTGTTGTCATCGCGATGGTAATTTTCTGTGTGTGCTGGATGCCCCTTTATGCAGAGGGGCAGTGCATAAAAGGGGATTGTACCGACGGTCGCGGAACCCGGGTCTTTGCGGATGGGACGAGGTACAGCGGATCATTTGAACACGGGCTGATGAACGGGGAAGGTGAGATAACCTTTTCGGACGGCAGGATCTATACAGGGCAATTCGAACATGACGCACTGCATGGTCATGGTGTGATAACCTACCCCGACGGAAGAAAATACATCGGGGAGTTCAGAGATAATGTCATCAGCGGCCGAGGCACGATGATGTTTCCGGAAGGCATGGTATATTCCGGCCAGTGGGAGCACGACGGCATGAACGGGACCGGCACAATGACCTTTCACGACGGGTCTGAATACACCGGAGAGTGGCGCGATGACAGAATCAATGGAGAAGGGGTCATGGAGTACGCCGATGGGAGGACATATGAAGGCCACTGGGAAAATGACACCGTCAGTGGCCGGGGTACGATGACATATCCGGACGGTTCACTTTACGAAGGAGAGTGGCGGAACGGAGAATACAACGGAACGGGGAAGTTGACACTCGCCGATGGCGGCACATACCGGGGAGAATTCAAAAACGGCATGATGGACGGGAGTGGTATGCGGACATTTCCTGACGGCAGGCGTTATGATGGCGATTTTGTCCAGGGGCTGTTTGACGGGCATGGCACACTCATGTATAAAGACGGAACCACATATAAAGGTGAGTGGAAAAAGGGCAAGAGTCATGGAATGGGGGTGTTGACCTATCCCGATGGCAGAACCTTGGAAGGGCAATTCAGAGACGGCAATTATTGTAAATAAGAACGCAAATCTCCTGTTGCGTAAAGCCGTTTTCTTCGTATACGGAACAGATCTGAAGCAGTCTGAAGGGGAATCGTCTGCATGTGAATGGCGCCTGTGAGCCATGTGTACCGTCCTTCCCGAACGCCTGTTCCGAAATACAACACAGGAAAAGAAACGTGTCGAGAAGATCTACCCAGAAAAAACTTGAGGACTATGTACGGTCCATTTTTCTTTCAAAAGATTTGAAATCTCACGAAACATGGTCGCGAGCCGAACTGCATGAATTTCAATACAGGCAACTGAATTCACTTGTCAGACACGCCGTTCAGCGTTCGTCTTTTTATAAAAAACTCTATCGATCCGTCAACACCGATAACCCCGTTTCTCTGGAAATGCTGCCTATCGTTTCCAAGAAAATGTTAATGGATAATTTCGATACGGTCGTGACCGATCCCATGCTGCACTCATCCGAATTGTACCAATATCTGGATTTATACACGCCAAGAGATTACTACATGGGCGAATACCGGATTCTTTCAACCGCGGGAAGTTCCGGCTTGCGGGGGGTGTTCATGTATGATCGGGCCGCATGGGGTGTTGTTCTGGCCTCTATGCAAAGGGCCTTCTCATGGATGGGATTGTCATCCCTCAGGGACAGGCGGCTTGCATCGATTGGTGCGAGCAGCCCCTTGCATTTAAGTTATCGACGGGCAGTTGATATGGATATCGGGCTGTATCGCTTCCTGCGGCTGGAGGCAACATCCAGAATCAACACACTCGTGAGGGAACTAAACGAATTTCAACCGGAATATATCCACATGTATCCCACAATCGCATACCTGCTTGCAAGAGAACAGACGGAGGGGCGGCTTAAGATCAGCCCGCACACAATTGTGACCGGCGCCGAGTTGCTGACGCAGGAAACATCAGAGTGCATCCAGGAAGCCTGGCGAATCGTACCCTTCAACTGTTACAGTTCGACAGAAGGTATCGTGGCGTTCGAATGCGTGCAGCATAACGGCATGCATCTGTTTGAAGACCTCTGTATCGTGGAGGTCGTTGACGAGCATAACCGACCAGTACCCGATGGGTGTCCCGGTTACAAATATCTGCTGACAAATCTTTACCAATACGTGCAGCCCCTCATCCGATACGAGGTTATGGATATGATTACCCTGTCTTCCGAGGTATGTGCGTGCGGACTACCGTTTAAACGAATCGAATTCATAGAGGGCCGAAGTGACGATATAATTCTGCTCGAAGGACTTGATGGCAAGTCCGTTCCCGTTCACTCGATTCATTTTCACAGCCCCATTGCATCGATTGCGGAAGTGATCCATTACGAGGTCGTTCACCGGAGGAATGGCCTTCATATCGCGCTCGCGGTTGCGGGGGGAACCGGGAAACGTGCGGTAGAGACCCTGCTTGTCAAAAAGCTGCAGACCAAATTCAGGGATCTGCGTATAAAACCACCGCCGATTCATATCAATTTTATCATGTCCGGTGATGTACCTCCGAACCCCACGGGGAAAATGAAATTGGTCAGAGAAGAGGTGTAACCCTTTATTCATTCAGGGGTCTGTGTGCTTACGGAGATGCGTCCGGTATCCGAAGAATATCGCAGAAACACAGCGGGATGCCTGTACGGAAGAATTTTCGATTCTTCTCCAATTTGATTGACGAAAGGGAACCGGGGATTTCAGGGGGCAGGGATTCAAGGGTTCCTTTTCTAAAGACTTTATGAGCGCGTTTCACATGCTTTCGATTTCCGCTATATCTTTTTTATAGTTTTTCATCATTTCACTTGAATCCCTGGTCCGGACCGTTCACCATAAAGGTAACTTACGATCTAAATTCAAAGATTCCTTCTGTTCACCTGTTCAACAAGTGCTTCAGTCTCTCCCAGGTGGGCCCGGAATCCTTGATTCCTTATAGTCTCTATAATCATACCTCCTGAATGCGATACTTTGCCATACTTAATCGCAACTAATCGGAAGATGATCCTAATTATCAGACTTCTTTTTTTACCAGTTTTATCTTACCCATTGTGTGAATGTCACGCTCCAGTCGGCTTATAAATTCGACATGTACAGGGGGACACCTAACTCCGTATGCGGCGAATTCTCTTTCCATCTCAGTCCTCAGGGCGTGGGTGATTGTGTCCCGCCGGGCGTCTCGGGGCACGACGATTCGGAAATGGAGACCGTCTGCCTTGTGAATAATCTGATATTCCGCGATATCATGGAGCGTTGCCATCGGACCGTGAAAAAAATACGGAGGAACCGCTTTTACGCCACCTTGAGTGCCCTCGAGATAAATAATATCGTCATTTCTGCCTTCCATTGAGACGATGCGTCTGAAAGGGCGGCCGCAGGGGCATGCCGTGCTCGAAACCGTCATCATGTCAGATATTTCATAGCGGATTATCGGCTGGGTGTACTGATATAAATTGGTGAAGAGGATTTTGTGTCCGGGCGCATGGTCCGGAACCGGTCTGTTGTGTTCATCGACAACTTCCACCAGACAGAGATCCTCGAACAGATGAATGCCGCGGTGGTATGCGCATTCGATACCCAACAGGCCTTCGGTTGTGCTGTAGGAATTGAAGGGGGATACATTCCAGGTTTTCCGGATTTGTGATCTCGTGTGTTCGGTCAATGATTCGGCGCTCGTGACGATATACGTCGGGGTAATGCAGAGACGACCCTGTCGCTGGGCTGCGGCCAGAAGACATGCGATGGTTGCATAGGCGTGAATAAGGTCGGGTTGAAATTCATTTAATGCCGTCACGAGATCTTCGATACGTTGCGTCGCTTCGAGGCGTCGATACTCATGTGTACCGAAATCCATACTGATCGCCCGGCGATAACTCAGGTGCAGAGGGCTATTGGCCCCGATTGACGCAATTCTCATGCGCCTTGATGCCGGGATTCCCATCATTGCGATGCCCCTGTTCACACCGGCAATAAGCGTAGCCCACGCCGTACGATCGAAGACAAAGAGGCCCTTCACGCCGGTACTGCCCGATGTCGTGAGGATACGGTATTCATCAAGATAGTAATCATCATCGGTAAGCGCTTCGATGTATTTATACAGGTTGGCAAGCTTCAGACGTGGATCCGTCACGATCCCGTCAAAATGCTCCATTACGGTCTGTTTGGTAATTACAGGTAGTGCCTCAAGGCAAATCGACCGGCTGGTGTCGAGTGATCGATAGAGTTGTCTGTAGAAAGGTGCATGACGTATGGCATATCTGACCAGGGCATTCAGCCGATGAGCCTGATACCGGCACAATTGCGCTCGGGGCATGGCTTCCCGCGCACGGAAGCCCGCTGAGAGCGAAAGGGCCCGTGCGGCATCCCCATGCCGCTTATGTTCATACCCGCTTTTCAAGCTTACCTCGCGGATCTCTTAGAGAGACCGGATACCTTTTTAAATTTTATCAAATATTTCATTAAGATGAAAGAAAGACCGGCAGATAGCGTGCCTGAATATTTCTCGAACGGCACAGAACAATGGCTTCATAAAAGTCAATTCCGGAATGGTATTGTAGCTCCCGTTAAAAAACCGCCCGTTTTTTACATCTTGAAATATTCCGGGTATTATAGTAATAAAATTTGACGTTAGTTGTTAAAAGGGGGCTTACAGGCACGCACATCCTGCAGTACGGATATGGGTACTGCACGTTACTTACTATCACCCTTCTAGATCAAAAAATCGAAATGTGGTCTCTATTTCCCTAAGGAATAGTTTATGAAGAGTTATGTTCGCGCTCACCATGCGGGATAAAATGTAATTCATGCTTTCGCTGATCTATGCTCGGAAACTTCAGCGAGACTCAGCAGGATTCGTAATCATTGCGATGAAAGGAGAGACCGATGAAAAAGACGCCTCTGTATAATCGACACGTCGACTTGGGGGCCAGGATGATAGATTTTCATGGCTGGATGATGCCCGTTCAGTATTCCAGCGTGATTGAAGAACATCGTGCGACGAGAGAACGAGCCGGTCTTTTTGACATTTGTCATATGGGCGAAATCGATATAAAAGGACCTTCCGCATTCGATTTTCTGCAGCTGGTGATGTCTCGAAACCTTGAAGGTCAAAAGATCGGTCAGATGAAACTGAGTGTCATGACCACTGAAGAAGGTGGCATCATTGATGATCTTACCATCTATTTACTGGCCGAAGGGCATTACCGTGTGGTGACCAACTCGGCCACGGTGAGCAAGGATTACCAGTGGATGCAGAAACTAAAAGCAGAAAAAGGTTTTTCAGACCTTGAGATACTCGATGTGTCCGATCAGATTGGCAAAGTTGATCTCCAGGGACCACTGGCGGACACGGTGCTGCAGAAACTGGTACAAGATGATCTGTCGCAGGTGCCTTTCTATTACTTCATCCCATCGAAAATCGGGGATTTACCGGCCATCATATCGCGAAGCGGCTACACCGGTGAAAGCGGATTTGAAATTTATGCCCCAACCGCACATATCCAGGATGTATGGGATATGCTGTTGGAGGAGGGGAGCAATAACGGAGTGTTGCCGGCAGGATTGGGTGCGCGAGATACATTGCGCCTTGAAAGCGGGTATATGCTTTATGGCAACGATATGGACGAATCCATCACGCCGTTCGAAGTGGTGTATGGATGGATAACAAATCTCGAAAAGAATTTCATTGGGTGTGAAGTACTTAAAAAGCAGAAAGAGCAAGGTGTCGCACGGAAACTTGTCGGATTCGAGATGGACGGCAGGGGTATCGCCCGCCACGGGTATAAGGTACTGTACAAAGGACGTGAGGTGGGCGTGGTGACGTCCGGCACATTCGCGCCGACGGTGGGGAAGGCTATTGGAATGGCATTTGTGCCTGCCACCCTGAAGAAACCCGGCACTCTGATTGAAATACAGATTCGCGATAACCCCGTGACGGCGCGGGTCGTTAAACTGCCGTTCTACCGGCGACATACATGAGGAGACGGATCTTCATGCGGGACCCATCGGGCGGTGAGTTGAGCACCTGGAGCGGACATCCCGCAATGTGCGGACCATCTATCAAATGAGGAGGAGAATGCTATGGCCAAACCAAACCCAGACGACAGATTTTACTCGGAAGAGCATGAGTGGGCACTGGACAACGGTAACGGAACAGTCACGGTGGGTATTACCGATCATGCCCAGGAACTGCTTACGGATATTGTGTTTGTTGAACTGCCTGAAATCGGGAAAAAAGTTGCACAAGGGGCAGCGATGGCAGTTGTAGAATCTGTCAAATCGGTTTCGGATGTCTATTCGCCGGTGAGTGGAGAAGTTGTGGCGGTGAATGGTATCCTGGAAGATCAGCCCGAGCTTGTCAACCAGGATGCCTTTGGGGACGGGTGGATCGCCCAGGTGCAAATGGACGATCCCTCGGAACTGACGAATCTCATGAATGCGTCCGCATATACGGTCTTTGTTGCCGAGGAGGACGACTAGGGCTTTTCCTATTAACCGGAAAGGGATACGATATGGATTATCTGCCTCATACCGCCGACGACATTTCACAGATGATGCAGACCATCGGCGCGAATTCACTCAATGAACTGTTTGATGATATTGCCGAGCGGTACCGTCTGAAAGGGCCGCTTGCGTTGCCGCCGTCACTCCCGGAGCAAAGTATGGCGCGGTTGATGACCGGCATTGCGGCGAAAAATAGGATTCCGGTCATATCACTGATGGGGGCGGGGGCCTACAATCACTTCATTCCGGCAGTGGTGGGACATGTTATTGCACGCTCGGAGTTTTACACTGCCTATACCCCGTATCAGGGAGAGATCAGCCAGGGGATACTGCAGGCCATCTACGAATATCAGACCATGATTGCCGGCCTGACGGGAATGCAGGTTGCGAATGCCTCAATGTACGACGGTGCTACGGCCATGGCTGAGGCGGCGGTCCTGGCCGGCAAGACGACCGGGCGCACCCGGATCGTTGCAGTAAAATCGGTGCACCCCGAGTACCGGAAGGTCGTCGGGACATATTGCTGGGCAAATGGCTATGAACTCGTGGAAACCCCCTACACCGCATCGGGCACATATGATGCCGCGGCCCTGGCCGATGCTGTTGATGATGCGACGGCTGCCGTTCTGATCCAGAGCCCCAATTTTTTTGGCATTATAGAGGATCTTTCCGCAATCACGCCGCACATACATGCCAAAGGAGCCCTTCTCATAGCGGGATTTACTGATGCCACGTCCCTGGGTGTTCTGAAACCCGCGGGTGAAATGGGGGCCGATATTGCCGTCGGTGAAGGTCATAGTTTCGGAAATCCGCTCAATTATGGCGGCCCGTATCTCGGAATTTTTGCGAGTACGCAAAAGTATCTCAGGAAGATCCCCGGAAGGTTGGCAGGGGCCACGGTCGATAGTGAAGGGCACAGAGGGTTCGTCCTCACGTTACAGACGCGCGAACAGCACATACGTCGGGAGCGGGCAACATCCAACATCTGCAGCAACGAAGCCCTGTGTGCCTTGGCAGCTGCCGTATATCTGGTGAGTCTGGGCAAAAATCTGCGCCTTCTTGCCGGACTGAACGTTCAAAAAACACAGTATCTTAAAAGAAAACTTTCCGAGCTTAGGGGGTGGGAGGTCGTGTTTTCGGGGCCTGTGTATAACGAATTCGTCATACGGTGTCCCGATTGCCGAAAGTTTAACACGGCACTCGAGGAGCATGGAATCATTGGGGGGTACGAGCTTGAAAATGATTACCCGCGCCTCGACAATACACTGCTTCTGTGTGCAACGGAGCTGCTGACACGACAGGATATGGACACCGTCACCGCAATTGCCGCGGGTGTGTGACACGGGCCGTGAGCGGGATCACACGGTGGAGGCTTGGGGCGGTGTCGCACAATGGGATGTACACCCCGTCACATGGATCGCACATCGATAGTATGTGGGGAATTACGGGATCAGGCACGTCATTGAACGCATGCGAACAATCGGATCATCCAATGAAGATGGAGGCATAAATGGATCTTATCTTTGAAAAAAGCCGTAGCGGTCGGACAGCGTCACAAATTCCGGACAGTGATGTGCCGCACGTAGCAGTCGAAGATGTCATTGACGAAAATCTTCTCCGGGTTGACGTCGATCTGCCGGAAGTAAGTGAACTCGATCTCGTGCGGCATTATACGGCACTTTCCCGCCGTAACTTCGGCGTCGATATAGGCCTTTATCCGCTCGGCTCCTGCACAATGAAGTATAATCCCAAAATTAATGAAGACATGGCACGACTTGCCGGTTTCACCGCTCTTCATCCTTATGCACCGGTGGCGTTTTCGCAGGGCAGCCTGCAGCTGATGTTTGAACTGCAGCGCTATCTCAGCGAGATTTTCGGCATGGCGGACTTTACACTTCAACCCGCCGCGGGTGCGCACGGCGAGTTGACGGGTGTCATGATGATCAGAAAATATTTTGACAGTCGGGGAGAATCGCGCACCCGGATACTGATTCCCGATGCCGCGCATGGAACCAATCCGGCGTCGGGTGCGCTGTGTGGGTTTCAGGCCGTGACCGTGCGTTCCAACGGTGAAGGCGGTGTGGATATCGCGCACCTGCAGGAATTGATGACGGAAGACACTGCCGGACTTATGCTGACGAATCCCAATACCCTCGGATTGTTTGAACGGAATATAGAGGTCGTGGCCGGGATTGTCCATGACAAAGGGGGGTTCCTGTATGGCGATGGTGCCAATGCCAACGCATTTATGGGCATTACGAGACCGGGTGATCTCGGCTTTGACGTCATCCAGTTGAATCTTCACAAAACATTCTCGACGCCGCATGGCTGTGGTGGCCCGGGGAGTGGGCCCGTCGGCGTTGGCAAAACCCTTGTACCGTACTTACCGATTCCCCGGGTAGTACAACGGGGAGATACATTTGCGTGGACCGATGATTGTCCGGAAAGTATCGGTAAAGTGAAGGCCTTTTTCGGGAATTTTAATGTCATGGTCAAGGCCTACGCCTACATCCGATCGCTGGGTCCGGACGGATTGAGGCGGACAAGTGAGATGGCGGTTCTGAACGCCAATTACATTAAGGAGCGCCTGAAGCCTTACTACGATCTTCCCTTCGATCGTGTCTGCATGCACGAGTGTGTCTTTGCCGGCACACGGCAGGTCAGAGAGCACGGCGTACATACAGCGGATGTGGCAAAGCGACTCCTGGATTATGGATTTCATCCACCCACGATATATTTTCCGCTGATTGTGCCCGAGGCGATCATGATCGAACCGAACGAGACGGAAAACAAAGAGACCCTGGATACATTCTGTGATGCCATGATTGCGATTGCGAAAGAGGCGCTCGACGATCCCGAGCTTGTAAAAACAGCACCGCACACGACGCCAGTCAGCCGTTTGGATGATGTCACGGCGGCCCGGAAACCCGATGTTTGCTGGGTGTGCCGATAGGGAAGGGTTTCTGATGTCAGAAGATTTTGCGTTGCTTCGCAAACCCGAATGGCTCAAGGTGGGGTTGCCGAAGACGAAGGAATTCAAACGGATAAAATCCGTGATCAAAAAATTTGGGCTGCACTCCGTCTGCCAGGAAGCCCGTTGTCCCAATATGACCGAATGTTTCCAGGCCGGGACGGCGACCTTTCTGATTCTGGGCGATGTGTGTACACGCAGATGCAGATATTGCAATGTCCGCAAGGGAACGCCCGGACGCGTGGACGAAGAAGAACCGGAACGCCTCGTGGAGGCTGTAAAAAAGATCGGCCTTACGTATATTGTCATTACCTCCGTGACGCGTGATGACTTGCCGGACGGTGGGGCCGGTATATTTGCCCGGTGCATCAGACTGCTCAAAAAAGAGGTCCCCGCAAGCAGGGTTGAAGTGCTCATTCCTGATTTTGGCGGCAACAGAGATGCCCTGGACCTGATTATCGAGACCGGTCCCGACGTGATAAATCACAATCTGGAAGTTGCACAACGACTCTTTCGTGATGTCCGTCCGCTGGGGAATTATGACGTATCGCTAGGGATGATTCGTCATATCAATGAGTCGGATGCAAATGTTATCACCAAGTCGGGCTTTATGGTCGGCCTTGGGGAGTCCAACGAAGACGTGTCGTCATTGCTGTTCGATCTTGCATCAGTCAACTGCGCGCGAGTGACCATCGGACAGTATCAGCAACCGACGAGAGACCACTGGCCTGTGCGCAAGTATTATCATCCGGATGAATTTACCGAATTCAAAAAGAACGCCCTAAAAATGGGGTTGCCATCGGTTGAGGCGGGTCCCCTGGTTCGCAGTTCGTATCATGCGGCGGAAATGTATTAAAGGGGGTATCGATGGAAACGTATGACCTGATCGTGATCGGTGCCGGCCCGGGAGGCTATAGGGCTGCGATTGATGCGGCACGCCTGGGGGCACATGTCGCCATTGTCGATAAGGGCAGCTGGGGTGGAACCTGCACTCACTGGGGATGTGTACCCACAAAAGCGCTCCTTGCCTGCAGCAGGAAATATGCCGAGATCAGGAAATTCAGGAGAATGGGAATTTCCGTAAGCGAGGCCGTCCTTGACTTCGGGATCATGAAACGGCACCAGCAGCAGATGGTGCGGATTGCGGCATTGGGTATAAGGAAAACTCTTGAAACGGCGGGCGTCCGACTCAGAGAAGGGAAGGCAGTGATGCTGTCGCCCTCTGAAGTGGAAATTATCGCCGCCTCCGGAACCACTGACCGCCTGCGTGCGCGTCATATTCTTATTGCCTGGGGGGCGGAGTCGGCCATGCCCTCCGGTATCGAAAGGTCAGTGCGTATCCTGGACTCGACGGACTTTCTCGCGTTGAACAGGCTGCCGGCCAGTGTCGTCATCATCGGTGGTGGGGCAATCGGTGTCGAATTTGCCACCTTCCTGGCAGAGTGCGGTGTCGGTGTCACGCTGGTTGAAGTGATGGAGCAGCTTTTGCCTTTTGAAGAGTCCGATGCCGCGGAGTTGTTGAAAACGGAACTGCAAAAGACAGGGACAGACGTGCTCACGTCGGCGCGCGTAACGTCCTTGTCGGACACGGATTCCGGTGTACGGCTGAAAGTGTGCCATCGTGATGCGGAAAAGGTCGTCGATGCCGACTATGCCCTTGTCTGTACGGGACGAAAACCCTTTTTAAGAATTGGTGAACTTGACAAACTGTCCGTGCGATATGACCAGCGCGGGATCATGATAAACGAGCACCTGATGACCAACGTTGACAACATCTATGCGGTCGGTGATGTCACGGGAGGGGTGCTGCTTGCGCATCGGGCGATGATCCAGGGCAGAGCCCTTGCCCACCGCCTCTTCGGAGAAGACACCATGGGCTGTGATGATGATCTGATTCCGACGGTTGTCTATTCTCATCCCAACGTGGCCCGTGTCGGCCTGACGGAGAAAGAGGCAAGAAAGCGGGGGTTGAATATTGAGGTCAGAAAGACCGACTATGGGAGTAACATCATTGCCCGGACCGAACTTATGGGTAGCGGTTTTATCAAGACCATTTTCAGCGATAATACACTGGTCGGTGTGACCATTGCCGGAGATGAGGCAGGCGAACTCATCGCATCCATGGGCATGGCTGTCGCCCACAGAATGTCCGCGAGGGATTTGCAGCAGTGGGTACTGCCGCATCCGACATTGAGTGAAATACTGGGTCTTTAACCCTGCCTGCCGTACTCCACCATATCTGCATGCAACCGAATACCAAAAAATCCCATCCTGTGCTTTACTTCTCAAATGTACTGTGAAAAGAGCCGTGTGCGGTGCGTTCATTCCGAGGGGTGGCGCATATCCATTGAGATG
>Ga0272442_10006414_pt1 | contig 15464 bp, 10 predicted proteins | sample SSMForm2O_FD_200262 | JGI IMG/M metagenome (GOLD analysis project Ga0272442, IMG submission 200262) | Marine sediment archaeal communities from Little Sippewissett salt marsh, Falmouth, MA, United States - SSM-Form-2O | ecosystem: Environmental > Aquatic > Marine > Wetlands > Sediment ...
GGATCCCCGTGATGCCCAGGCACTCTGGTACTTTCGTATGGGATCCAGATTTTAATCCTCCACGGCAAAATCATTGAACCGGATAATCACCTTTTCTGCCGGCTCGATCGGGAGACAGTATGATCAGGAAAGCAGCAATAATGACATTCATGATCGGTCTGATCCGGTTGAATGCGGTCCAGCCGGTCCGGGCGGAGCGCCAGATTCACTACCGGCCCGGCGACTGGGTCAGTTATGCCATGACACGGTTTGTCACATCCATTGCAGTCGGTGACGACCGGACTTATTTCGGTACCACCGGGGGGATTAACCAGTACGATTTTTACAAGGAAGAGTGGACCGTCCCCGTGACAGTGAGTGACGGATTGTACGGCAATGCCATCCGTGTTGTGGCTTTTGACCATGCACGCGGCTGTTTATGGTGTGCTGAAGAAACCGGACTGGACTTCAGGGTACCCGCATCCGAAGAATGGTATCATGTTTCATTTGATGACCTGGGTACAGGACCGGTCTTTTCGATTGGATTCGGCAAAGAAAACATGTGGCTGGAATCCCCAGCCGGCATTTTTCAGGGCGACCGGGACGCTCTTGTTTTTACAAGGTCCGGAATATCCGAGGCTGAAAATGACGGTGTGAACTGGTTCGGCGGGCTGCAGAAAAACGGACCGGATCCGCTGCCGGTGTTCTTTCCACCCGGAGGTTATTTTTTCTTCCCAGAAGGATTTATCCAGGACCAGGAACTGAGACGCTATAATATCACGAAAACGGTTCCGGATCGTTTTGACAATCTGTGGATTGGAACCGACGGCCTGGGTGCGGGTGTGGCCAATATGCGCAGTTATGAGCTGTCCCTGCTGCCCCATGGACTTTACACGCCGGGTGTCATGACCATGGCATGGGACGACGGCGGTATGTGGATCGGCGGCCGGAAGACTGTTCGTGGTGAAAGCGGCATCACATGGTGGGAGCAGGAACGGGACGAATGGAAGTATTATGAAGCCGGATTGATCTCCGGTTTGTACAGCGATGCGGTGAATGCAGTGACAGCGGGCAGGAAAAATGTCTGGTTTGCCACACAGAACGGACTGGCCAGGTATGATAAACAGAAAAACACCTGGAGAACCTACGGCATCCGGGACAATCTGTGGAGTGAAACCATCATTTCTGTTGCTCTGTCCGAAAAGGCCGTATGGGTGGGAACAGACCGGGGATTGAATCGCATCTCATCGGAAAACATGGTTGTTGAGAAAATCTATCACAGTGATCTGGACCATCACGCGGTTTACTGGATTGAACCTGACGATCAGGACATATGGATCGGATCCGATCTCGGGATGTACAGGTATGAGAAGAACGGCCACCGTGTAATCCCGTTCCCGGGATATCCGGGCATGGTGACAATGGCGGTATATGCTGTCTCTGTCTGGGATCAGGAGGTCTGGTTTGGCGCGGAAAACGGGATTGCCTGCTACGATACGCGTTTGGATGAATGGCTTGGATTCCCCGATTTTCACTATCCCCTGGATGGCGTTATTCAGTATATTCTGGCGGACAATGACGTTGTCTGGGTGGCAACCAGCAGCGGTGTGATGAAATATGTTAAATCAGAAGACCGCTGGCGCCGGTTTACCACAGATGATGGATTGCTTCACAATGATGTGAGGTGGATTCTGCCTGACGGAGATTATATTTGGTTTGGCACGGCAGCCGGACTGACCCGGTTTTACTGGAATGCGCCATATCGTTCGGACTGAAAATGTGCTGAGTGCGGATCAGGTTTGATCGGCTGCACCACGCGTCATGTGATCAATCATGCCGGAGTGCCTTGACAGGATCTACACGGGCCGCACGGCTTGCCGGGTACAATCCCGCCAGCAAACTGACACAGACCGAGAAGGCCAGAGCTCCCAGGAGAAGCCAGGGCGGAAAATGAAAAAACCGAACATGGGGTACACCCTGGGCTGACAGGAGGTGATTGCCCACGACATTGGCGATCCTTGTGACAATCCATCCCAGACCCAGTCCGAATATGCCGCCCAAAAATCCGATTACACCCGCTTCAATAAAAAAAATGGCTCTGATCTCCGCTTCGCTTCCCCCGATGGCTTTCATCACACCGATCTCACGGGTTCTTTCAAGAATGGACATGACCATGGTGTTGATAATGCCCAGGGCCGCAACAAACAGGGCAATGACGCCCACAGCGCCGAGAAGAGAATCCAGAATCAAAAAGCCCTGCCGAATTTCTTTCAGCTGGTCCATAATGGAAAAAGTGCCGAAGCCCATGGCCCGGATGGATGCGGCCACGGATTCGACGTCTCGCATTTTTTGTACGCGGACATATACGGATCCGTATCCTGCGTTTTCAGGAGTCGAATCCAGAAGATCCCAGACACTCGCGAAGCCCATGCGGGGAATGGACCGTGCGGTATGGAAAGGCAGAAAAATGCCGGCGTTGAAGCGACCGCTTTCGAATCCGGATTCGGGCGGGAGGATGCCTGAAATCCGGAACCGCAGGCGTGATTCTCTGACAGGCAGGTTCTGTGTGCCTGTTACAGCCTGAAGCGGATTCTGCAGTACTTTTTTGATATCCACGATCGTCGTGATCAGTTCAATTTCGCTGCCGATGACAGAATCAGGATGCATGGTACGGAATCCCCTGAGGGAGTCTTCTGTAGAGAGCGGCGTATGTGCGCCCGGGGCGGACAGACGAATCTTCAGCTCCCGCAGTACATGGTGATTCAGAACAGCTCCCCGGCATGTGTCGTTCCGGAAAAACGTGCCATAAAGGAGGCTGTTGAAAGGTCTGAAACGTTCCATGGTTACAGGAAGCGCCTGAATCGTTGTTTTTGCGGATTGTCCAAAGGAGAAAATTTTTCCCGGAAAACGTATTTCGGGAAAAGCCATGTCTACGCCTTCGATCCCGAGAATACTTTGAAGCACGGAATCGTTCAGCACAGGGGCCGGTTTCTCGAAAGACCCGATCGCATTTTCAATATCCCCGGATACGGCAGCATCAAAATCGATTTTCTGACGGGTAACGAAGATGCTTGTGAACAGATCGTTATCTTCAAGGGCACGGGTTACATTTTTCTGCATGCCCGTACCGAAGGATACCATGGACAGCAGGGCGCCTATTCCGACAACAACACCAAGAATGGTCAGAAATGACCGCAGCTTTGTCCGTCTGAGGTTGCCCAGGGCGAGTTGTGCCAGGTCTACAGCAGTCATTGCGGCCCCCTGCTACTTATATCATGTATAATCCGGCCGTCCTGAAGCTGTATCATTCGATGCGCTGTCTTCCCGGCGGATTTTTCATCGTGGGTTACCATCAACACGGTGACCCCTTCGCTGCGGTTCAATGCAACCAGCAAATCCAGGATTTCAGCGGACGTTTTAACATCCAGGTTTCCGGTGGGTTCGTCAGCCAGCAGGATGACCGGATGATTGGCCAGGGCACGGGCAATGGCGACCCGCTGGGCTTCCCCGCCGGAGAGTTCTCCGGGCTTGTGATGCATGCGTGTATTCAGGCCGACTTTGGAAAGCAGGGCAGCCGCCAGCAAATCCCGTTTTTTTCCTGGCACGTTTCCGAAAGTGAGGGCCAGGGACACATTTTCCAGCGCGGTACGGGAGGGTATCAGATTGAATGACTGGAAAATCATGCCAACGGTGAACCGGCGGTGATGCGCCAGTTCCATTCTTTTCATCGAAGTCAGGTCTTTTTGATTGACTATCAGATGCCCCGAAGTGGCTGTGTCGAGGCCGCCGATCAGGTTCAGAAGCGTCGATTTTCCGGAACCCGAACGGCCCACAATGGCCGTGAATTCTCCGCGGGACATTGAAAAGGAAATGTTCCGCAGGGCATGGACTTTCACCATGCCTTTCATATAGGTGCGGGAGAGATTCTGAACCTGGATCATCGTGTTTTCCATCTGGAATGACATCCCTCTCTTATACGTAAATAACATACAAAGGATACCATTGACTTTAAAAAGTGCGGATACATGTCTATGATACAAAATAATAAAAATGACCGATAAATGGAAAACTCTTTTAACAGGTCAAAAAAAGCAGAGGTGTCTTTCTTCCTTGACTTGACCATCCAACAGTTGTTAAATTGAAAGAATGGATTTATTTGGTGAAGCCGGATCCGGTCCGCCGAAAGAGTCGTCGCCTCTGGCTGACCGCATGCGGCCGCAAACATTGTCCGAATTTGTGGGTCAGACCCATCTGATCGGTCCGAAACGCATCCTGAGAAAAATGATCGAATCCGGTGAGTTGTTTTCCATGATTTTATGGGGACCGCCCGGAACAGGAAAAACGACACTGGCAAGAATTATTGCCCGTGAATCGGATGCTTTTTTTTATCCAATCAGTGCGGTGACAGCCGGTGTCAAGGATGTCCGCAAAGTGATGGATGCTGCCCTGACAAATCGCCGGGGCCTGTCTAAAAAAACCATTTTGTTTATTGACGAAATTCATCGTTTTAACAAGGCACAGCAGGACGCGCTTCTTCATGCAGTTGAGGACGGAACACTGTGTCTCATCGGAGCGACCACGGAAAATCCGGGATTTGAAGTCATCGCGCCGCTTCTGTCAAGATGCCGTGTATTTAAGCTGCACAGCCTGTCCGGCAACGAATTGGCGATCCTGATACGGCGCGCGATTGAGCGGGATGGGCAGCTGGGACAGCAGCATATTGAAATAGAGGAAAAGGCCGTTGATCTTTTGATCCATCTTTCCGGAGGTGATGGCCGTATTGCGTTAAACGGGCTGGATGTGGCAGCCGGATTGGCGGAAAAAGAGGGCGGCAGAAAAAAAATTGTTGCGAACCACATTCAGGAAGCACTTCAGAAAAAATCTCTTCTCTATGACAAGGGAGGAGATTATCATTACGATACGATATCCGCGTTCATCAAATCGGTTCGCGGTTCCGATCCGGATGCAGCTGTTTATTGGATGGCCCGCATGCTTGAGGCGGGGGAAGACCCTTTGTTTATTGCCCGTCGTCTGATTGTTCTTGCCTCTGAAGATATCGGCAACGCGGATCCCCTGGGGCTGGTCCTTGCCAATGCGGCATTTCAGGCGGCACATGCTGTCGGCATGCCTGAAGCACGGATTATCCTTTCGCAAGCGGCTACGTACCTCGCATCGGCACCGAAAAGCAATGCGGCCTATCTGGCAATCAACCTGGCTTCTGAAGATGTAAAAAACATGGTCTCACCGCCTGTGCCGCTGCATCTGAGGAATGCGGTGACAAAAACTATGAAGGAGATGGCATATGGACAAGGGTATCTGTATGCCCATGATTATGAAAACGGATTTGTCCGGCAGGAATATCTTCCCGATCCATTGAAAGACAGGTGTTACTATCATCCCAAATCTGTTGGAAGGGAAAGAATCCTGAGAAGACGCCTGGAAAAATGGTGGCCGAAACGCCACAAAGGAAAAACGGCTTCGTCCGAAGAACCATAAGTATGGAGAACATATGAAAGCAGATGCTTTTTATGTGGGGATCGATATGGGTGGTACCAATATCAAGGCAGGACTGGTTTCACCGGCCGGAAAGGTCCATGCAGAAGAAAAGATCCCCACAGATATTTCGGCCGATCCCGTGGCGGTATTAAAGCAAATATGCGATCTCATAAAGGCCCTGGCAGGTCATGTGCCTGAAGGTGGTGTCATCCGGGCGGCGGGTGTGGGTGCCCCCGGTCAGGTAAACAGTACCGAAGGCATTTTTTATGAAGGCCCCAATCTGCCATTGTGGAAGAACGTGCCGGTTGTTCAGCAGATACAGGAATCGGTGAAGCTGTATGCTGCATTGGATAACGACGCCAATCTTGCGGCCCTGGGAGAATATGCGTTTGGTGCAGGTCAGGGTGTGACGGAAATGATGATGGTTACTCTGGGAACGGGCGTTGGATCCGGGTTGATTTTAAACGGACGGCTTTATCACGGCGGTATGGATTCGGCAGGAGAGTTCGGCCACACAACCATCCGTTTTGACGGACCGGTTTGCGGATGCGGCCGGCATGGATGCGTGGAAGCGTATGTGGGCACAGCCGGTATGTTGAGAACCCTGCAGGAAAAACTGGATGCAGGGCGCAATTCCGTTCTGAAAGATCGCGATTTCGGGTCTGTTACGCCCAGGGATATCAGTCTGGCCGCCGCCGGCGGAGATACGGTGGCTTTGGAAACACTGTCCGAAGCAGGCACCTGTCTGGGAGTCGGGCTGGGCAATGCGGCCAATCTGCTTAATTTACAACGCGTTGTGGTGGGAGGAGGTGTGGCGGGAGCGGGAGACCTGATTCTTGAACCGGCCAGAAAAAGCATGATGCGGGTTGCTCTGAAAGTTCCTGGAGAGACCATAGAGATTGTTCCCGCCCGGCTGGGAAACCGTGCCGGCCTGATCGGAGCGGCACGCATGGCCATGCTTATCACAGAAATGACCTGATCCGGCCAGTCCGGTATTTGATCAAATTTTCCGAAATCGGTGAAGAAATCATTGAAAGCATATATCCATTACATTTACATTGCCTTCCTGTTCAACCTTATTTCTTTCGGTGTTTATGCCCAGGAACCGGATATCAGGATGACCGGCAATGTGTCTGCATCTCCGCTGCCTGCAGATTCGGTCACTTCCGGGACAGAATCGCCTGCCGGACAAATCACAGATAAAATCCAGTACGAAGCACAGCGTATTTATAACGATGTAGAGGCCAGGCGCACCATATTAACAGGACGCGCCCGGGTTGCATATCAGTCCATGTGGTTAACGGCCGCACGGATTACAGTTGACTGGGAATCCGGCACGTTGACGGCGGAAGGCCGGCTGGATACGGTTTGGGTGAGGACATCTGAAACGGATTCTGTACGCCGGGCCGTGCTGGCGGAAACACCGGAATTCTCCGAATCCGGTGAGGTGATGAATGGTGAAAGAATGATATACAATTTCGAAACCAGGAAAGGCCGTGTAACCAGGGGCAGAACGGAGCATGGAGAAGGATTCTATCTCGGCCGTGCCCTGAAGCTGGTGGGTCCCAACACAGTGAATGTGGGTGACGGAGTGTTTACCACATGCGACAAAGCAGAAGATCCCCATTTTCATTTCTGGATGAAGAAGATGAAGATCGTGAACAAAGAACTTGTGGTGGCCAAACCAGTGGTGATGTACATCGGACATATTCCTGTCGCGGCAGTTCCGTTTGCCTATTTTCCCATTCGTTCGGGCCGGCAGTCGGGATTTGTATTGCCTAAGTATGGTGTCAGCAGTCTGGAAGGACGCTATCTGAGAGATTTTGGGTATTACTGGGCTCCCAGTGATTATTTTGACATCAAAGGCACCATGAGTTACTTTGAAAACAGCGGAGTTCTTTTCAGGGGAGATTTTCGGTACAATGTGCGATACAAACTCAGCGGCAACATTTCGGGATCATTAACACGCAAGAATTTTGAGGTGCCATCCTATGGCGGTTCAACAGGTTCCAAAGAAAGGCGATGGGATCTGAGCATCAGTCATTCCCAGGATATCAATCCTTCCACAAAACTGACCATTTACGGGCAATTTGTCAGTTCCGGGAATTTTTACCGGGAAATGAGTGCCAACCGTGAATACAGGATGCAGCAGGAACTGCGTTCCAATGCAAAGCTGTCCAGACGGTGGGGCACATCCGGACGTATCGAACTTTTCATGAATCAGACCAGGGATCTCGACACGGAAAAGGTGTCGGAGACCATGCCAAAAATAACCATTTCCAACAACTGGCAGGATCTCGTTCCCAAACCGAAAAGACAATCGGGTTCGCGGCGGGAGGAAAGATGGTATCATGCCATCCGTGTTCCATATTCCTTTAATATAACGGCAGAGCGGGACCGGCGATGGAACGAGATGCAGGAGATATTTGTTGTCACGGACGAATCAGGACACACTGTGTATGACAGCCTCGGTAATGCCGTATTTGATACATTGTCCGGATATGACAGCCGGCAGCGTGTGGGCTGGGATCACACACTGCGCATTTATGCGTCTCCCAAACTGTTCGGATGGCTCAATGTCACGCCGAGTATCAGTTATCAGGAAACGTGGCTGAATCACCGGAATCATTATTCCATCAATCCGGAAACCAACCAGACCGAATCCCAGGTGGAAAACGGATTTTATGCAATCCGTTCATTTCAGTCTTCCCTGGCCCTCAACACGAAGATATACGGTATTTTCCGGCCGGCGTTTCTCAAGGATGTCACGCTGCGACACGTCGCCACACCGCAGATCAGCCTGTCCTACAATCCGGATTTTTCGCAGGACCGTTTTGGATATTATCAAACCATAAAGGATACAAGCGGTGAGGAAAGAAAAATCGACCGCTATACCGAAAGTCTGTACGGACTCCGCTATCGCAGTGCGGCCCAGTCCATGGGTATCAGTTTGAACAATGTGTTTCAGATGAAAACCGGGGAAGGCGAAGATGCCAAAAAATACACGCTGTTTTCATGGAACCTGACAACCGGGTATAACTGGAAAAGCGAGTCCTTCAAATGGAATAATCTGTCTTCACGGCTTCAGGCAAGGCCCCACAGTTCAGTGGATGTGTCCGTGACATCCCAGTATTCGTTTTATGACACAGATTCATCGGGGAATGCGGTTAACAGACTTTTAGGGAAGAATATCTCCATCAATGACTGGAAGTCCGTATTTCAAAAGCCCTGGCTGAGAATGACCAGCTTTAACGCAAGTGTGGGATTCCGTTTGCAGGGGAAAGCCAAAGGCGGCAGGGCGGAAAACGGGGCAGGGGGAAATCCGGCACCGGCCGGAACGCCCATGGATCAGGGGCTGGGCACAGTTCCGGGAGACCGGTTCAATATGAACGAGGATGTGGGTTTGTATGATTTGCCGTGGCGTGTATCGGGCCGGCTGAATTATACGGTCAGCAAATCCAATCCTCTGATGGTCCGAAAAACCTTCTGGGTGAATACCGATGTCGAGTTGCAGTTAACACAAAAATGGAAATTGTCCTACCGGGCACGGTTCGATCTCGAAAAGGGGCAGACAGTGAGCCAGGATGTGGTATTGTACCGGGATCTCCATTGCTGGGAAGCACGTATTGTCTGGACCCCGACCGGATATGCCAAACAGTTCTATTTTAAACTCAATATCAAGGCGCCCCTCCTCAAGGATATCAAAGTGGAGCAGAGAAAAGGAGGGCGTTCCTATTACGGATACTGAGGAAATCGGCAGACAGGCCCGTTTCCGGTCCCGGCCTTCCGTGAGCACGTCAGATACCGATCCGGCGCAATGTCGCGGTACAAGAATCGGAGGAAGCGGGGATTGATCAAAGGAGTTGCAACTTAGGTCCGGAATTCTTATCATGAATCAGAAAGGATCCCTTCTGCGAATGACGGAAAAAAGAAAATTATGTGTGGCCGTGGTGTTCGGGGGAAGATCCACGGAACATGATGTGTCGGTGATATCAGCACTCGGAATTCTCAAAAATATCAATCGAGACAAATACAATGTCCAGGCTGTCCGGATTACCAGGGAAGGTCAGTGGGAAATGCTTTCAAACCCGGATACTTTGGATTCGGCTGAAACACTGATCACCCGTGAAGGGAAAATGATCACTTTCGGCGGCACAAAAACACATGGATTCTTCCGTATCGGATCATCGTCTGCCGAGCGAAAAGGCATTGGTATCGAGCGAATTCCAGTCGACGTGGTGTTTCCGATGCTTCATGGCACCTTTGGGGAAGACGGAACCGTTCAGGGCCTTTTAAGCATGGCCGGACTGCCTTATGTGGGTGCAGGGGTAACGGCCTCGGCGCTGGGCATGGACAAGGTGATGATGAAGCAGCTGTTTTTTCAGAATGATATTCCGGCTGTGGATTATCTGTGGTTTTTTCGTAAAGACTGGAACAAACTGGCCGGACCCATTCGGAAAGGTGCAACGGATGAAATCGGGTATCCCTGTTTTGTGAAGGCTTCCAACAGCGGGTCCAGTGTATCTGTATTTAAAGCCGGAGATGAAAATGAACTGACCAGATATGTGAATCAGGCCTGTCAATATGACCGGAAGATTTTGGTGGAAAAAGCCATCGATGCCAGGGAGCTGGAGTGCGCCGTTCTGGGGAACGATGAGCCCGAGGCTTCGGATGTGGGTGAGATTATACCGGCCAACGAGTTTTATGATTATGATGCCAAATATTTAAATAAAAGCAGCAAGGTGATTATTCCCGCCGACATACCGGACAAGATTGCGGAACAGGTCCGGCATTTGTCGGTTCAGGCATTCAAGGCGCTGGATTGTGCAGGTATGGCCCGGGTGGATTTTTTGCTGGAAAGAAGAACAAACCGTCTTTTCGTCAATGAGCTGAATACCATACCAGGCTTCACACCCATCAGCATGTATCCCAAGCTCTGGGATTCCCGGGGTTTGTCCTACGACCGGCTGATTGACAGGCTGATCGAGCTGGCGATAGAAAGACATCTGGATTGTACGCAAATTAAAATCGTGAGATAGGTGGCAGAGCCGGAGGATTCATGAATTTTGAAACCGTCATCGGGCTGGAAGTGCATGCACAGCTGTTGACCAGCTCGAAAATTTTTTGCGGGTGCAGCACGCAATTCGGTGCAGAGCCCAACACACAAACATGTCCGGTTTGTCTTGGCATGCCGGGTGTGTTGCCTGTCACCAACCGGAAAGCCATTGAGTTGGTCATTCGTATGGGTCTTGCAGTCCATTGCCGGATCAACGAGACATCCCTTTTCGCCCGTAAAAATTATTTCTACCCGGATTTGCCGAAGGGATATCAGATTTCACAGTATGAAGAGCCTCTGGCGGAACACGGCTGGATTGAAATCGACGATGAAAGCGGAGAGACGAAAAAGATACGCATCCGGCGGATACATATTGAAGAAGATGCCGGAAAATCTGTGCATGCCGAACAATATGTTCGTGAAGACGAAAGCATGATGGATTTCAACCGCTGCGGTGTCCCGTTGATGGAGATTGTCAGTGAACCGGATCTTCGGTCGCCCCGGGAAGCCCATCAGTATCTGACCCGGCTCCGCCAGATAGTGAGATGGCTTGATGTATGTGACGGTAACATGGAAGAGGGCAGTCTGCGGTGTGACGCCAACATATCTCTCCGGCCCAGGAATACGGAAACGATGGGTGTGAAAACAGAACTGAAAAACATGAACTCGATCCGCAATGTCGAAAAGGCACTGATGTTTGAGGTCAGCCGGCAGGAGGAAATCCTGAACAGAGGGGAGCGGGTGAAACAGCAAACCCTGCTGTGGGATGTCAATGAAGGCGCGGCTTTTCCCATGCGCAGCAAGGAGGAAGCTCACGATTACCGGTACTTTCCGGATCCGGATTTGATACCGGTTGCCGTGCCGGAGACATGGCAGGACCGGATCCAAAAAACCTTGCCTGAATTGCCCGGAGAACGAATGGCCCGCTGGATCAGGGAGTTCGGTATTCCCGAATATGATGCATCCGTTTTGAGTGAGGACCGGGGTGTCGCTGACTATTTTGAGACTTTGGTGGCAGCGGGCCATGATCCCAAGCAGGCATCCAACTGGGTGATGGGCGAGGTACTGCGATATTTAAATGAAACGAAGAATAACATCCGCACATTTCCTGTTAAAACAACGGATCTGGGAATGATTCTTGATATGATACGGAACGGGAATATTTCGAATTCAGCCGGGAAAAAAGTCTTTGAAAAAGTGCTTCTGACAGGCATGTCTCCGGACACTGTCGTGGAAAAAATGGGCCTGAGGCAGGTTTCCGATGTGTCTTCTCTCGATACTGTGGTGGACAAGGTGTTGACAGATCATGCGAAAGAAGTCGAAAAATATCTTTCGGGACATGACAAGGTATTCGGATTCCTTATGGGGCAAATCATGAAAGAAAGCAAAGGCCAGGCCAATCCCCGAAAGGTCAGTGAAAGATTGCGGGCAAAACTGGATGGTTCGGGATAATCCGGACCGATGGAATTCTTTTCTCATGAATACGGATATTTTGATTGAATTACGGAACCTGACACGGCTTTACGGCGATCTGGCAGCGGTGAATCAGGTAAGTTTTTCGGTTCCTCGGGGGCAAATATTGGGGTATTTGGGACCCAACGGGGCCGGTAAAACGACAACAGTAAAAATGCTCACAGGAATCATTCATCCGACAGATGGCAGTGCACGTATTTGTGGTTTTGACATTCAGAAAGACAGTCTGGAAGTCAAGCGACGTATCGGATATGTTCCTGAGTCGGGTGCGGTATATCAGAGTCTCTCGCCGCTGGAGTACCTCATGGTTATCGGAAGGCTCTATCATATCCCGGATCAGGCCATTTCCCGGCGGATTGATGAGTTTGCGACTTTTTTCCAAATCGGAGACCATCTCTCCATGCGAATGACCGGTTTTTCCAAGGGAATGAAACAGAAAGTCGTGATTGCCGCAGCACTGCTGCATAATCCGGAAGTCCTTTTTCTGGATGAGCCTTTGAACGGACTGGATGCCAATACGGCACTTCAGATAAAAAAACTGTTGAGGGAGTTGTCAGCCGCAGGAAAAACCATTTTTTATTGTTCACATATCCTGGATGTTGTGGAAAACCTGTGTGATCGCGTGATCATCGTCAACAAGGGCCGGGTTACAGCAGACGGATCAGTTAAAAATTTGAAGGAAATGACACAGCGTTCTTCACTGGAAGATGTGTTTGCAGACCTGACCCTGGAAGGGGATCAGACGGAGATGATTCGTGCCATTTCCAGTCAGCTTGTGCTGCCGAAAAGGGACACAGGCGATGAACAACCCTGATTGCAGTGATAAAATCGACTGGATGCAGGTGAAGGTGCTTGTATGGACGGGCCTGCAGCTTGATTTAAGGGGCAGCGCAGGGACCGGACGTCTCCATGTCCGGGTTCCATCTCTGGTCTGGAATCTGATTTTTTATGGATTCATGGGACTGGCGGTATCAGGTACACTTGTAACCAGTACGAATTTGCAGATGTACGGGCTGCTCGTACTGGCATACAGCATGCTGATGATGGCCTTTTCTGTTATTCTGGAATTCAGCAACAGCCTGTTTCTTTCAGACGATGCGGATATACTTTTCCATCGGCCGATGCATTCCAGAACCTATTTTTTTGCCAGGGCGATACATGTTTCTGTCTATATACTGGGTTTCGGATCCGTCCTTGTTTTTTTCCCTGCGGTCTTTCTCGGATTTCATCCGGATGCCGGATGGATGTTTGTTATTCCATTTTATTTGACGGCAACAGTCGCCCATTTTTTTACGGCGTTTGCCATGATCCTCTTTTATTCATTTCTTTTTATGTGGGTTTCTCCGGAACGTTTGAAAGACATACTGGCTTATATACAGATTGGAATCGTATTTGTGATGATGCTTTCATACCAGGTTATACCGCGGCTTGGTCCGGTGCAGCACATGGCGCAGCTGCCAACCTGGATCGGTCTATTGCCGCCGGCCTGGTTCTTGGGATTACTGCGTCTGTTGACGGGGGATGTGTCCCCCCAGGCGCTGCTTTTTGCGGCTCCGGCTGTGGTGATTACCGGTATTTTTGTTCCGCTGTTTATGATGCATGTTTCATCACGTTATCTGGGAGATCTCCAAAAATTTGCCGACCTTCGGGAAAACAATCGCAAACGGACATCGGATAAAAAGACTGGAACCACGGGTCTTCCGGACAGAATCGTGGAAAAGCTGCTGAAAAATTACAATGCCGTAACCGGTTACCGTATGACAACCTTTCTCATGCGGCATGACCGCTCATTAAAAATGGGACTCTATCCTGTGTTCGGCCTGCCACTGGCACTGATGATCATTTCGATTCTGGATGGGTCATTGGGAGATCCGTTCGTTCAGAATATATATTCTCTCCAGAACAACATGAACGTCATGGCTGTTTTTTTTATTTATTTTATGATTTATTTTTTTCTGACCGGGCTGCTTTATATCAGAGACTGGAATGCCGCCTGGATTTTTTTCACCGCGCCAGTCCGAAAACCCGGACAATTTTACCGTGGTGTGAAAACAGCCGTTTTTATACGTTTTATGTTGCCCTTCTATCTCATTCTTGGTTTGATTTATGCTTTCCGGATACCATGGGGACACGCATTCCGTCATATGATGGGGCTTCTGTTGATCGGTCTTCTGGCCTTTTCTGCCGTCGGTCTGACATTGAGAGATTTCCCTTTTTCCAGAAAAAGAGAGCGGGGCGAACGTATGCGGCGGATGGGATTTGTCCTTTTTGCCCCCGTATTTCTGGTAATTACAATGGCCATGCAACGTTTGGCGTATCCACGTCCGGCGTCTTACTGGATTTCACAGGCAGCTGTTTTGATGCTGTTTGTCTTGCTTGAAACATGGTCTGAGTACCGGCTGAACCGGATTCTGACCCGAAAAGAATATTTCGGATTTTCCTGATTAAAAACATGCTTTATGATATCGGGGTGATTGCATGAAATGGTTTCGGAAAAAGTTGGGCATACTATTCTGCCTTCTGATCTTTCTGTGGCTTCATTGCCGGGGAACAAACAAAGAAGCGGATCTGATTCTCTGCAATGGTGTTGTATATACATGCTGTGATGAAAATCCCTTCGTCCAGTCTGTTGCGGTTCGGGGGAAGCGAATCATTGCAACGGGCAAAGATGACTTTATCAGCCGGTTCAAAGGCGAGGAAACCCGTGTTATCGATCTGGCGGGGCGATTTGTGTGTCCGGGATTCAATGATGCACACATTCATTTGATGGACGGCGGTTTGAATGTGGAGGAACTGGATTTAACCGGCGTTACAACCGCGCGGGAAATCCAAAGGCGTGTTCTGGCAAAAATACGTGTTCTTGAACCCGGCGAATGGGTTGTTGGCAGGGGATGGGATCAATCCCTGCTGTCAGGAGGCAATCTGCCGAACAAACGAATCCTGGATATTATTTCTCCCGATGTGCCGATCATGCTGAAACGAATATGCGGTCATGTTGTGCTTGTGAACAGCAAAGCACTTTATATTGCTGGGATTGATGAGAAAACACCCGACCCTCCAGGTGGACAGATTGAAAAGGATCCCGAAACCGGCGAACCCACAGGGATATTAAAAGAAGCGGCCCAGGCGCTCGTAAGGCAGTATATGCCGGTGGTTAATGATGCAGAAAGAGAAGAAGCCATTATGCGCGGGCTGGCGCTGGCAGGCAGGTACGGGATCACATCCATACAGGACAATTGCACCGATGAAACGGTGTATGTTTATCAAAAGCTTCTCAGAGAGGGATTACTGACCTGCCGGGTATCTGTCTGGCTGCCCATTCAGGAGCATATAAGCATTCTGAAAAAGTGGCGAGGCCGCCTGAAAGGTGACATGCTCCGGTTCGGATTGGTCAAGGGTTTTATCGATGGCAGTATGGGTGCCAGGACAGCCGCTCTTTTTGAACCGTATCACGATGACC
>Ga0272442_10006415_pt1 | contig 15462 bp, 5 predicted proteins | sample SSMForm2O_FD_200262 | JGI IMG/M metagenome (GOLD analysis project Ga0272442, IMG submission 200262) | Marine sediment archaeal communities from Little Sippewissett salt marsh, Falmouth, MA, United States - SSM-Form-2O | ecosystem: Environmental > Aquatic > Marine > Wetlands > Sediment ...
TCCATCCTGTCTATTGATTCATGGGTGATGACCTCTACGCAGCATGTTTGTCTTTCTGCTTCTCTAATACTTCGTCAATTAGCAGGGAGAATTTCCTTGCAAGGTCAGCGTCCTTTGCAATCAGATTCAGGGCATTCCTGACATAATTGTGGTTTTCAATGAGCTTCTGCTTTTTCTTATCAAGCACTGCATTGCAGTGGAAACAGAACCGATAACCGGTTGGGTTCTGCACGCCGCACTTAGTACATGTCTTGGGTTCTTCGAGATTCCTCGATTTGACTTCTCCATGTCCTGTCTTACCATACATCTGGTAGTACCGGTTATGCATACCGGATTGCGACATGTGTATGTACGTTGCTGGCATACTGCTGGTTTTCGACCAGCCGAAGTACTGCCTCAACATGGGCTCGTTCCATCCCAGCTCTGCCAGTTGACTCGCCCTCGCATGTCGAAAGATATGGGGATGCACACGTATACGCTTGCTGACCCCTGCACGTTCGGCAACTTTTCTCACTATAGTTTCTATGCTGGCAACTTTAAGATTGCTTTTGGGCGTCTTGCGATCGGCAAAGCTGATGAAAAGCGGACTTTCTTCGTCACTTTTGAAGGGGTGGAAGTTATTTATGTAGTTCTTGACATCCTCCGCACAAGCACACAGAGGTATTCTCCTTCCAAACTTGGACTTGGTTCTATCATGACGAACTGTAAGGACAAATCCGTTGCTATTCCAGGAGATGTCCCTCAAAAGAGTAGTGCTGGCTTCTCCACACCTTATCCCGCTTTCCGCGATGAGGGAAATCAAAGCCCTATCCCGGGGGTTATCGGTACTCTCTATCATTTTCTTCATTTCGTCAGTAGTTGGCAGGTCCTCAGGGTTAATCTCCCTGTCTCCTTTGATGGCTTTGAGTTCAATCCAATCAACGTTTTCCGGATACTTTCCCTTTTTCATGCCATAGAGCCATTGGTAAAACCTTTTTACTCTCAGTTTGACCAGATTCATCGTTGAGTTGGCGAGTTCCTTCTCCACATTCTTGATACGTGCTCTATACCTCGTGTCCTCAAACTTCCTATTTTTTGCTGCATCCAGGAAGTTTATCATGTCAGCCTTCGCCAGCTGCTTGAACGGCTTTTTACCGGCGAACTGGCATAAGTAGTGTAGTGTTATCAGTGCTGAATACCTGGAGCCGATCTTATGACCATTTTGCTCGCATTCCCTGTCAAATTCAAGTACCTTTTCAACATTTTCAGTTAATGTCTTGGTCTTCTTTACCCTCTGAATCTTTCTTTCAAACTCGTTGGCCACATTGTTTGTTCTCAATTCACCCGTCATCTTTTTAAGCTTTCCTTTCATACTACTTTCATATTGGTTCGGCCGGATGGATGTGTCTTTCATATATGACATATGCTCATGCTCCAAAGCCTCATTATCGGGGCAATATAAATAGGCTGGGTATATGCGTTGCAAGGCATACTAATAAAAACCTTATATATATGCTCAGGAACGTTTAAATCCAGCCTATCACTTAGAAATTGGTATCTTTCACTTATAAACATTGCGCTTGGAGTTGCCAGAAACATCAAAATTCTTGCCGATAAGGAGTAAAGCTAAATGTATCGGGTTCCCTTCCTTTTTTCCCTTCTTCGTTTTACTGACAAGATAAGTTCCTCATATGGTTCAAGCTGATCCTCTCTCATGATTACCAAAGCAGATTAGCAGAATAGCTTTTAACAGTTTGTCACACGCAATGCCAAAAATGCATCTGATAGGCATTAAATAGCACCCCTATAATTATGAGTATTTGTCTATGACTTGGATTTTCATAGCTAATTTTGTGGGATTTCGAAAAATTGAGTCGTTATAATGATGATTGGCCCCCCGGTTGCCGGTGAGATTGTTCGGGTACTACTTTGAGTTATAACGAGCTTGCTGGTCAGAAGCAATGAGGGTTATTTACACGTATTAATATCTTACTGGTCAGCCATGCTTATCACCATCATGACTCCGCGGAGGGGCACTTTTCTTACGAGATACGAACAAACTGCAAAAATATCAAACATAAGGCAAGATAACGTTGGCGCTTCACAATTATTGCAATAAGATTTGGTGAGAAACCCAAAATCTTCTCCGCTAATAGGTTTCCCTAACTCCCACTTTCCCCACCGAAAGCACAAGGTTTATAAACTCTCCTGATTTCATATTTTGGCACCGTTATAAAGAAGGTTAGCAAAATTTAGTAACCGACCAACCAATCATTGACCAGTACTTGCAGGTCGTTTGAATCAATCAGACCATCGACAGGTACCGAAAACTCACAGTTGATATCCCAATTTTCATCGGCAGGTGTGGTCCGCCAAGCTAAGCCGAAGACCGAAAAATCCAGGAAGTCCACGATACAGTCACAATATACATCAGCATTTGAGATTTGATATGCGGAGATATCGCTTTGAGCAAAGTCCGGAGGAATTCCCTGGCCATTTGAAATCCCGAGGACGGGCCATTGAACGAAGATATACAGCCAAGTAATGCGAATAGTCCCGGAGTAGAACATTTCAATCTGGAAGTTATTCGAAAAGGGCGCAACGTCATCAAAGGTAACGACCACGCGATCTTGCAGTTCTTTGACGCTTACAGTACCTCCGCTGGCAGGATTGAGCTCTTCCAGGAGGGCAGAGATGCGTTTCAGTCGAAAATGGTTGTTAAAGGTCCGGGCATCGTCAGTATCGCCCTGTTCAAATGTGATGTAGCCGTTACTTCCAACATAAAAGGAATCATAGCTTTGGCCGTAAAGCTTCACCTGTCTGCCGGGTGAGAGGTTAACCTGTACATAATCGTCATTAGCCAAAGTAAGCTCAGTTGCCCCTGTTGGGTCCGTAGGAAACTCGAAGACTCGCCTGGTGCATGCTGTATATGAAGATGGACAGTCATGTGGTGTGAGAGTGAGCATCTGGTAATTGATTAGCCTCTGGTAATTGGGCATTCTCTCCGTGAAGTAATCGAGCGATTGTATGGTAAGATCGGCACTCTGCTGATATACATGCCCGCTTGAAGCTGAAAAAGTGAGAGTATCGGTGTAGTCGTCGGGCGTCAAAAAGTCGGCCTGAGAGTTGATGAATACTTGCACAGTGGTCTTGCTAACGGGGCCGAGTGTGCCGTGATCAGGCACTACGGAAAGCCATGATTCATCGTGGTTTATTGTCCAGTCAATATCATTGACAGCATTGTTATTAATAAGGGTGTACTCAAACGCGGCGGGGTTGATGTCTGAACCCTGCTCACCAACGAACCTTGCCTCCCTCAAGGGCGAAACAATGAAATCCCTGGGAATGTAGTTCATATAATAGACAGTACCATCAATCCCGCTGCATCCATATTCGATTCTCATGTAACCACCTTCGCCCCAACCCTGTCCCCAACTGTTACGGATAATCCAGACTCCGGGGCAATCAGGCCTGCCGTCCGGCGGGTCGTCATCCCAACCAACGATAACAACTGCATGATTTGGCGAGGCGGATGAACAACTGTTGAAAACACCACCGTTGTAATACTGAAAGGAATAAGTTGCTGCCACACTGGCGTAAACCGGGCCGTAGGTCATGATGACCTGTTTGAGGTCATTGATATCCTGAGCGTTGTAGAGGGACCATGAGTCTGTGTAGTAGTAGTGGTCGTATGGACATGCACACGGGACCTTTGATTGAACGTATGGGAAATCCTCTTCCAGGACGGCACCGCTGTCGCCTGAAGGATCGTCGTAAATCCCTCCCCACTCAAAGTACTGAAAGGCCTCGAAGGCATTACCCCCCCAACAGCCGTAGTTATTCGAATTGCAGCTTACAAGCCATTGCTCAGAGAGATCTCTTTCGACACCATCCTGTATTAGAATATCGAACTCGAGTACGCCAATGGTTGCAAAGGCCCAACAGGCACCACAACCTCCCTGGTCTCTCACTGACGGATAACCCGCAATTTCCCGCCAGTCGAATGACTCTGGAAGGTCCTCGGTCTGTTCAATGATATATGCAGAAGTCTTACTAATCGACAGATCATTTGGTTCAATATGACCACAAAGCTGTTCGAGAGAATACTTCGTTGCAGAATTTTCTCCGATTTCAAAAGTCCACCCTTCACTCCTGGCTCGAAGCCTCATTATTTCGACATCTTCTTCGCTCAGTTTGCTCTGCACATTGCCGGCTATAGCAAGCATTACTATCAAAGCGAGACATACTGAAGTGAATATGTTTTTCATTTGTGTCGGCCTCCGAACGGTATATAAAAAGATACACGTCTTCAATCGCACATACACTATAACACTTCAATCCTAAAAAATCAAGGATTTAAATGTTTTTTGTGGACTTTTGAGGAGTTCTTACAGAGTTGCTTAATTTTTTGTGACCTTGACAAGTAAAAAACGCTTGTTCTGAAGACCTTGCCACTCAGTGGCTTACAGATATGCAATCTGAATTATCCTTTATTTCCACCTCCGGGCGATTTATGTTTACCTGTTGGCAAACATACGAGCCTTTTAACACCTTTTCAAACAAAAGTCAATAAAAAACGCCCGTAAATACCTAAGACACAGGCTGTCTTGTGGAGCCGTTGCCGTTAAATTAAATTGGCAAAGAGCGAGAGGTAAGTATCAAAAGCAATTGGAGAAATTGATTTTAGATACAAGGTTTCAAAGAAAATATCTTTGCGCATAGAGTTTATGGTAGGGACAAGGTAAGGCTTAGGATAACTCCTTATCATTCTTGTATTTGAGTGAGAAAAATAGATATAAGGCTACTGATACCATTATTGCTGATATAAGAACTCCACAGAATATATAAGTTGAACCTTTTTGGAAAACCGGAGAAGTAAAAGTAATTATAGTTATGAAAATCATGTTAGCTAACCAAAATAATAAGCCGAGAGAACCGATTATGATAGTACGTATAAAATAACCCTTTTCTTTCAAATAGCTTGCTCGATAAAAAAAACAACATAAAAACAACAAGTGAAGATTCCAAAAAAATACAAGTAACCAAAATAATATATCATTTATAATGCGGTCTGATTCTGGCGCTGCCAATAATGAAATAAGGGCAATAAATGGTATCACAGAGTGCGTTGTAAGCGACGCCCAAAAAGTGGACGAACCTGCCATAGCCTTTGATTCACTCATTACACGCTCAGAATAATTATTTATCAAATAAAATCATGGTAGTGGAAATCCTAGTTCACGACTGGCAATTTCAATTGTTTCCCATACATCTCCATCTCTTACAAGCCCAAGTTCAATATATACTTGAGCTTGTAATTCCCATGCAGTCTTTTCCTCAAAATAACCGATTCCCCAATGGAAGTAATGATATAGTTCATGTACCATAAAACATGCCCCTTCTTCAGGTGTTAATGCGAACCAATCTGTAACGTATTCATATATAGCTGTAGGGCTACTGGCACGCTGGGTAGGCCTTTTGTTAAGTACAATTCGCTCAAAAGGCCATGGTCTATGCTCGCCCATCTGGCGACCTCTGTCCGTAACGTAGTAATTATTAAAATCAGCATACTCTTGTATTATATTAACCTCCTCCGCTGATGAAAGTATAAATGTTTTACCAACTAAGTTATTTTTGATTACCATCCGTGCCGCATCAATTGCAGCTTGCTCCTCGGTTGTTGGCCGTTTGCCACGAGGACCAAACACTTTCCATAATTGCCTTGCTGCGATAGCCCATATAACCACCTGTATTATCAATAGACTTGCTCTTAAACCCATACTTGCAGATACATCACTCGCAGAGGCAAAATTACCGCTTGGATCAATATTGTTCACTGGATTTGCATGGCAGTAGAGGTATTTGTGTAGGGATTGGGGGTCTTGGGGGCTGCCGGCGAAGGGGTCGGTTCGGTTGAATCGGCCGTTGAGGGGGTCGTAGAATCTTGCCCGCAGGTAATACTGCTGCAGGTCAGTATCGAATTGTTCGCCGGCATAAAGCAGAGATGTTGAACCGCTTGTATCAGCCGGATTGCCACCGAGCATTACGCCATAGGCGTCGTAGGTGAAGTCATCGATAACACTTTGACTGGCCGGGCTGCTTGATACAAGCTGACGAGAATTTGAATATTAAACTGTTGAATAACAAAATGTTAAGTGCTGATGAATATTTGTACCGTGCGGGACTATTGTGCACAAGTGTCCTGGTTAGTGAAAAACGCCCCTATAAGCACTTTTTTTATGACACTTTTTATTCTGTTGTCAAAGAACTGTAAAAGAAAAAAGGCATCCTAACACCTAATTACTCCCTGTTCCCTTAAATTTTCCTCAATTCTCCTGGCAAGTGCTTCAAGATATTGCCAAAGAGATGACTCTGAAGAATTATGGTCATAATATTCATAATCATTGAGCGAAGCAAAAGAGTCGTCTTCATTCTCAACCCCAACTACCAATATTCTTTCTGGCACTGTACCAACAGAACGGGGTATTTTATGCAGCAGCGACTTTAATTCAGAAAATAATTCAGGTGGCTCCTGCATTTCAAAACCATAAACGGTACCCCTGTAATGTATTGAACCCCAGACAGTGCCATCCGATTTGACCATAAAATTCCACCCTGAACCGTCCTTGGATAGATGATACCGTTTAACTGTCTTTAATATTTCCATCTATATACCTCGTTATTGAATTTGCGGTTGGCTTAAGTCTGAGATAGGAACAGAATGCATTGTTCCAGTAGGATTACTGTGTGGTAGCGTTTCATATGCATTCAATGTCTGTTTTGTTTTAATTACAGTCAGCACCGAATCACTTTCGCCATTCTTCACAACAAATTTCAGCCATTCCTCAGCGGCAGCTCTCTCAGTCCATAACCATTTATTCCCTGTACGTTCCGTAAATGTACTCTCAATCCACTTTCCATTTCGAGCCGCATTATACTCTGATTTTGACATAACACGGTACCCTTTTCCAGAAAAAGTTTCTGGAGGTACAACTGTACGGGTTGAAAATCCCCTGATAATTGGCCTCGCCGAAAGTATCCCAGATAAAATTAATAATAGCACCGCTGCCGCTTTGGTTTCAGGCCGCATATCCGGATCTAATAAAACTTTGGCCGTTAAAACAACGTTGATGCCAAAATTTGTGGCTAGGCCAATTGCTAATAACTTGGCAGAAATGGCACTAAGTCCGCCTAATACAGCACCCAAAATAGCACCGTAAATGGCACCACGACCTACAGATGTCCATATCCCCTCAAATGTTTGATACTGTACAATATGGAAATATGCCCCTATTGCACCACCAATACCGGCTCCTAATACACTTCCAATAGTTGCTTTGAACAATACTGCCTTAATCGAGATTGAGCTTAATGAACTAGCCAACGACATCATCCCAGTTGGATCAATCCCGTTAACCGGATTTGCGTGGCAGTAGAGGTATTTGTGGAGTGATTGGGGGTCTTGGGGGCTGCCGGCGAAGGGGTCGGTGCGGTTGAATCGGCCGTTGAGGGGGTCGTAGTATCTTGCCCGCAGGTAATACTGCTGCAGGTCAGTATCGAATTGTTCGCCGGCATAAAGCAGAGATGTTGAACCGCTTGTATCAGCCGGATTGCCTCCGAGCATTACACCATAGGCATCATATGAGAAGCATTCGGTAATCGCCTCAGAAGAATCAACCAGTTGCCGTGTTGAGCCATGGCCGTCATATAAGAAATGTTCGACACCCGAAGTGGAATTATACTGTGCAATAACATCATCGCCAACAGTGTAAGTCTTTAAGATTGGAGTGCTGCCGTCATCAATGGTCTCTTCCAATACCTGTGCGTAACCGGTGTGGTTATACTGGTCGATAAGGTAGGTTGTCGTCACTTCATTAGATTTAGCCCCGCCGCCTTGCGGCATATCGTAACTGTAGGCACTAACCCGGATGCCAGAGTCGTTGTAGGTGTATTCAGCAACACAGACTGTGCCGCTCTGGTCATCGGTAGTAACTTTAGCCAGCCTGTTCTGAAGGTTATATTCGTAGGTTACCTCTTCGAGTTTAGCAGGCGTTGCTCCGCTGGTATCCCAGGTGGTTTTCTTTGTTACAGAGCCATTGGCGTCATAACCGGGCGTGAAGATGCCTGTTCGAGGAGTTGCACCGTCCCATTCGCCGTATTCGATGATTCTTTCTGTCTGCCCCCACGTGCTGGTACCAATCTGGCTATACTTAACCGAGGCCTGCGCAAGCTGTTCGAAGCCAACCGGACTTATCAACATCACATAGGCAATCAATACCGACAGGCACCGATGTGACAGACTAAGCGGCATACGGGCAGCTTTGCGCTTAGTGATACGACAGAATATCTGCACTATAGCCGGGATAAAAAATGCCACTACCAGCAGCGCCATTACCAAGCCAAACAGCCAGTGAGATACGGCTGACGGCAACCCTATTAACCAAGCCTCAAGTGGTCCAATTTTTCTGTCCGAGCCGGCTTTAGTGTAATATATACCACCATCTATAGTATGAGCATAATATGGTCTATCTGGTGATATGATTACCGATAATATGTCAGTATCAGAGTGAATTTCTCTGAACAATCTGTCCTGGTCATCCAGTGTAGAACCATCTTCGCTGTACTCATACTTGGTGTAAAACTTGTCATTACTCGGTGTTATCGTAACTTCCCTGCCAAGTCTATTGCCTACAAGGTCATAATCATAATCAACATCATAACCATAGGAACCTGAGACGGCCGATTCATCGGTAATGCGGTTGAGGTTGTCGTAGGTATAGCTGATTGTATGGTCTTCGGTAGACACATCCGGGTGCATTTGTGTTTCAGCAACACCTGCACGCATGCCGTCAGCGTAAAGCGTATACGTGTATGAGCCAAGGGTTGTAGTTGACGAATTGATATGGCTTACAGTGGTAAGGCGATTGAGAGCATTATATTGATAATCTGTAGTGACATCGTTGGCAAGGGCCATATCGTCCCTGCTGCCGACAGCATTGTAGTTGTATGTGGTCACTTCGGGTGTGCCGAGAGTAGCGCCATCACGTTTTTCAACTACGGTCTCTTCTAACCTGCCAAGCTCATCGTAGGTATAACTTGTCCGTGTTGTATCATTGTCGCTGCCGGCCAATACATCGGTATTTAAATCAGCACCAACAGGATATGTCCGTGTTTCTATTTTATGTCCCGTTACCGTATGGTAGTCGTACCGCACATAGCCTTCAGGAGAACTGATTACCTGAACGTGGCCTTCGTCGTCATAATAGTAATCGGTTTGCCGGCTTGTAATCACTGCCCCACTGCCATTATACTCTGTTACAATTACGGACGTTTTTCTGCCAAGGTTGTCATACACGTAATTGGTTTCCGGCGTGGCATTGAAAGTCGGATTCAGAGGGTCATAAGCACCATCACTTGCATAGTGCCGCTGGTATTCCAGCAGGCCACAATTGTCGTAGAAGAAAACGGTGACCTGATTTTTGTAATCTGTTACCTTTTCGATTCTGCCGTAATCATCATATTCGCGAGTCTCGACATCCTGGCCGGTTGGTATTGCAGTATAAATTTCGGAAATAGTTGAAATAGTACCTGTGTATTCAAAAGGCTGGTACTTGTGGGTCTGTTGATTCAGTTCGTTGTACTTGAATACTGTAAGCCTGCCCAGCGGGTCCCATATTGCTACCATATTGCCGTAATCGTCATAGAAATAATCATATATAGGTGGATCGGCCCCATCTTCCGGCACAGGTAATTGCACACTTGTCAGCCTGCCCGCCGTGTCATAATAAAACTGCTTGACATTTTCCTTGAAGTTATCAGATCCTTCAAGGGGCATTTCGACAAACGATACCTGTGCAGTCTCCCATTTTTTCCTGCCAAGCCCGTCATAGGCGATGTGGGTATAGAGTAATGCATTGGTTACGGCATCACCGTCTTCATTTATATAATCAGTCGGTGGATGGATTGTTGTTGTAAGTCTGCCGAGAGCCTCGTCATATTCAAATTCTGTCGTATTGCCCCTGGCGTCGGTGACACTGCTTCGCCGTGTACCATCATACAGTGTTTCAGTACAGTGAGTGCCATTTAGATGTGTGGATTCATCAAAACTATCAAAGTCGATTTTCCATATCCCAGTGGCAGGATCTTCGCTGTAAAGGTTAGTGAGGTCATGACCGAGAGGATCAATAACGGCGATTTGTTTACCCGCAGTATCATACTGGTATGTAGTCGGCTGTTCTTTGATTACATATGCACCGCTGCCACCGCCAGCGGTAGGTTCCCAGACTTCTTCAAGAGTAACTGAATGTTTGACTCGGCCCGCAACATCGTATTCTGTGCGTGAATAAGACAACTCATTTCCGATTTGCGGAACAACGGATTGCTCCAATGCAACATCCCACATAGTCCAGCCGATATTTGCCGGCTGCGTACCGGCTCCGTCCCAGGCGTTTTGTGGTTCAGCCAGCGGTGAAATCATTTTACCAACCATATCCGAATCGTCCGGATCACAAGGTACAGACTGGCCGCCGATTACTTTGAACGGAACAAGATTTATTACAACACCCGCCCATTTGCGGGTCTCGACAACCCTGCCGAGCGCGTCATAGACCGTTTCCGTCCCTACCGGCCACTCGCTTTGCGGCTGACTATATACAGCAGGGTCATACGGCCCAACCGAGACAATAACCCTGCCTTCGGTATCATAGAGGCTCTGTGTAGTGGTCAGGAGATTTTCACCAGAGTCGTAAGTCCGTGTTTCTACAAGATTGCCAAGCTGGTCATATTCATACTTGGTAACATTGTCATATTGGTCAATTGTATGGTCGACCTTGCCGATTGAGTTGTAAATCATCTCGCTAAGGATTACTTCGGTACCGCCTGCAGGATTATTATCGACATCAGTAATCCGGCTGGTCTTAATAACCCGTCCTTGCGCGTCGTAGTAGTTATAATTAAAGACATACGTGCCATCCTTTAGATAATACGAATAATCCTGATCACCGTTGTCATCATAGTGGGAGAAATGATTGTAAATAGGCGTTCCATTATCGGGATAAGGTTCACTGACACTGTCAGGTTTGTCTAAAGAATTGCTTATAACGGAATTATAAGTGTATGTAGTCCTAACATGCTCACCAGAATATGGTAACGAACTAATACTTTCTAATTGATTACCATTAAAAACCGAGCTTTTATCCTGTACAAAATCTGTGTTTATCTGTACGGTATCAATCAATAGTGTTGCGCCGTTGTAGTAATTCAGGGACATGCTATACCATGTGCTGCCTTTTCTTGTGCCTGTGAAGATAAGCATATTCTTATCATTATCACCTTCACCATAGATATTCTCAGTTGTGGTCACTTCATCAAAGATTGGATTTACTCCGCCATCAGTGTCGATACTTCCATCCGCATTTCTTCGGGCCTTATACTGAGTTATAATAAGAGGATTGTCGACGCTGTCATATGATGTTTCGGTAACATTGAGTTCGGGATCGATTACTTTAGTTGTCATCCCACTGGAGTTATATTGATAGTATGTTTTGCTGCCGTCATTAGCTATGACCAGACATGGTTTATCAGTATATTCATTATCATATTGTTCAATATTATCGTAAAGCACATCACCAACAACATCGTAATATTCTAATATGTAACTATCGTAGAAATATTCAGTTTGGCTTTTTAACGTTCCGGTACTGGAAAGGCCTTCATACTGCAGTGTTAGAACAACATTGCCGCGATCATTGTAGTAGTGTCTTGTTTCATTACCCAAGCGGTCTGTAACAGTTTCGGTTCTGCCACTAATATCATGATTCAACGCAATATAATTTTCCTTTGCATCATATATTCCCACCAACCGGCCGTCTACGTAGTGGTATTGGATCGGACTTAGGCCGCGAGGGTCCTCGATATCGGTAATGTAGTGGTTGTTATAGGCGTATGTGGTGGTTTCATATCGCTCCGCCCAGGACAAACCCGGGGTGGTTTTATCGACAAGCTTGTGGACTGCAATAAGGTCGCCGAAGCCGTCGTAATCATAATCTATTGTGGCCCAAGCACCGCCTTGCTCACTTGGGGCCCAGACTTTGTCTATGTGGCCTGTAGAGTCATAGTCTATTTCTATTGTCTTGGTGGGAGAATCTGAACCTTTTTGATAATACTCAATATCACCGATTCTTCCACTTGAAAGTCTAACATTCAAATCTATCTTTTCACCGCTGGCAGTTGTAATATAAGACAGGTACGGTTCACCATAAATTTTGGTATAGAGCATAAATTCATCAAGATAATAGAAATCACAGTCTTCATAGCCGTAATCATCACGCTCAATATGATAAGTCGTACCATCCGCGGTAATAAGTTCATAACCCGAAAAGTCGTAATTAGCAGGATCTACAATTATGTTGCTTGCACCCGTAACATTCGCAACCTGAGTCTCCCAGCCACCATATCCCCCCATTCTCTCTATATCCTTAGTAACGAGCATAGCGCTGACTCCCGGTGGAGAGCTATATTGTGCTATCCCATCGCCGTCAATCCAAAAAAGGAATGTAGCTCTTCTGCCGTCCGGAAGGGTTAGAGTTACATTGCGGTTATAATTGGACCCGAACCGAAGACTTCTACTTATGTAATTGCCCCAATTATCTTCCAGAGCATAATAATCCGATCTGTCTTCATCAAGCTCGATATCCATATTTGCGATGGAATAGCTCCAGCCGTAGCCAAAGTCGCTATCCTGGTCTTTATGAAGACTGTCATAAGTGCGTATTACTCGCAGCGGCATCCCACCAACAGGAATAACCATATCTTCCTGGCTGAATCTTACATTGCCGATTTTCAGCGGACAGTCGAGGACAAATCCGACATGCTCATATTCACATAATGTTGGAGTAGTTGTATTTACAACGGTCAGTAATATCTGATATACCCCATTTTCTACTCCGGTAAAGTCCAAATCTCCAAGTTTTCCATTTACAACATCAACTCCAGTAAACGGAATTAAATTTTTTACAAAACATTCCTTATGTAAAATAAAATCGTCGTTATTCCAATTTACCTGTTCCGGTTCTCCTAATGCAGTTATCTGGGACTTAAACAGATCTACCTTGTATTTAACATATCCATGAAAATCGGGGTAACAAGCCGAACCTTCGAGTTCAAATAGCCCCTCACTCAGAATTGGCAATGGATTAATCTGTGGTTGCCGGTATATACCATCTTTATAGAAAACCGAATTAGTTATGCTTGCAATGGGTAACTCACTCGTAGACGGACCGTCACTTACAAATTGCAATGAATCATCGGAAAATTTGTCGGATCTGTCTGTTACGCAGACAAATAGAGTATGTGTATCGCCGGCCAGAAAATGTGTATTGATGGAATAGTCAAGCTGCATCTGTTCAGGATAAGAGGGTGCTCCTGTCAATTCTTTAATGATAACTCCGCTTTCGTCATCCCATCTAAGTTCGATATTTTTAATGCCCCACCCAACATCGCTGGCCCGAACCTTAATATCTATTTGACCACATACAGGTACAGGAACTGGTGAACCATCTTGTGTCGCAGAAAACTCGTCAATACTGGGGTTATCCGTATCCGGATCGAAACCTACTGGAACTACATAGATAGTTACTTCGTGAGATCTTGCAGAATCCGGATTACCCACAGGAGTAGCCGTTAGCTCCAGCACGTAGGTTCCTATGTCGGAAAATTCCACTATAGGATTAAGAAGCGTTCCATCTCCTGTAGTAATCCAATTCACATTGCCTGCATCTCCAGAAACAACTTCCCATTCTATGTAAACCATCCCGGTTGACCGTACTATTACCTCCGCCTGATACAGATGTACACTTGCATCCGGGATCTCGACGGTCCTGGGACTGCCGGCATAAACTATCAGATCCTGGTCTTCATCGAACACTGCGACTTCAAAGGTGTCCCACCCCACATCTGCTCCCTCGTACTCGGCCGTCAATTTCAGCTCATATACATCGGATTCAGTGAATGTAATCGTAGGATTAAATTCATATTCTTCACCCGGTTCGAATGTCACACCATCAATCGAACCACTGACCAGTGTCCAGTGTGGCGTAATATATTCAGGATTTATTACACCATTATCGTAAATCCAGGCCTTATCCAGCAGAAGTTCAAACTCGCCGCCCTCGCTCGACAGTTGACCAATTCCATAATAGCCGCCGGCATAAACTATCAGGTTCGAGCCTCCATTCTCATCTAACACCGTGACTTCGACCGTATCTTCTGTGTCTAGCCCAAACGGCGCTCCATCTCCATCTTCGGCTGTTAACTTCAGTACGTAGATATCGGATTCAGTGAATGTTATTGTAGGATTATATTGATAATCCTCACCCGATTCGAATGTCACACCACTACTCGAACCACTGACCAGTGTCCAGTGTGGCGTTATATATTCAGGATTAATTACACCATTATTCAAGATCCAGGCGTCATCCAATGGAAGCTCAAGTGCGCCGCTCGACAGTTGTTCAACTTTTGGACGGCCGGCTTCAACTATAGTTTCATTGAAACTGACCGTAATAGTTAATGAATCTGATGCAATCACTTCGTTGCTACCATCATAGGCGTACAGCCACAATACGTACATCCCCATCAAATTTTCCGGCAGTGTGACTACAGCTTTTCGGTCGTTTTCCGGATCAGCCGGATCAGGCTCGATAACTACATCCAACGGATCCAACGGGCCAAAATAGAACCACTCCGTACGTGCCGCTCCCGGCGCAAGACCGGATAAATTCGCTGTATGAACGGGCAGGCTTAGGCTCTGGTCCTCTCCTGCATAGACTCCAATGGATATCGTAATTGAGAGCGTGTCCGCTCCAAGCAGGATATCAGTGCCATCTTCATAGGTTGAATTGCTATTCTCATCCTTATAAACTACGAATCTTAAAATATATATACCACTCTGGTCTAAGGTAACTTCCGGATGAATCACGCTTGAATAGGAGTCCGAGGTGTCAGCGAAAGTCACAGTTGCTCCACCAGGAGCACTAAGTACACTCCAGTTGTATCTCCATTCCGACTCGGCTGGTGTTCCAGACAGACCATTGTCTGTAGCCGTGGCCTCGTTCAAAACCAAAGGCAGCGAAAGCATAGTTCTGTCTATATCCTGGCCGGCATAAACCAGAAGCGGCGCGTATTCATCCGCTCCCATGTCCATTGCCGTTCCCATAAGGCGCGGTTCTGCATCGATATCAGCCTCGCCGGCTGAAGGAACCCAGGTCGAGGCAGGATTAATACACGGAGAGCCTGACTGAAGATGATAATCACCGCCGCCAACAAACAATGGATCATAATCGATATTCCCATTCCCCGACAAAGTACACCCGCCAATGCAGCAGTACCAAACGTAATTATCAAATGAGGGGGGGGCATCAAAGTTGTCCGAATGAGAATTACCGCCATTGTTGCACCAAATAATGTTGTGGCGAACATCCGGAA
>Ga0272442_10006417_pt1 | contig 15461 bp, 12 predicted proteins | sample SSMForm2O_FD_200262 | JGI IMG/M metagenome (GOLD analysis project Ga0272442, IMG submission 200262) | Marine sediment archaeal communities from Little Sippewissett salt marsh, Falmouth, MA, United States - SSM-Form-2O | ecosystem: Environmental > Aquatic > Marine > Wetlands > Sediment ...
CCGGCATGGAGGAGATCGTCAATATGGCGGGGAGGGTCGCGTCAAGCCGCACGACAGTGTTGATACAGGGAGAGAGCGGAACCGGCAAAGAGGTCTTCGCGCGGCTCATCCACGCGACAAGCCCGCGGTCGGGGAAGTCCATGATTGTGGTCAATTGCGGGGCCATTCCCGAAACCCTGCTTGAGAGCGAGCTCTTCGGCCACGAAAGGGGGGCGTTCACCGGGGCGACGACGCGGAGGATCGGACGGTTTGAGGAGGCAGACGGCGGGACGCTCTTTCTCGATGAGATCGGAGAGCTTTCCCCCCCCGTTCAGGTGAAGCTCCTCCGGTTTCTCCAGGAGCGTGAATTCCAGCGGTTGGGTGGAAATCAGACCATACGGGCGGATGTCCGAATCATCAGCGCGACAAACCGGAATCTCGAGGAGAGGGTAAAAGAGGGAATTTTCAGGGAGGACCTCTACTACCGGCTGAATGTTGTCTCAATGACCGTTCCTCCCCTTAGGGACCGAAGAGGGGACATCCCTTTGTTGATAGAATATTTCACGAAACGGTTTTCTTCAGAAAACGATAAGGAGATAGAGGGATTGAGCAACGAGGCCATGGATACCCTCCTGAAATACGATTATCCGGGAAACGTGAGGGAACTGGAAAATATCATTGAGCGGGCGGTGGTCATAGCGCGGGACCGGGTCATATCCGTAAAAGACCTTCCGTTCGAGGAGATATCCCCCGATCACTTCACCGAACCTAAAGCGGGGGGACCCCTTAAGGATGAGATCGAATCTCTGGAGCGCACACGGATAGAGCAGGCCCTGGAGGAAATGGGGAATAACCAGACACGAGCCGCTGAGCTGCTGGGAATCACCGAACGGACGCTCCGGTACAAGCTGAAAAAATACGGTCTCAAAGGGTGAATCCCTACCGGTGCCGCGAATGGCGCGGGGGAATAGGGAAAAGACAGCAGAACGCAGGGAGAATAAAAGAATGACTGAGAACAGCTTGGACGGGAAAATCGCTGCGGCGGCCGAGATGATTCTGGCCTCCAAGAGACTGGTGGTATTCACGGGCGCCGGTATCAGCACCGAATCCGGAATTCCGGATTTCCGCGGACCGGGGGGGATCTGGACGCGATTCGATCCCGACGACTTCACCATACAGAAGTTTCTCAGTAGCAGGGAGACCCGCAGGAAACAGTGGAAGATCCTGATAGAGGGGGACCTCTTCTCCAGCGTCAAACCGAACAGAGCCCACCATGCAATCGCGGATCTGGAAGAGATGAACAGGCTCGACTGCGTCATCACGCAGAATATCGACAATCTCCACCAGAAGGCGGGAAACTCCCCTGGCAGGGTCTTCGAACTGCACGGCAACATGCAGTGGATCCGATGCCTGGACTGCGGTGAGCGGTACACCGTCGAACAGATTCGAGAGATACTGAAGGGGGGGGTCGAGGTGCCCGAGTGCGAGAAGTGTCGCGGCACCCTCAAGCCCGATGTCGTTTTCTTCGGGGAGATGCTCCCCCCCGACGTCCTGAACGCGGCGACGGATCACTCCATGCGGTGCGATCTCTTCCTCGTCGTGGGGTCCTCCCTCGTCGTCCATCCGGCGGCCCTGATGCCGGCATACGCCAAGGAGGCGGGCGCGCGGCTTATCATCGTCAACATCGGTGACACCCCCTATGACTCCCGGGCCGATATCCTGATCGAGGGAAAGGCTGGCAACGTCATGTCGAGGATGGTGGACAAGGTCAGGGAAGGACGGTAGACGGAGCGAGGCATGTGCCTGATACTTTTCTCATACCGGTCCCACCCCACGTATCCGCTCATCATCGCGGCAAACCGCGACGAATTTTACGAACGCCCCACGGCACCGGCCTCTTTTTGGGAAGAGACCCCGAACATGCTGGCGGGGAGGGACCTGAGAGACGGGGGAACCTGGCTCGGGATCACGAAGACGGGGCGGATCGCCGCGATCACCAACTATCGCGATCCACGGACCCTGAAGGGGAATGCCCCGTCGAGGGGGGGACTGGTCAGCGGTTTTCTCCGTAGCGGCGAATCACCGGAGGAATACATCCGGAGGATGCGGCCGGATGCCGACAGGTACAACGGCTTCAACCTGCTCCTGGGAGACGGGAGCGGCCTCTTCCATTTTTCAAACACAACCGGTGACTTTCAGGAGATATCTCCCGGTGTGCACGGGATCAGCAACCGCCTGCTGGACACCCCCTGGCCGAAGGTAAGGCGGGGCAAAAAACTATTGGAGGGGGTGCTGGCACGTCAGGATCCTTCTTTCGATGAGATATTCCAAATACTTGCCGACACCGCCCGGCCCGACGACCGGGACCTTCCGGACACAGGGGTGGAGCTTGACTGGGAGCGGGTTCTCTCCTCCATCTTCATACAGAGTGATGTATACGGTACCCGTTCCTCCACGGTTATCCTTATCAATACCGGAGGAAACGTCAAATTCATCGAACGGTCATTTTCTTCAGGGACCGGCGGTCACGAAACGACGCAGTTTACGTTTCGAATCCGGAGGGAGTCCCCGGATTAAGGGATAATTACTGACACAGGTGGGGGACTGTTCCGAGAGCCTCTCTCGTGATCCTCTCAACGATGTCTTGGAGCCACGCTGTCCCAAGGGACCGGGCAGTGTCATCCAGTAACCGGATGGTCTCGACATATCCCGCGCCTGCGGTTCGTGCTTTCTGAAGGGCGGCGAGGAACCGGTCCCGCTCGTCCCGAGCGGCGGCCTCATCCGGCCCCTGCGTGAAACAGACCTCTATCCGCGGCCAGTTGTCCGACACCTCTTTTCCTAGCCGGAGATCCATGCCCGTCTTTCCCATCCCTTTCATGTCCCCGAAGGTCTGCGCGGATTCGGCCATCTTTTCGGAGAAGGCCTTCAGACATTTCACCCGCTCTCCGATCGCCACCTCCAGTTTTTCGATCGCCCCGGCGCACAGTTCCGGGCCGAATTCGAATTCTCTAAAGGAGGGAACTCTGACATGCAGGTACCACTGCTTCAGTGCGATCAGGTGTCCAATATAGAAGATGTTGTTGCGGACCTTTCTGCTGACGTCACAGTAGACCCCCGGGTAGAACTCCTTCTCAGCGGCTGGCTTGTTTCCCCCCGTCAGCAGTTTCCTCCCCTCGGGGGAATCCTTTCCGTGGACGGTCCCCGCCGCTATCACGGTGCCGTGTCCGATCTTCACCGGTCCCACCAGCCCCCCCTGGCCGCCTAGGAAGATCGGGGGCTGATCGAGCATCACCCCCGTCGGCACGTCCCCGATCAGGGACGCGGTGGCCTTGTCCTGGTTCGGCGTGTAGTTGAAGTGGATGTAAGAGCTTCCCACCTCGCTGTGGTTTTTCGCGTCCGTACCGCCGGACATCAGACAGTCGCAGAAATTGATGAGGCTCCCCAGTGTCACGAAGGGAAAGAGAATGGTATGCTTCAGGCCGACCGTGTGCCCCGCCCGGGCCCCCTCTTCGAGTATACATCCCTCCCGCACGTGCGCGCCGGACGCCATCCGGACCCCGTCCAGAAAGACCGACTTCTCGAAGAATCCCCCCTTCAGCCGCACCCCCCGTCCGAGCTGGCAATTGGTCACCGTGACCGGCGCCTCATACCCCAGCTCTGAGCCCTCGCAGATGAGCGTTTCAGAACCGTACAGCTTTGTTCCGCTGTGCAGGACGACCCCGCTGCCGGATATCCGCTCGACCCTGACCTCCTCGCCGATCTCCACACAGCAGGGGTTGGGTATCCTGATCCCCTTCTTCATCAGCGCAATAACCTTGTCCGGCACCCCGTATCCCTCGCTCATTATCTCCCCTCCATCAGATATCCTGTGCTTGTATGTCATCACCCGTTTCGGCCTTTTTCAGGTAGACAAGGACGGCGGTCAGCGCCGCCTGCGTCATCCCCGATATCCTCTCCGCCTGGCCGATCGAGGCCGGCCGTACCGATGACAGTTTCTTTCTCAGCTCATTTGAAAGGCCCGGAACGGGCGAGTAGTCGAATCCCGGAGGGATTTTTCTCCCCTCCATCCCCTTGAACCGCTGCACCGACTCGATCTGTCGCCTGATATATCCCTCATACTTGATCTCTATCTCCACCTGCCGTTTCACGTCACCATCCGCGATCTCCTCCCATCCCTCCAGGACCTTCAGATCATCGTACGCGATCTCCGGCCGCTTCAGCAGATGGGAAAGGCTGACAGGGTTTTTGATGGGGGCGGTCTTCATCCCCTGAAGGGCATCATTCACCTCGGCGGAGGGGAAAACCTTCCTAGCGGCGAGATCCCGTGTACACCGCTCGATCTCGCGGACCTGCTCCTCCAGGTCGCGGTACCGGTCGCGTGGGACCAGTCCCAGGTCGCACCCTCTCCCCATCAGTCGGATGGCCGCGTTATCTTCCCGCAGGATCAACCGATACTCCGCCCTGGATGTGAACATCCGGTAGGGTTCATCGACCCCCCGCGTGATCAGGTCGTCGACGAGAACCCCCATATAGGCGTCGGAGCGGTCGAGGATGAAGGGAGGTTTCCCCTGTATCGCCAGCGCGGCGTTGATCCCGGCCCACATCCCCTGGGCGGCTGCCTCCTCGTACCCCGATGTCCCGTTGATCTGACCGGCGAGATACAGTCCCCGGACCGGTTTTGCCTCGAGGGTTTGTCGGAGCTGAGTGGGCTGGACGAAGTCGTATTCTATGGCGTAGGCGCTGCGCATGATCTCGGCCCCCTCGAGACCGGGAACGGAGTGGACCAACTCCTCCTGAAGACCCAGGGGGAGACTGTTCCCCAGCCCCTTGGCGTAGACCTCTTCCGTCTCCAGGCCCTCGAGCTCCAGGACGACGGGATGGCTCTCCTTGTCGGTAAAGCGCATCACCTTGTCCTCCAGCGACGGACAGTAGCGCGCGCTGGTCCCCGTAATGGCCCCGGAGTAGAGGGGTGACCGTTCGATATTGTCCCGGATCAGCCGGTGTGTTGCGGCGGTGGTGCTGGAGAAGTAGGAGGGGAGCCGCTCCTCGCGTAGCCGCTCGGTGGTGAAGGAAAAGGGGCGCGGGTCCGGATCGCTGTCCTGCCGCTCAAGGACGGAAAAATCGATGGAGGAGGCGCGTAGCCGTGGCGGGGTCCCCGTCTTCAGACGTCCCATCTCGAAGCCCAGTGCCTTGAGGGAGTCTGCCAGTCCGATGGAGGCGATTTCGCCCGCCCGTCCCGCGGACTGGCGGGAGGTGCCGATATGGACGAGACCGTTAAGGAAGGTCCCGGTGGTAATCACTACCGCCCTGCCGCCGTAGAAGAAGCCGGTATTGTCGACGACGCCGGTGATCTGTCCCCCTTCGACAACGATCCCGTCCACCAGGGCCTGCCTGACATGGAGGTTTTCCTGTCGTTCTACCACCTCCTTCATGGCGAGGCGGTAGAGCTGTTTGTCGCACTGCACCCGCGAGGACTGGACGGCCGGTCCCTTGGATCGGTTGAGGGTCCTGAAGTGGCAGGCCGTCCGGTCGGCGATCTTCCCCATCTCGCCGCCGAGGGCGTCGATCTCCTTTACCAGCTGTCCCTTGGCCAGCCCCCCGATGGCGGGATTGCACGGCATCAGAGCGATCGAATCGAGATTAATGCTAAAGAGGAGCGTCTGGCACCCCATCCGGGCGGCGGCGAGGGCCGCCTCACAGCCGGCATGCCCGGCGCCGACAACGATCACATCAAATTTTTTCGGAAGACTCATGCACGCACCTGGATATAATAGCTTGAATTAACGACGGTAGTCTAATAGCATTGGCCCGGAAAAGACAATAAAAAAATAAAGAAAGCAGCCTGCGTGCCGCAGGGGAAGCTATGTCGAAACCGCAATTCTGGAACAATTCGAAGAGATACTACGATCTGAAGACCTTTTTCGTCAACCGATTCGGCTGCAAGGTTTACAAACTGCAGATAGACGCGGGATTTACCTGCCCCAACCGGGACGGAAGAGTGGCAAAAGGCGGGTGCAGCTACTGCGACGGTCGCTTCTCGAAGTTGCGGCAGCAGGGCCCCCTCCCGTCGGTAGCAGAGCAGATCAAAAGCGGCAAGAGATTCTACCGGGGAAAGAGGGGGGCACAGAAGTTCATCGCCTACTTCCAGACCGCCACCAACACCTATGCCCCCCTGGACAGGCTCAAGGCCCTCTACGACGAGGCCCTGTCACAGGATGATATCGTGGGGATATCCGTCGGTACGCGCCCCGACTGCGTCCCCGACGAGGTAATTCGCCTCTTTGAAGAATATGCCCTGAATCGACATGTGTGGCTGGAATACGGTCTCCAGTCGATCCATAACCGGACCCTGCAACGGATCAACCGGGGACACGATTATGAAACATTTCTGGACGCGGTGGACCGGACCGCGGGCCGGGATATCAATCTCTGCGTCCATATCATCGTGGGACTCCCGGGAGAGACGGGAGCAGATATCATGGAGACCGCGAGAGCGCTGGCATCCCTGCCGATCCAGGGAATCAAGATACATCTTCTGCTGGCCCTCTCCGGCACCCCCCTCGGCGATCTCTACGAGAGGGGAGAGATTCGGATGATGACAGAGGAGGAGTACGTCTCCACCGTCTGCGATATCCTCGAGGTACTCCCCCCGGGGATGGTAATACAGCGGCTGACCGCGGACGGATACCGGGATATCTACCTGGCCCCCGACTGGGGGGTCAACAAGATGGCGGTTCTCAACGCGATCGACGGGGAACTGGAGCGGAGGAATTCCTGGCAGGGAAAGCTCTGTCCCCCGGTATGTCCGTAGCGGGGGCATGAGGGGAGGGAAGACGTATGACAATCCCTTCCACGCGTCGCATGAATAGGTATTTTTTTCTTGCAATTGTTTAAAAAGTGAGTAATTAGTATGTTTTAACATTGTGAGCTCCCCGATTCCTCATACGATCCTATCTTTAAAGCATCATGAATCATTCTTTCCGGTGAGAAGAGATGAATGATGAAAGAAAAACGAAGCAAGAACTTGCCAATGAACTGAAAACCCTCCGAAGACAGATTTCCACCTTAGAAAAGTTGAATATAGAACTGAGCGCCGAGGTAGATATACTACAGGATGCTCAGGGAAAGTATCGGACCATAGCCGAAGATCTGACCGAGGGGTATTTCGAGCTTGATCTCGCTGGGAATTTCACCTTTTTTAACGATTCCATGTGCAAGATGCTGGACTATTCGCCCGAAGAACTGATGGGGATGAATAACAGGGCATACACCACGCCGGAGACCGCCCGCCGTATGTATCAGCTCTTCGGCGAGATTTACCGGACGGGAAGCCCGGTGAGGGTTGCAGATTATGAAGTCATCCTCAAAAATGGGAGCAGAAAGATCGTGGATGTCTCCGCTTATCTGATGCGTGATTCGGATGGTGCCCCCATCGGGTTCTTCGGTCTCGACCGTGATGTCACCGAACGAATACAGACGGAGGAGGCCCTTCGGAAGAGCGAGGAACGCTACCGGACCATTCTCGACACGATCGAGGACGGCTATTACGAGGTTGATCTTGCCGGAAACCTGACATTCTGTAACGATTCCATGTGCAGGATTGCCGGTCTTCCATATGAAGAACTGATCGGCATGAACAACCGCGGGTACGTCAGCTCGGAGACGGCAAAGGAGATGTACCGGATCTTCAGCGAGGTATACCGGACGGGCAGGCCGGCGGAGGTGACGGACTATGAGATTATACGGCCTGACGGCAGCAGGAGGATTGTCGGTCTGTCGACAACGCTCATGCGGAACTCGCGGAGAGAGCCTGTCGGATTCTGCGGTATCGTCCGCGACCTGACGGAGAAGAAACGGGGGGAACGATTGTATCAGACCGTCGCGGAACAGTCGTTTGCCGGTATCTACGTCATACGCAAGGGAAAATTTCTGTATATCAACGCCCGGGCGGCGGGCTATACCGATCACACCCCGGAAGAACTGATGGGGAAGGACCCCATGAGTATCGTTCATCCCGACGATCGTGAGGCATTACAAGAACACGCCAGGGAGATGCTGAAGGGGGAACGTACATCGTTCTACGAATACAGAATGGTGACAAAGACCGGGGACATCCGCTGGATCATCGAGACCGTTACCCCTATCGTCTTCGAAGGGAATCCGGCAACGCTGGGAAGCTCCATGGATATCACGGATCGCAAACAGGTCGAAGAGGCGTTGCACGCCTCGGAGATTCGTTACCGGACCATCATTGAAAACACCGGCACCGCCATGTTGATCCTGGAAGATGATATGACCATATCCATGACGAACAGCGGGTTTGAGGAGATGGTGGGGTATCGGGCCGATGAGATAGAGGAGAAGAAGAAGTGGACGGAATTTGTGGCGAAGAATGATCTGAAGAGGATGGTGGAATACCATCACGCGAGGAGAAAAGACCCGGATTCCGCCCCGTCGAATTATGAGTTCAAGCTGATCGGCAGGCAGGAGCGAACCCTCGATGTCTTCCTCACCCTCTCCATGATTCCGGAAACCAGACAGAGTGTGGTCTCCCTTGTTGATATCACCGAGAGGAAAGGGATGGAAGAGAGCCTCAGATATATGGGCACCCATGACAGTCTGACGGATCTGTATAACCGAGCCTTTTTTGAGGAGGAGATGACACGGCTTGAACGGGGAAGGGCGTTTCCTGTCAGTATTGTCATGGTGGATGTGGATGGATTAAAGACGGTCAATGACACCGAGGGACACAAGGCGGGTGATGATCTCTTGAAACGCACGGCGCGGGTACTGCGCGAGTCCTTTCGTACAGAGGATACGGTGGCGAGGATCGGCGGAGATGAATTCGCCGTGCTCTTGCCCGGAACGGACGCCTCGGTAACCGGGAAGACCATCAAACGCGTGAGGCGGTTTCTGGCCATTCATAACAAGGATTACCCCGTATTCCCGCTCAGCCTGTCCATCGGTGCCGCAACGGGGGAGAAAGGGGCCCTACTCGCCAATGTCCGGAGCGCGGCAGACAAGCTCATGTACAAGGAAAAGATGACCAAACGGAAAACGACTTACCCTGCAACCTCTCAGAAAGATCCTGACAGTCGGCATCAACCCCTGTAAAACCATCGAAATTGAATAACGTCACACAGGAACTGGTCCCGAGTCTTCCTGATGGTCACTTTTTATCAGACGCCGCCGGCAATCCGGCCTTCCGCGCGGTCTATTCCCCCCTCAGGTACTTTTTTGTGATCGATTGATTCTTTTTCAATATCTTCGAACCCCTGGTAATCTTGCAGAGGCTGATGCCATATTGAGAGGCTATACTCCGCTGGGTTTTCCCCTTGTCAAGTTCCTGGAGGAGCTTCCAGCGGAGGGCGAGATCCTGGATTTCCTTCGGGGTAAGGATCTCTTCAATAAACGCCTTCATCTCCTCAACATCGGATATCCGGGTGAATATCCCTATAAGATCATTCTGAGAAATCATTTTTTTCTCCGTTTCCGTGGACAAAAACATATACAAACAGATGGCAAACAGCACGTTCTTTCAAGAGGTATCGGCAAGGGACTGAGGCAGGCCCAACATCTGGCGACCGGATGGCCGCGTGAAAACATCTTTTTGAAAAATAACGGAAGGGTTTATGAACTCATTGAACGGTTTACGCCAGATCCACTTCAATCGCCTCCCTGACCCGCTCCATAAGTTGTTCCTTCGTTTCGTAGGTGTACCCATCAACGGGAATTGGCTCATGTATGATTACCTTCATACCCCCCGGCAGGATACGCAGGCTCCCCTTGGGCAGGATCTCTTTGCCCCCCACCACGGTTACCGGGAGTATCGGCACCTGTGCCTCCAGCGCTATGACGAATCCGCCCTTCTTGAAGGTTTGGAGTTTTCCGTCCGCGCTTCTGGTGCCTTCGGGAAAGAAGATCACCGATGATCCGGCCCGTATCTTCTCTCCCGCTGCCTCGAGACTCTTTTGTGCCTTTTCATGATTCCCTCTGTCGATGAAGATGTATCCCACCTTCTCGCAGGCGATCCCGAATATGGGTATTTTTCGCAGCTCCATCTTGATGATCCACCTCAGCTGCAGGGGGAGGAGCCCCATCAGGGCAAAGACATCGTAGTGGCTCTGGTGGTTTGCCATGACGATATACGGCTGATCCCGATCGATATGATTTTCCCCGCTCATCGACGCGGAGACCCCCGACAGGGCAAGATTCAAACGGCACCAGAACTGGGCCACGGAATGCCCCCGGTTCTGCGAATCGAAGTAGGTGCAGAGCATCGCCGCTATGGCGCAGGCGAAGGTATCCAGGGTAAACAGGGCGAAGAGCACCGGCCGGTAGACGGGGAAAAAAAGGTTGATCGCCCGCTCCCGTATCTGGTCGCCCCTGAATTTGTAAGAAGAAAAACTGATGCGCGGCATCTGATACATGATCAACCTTCTCCTTGGATGCATTCGATCTGCAGCAACGGCGATCTCGCTCGCTGTCTGAATCCCGCCGGCAGAAGTATCTGTACTGTAAACCCAATCAGGGAAGGAATCAAGAGATATCGCCCCTGCTGGGTGAGAATTTAATGCGGCATTGATCCCGAATAGATCTACGAAGCCGCCACATTCGGCCTGCCACGTCGTGAACGGAGCCTTCTCGAGAGGGGTATCTCTCTGCGGATATCACGCATCTTCTCCTCGGCGGCCTTTTCACCCTCTGCTATCAGGTTCTCGGCATGGGAGAAGACAGACCAGTGAAGATTGCCGACCCGGGGGCGGATCACAACATTCGCCCCTTCCAGTTCGTGCCTTGTCAGGTGGTGTGCCGCTATATCGGCCGCCCTGTCGCGTACCTCCGGTGCGTTTTCGAGCTTTTCGTCGGAAAAGAGACCCCGTGTTATATCAACGGCTATAACGATATCCGCTCCTTCCCTCCGGGTAGCGTTAACCGGGACCAGAGAGATGATCCCTCCGTCAGACAGCAGCATATTGCCTGATTGTCTGGGCTCTATCGCACCGGGAACCGAACTGCTGATCATAACAGCCTCGCGCAGGGGACCTTCGGAAAAGACGATCTGCTCTCCGCTTATCAGATCGGTGGTGACGGCACGGAAGGGGATGACTGTGTCCTGGATCAGTATATCCGGTATGAAGAAATCGATCATGGACTGAAACTCTTCCGTGGAGAGTATCCCCGGCTTGAACATGGCCTGCAGGAGCAGAAACTTGTTCTGGAAGAAGCCCTGTACCTTCTGGGTGAGGGAGGCGCGTTCACCGTCGTGCGCCTTTTCTATCGTCCTGACTGCGGAAGACTGGTATTCCTTGCTGTTCAGGTACTCATCTATCTTCCGCTCCATCTTTTCAGGGGTTGTCCCGCTGGCATATGCCCCCCCGATCAGGGCACCGCTACTGGTGCCCACGATGATGTCGATGGGGATCTTCTCTCTCACGAGTGCCTTGAGCACCCCTATGTGCGCGAAACCCCGGGCACCCCCTCCGCCGAGGGCAAGACCGATCCGTTTGTGCCACCATCTCATAGACTGTATGCTCTCTTTGCCATTTTGCCCGCTGTCGCAGCATGTGAAGTGCGCCCCGGCGGGGATCCACTGACGCCCTGTTTATAGGATGTTGTACGAAAAATGTCAAACAATGCGTGATGTTTTCGTAAAAGCGGCCTTTCCGGCGTGTCGTGAACAGATCGAATCCGCTCCCGCACCCTGCGCGATATAACGATACCGCGCGTGCCCGGAAAAGTTTTGACATTTCGATGGGTATAAAATATAGACTGGTTCAAAGGATCTGTGGCGGGGACGCATTATGGAAATACAGGATGTTTTTCAGCAGTATATGGGGGAGATGAAGGAGATTGAAACCCTCATTGAGAGCCGTATGCGTTCCTATGTGCAACTTATCCCCGAGATCTCGGACCATATCATCAAGGGAGGCGGCAAGAGGCTCAGGCCCCTTCTGCTGGTAATCTCATCAGACCTGTGTGGTTACACGGGGGACAGGCGGTTTCCCCTGGCCTCGGTCATGGAGTTTATCCATACGGCATCCCTTCTCCATGATGATGTGATCGATCATGCCGTCATCAGGCGGGGAAGACCCTCCGCGAACAGTATCTGGGGAAATTCCGCCAGTGTCCTGGTGGGAGACTACCTGTACGCCAGTTCTTTCAATGTCCTGGCCGAAGATGGGGACCAGTCGATCCAGAAGCTCCTCTCGATCACCACCTCGGCCATGGCCGAGGGAGAGATTATTCAGCTGGCGCGGTGCGGCGACATTAACACCAGCGAACGGGAATATTTTTCCGTTATTGAAAAAAAGACGGCCATCCTGATCTCCGCGGCATGCGCCATAGGCGCGATCCTGGCGAAGGCACCGGAGGTGGAGGTCGAGGCGCTGACCAAGTTCGGCATGAGGCTGGGGACGGCCTTTCAACTGACCGACGACACCCTCGATTACGTTGCCAGGGAGGATGATTTCGGCAAGACCATCGGTATGGACCTCAAAGAGGGAAAGATAACCCTCCCCCTTATCAGGACCTTTAAGACCTGTACACCGGATGAGAAAGGGCGTATCGAAAAGGCCGTGCAGGATGGTGGAGAAGATTCCGTTCGTGAAATTACCTCCCTTATCAATACGTACGGGGGCATAGAATATTCCCTTGAAAAGGCCGGCAGGCTTGTCGAAGAGGGGAAATCGTTTCTTGAGATCTTCGAGGATTCGACGGCCAAGGCGGCCCTCCTCGCTATTTCGGATTATGTTATCCAGAGAAAATTGTGACCAGAACAGGGGACAGATCCGCTGCGGGATACCCCCGGGAGGAGATCAGGCTGTGGTGCGCACAAAGGCTCTGTACTACCGACTGGTGGAGTCGTTCCTGGGTGATGTCGGTGTTGTGTGGCACGGCGAGGGGAAGGCCCCTTCGATTATTTCCGTGATGCTCCCGCGCGCGGCCATGCCGACTGTCAAAAGGATCAGACAGCAACATCCTGATGCCGTGGAGAATCCCGACAAGAACTCCGAAACAATCTGTGAAGGGATACGTGCCTGCCTTGAGGGGGCTCGGGTCGACTTTTCCGTGGGATGTGTCGAAATTGACCGATGCCGAGGATTTCAGAGGAGTGTGCTTCTTGAAACCATGCGCATACCACGGGGCAGGGTGACCTCGTACGGTGCCCTGGCGGAGGCGATCCATGCGCCGGGTGCCGCACGGGCCGTTGGTTCGGCGCTTGCCAACAACCCCTTTCCCCTCATTATCCCCTGTCACCGGGTGGTGAAGGCCGACGGATTCATCGGCCGGTTCGGCGGCGGGACCGAGATGAAAAAGGCCCTCCTGCTCCTTGAAGGTGTTGAAATAGATGGCAGGGGGAGGATAGCCCCCGCCTTTTTCCGGTGAAGGATCCCCTACCGTGATACCGCCATGTTGTCGCGGTGAATGATCTCGTCGTAGGGTTTTTCCCCCAGGACCTGCTCGATCCGGGATGTCTTGAGTCCCCGTATCTTGTCTATGTCGGAAGAGGAGTAATTGACAAGACCCTTGGCGATCACAGCGCCGTTCGCGTCGATACATGTCACGGGATCGCCGACGCAGAAATCCCCCTCCACCGTGACGACCCCTGAGGGCAGAAGGCTTTTCCCCTGATTCACGATGGCGTTCTGTGCCCCCTCGTCGATACAGATCTTTCCCCTGGCCCGCAGGGTAAAGGCGATCCAGTGCTTCTTGCTTTTCAGGTGTTGCTCCTTGGGAAGAAAGAGGGTTCCTGTCTCCTGCCCCGAGAGGATCTCCCCCACGATACCGGCCTCCTTACCGTGGGCGATGATATACGGGATTCCGAACGTCGTCACCTTTTTCGCGGCGATCACCTTGCTCTTCATCCCGCCCATACCGATGGCATCGGCCTCGGACGAGGCGGCCTCCTCTATCTGTGTGGTTATCTCCCTGACCAGGGGGATCAGCCTGGATGCCTGCGATTTTCGAGGATCCCGGTCGTACAGCCCCTCCGTGTTGGTCAGATTAATCAGCAGGTTGGCCTCCGTGATGTTCGCCATCATCGCGGCGAGATTGTCGTTGTCCCCGAACTTTATCTCATCCACGGAGACCGTGTCATTCTCGTTTATGATGGGGATAACTCCCCATTCCATGAGGGTCGAAAGGGTGTTGCGGACGTTGAGGAACCGCTGCCGGTCGGTCAGGTCGCTCATGGTCAGCAGTATCTGCGCTGTCACCAGGCCGTGCCTGCCGAAGGCCTGCGAATAGACCCGCATCAATCTGCCCTGTCCCACGGCTGCCGCCGCCTGCTTCTGAGGCAGGCTTTTGAGCTTCTCCGTGAACCCCATTCGGTTGGTGCCGGATGCGATGGCCCCCGAAGAGACGATGACGAAGTGAAATCCTCTCTTGGAATAAGCGGCGATCTCATCAACCAGCTGTTCGATGATATCGAGGTCAAGGCCGTCCTTTCCCGTCAGGACACCGCTTCCCACCTTGACGAGTATCCTCTTCGCACCCTTGAGTATCCTGATCCTCTCTTCCAACATCGCGCCTGTAAACCCCTCTCCTGTGTTCAGCCTTATGCCTGCGGTCCGGAATAGTCGTCGAGCCTCTTCCCGATTTCCCGCATCAGCTCCCCGATCCCTTCCCCGGTGACGGCCGAAAAGGGAAAGACGGAAAGGCCCTTTTCGCGGAAGATATCCACCTGCTCGTGCAGTCTCTCCCGTGTGGCCGTCAGGTCGATCTTGTTGATGGCCACGATCTGGGGCTTCGCCCGCACGGCAGGGCTGAAGGAAGCAAGTTCATTGTTGATCGTCTCGAAATCATCCCACGCACCGGTGAAGGGTTCCCTCGATATATCTATGACATGAAGCAGTATAGAGGTTCTCTCTATATGGCGCAAGAATTTCGTGCCCAACCCCGCGCCCAGGTGGGCCCCCTCTATAAGGCCCGGAATATCTGCAATGACAAAGGTCTTGTAATCTCCGAGACGCACTACCCCCAGATTGGGTTTCAGTGTGGTGAAAGGGTAATCCGCTATCTTGGGCCGCGCTGCCGACACGTGCGCTATCAGGGTTGATTTTCCGACGTTCGGAAAGCCGACGGTTCCCACGTCGGCGATCAGCTTGAGCTCGAGACTGACCGTCTTTTCCTCTCCCGGAAGGCCTTCCTGGGCGTAGCGGGGTGCCTGGTTTGTGGAGGTCTTGAAATGTGAGTTTCCTTTTCCTCCTTTGCCACCCTGGGCCAGGATAGCACTCTGGCCGTCCTCGGTCATGTCTGCCAAGATGTCCTCCGTCTCCATGTCCCTGATGACGGTGCCCACGGGAACAAAGATCTTCACGTCGTCGCTGTTTTTTCCTGTTCGGTTGTTTCCTCCGCCCTGACCTCCCCGCCGGGCCACGTGATGCTGGTTGAATTTCATGTCCAGCAAGGTTCGGTGACTGCGGGATGCAACGGCAACGACATCCCCCCCCTTGCCGCCGTCTCCCCCATCGGGACCG